>Ga0209474_10002421_pt1 | contig 17157 bp, 20 predicted proteins | sample GraSoiAngelo_145_FD_185902 | JGI IMG/M metagenome (GOLD analysis project Ga0209474, IMG submission 185902) | Grasslands soil microbial communities from the Angelo Coastal Reserve, California, USA - 14_1009_05_20cm (SPAdes) (version 2) | ecosystem: Environmental > Terrestrial > Soil > Grasslands...
GTTCCTGTACACCTCGACCTCGAACTGCATCCTGGTGCCTCCGGCCGCCTAGTATCGCATTCTCACCGGGCCGGCGCGTGATCCTCGTCGCGGCGAATCCGTATCGGGGCGCGGCGCGGCCGCGCGCGCGTGTGCAGGCGCTGGCGGCGGCGCTGGCGGCGACCGGGGGCGATGTGCGCGTGGTGTGGGAGGCGGCCGAGCGCGCCGCCCTGCTCGGCGATCCGGCGGCGCTCGCTGGCGTCCGCTGCGTCGTCGCCGCCGGCGGCGACGGCACGATCGCCGCGGTGATCAACGAGCTGGCGGCCGACATCCCGCTGGCCGTTCTCGCGCTCGGCAACGAGAACCTGCTCGCCCGCGCGCTCGCGCTGCCCGACGATCCGATCGGCCTGGCCCGCGTCATCGCGGCGGGCCGCACGCGGCGCCTCGACCTCGGCCTCGGGTCGACGTCGGCGGGGCCACGCCGCTTCGCGCTGATGCTGAGCGCCGGCTTCGACGCCGACGTCGTCCATCGCGTCGCGCACCGGCGCAGCGCGGGTGGCGCGCCGCGCCGGGTGAGCCGGACCAGCTACGTCGGCCCGCTCGCCGCCGCGCTGTCATGGCCGACGGCGTCGCCGCACGCGCCGCCTATTGCCTCGTCAGCAACCTGCCCGACTATGCGCTCACGCTCCGGCCGGCGGCCGGCGCGCGGGCCGACGACGGGCTGCTCGACTGGCTGGCGTTCGAGCGCCGCGGCCGGGTGGCGCTGGCCAGGTACGCGTGGGCCGTCGCGCGGGCCCGCCACGCCGGGCTCGCTCACGTGCAGGCGGGCCGTGCGCGGCGGCTCACCCTCACCAGCGCCGGGCCGGTGCCGGTGCAGCTCGACGGCGATCCGTGGGGCTTCACGCCGGCCACCGTCGAGGCGCTGCCGGCCGCGCTCACGGTCGTGATGGTATGATTCGGGCACCGATGGACGCGCTCGTCACGCGCGACGCCAGCCTTCCCGCCGCCTACTCCGACGCGCTCGATTCGCTGGCGCTGGCCCCGCTGTGGACGGCGCTGCACGCGCTGCTGCCGAACGAGCGGACCACGCCGGCGGTGCCCCACGTCTGGCGCTGGCGCGACGTGCGCCCGCGGGTCCTGGAGGCGGCCCGGCTGGTGCCGATGGAGCAGGCCGAGCGGCGCGTGCTCGTGCTGCGCAATCCGGGGCTCGGCGGCGCCTACGCGATCACCTCGTCGCTCTTCGCGGGCCTGCAGGTGATCCTCCCCGGCGAGGCGGCGCCCAGCCACCATCACACGCCGGCCGCGCTGCGACTGATCGTCGAGGGCCACGGCGCTTACACGACGGTGGAAGGCGTGAAGTGCGCGATGGAGCCCGGCGACCTCATCATCACGCCGCCCATGCGCTGGCACGATCACGGCCACGAGGGCAGCGAGCCCGTCGTCTGGCTCGACGGCCTCGACATTCCGCTCGTGCGTCACTTCGACGCCGCGTGGGCCTCGAAGATGCGGCCCGCCCAGCCACCGGCGACCGCGACCGATCCCTCGCAGGACGAGCTGACGGCCTCCGGCCTCGTGCCGCGGCAGTCGCGCTATCCGCGCACCGGGTTTCCGCAGGTGCGGTGGCCGTGGACGACGGTCCGGGCGGCGCTCGAGCGGCTGGCGGCCACCACGCCGCCCGGGCAGGCGGTGACGCTGCGTTACGTCGATCCGACGACGGGCGCGGCGCCGATGCCCACGATGGGCGCCGAAGCGCACTGGCTGCGGCCCGGCCAGCGCACCCCGGCCGCGCGTCGCACGTCGAGCGAGATCTTCCACGTCATCGAGGGCCGCGGCCGCAGCCGGGTCGGCGACAGCACGCTCGACTGGGAGAAGGGCGACACGTTCGTCGCCCCGCCCTGGCACTGGATCGCCCACGAGGCGCGCGAGGCGCCGGCGGCGCTGTTCTCGTTCACCGACGAGCCCGCGCTGCACGCGCTCGGCCTCTACCAGGAGGAGGCGGCCTCCTCCTGAGCGCGCCCGCCCGCTACGAGGCGCTGATGGACGTCGTCCGCCACCGGATGACCAATCGCGCCTTCGCGCCGTGCGACGTTCCCCGCGAGCACTTCGAGCAGATCCTGGAGGCCGCGCGCCACGCGCCGTCCGGCGCCAACAGCCAGTCGTGGCATTACGTCGTGGTGACCGACCCCGCCGTGAAGCAGACCATCGGCCAGTGCTTCGTCGACGAGCAGCAGCACCGCGCGACGCTGCGCATGGGCTTTCCGACGCCGAACTACCACGGCGTGAAGACGGCCCCGGGCCTGATCGTCATCGTGGCCGACTTCCGCTTCGTGCGCGCCTTTCCGGTGCTCAACGACGGCTCCGAGGTCGACCGCCTCTACCGCCAGAACGCCGAGCGAATCCTGCTGCAGTCGGTCGCCGCGTCCACGATGTGCGCCCACCTGGCCGCCGCCGCCCTGGGCTACGCCGTCTGGTGGATCACCGCCGTCGGCCAGGAGGACATCCAGAAGAAGGTCAAGCCGCTCCTCGGCGTACCCGACGCGCTCGCCATCATCGACGTGATGTGCTTCGGCCCGCCCGCCAAGCCCTCCTACAAGCGCTGGAAGAAGACGCTCGCCCAGATCGTCTCCTGGGGCCGCTTCGACCCCGCCAACTTCATGACCGACGCCCAGATCGACGAGTGGATCCGCACCCAGCGCCACAAGGTCATGTACCGGGACGAGTCGAAGATCGACTGAGCGCTCTCACCGCGCCAAAGGGTGCAGCCGTGGCGACGAACCCTGGACGGCGCCGCCGGCTCATGCTCCGCCACTGCGCCACGCGAGCAGGCGCTCCGGCGTGAGGGCGATCACCGCGCCCTTCGTGCGGTCGAGCGAGAGCGCGCGATACTGCGGATACTTCGCCACCAGCGCGTCGATGGCCTGCGCGAACCGCGCGCCGCCGGTCAGCACCTCCGCGGGCCCCTCCACGATCACCCAGGAGAGCTTCGACCAGTCCTCGTCCCACACGTCGACGACCAGCGAGACGTGGGGATTGGCCGCGATGTTCTTCAGGCGACGCAGCTCGCGCGTGCGCTTGGGCTTGGCGTCCACCGCCGAGTAGCAGCGGGCGCCGTCGAAGACGTAGCAGACGGGGACGACCAGCGGGCGCCCGTCCGCATCGGCGGTGGCCAGCCGGCCGACGCGGGCGTCGCGCAGCAGTGCGAGCGCCCACGCCGGCGTCCGGCGGATTACTTCTTGAGCAGCTTCGTCCACTGATCGAGGAGCGGCAGGACCTTGTCGCGGCCTTCGGGCGGCAGCCGCAAGATCGCGCGGGTCACGCCAGCGGCCGCCCACGTGTCGAGCGTGGCGGCGTCGGGCGCGGCGCCGAAGACCGACGTGGAGATCGTCTTCATGTCGCGACCGGCCTTGGCCGCGCGCTCCTTGAGCTCGGCCAGGCCGGTGAGCACGCGGTCGGCGTTCCGACCGCGCGGGAACCAGCCGTCGCAGAAGTCGACCACGCGCTGCAGCGTGTAGCCGCTCTCGCCGCCGAGCAGCACCGGCGGGTGTGGCTTCTGGACCGGCTTGGGCCACGACCAGCTCGGGGAGAAGTCGACGAAGTCGCCGTGGTACTCGGCCACGTCCTTCGTCCACAGCTCCTTCATCGCCAGCACCTGCTCGCGCAGGCGCTGGAAGCGCGACTTGAAGATGGTGCCGTGGTGCTCCATCTCCTCGGCGTTCCAGCCGCCGCCGATGCCGAGCTCGAAGCGGCCGTTGGAGAGGAGGTCGAGGCTGGCCACGGCCTTGGCGGTGGTGATCGTGTCGCGTTCGATCAACAGACAGATGCCGGTGCCGACGCGCAGCTTCCTGGTCACCGCGGCGGCCGCCATCAGGGCGACGAACGGGTCGAGCGTGTGCTTGTACTCCTCGGGCAGCGGCTGTCCGCCGGCGAACGGGCTGCGGCGGCTGGTGGGGATGTGGGTGTGCTCGGGCACCCACAGCGACTCGAAGCCGCGCTGCTCGGTCTCGCGGGCCAGCTCGTCGATGCGGATCGCGTACTCGGTGGCGAAGATGCAGACGCCGATGTGCATGACCGTCTCCTCAGGGCGTATGGGGTTGACGAGGAGCGTCACGGCTTCGCCGGGGCGCTCCGAGCGTCGGGGGGTCTGGGGGCCACGTCGGGGCCCCCGGGGAAGAGAGAGAAGTGCGTGTGGGTGGCCAGCCAGCGGCCGTCGCGGCGGACGAAGGCGACGGTGAGCCGGCCGGGGCGCTGGAACGTCGAGCCGTCGGGGCGCGTTCCGCGCGAGTCCCAGGTGGTGGCCGCCCAGCCGTGATCGCCGGCGATGGCCCCGCGGGCCTGGTCGGTGTGCACGGTGAAGTCGCGGATGTTGCCCCAGACCTTGTGCCACTGGGCGTCCATGACGGCGTCGATGCCCTCGACCATCGGCGCCACCGTGCCGAAGGCGACGATCTCGGAGGCGCACATCGTGCGGCCGCCCTCGAAATCCACGGCGCGGACGCGCGCCTGCCACTCGCGCAGCCAGGCGCGCAACGGGGCGATCGCGTCGATGTCGGCGGCCATGGCGGCGCTCAGGTGAAGATCGACTCGGGCAGGAACGCGGACACGATCCAGTTCGGCGCGTCGACGATCTCGCTGATCTTGAGGTCGACGGCCACCGAGCAGACGACGTAGGCCTGCTCGCGGCTCAGCCCGCGCGTCTCGACGAGGTGGTCGATCATGTAGCGCACGGCCTGCTGGGAGGCCGCGAACAGGTCGGGGCCGTGCGCGGTGGTCGCGTAGTGCGCCCCCCGGTTCGTCGCGTGCGAGGGCGGCGTCGGCGTGCGCAGCCGGGGCTCGGCCAGCCGCCGCCCCGGCTCGAGCCCGAAGCGGAGCGTGACGCGGCCCATCATCTCCACGGCGGTGATGCAGACCTCGCCGTCGCCCTGGGCGGCGTGCGCGTCGCCCACGCTGAACAGTGCCCCCTCCACCAGGACCGGCAGCCACAGCGTGGCCCCGGCAATGAGCTGCTTGATGTCCATGTTGCCGCCGGCGCGCCGGGGCGGCATGGTGCTGTGAGCGCCGGGCTCGTCGAGGGCGACGCCGAGGACGCCCGGAAACGGGGCCAGCGGCACCGCCACCCGGCTGCCCATGCGGGCGTGGCGCTTGTCGCTCAGGTCCCAGACGTGGAGGAACGGCTTGGCGAAATCGGCCTCCGGCAGCAGGCCGCGGCCGGGCCGGATCGCCGTCCACCCCCAGTCGAGCGCCGGCTGCACGTCGAGGATCTCGACGACGAGCGTGTCGCCCGGATGGGCGCCGCGCACGGCGACCGGGCCGGTGAGCGGATGCCCGCGGAAGGGCCCGCGCCGCAGCACGTCCTCGTGCGTCGAGTCCTTCGTGTAGTAGAGGTTGGCGGCGTCGCGGGTGTCGAAGACGACGGTGTCGCCGGGATCGGCCGTGAGCCGCGGGGGCAGCGCGTTGTTCCACTCCTGGTGGATCTGGTCGTGGCCGAGGTGGTGCGTCGCGCCGCTCATGCGAGCTCGTTCCACACGACCATGCCGGTGCCCGAGCGCCACGCGATGGCCGGCATGTAGGCGAGGACGTCGGCCGGGCCGCGCGTGCAGGCGAGCGCGACGATCCACGCCAGCAGCTCCGCGGTGCCGCCCGAGCCGGCCGCCTCCATGCGCTCCAGCGTGCACTCGGCCAGCAGCGCGGCGTGATCGCCGCGCTTGAGGAGATCGAGGAACCAGCGGTCGAACTCCTCGTCGACCCAGAAGTAGCGCGGACCGCCGGGCTCGTGCGAGAGGCCGCCGGTGGCAACGACGGCGATGCGCTCGGGTCCCGGCCAGGCGTGGAGGACGTCGCCCAGGGTGCGGCCCACCTCGTAGGCGCGGGCCGGCGTCGGGATCGGCGGCACCGTGCAGTTCATCGTGATCGGGATCAGCCGGAAGCGCGCGTCGGGGTTCAGGTAGTGCGTCGGCACCGAGATGCCGTCGTCGAACTGCATCTCGCTCAGCCAGGCCAGCGCGAGCCGGCGCCGGGCGCCCTCGTTGACGATGAAGCGCGCCAGCCCCGGGTGGCCGGGCACGCGATATTTCTCCATGCCGAGCCACTCGTCGAACCAGTCGGCGGGCCCGACGTGCTCGTCGGCGATGCCGACCGTGTACTCCGGCACGTTGTTGATCGGCCAGTTGAGGAGGTGATCGTTGCTGAGCATCACGAGGACGTCGGGGCGGGCGGCCTCCAGCCGGCGGCGCATCTCGGCCGTGGCCCGCCGCGCCTGCTGCTGGTCGTCCTCGGGGGCGCGCGTGAACCACCCGGTGAGGCCGGGGGAGTGGGTCATGGCCATCGCCGCCACGATCTCAGCCACGCCGTCGCTCCAGCCGGGCCTGCAGCTCCAGCGCCTGCGCCGTCTCCGCCGGGAACGCGCGCCGGTAGCACTCGAGGGTCTCGCTGGAGTTGCTGTTCTGCGCGTTGCCGAAGAACAGGCGCAGGATCTGCGGGACATAATATTGATGCACGCCCAGGTCCATCAGCCTACGGGGGTCCTTGTCGCGGATGGCCTCGTACTCGGCCCGGCTCAGCCCGAACTCCCGGGCCAGGCCCTCCAGATCGGTCCGCCAGCGCGCGCGCAGCGCGGCATCCTTGCGCACGGCGTACATCATCGCGTTGGTCGGGAGCGTCTTGTCGCAGCGCTCGACGTTGCCCATCACTTGAGGACCTTGGGGTTGACCTTGAGGAACATGATCACGCAGCGCTCGCGGCCCAGGTTGCGGACGTCGTGCGGCACGTTGGCCGGAAACTTCACGATGGCACCGGCCGGCACGACGACCTCCTCGCCGGCGATGTTCATGTTGGCGGCGCCCTCCAGGACGAAGATCGCCTCCTCCTCGCGCGGGTGGCTGTGCATGACGGTCGATTGCCCGGGCTCGTAGCAGGCGATCTCCGACCACAGCTGGTCGGACTTGAAGAGCATCTTGCGCACGCGCTTGTCGCCGGCGAAGGCCTTGAGCGCGTGGAGGTCGAACACCTGCGCGACCCCGGTGGTGACGGCGACGGCCGTCTCGTCGTCCATGACGCGCCTCCTCGAAGAGTGGGCCTAGTGTAACTCCATCTCGAAGAGGGCTCCGGGCTGGTCGATTTCGCCCCAGCCGCGATTTTCCGGCCCGGTCAGAAAGCGGCCGACGGCGGAGGTTCCTGCGGGAAAGACCCCTGCATTACCGTCGAGTTAGCGAGCGCCGCCGACGATGGTACTGGGTTTGCCTTTACCCCCGGGCATGGTCGACACGATCATCCGGCTGACGGCCCTGGTAGTGCTGACGCTCGCTGCGCTCAACGCGCTGCAAGCGGGCACGGTCTTCGTTCGCCTGCTCCAACGACTGGCGCATCGGCGCGGCGGCCTCGCGCTCGTGCTGCCGACGTTCCGCTCGACGGGCGACGTTCGCGACTGGCTGGACGACTGGCGCGTCTTCCTGAACTCCACCGACCCCGCGCTGATCGCGCTCCGTCACGACACCCGCGTGGTGATCGGTCGTCACCTCCACCTGACGATCGTCTCCAACACCTGGGCGCTCGCCCTCATCGCAATCGCCCCACCCATCGCCTGACCAAGTTCGCCCGACTGACTTCGCTCGACGCTCGCCAGCGGTAGGGCCAAGTGCGCCAGAGGCGCAGAGGGCCGATTTCTGCCCGTGGACGAACACAGAGCGACGCGGGGAGGAGCGGGTGGCGGGCGAGGCTCTCGCTGCCGTCCGCAGCCGACACCACCGCCGCGGCTCAGCCGGGCGACCTGCTCAGCACGTTCTCCGACCGAAACTATGGACGCCGACTGCGCGGACGGCGGCGGGAGCCGAGCCGGCCAGGCCCCGCTCCTCCCCGCGCCGCGGTGACTGCTAATCCGCGGCGAGCATCAGGCGCACGGTGACGCGACGCTGCTTGGCCAGCTCGTCAGGCGCCTTGCCTCCGGTGAGCGGTCCGAGGCCGATCGAGTGCACGCGCGGCATGTCGGCGCCCTGCTCGATGAGATACCGCCGGACGGACTCGACGCGCCGCTGGCTCAGCCCGATGTTGTAGACGTGCGGCCCCGTGCTGTCGGTGAAGCCCTCGAGGTCGACGCTGAGGCTCGGGTTCTGGCGCAGCTCCTTGACGATGTCGAGCAGCGCGGTCTGGGCGGCGTCGGTGAGGTCCCAGCGATCGAAGGCGAACTGCACGTGGATCGTCTCGACGATCGAGCGCTTGTGGCGCGAGCTCCACAGGCGTGACAGCCGGTCATTCACCTCGTCGGCCCGCGAGTAGGCCGCGTCGGCACGGGACCGGGCCTGGACCGCGTGCTCGCCGACCTCGCCGAGCCTGCCCTCGACCTGGGTGACCTTCTGGCCCTGGGCGCCGACGCGCTGGTCGATCTCGGCCTCGCGCTTGCCGACGAGATCCTTCACCCAGTCCTTCGTGGCGCAGCCACTCGCCAGCACGATCATGGCCGGCACCACCGCGATACGCATGACTCCGCGCATGATTCCCCTCCTGTCGGTCAGTCCGAGGCTCACTGCAGGCGGCGTCGTCGGTGCGGAGGGATCTGCATCGACCGAGCCAGGGGCGAAACCACGCGTGGTTTCACGCGCGCGAGGCGCACGCAGGCACCATGGGTGACAGGGTGCCGACAGTTTCGAGTCAGCGGCGTGACGTGGCGTTCAGTCAGCGACAGAGCGACAGCGCGTGGCCCGGCTCGGCGGCCCGCCAGTCGGCCTCGCTCACCTCGTACCAGCGGCCGTCGCCGCCCAGCACCCAGAATTCCGGCACGATGACCTCGCGACGATCCTCCAGGACGCGCCCCGTCGAGTCCGCGCGCAGGCCGTGCACCTCGGTCTGCAGGCGTGGGCGCTCCTCCTTGCGCTCCACGACCACGCTGGCCGGCGCGCAGGGGGTGCTGGCACAGCCGGCGGCGAGGACGGCGAGGCCGAGGACGGGGGCGAGGGGGCGCCGTCGCATCGGCCCGGATTGTCGCATGCGACCGGCGCTTGACTTCGGCCGCGTTTGAGTCGACAGTGACGCGCACCATGCCAGCCGCCGCCCGAGCGCCGCGCGTGTACGAGCAGATCGTGGCCCACGTGGAGCGCGCAATCTACGACGGGCGGCTGCGCCAGGGACAGAAGCTGCCGCCCGAGCGCCAGCTCGCCCGCGATCTCAAGGCCAGCCGGGTCGCCGTGCGGGAGGCGCTTCGCACGCTCGAGCTGCGCGGGCTCGTCGAGGTGCGGCAGGGGTCGACCGGCGGCTACTTCGTGCGCGAGGCCGACGATCGGGCGCTGGTGCGCGACTTCGCGACGCTCTTCCGCCTCGGCCGCGTCTCGCGCGCGCAGCTCATCGAGGCGCGCCGGCTCATCGAGCCCGAGGTCGCCTTCCTGGCCGCCCAGCGCGCCAGCGAGCCCGAGCTCAAGACGCTGCTGGCCGCGCTCGAGCAGCGGGCGGACCGCACGGCGTCCGGCGCCGACTCACGACGCCTGGACCTCGAGTTCCACCGGCTGCTGGCCGACGCCGCCCACAATCCCGTCCACGCCGTCGTGACCCACGCGCTCATGGCGCTGGAGACGGAGGTCGTGGCGCCGCGCGTGGAGTTCACCGAGGCCGACAACGCCGAGATCGAGGCCGCTCACCGGCGCATCTTCGAGGCCGTCGCCGCCCGCAAGGCGAGCGAGGCCCGCGCCATCATGGCCACCCACATCGAGGACGTGCAGGCGCGTCTGGACCGGACAGCCGCCTCCGAGTAATCTCGGACCGGTGAGGACGCTGGTCCGCAACATCGGGCTGCTCGTCAGCGGTGACCTTCGCCGCCCCGTCCTCGACGCCGACTCCCTCGTGCTGCGCGACGGCGTCATCGCGGCCGTCGGCCGCGGGCTCGACGAGGACGCCGACACGATCATCGACGCCCGCGGCACCACGGTGATGCCCGGCCTCATCGACTCCCACGTGCATCCCGTCTTCGGCGACTTCACGCCTCGCCAGCGCGCCGTCGACTTCCTCGACTCCGGCCTGCACGGCGGCGTCACCACCGCGATCTCGGCCGGCGAGGTCCACCTGCCGGGCCGTCCCAAGGACATCGTCGGGCTGAAGGCGCTGGCGATCGTCGCCGCCAAGGCGTACGCGAGCTTCCGGCCGGGCGGGGTGAAGGTGGAGGCCGGCGCGCCGATCCTGGAGCTGGGCCTCACCGAGGCGGACTTCGCCGAGATGGCGGCCGCCGGGGTGAAGCTCGTCGGCGAGATCGGGCTCGGCTCGGTCAAGACCGGCAAGGACGCCGCGCCGATGGTCCGCTGGGCGAAGCAGCACGGCATGACGGTGACGATCCACACCGGCGGTCCGTCGATCGCCGGCTCCAGCCCGATCAATGCCGACGTCGTGCTGGAGGCGCAGCCGCACGTCGTCGGCCACATCAACGGCGGCACCACGTCGATGTCGCCGGCCGAGATCGACCGGCTGGTGGCCAGCGACATGGCGCTGGAGATCGTGCAGTGTGGCAACGTACGGACCGCGCTCCACACGCTGCGCAGCGCGACCGACGCGCAGGCCACCGGCCGACTGATCGTCGGCAACGACGCGCCGTCCGGCACCGGCGTGATCCCGCTCGGCGTGCTGCGGACGCTGAGCCTGCTGGCCGGCCTCGGCGGCCTCGCCCCGGCCGAGGCGGTGGCGTGCGCCACCGGCAACACGGCGCGCGTGTACCGCCTGAACCGCGGGCTGATCGCCGAGGGCCGCGAGGCCGACCTGGTCGTGTGCGACGCGCCGATCGGTTCCGTCGCCCGCGACGCGATGAGCGCGCTGGCGGCCGGCGACCTGCCGGGCGTCTCGATGGTCCTCATCGACGGCAAGATCGCGATCGGCCGCAGCCGCAACACGCCCCCTGCCGCCCGCGCCGCCGAGATCGTCAAGGGGCACGGCCCCGCCGCCGGCGGCCACTAGCCCATGCGCGTGAGACCCCTGCGCGGATATCGCTACGGCATCGGTCGCCAGCGCGATCTCACCAAGGTGGTCGCGCCGCCCTACGACCAGATCAGCCCCCGGACCCAGGACCACCTCTACGCGCTGAGCCCCGAGAACATCGTGCGCGTCTCCTACGCCCGCGATCGCGCCGAGCCGGGCGAGCCCGCCGACAAGTACGTGCGCGCGCACGCGACGCTCGACCGCTGGCTGGCCGAGGGCGTGTGGGCGCGCGAGGAGTGGCCGGCGATCTATCCCTACACGCAGACGTACCGCGTCGGCGGCCGCGAGGTGACGCGGGCGGGGTTCGTCGCCCTCGGCGAGGTCAGCGACTACGCGCGCGGCATCGTGCGGCCGCACGAGCGCACGCACGCCGGTCCCAAGCAGGACCGGTTGCGACTGCTGGAAGCGACCGGCGCCGACATCGGGCTCATCTTCATGCTGACGGCCGATCCGGGGGGCGCGCTGCGCGAGGCCACCGCCGCGACCGGCGCGCCGGTGGCCGAGGCGCGCGACCTGCGGGGCGAGCTCCACCGGCTCTGGCGAATCACCGACGCCGGCACGATCGCCCGTGTGCAGGCGCTGATGGCGTCCGCGCGCGTCATCATCGCCGACGGTCACCATCGCTACGAGACCGCCGTCGAGTACGCGCGCCGCCACCCCGCGGCCGGGGACAAGCTGATGGCGTTCTTTCCGCTGGACGCTCCGGGGCTCACGATCTTGCCCAATCATCGACTGGTGCACGGCCTCGTCGACTTCTCGCTCGATCGATTGCTCGACCGGGCGCGGCCGTGGTTCGACGCGGCGCCGCTGGCCGAGCCGATCGCGTTCGAGCCCGCTCCCACCCGGATCGGTGTCGTGGTCGGCGCCGACGCCGCGACCCTGACGCTGCGGCCGGACGCCGCCGCGCGCATCGCGTGGCCGCCCGGCACGTCGGCGGCCTGGCGCGGGCTGGCCGTGTCGATCCTGCACGAGGGCGTGCTGCGACCGCTGCTCGGCATCGACGACGCCACGCTCGACGCGAAGACGAACGTCGAGTACACCGCCGACCAGGAGGAGGCCGTGCGCGGGGCGCGCGAGGGAGGCTGCCAGGCGGCGTTCCTCATCGCCCCCACGACGCCGGAAGAGCTGCAGGCGGTCGTCCAGGGCGGGGAGGTGCTGCCGCAGAAGTCGACGCACTTCTATCCCAAGCTGCTCGACGGTCTCGTGTTCCACAGGCTGGAGGCTGCGTCATGACGAAGATCCGCAAGCTGGTGACGATCGTCGAGGAGATCCTGAGCGACGGCGGCCGCGACGCCCGGCGGCCGGTGCGCAAGGCGGCGGCGGTGGCCGTGCTCGAGAACCCGTTCGCCGGTCGCTTCGTGGACGACCTGACGCCGCTGGTGGACGCCGGCGAGGAGCTCGGCGCCCTGCTCGCGAAGAAAGCCACCGAAGCCCTCGGGGCGCCGGCCGAGTCCTATGGCAAGGCCGCGATCGTCGGCGAGCGCGGCGAGTACGAGCACGCCGCCGCGCTGCTCCATCCCAAGCTCGGCGCGCCGCTGCGGGCGGCCGTGGGCGGCGGCAAGGCCATCATCCCGTCGGCCAAGAAGCTCGGCGGCCCCGGCACCGCCATCGACGTGCCGCTGCACTTCAAGGACGCGGCGTTCGTCCGCACGCACTACGACGCGATGGAGGTCCGGCTGCCCGATGCGCCCCGCGGCGACGAGATCGTGCTGGTCGTCGTCGTCACCGACGGCGGCCGCCCGCACCCGCGCATCGGCGGCCTCACCAAGGACGAGGCGAAGAAAGAGGACGGGTTGCGGTGATCGAGCCGGGGCCGCGAGACGTCCTGCTGGTGATCGACGTGCAGAACGGGTTCGTGCCGGGCGGCACGCTGCCGGTGACGGGCGGCGACGCGGTCGTTCCGCTGATCAACCGGCTGGCCGGCCGGTTCCAGCACGTCGTCCTCACCCAGGACTGGCACACGCCCGGCCACATCTCGTTCGCCTCCAGCCATCCCGGCAAGAAGCCGTTCGAGACGATCGCGCTGCCGTACGGCCCGCAGGTGCTGTGGCCCGATCACTGCGTGCAGGGCACCAGGGATGCCGATCTGCATCCCGGCCTCGACCTCCCGCGCGCCGAGCTGATCATCCGCAAGGGCTATCGCCAGGCGATCGATTCCTACTCGGCGTTCTGCGAGGCCGACGGCAAGACGCCCACCGGGCTGACCGGCTATCTGAAGGAGCGCGGGCTGACCCGCGCGTTCCTGGTCGGCCTCGCCACCGACTTCTGCGTGGCGTGGTCCGCGCTGGACGCGCGCAAGGGCGGATTCGAGGCGACCGTCATCGAGGACGCCACGCGCGGCATCGACGTCGGCGGCTCGCTCGGCAAGGCCTGGCAGGACATGACCGGCGCCGGCGTGAAGCGGACGACGTCGGCCGCGCTCGAGCGCTGATGCGGTACGGTCTGCGGATTCCGAGCTTCGCGCTGGGGCCGCGCACGGCCAGTCTCGACAGCATGGGCGCCTACCTGCGACGCGCCGAGGACCTCGGCTTCGACTCGGCGGTGACCATCGATCATCTGTTGCTGACGCCGCCCGCCTACGCGTGCACGTGGCTGGAGGCGATGACGACGCTCGCCGCGCTGGCCGGCGTCACCCGCACGATCCGGCTCGGCACCATGGTGCTGGTGCTCCCGCTGCGCAATCCCGTCTACTTCGCCAAGGAGTGGGCGACGCTCGACGTGCTCGCCGGCGGCCGCACGATCCTCGGCGTCGGCGTCGGCTGGCACGAGGAGGAGTTCGCGCTCATGGACGTGCCGTATCGCGAGCGCGGCCCGCGCACGAGCGAGGCGCTCGAGGCCCTCAAATCGCTGTGGGCCGGCGACGACGTGACGTTCGAGGGCAAGTACTATCGTTTTCGCCACCTCACGGTCGATCCCAAGCCGGTGCAGCGGCCGCATCCGCCCATCTGGATCGGCGGCGGAACGCAGCCCTCCGAGAAGGTCTACGGCCAGACGGTGCCCAACATCGACCCGGTGCTCAGGCGCATCGCGCGCTACGCCGACACCTGGGTGCCCCACTCGTCCGCCACGCCGGAGATGGTCAAGGGCGACTGGGCCAAGGTGCAGGCCTTCGCGCGCGAGTACGGGCGCGATCCCGGTCGCATCGGGCGCGTCTACTCGAACTTCGTCTGGGTGCTGAAGCCCGGCGAGTCGCCGGAGTCGGCGGCGCCGCGCTTCAAGGTCTACTCCGGCATGGATCTCGACTACTGGAAGACGTATTACCTGCTCGGCACCGCCTCCGAGGTCGCCGAGCGTATCAGCGCGCGCATCGCCGCCCTCGACGGCGGCGTGGACCACATCGTCCTCAACCCGCTCGACTGGAGCCTCGAGCAGCTCGAGCTCATCGCGAGCGAGGTCCTCCCGCGCGTGAAGGGCGGGCGCTAGATCCGCTACACCGGCGAGCGCGTCAAGCGCGTCGAGGACCCGCGGCTGCTGCGCGGCCGCGGTCGCTACCTGGACGACCTGGCGCTGCCGCGCATGCTCGCCCTCGCCTTCGTTCGCAGCCCTCACGCCCACGCGCGCGTGCGCGCCGTCGACGCGACGGCCGCCCGGGCGCTCGCGGGCGTGGCGGCGGTCGTCACCGGGGCCGACCTGCGCGGGCTGGCCCGCCCCCTGGCGCCTCGGCTGGCCGGCGAGGGCTTCACGCCGAGCGAGTGGCCGGCGCTGGCCGACGGCGAGGTGTGCTACGTCGGCCAGGCGGTGGCGGTCGTCGCGGCCGAGACCGCCTACGTCGCCGCCGACGCCGGCGAGCTGATGCGCGTGCAGTACGAGGCCCGGCCGGCCGTCGCCACCGTGGACCGGGCGCTCGCGGGCGACGGCGTGGTGTTCCGTCGCGCCTACCGCCACGGCGACGTGGACGCGGTCTTCGCCGGCGCCGCCACCGTGCTTCGCGAGCGCTTCAGCCATGGACGCTGCGCGGCGGCGCCGCTCGAGCCGCGCGGTGTGCTCGCCGACTGGGATGGCGACACGCTGACCGTGTGGGCGTCCACGCAGATCCCCTCGGTGCTCCGCTCGGCGCTGGCGGCGGCGCTCGGGCTCGCCGAGACGTGCGTGCGCGTGGTGGCGCCCGACGTCGGCGGCGGCTTCGGGCTCAAGACGCACGTCTCTCCCGAGGAGATCGCGGTGGCGGCCGTGGCCCGCCTGCTCGGCCGCCCCGTGAAGTGGGTCGAGCAGCGTCGCGAGCAGCTGACGGCGGCCGCGCATGCCCGCGAGCAGCGGATCGACGTCGAGCTGGCCGCCGACGCCGGCGGCGTCGTGCGAGGACTGCGGGCGCGCGTGGTATCCGACGCCGGTGCCTATCACATCTATCCGCTCACCGCCGCGCTCGAGCCCTTGGGCAGCGCCGCCATCCTGCCGGGCCCCTATCGGGTCGAGGTCTACGAGTACGAGGCGCTGGCGGTGCGGACCCACAAGCCGCCGCTCGGCGCCTACCGCGGCGTCGGCATGACGATGGGCGCGTTCGTCATGGAGCGGATGCTCGATCTGCTGGCCGAGCGGCTGGCGCTCGATCCCGCCGAGGTGCGACGGCGCAACTTCGTCCCCCGTGAGGCCTACCCGTTCGTCTCTGCCAGCGGGATGACGTACGACAGCGGCGACTATCCCAAGGCGCTCGAGCAGGCGCTGGCGCTGGCCGGCTACGACGCACTCCGCCGCGAGCAGCAGGCGGCGCGCGCGGCCGGCCGTCTGCTCGGGGTCGGCGTCGCCTGCTACACGGAGTACACGGGCATGGGCTCCGCGGTCTTCCGCCGGCGCGGCATGCACGACGTGCGCGGCGTCGAGTCGGCGACGGTGACGATGGACCCCGACGGCGGCGTGCGGTGCGCGACCAGCTTCCCGTCACAAGGCCAGGGCCACGCCACCACGATCGCGCAGGTCGTGGCCGACCGGCTCGGCGTCGCACTCGAGCGGGTCCGCCTGGTGCCGGCCGACACCGCGGTGGTGCCGCCGGGCAGCGGCACCTTCGGCAGCCGCGGCGCGGTGTCGATCGGCGGCACCATCGCGGTCGCCGCCGACCGCGTGCGCGCCCGGCTGCAGGCCCTCGCCGCGCACCTGCTCGAGGCCGCGGCGGCGGACGTCGTCGTGGAGGACGAGCGCGCGCACGTCCGGGGCTTTCCCGAGCGCGCGGTCGCCCTCGCCGAGCTCGCGCGCCTGGCCTACTCGCCGCCGCGGGGCGGCCTGCCGGCGGAGCTCGAGCCCGGACTGTCGGCGACGGTTTCGTTCGATCCGCCGGGCCCGACGTTCTCGGGGGCCGTGCACGTGGCCCTCGTCGAGGTCGATCGGGCCACCGGGCGCGTGAGCGTTCGCCGGTACGTCGTCGTCGAGGACTGCGGGCCGGTGGTGAACCCGACGATCGTCGAGGGCCAGATCCACGGCGCGGTGGCCCAGGGCCTCGGCGAGGCGCTGCTGGAGTCGATCGTCTACGACGGCGACGGCCAGCTGCTCACGGCGACGCTCATGGACTACGCCCTGCCGAAGGCTGGTGACGTGCCGTCGTTCGAGATCGGCCACCTGGAGACGCCGTCGCCGCTCATGCCGGGCGGCGTCAAGGGGATGGGCGAGGGCGGCACGATCGGCGCTCCGGCGGCGCTCGCCAACGCCGTCGCCGACGCCGTGCGGCCGCTCGGCGTGCGCGTCACCGGGCTGCCGGTCCGCGCCGAAGACCTCGCGCGGCGTGAAGTATGATCGGAGGATGACCGGTGCGGTCGAGCTGATTCGCCGCCTCGAGGACAACGTCGCCCGCGCGCTCGTCGGCAAGCCGGAGGTCATCCGGCTCGCCGTCATCGGCCTGCTCGCCCGCGGGCACCTGCTGATCGAGGACGTGCCGGGCGTCGGCAAGACGACGCTGGCGGCGGCGCTGGCGCGCTCCATCGGCGGCGGCTTCCAGCGCATCCAGTTCACCTCCGACATGCTGCCCTCGGACATCCTCGGCGTCAGCATCTTCAATCAGGAGACGAGCCGCTTCGAGTTCCGGAAGGGCCCGATCTTCGCCAACGTCGTCCTCGCCGACGAGATCAACCGCACCACGCCGCGCACGCAGTCGTCGCTGCTCGAGGCGATGTCCGAAGGACGCGTGTCGATCGACACGCACACGCACGAGCTCGAGCAGCCGTTCATCGTCATCGCCACGCAGAATCCGCTCGAGCACTTCGGCACCTATCCGCTCCCCGAGTCGCAGATGGATCGCTTCCTCTTGCGCTT
>Ga0209474_10002424_pt1 | contig 17138 bp, 15 predicted proteins | sample GraSoiAngelo_145_FD_185902 | JGI IMG/M metagenome (GOLD analysis project Ga0209474, IMG submission 185902) | Grasslands soil microbial communities from the Angelo Coastal Reserve, California, USA - 14_1009_05_20cm (SPAdes) (version 2) | ecosystem: Environmental > Terrestrial > Soil > Grasslands...
AGGTCGCTTCCACGCCTTGCAATTTCACTATTCCTTTTAATTCCGGATGGGAACCGGTGCCGCCTAAATGCAGATCGACAACAGCTTTTCCATTCGCGAGGTTACCGCGAATAGAAAACGGATCTTTCGTTTTGATCGCGACGTCGAATTTCCAATCGCGCAACGGCGGAGTTTTAATCGAATAGTCCGGCCGGTCTTCAATCGGTTCTGGCGCGGGCCGCCCCGGCAATCCGATCGGAATCAAATCGATGTCTTTAAGGAAATGACTGTTGGTCAGCGCGACATTTCCTTTCACCGTCGCGCTCATCACCGGCCCGGCAACTTTCAAATTCGCGTCGGCCCGCGCGGTGAGTGAATCGTTGCGCGCGATCAGGATACTTTCGGCGCGCAAATCGAGGTCAATATTGGCCTCGGTCAGCTTGGTGAAAACGACCCGGCCACCGAGGGTGAACGGTCCGCCGGCGAGATCGCCCCGAAATTTTTCCAGGGTCACGGCGTTGTCGCGAAAAATCAGGCGGGATTGGAATCCGCGCAGCGCCGGCAATGTCGCGTTAGTAAAGCGCGCTGCATTAATGGTGATGTCGCCGCTGCCGGTGAAGGCCGGGCGCGCAATCGTTCCGCCAATGGCGACATCGAACGCCACGTCGCCGTCCAGTTGTTCAACCGCAGGAACGAATTGCCGCAAAAAATTCACCGAGCTTCGCGGCAAGCGGACTGTCGCCTGCACCGGCGTGTTCTCGTCAAAGGAGCGCGTGCTCAGTATTTTGCCGGCATCGAACGGCATTGTTGCCGCAATACTGACAGGCTGAATTTTCGGCTGCTTCAATTCGCCGACGAGATTGAGTTTGTTTCCTGCGGCGTCCGCCGAAACACGAAATGTGGCCGGATCAAGATTCGGTAGTTTCGGGTTGCGCAAATCGCGTCCATCAACATCGAGACGGGCTTGCAAATTCGCCAGGGTGCCGCCGGCTTGTAGCTTCACCGATAAAAGCCCGCTTGCGAGCGGCTCGACCCCAAAGTCGTCGAACAACTTCTTGAGATCGAGATTCGCCGAATCAAATGTCGCGTTGACCTTCCCATCACGCGGGAACACCGGCTGCTTCGTGCCGACATTTCCCCAGATAAGCGGGATCGAAGCATAGCCGGAAGCGTATTTCGCCTGCCCCTGATCAAGCTGAATTTTTGAAATCTCCAGGATCTCGCCTTTGGCAGAAACGATTGCCTGAAAATCCATCCGATCGCTGCCGATAAAAAACGTCGGAACCTCTAGCTCCGCTGGCGAATAAGTAGCGTCAATGTTTGCCGTCAACGCTTTCATATTGCCGAGTTGGCCGTTTTTCCAGGCTAGTTTCAAAAATCCATTTTCCGTTAGCTTCGACAATGAACCGCGCCCCTCCCAATTCAGTAAAAATGAACCGCGCAATTCCGTTTTGTTTCCGCTCGCCTCCAACAGCGGCTTGAGCGTACTCATGTCGGCAATATCAACCACGAGTTTGCCGGCGAATTTCTTCTCGCCCCGCAAATCGAGCGTCCCCTGGCCGTTCACGAAGTCGCGCTGATTAAGATTGGCAGTCAGATCATTGAGAAAAATCCTGCTCTGCCAGATCGATCCGGCGCCGCTTAGTTGCGGGAAAGACAAATTTCGGATTTGCAGATTCGATCCGTAAACATTGAACCATCCATCCGCCACCGCTCCGTTCCACTGCACAATTCCCGAGGCGTTGAGCGTGCCGCTGACCCGATTCGGCAAGTTCCCATTCCAAAAATCGGCCGTTTGCGGAGCATCGATCGCGATCTGGATCGTTGCCGGTTGTTTAATGAAATCTTTTTCATCGGCGCGTAATCGCACGGAAGCGTTACTCACGATCTGGTTCGATCCGCGCTGCACCTTGACGTTGCTGATGGTGATGAGACTGCCGTTTTGCTCGAGCTGCCCTGAAATTGTGTCGACGGCAAATTCGCTGTTCCGCACGGCCGAAGCCACCGTTGTAGCATTGGCGCGCAGCCCTTCAAACCAGGGCTCGTCTTTTGAATGCAATCGTAAATTTTTCTCAGCCGTTCCCGTCGCTTCAAACTTTTCCAGGGTGAAATCCCCACTGCTCACCGGCCCCGAAGCAACATGAAACCCGGCCTGCAGCTGCTCGTCGCGAATTTCCAACGTCCCATTGATTTGCCCATGACCGCTTAGCGGTTTCTCCATCGCGGAGGTGATGGGACCGAGATCGAGATCGTTGCCAACAACCTCAAACTTCGCCGGACTGCGTCCCAGATCGTCGGCGCGCTCGGGCAATTGAACTGTTCCGTGAATTTGCAGCGCCGTTCCCGCACGCGTGAGTTCGACCGGTTGAATCGTGGCCACGCCGTCATGAGCAGAAATCTGTGCCGCCGCCCGATCGAAAGTCGCACCCGCCACTTGCAGATCCCGCACGACGCCATCTCCCGAAGCCGCCCAGGTTTTCGGTGCACGCAATAAACCAACAAAATCAAAGGTGAAATTCTCTACGTTTCCCTGGACCGGCGCATCCGAGAACAAGCCGAGCTTCTTTGCGGATGAGAGGGAAAGATTGTGCGCGGTCGTGTGGGATTTAATGAAAAGCGATCGGGCTTGTTCTGTCAGCGAGGCCTGCAAATCAATCGGCGCGCTGTCGAGCGTCCCGACCAGACGCAAAGCCATCATGTGCTCCCGGATGCGCGAGGCATCAACGTTGATGAGGGAAAAACGCGTCTGTTCGTTCAAAACCACGTCGCGCAAAGCCAAATTACGATTGTCGTAACTGGTTGTCCCCGTCACACGCGTCCACGCTTCGCCGGTCGGTAATTGCAACAACGTCACGCTCAATGCGCCTGGAACACGAGGATTTAAATCGAGCGACAGATTTTCAGCGATGAAATCATGCGCCGGATCGCGCACAATCACCGTCACATTTTCCAGGCGCGCGCGTTCCGGGAAAACAGCGGGTAACGTCACCTTTTCGCGCGGGCGCGGCTCAACTTGCACGCGCACTTTCCCCGGATCGACGACCACGCGCGCGTTTCGAGCCTCGATCGACTCGAGAAAATCGGCATGACCGCGGATCAAGGAAAACAAACTGTATTCGGCGTGAATGTATTCTGCGTCGGCAATTTCGATCGCGGCCGGTCCAGTCGGAACGAGATGGAGATTCCGGACCGTTAGTGCGGTAAAAACGTTGCCTTCTGCGCGAAAACTTAGCTTGAGATTTTCTTGCGCCGCACGGTGGACCGCGAACCAGTGAATGGCGCCGAGGAGAATCAGTCGGTGAAAAATGATGAGTAGCGCAAGGATTATCCCAATCGAAATCCAAATCTGACGCCGCCGTTTTCCCTTCGGCTGAGAATTATCCTCCTGATCATCTTCCACGAGCGTTTTATCCTATGGACTGCTCTGGAAAGAGCAACCGGATCATCCCACATCTGAGACTTGAGGTTGTGACCCCCAGCCTTGTTAAAGTTCTAGACAGTCTATTTATAACTCACCTCGCTGTTTAAGTTTGATTTGTTGGGCCGTTACTGTTCTTAATTCGAGCTATTGTGGAACCGGGCGAAGCACTTGGCTTGGCAGCGCAGGTCGCAGTAACCCTGGCCGGGTTTGCTGGTGTAGTAGTGGTTTTTCGCCCTGCCTCTCTCCATCAATGGTCGAGCCTGGACAGGTTTCGCCTTCGCTTGTTACTTAACAATTCTATTTTTCCTCTTGCCTATTCTGTCTTCGGGATTCTCCTGCTGACGATAAAGCCGCCGCCCGAATCCATTTGGCGCTGGTGCAGCGGGGTAGCCGTAATGTGCCAGGTTCCGTTCGCCATTATCAATTTCACCGAGGCGCGCCGCCTGAACGCGGCCGAATTCAAAGGCGTAAGCAAAATGTTGTTTTTTCCGCTCTTCGCCATTGGGACCATGACAATTTTACTGCAGCTCTACAATATGGCGGTGTTGAATTGGTTTTGGCCGTTCTTCGCTGGGGTCGTTGTCCATCTGATTGCTGGGATGTTGCAATTCATGCGGTTGGTTCTCTTGCCGCAGCGCAATCAGCCGGCTCCCTGAATCCGGGGGCGCGCAGAATGAGAAATCCTAATTGCAAAGAGGCGACTTCTGAGTCGCCGCTATTTACGGGCGAGCTTTCGTTTGGATTCCGAAGGACGTGTGAGTGAAGGTTAATGTGCAAGTGCAGGTAATTAGTAATGATCACCGGAACTGACGTAACCGTTTGGACAATTTCCGGGCTCCTTGCGATCGGAATTGGCTGGAGTGCTTACGCGAAACGGAAAACGCGCGACAAACTCGTGCGCGACCTGGCGGCGATGGCACCGGACCGCCGGGAAAAAGTGCTCCAGCGTCTCAACCCGAAACTCGCGATGGAAATGCGCGAGCAGTTAATGGAACGCTTCCAGATAATGAGCTAACGGATTCGGAAATATCCTCCGCTTCGAGTTACTGAAGCCCGATTAACAGCTGCAATTCTTCCCGCAATTGCATTTCTTGTTATCGTTCATGGGGCAGTTCTTGCCGGTTTTCTTGCAGCTCTGAGGCTCTGCCGCAAAACCAGCACTGCAAATCGCTGCTGCCAAAATCGAAAACAGAATTTTGGTGTAATTTTTCATTCAGACAATTTCGCGCTCGACGAGAAATAACGCTAGCGAAAAATCGGTATGGCGCCGTAGCCTTACTGGAATTGCTGGGTCATTAGTTTATTACGTCCCGGCTGTTTACTAATGCGCTGGCTTTTAATTGGCGGAAAGCCTGCACGTGTAGTCTCATGGCGTTGGAGAAGGGTTCACTCTATTTAGGACCCGAGGTTTGGTAGCTGCGCCGACGGTCATCAACACATTGCCGGCGGTGTCCACCACCTCCAGGTCCTCTCCCGTGGCCCCATCAAAATTCAACGTCACCGGCGGTTCCGTACTTGCCACTGAAAGTGTCGGCGCGCCCACCGCTGTCGTTGTTGGACTGCTTCGCAGCATCACCGCCACGGCTGAACCATTTATATCGGTTCTCCCCGACCCTAACGAGACTTGATTCCCTCCTACGTCTTTGGTGCGAACGTAGAAAACCGATTTTGTCGGCAACCCAGTGAGGCTCAGCGCCACCATGGCGGTCGTTTGATCGGTGCTGTCTTTCGGAATGATCGCAGCCAAGTAACCTTTGGCGCCTGGCGCGAGGGCAGTCGGTTCCATTTGAAACACACCTGTGTCGAAACGAAACGTGGCAGGTGGCGACGGCTCCGACACCGCAACCTCTGGCGATGCTTCAGCCAGGGCTGGCTCCGGTGATGACTGCGATACGTCAGGCTTCGATAAAGACTGCGAGACGGCCAATTCTGGCGAAGGGTGCGGCACCGCGTTCTGTTCAGGTAATGTCAACACAAGCCCCGTCTGTGCCGGCCAGGAGGACGCCGACGCCGATCCAAGCGATTCGAATTCTGATAGCGACGGAATCGGCTTTGAATGTGCGCGGTGGTTAGCGCTTGCTGTCTGTCTGTCTGCGGATTCGCGCAGAGCGTGCCGTTCTGCGACGGAGGATTTGGACGAGCTCGTCGTGGAACTTGTCCACGTCCACCAACCCAGAGCGGCGGCCCCAAGAAGGACCGCCGCCCACGCCACCGGCAAAAGGGGTGCGGGCAAGGCAGGTTCTTTAAGACGTTCTTGGAAAGCGGCCCCCCATAACGGCGGCGCGTGGGCAAGGAGTTGTTCGGATACCTCGGCGAAGCGTTCCCTAAGCCATTTCTGTTGCCACAGCACCTCCCTCAGACTTTGATTACACGCCCCGCATTCTCGCGCGTGCACGATTATCTCGGCTGCGGGCGAGTCATCGTCTATTTGCGCGATTTTTGATTGGACCTCGTGGCACTTCATAACTCGTTACGTACAGCGCCGCTCGCTTGAGCTTTTCTCCAAGTTGGGCGTGCGCGTGATTCAGCCGGGATTTCACCGTTCCAAGTGGCACCTGCAGGGCGTCGGCTATTTGTTCTAGGCGCATGCTTTCGGCATACCGTAGGACTAGCACTTCGCGGTACTTGGGCCGCAACGTGCCCAGAAGCTTCCAAAGCTGCGCGTTCTGCTCGGCATGCTCCATTAGTGAGCCGGGTAGTTCGGAAGGATCAATAAAAGTTTGGGATTCTTTCTGCTCGGCGGTTGAGACGAAAAATATCCGCCGCAGTATCTGCCGACGCTGCCAACGATGATAACGGCGGATTAGAATACGATAAACCCAGGTATAAACCGAACTACGATCTTCAAACGAATTCCAACTCTTCCAAGCCTCCAACAAAGTTTCCTGGATCAAATCCTCTCCCTCGTGATGGTCCCCCGTCAGAAAACAGGCGGTGCGGTAGAGCTTGGGCTGGTGCGCCCGCATCGCAGAGGTAAAATCACGGTCGGACGTGGGCATGGGGATGTTATTCGCCACACGTTGAGTGCAATTCGTAACGATCGCGCGCATTTAAGTGTGGCGGGCGACAAAGAGCGAAGACGCAATACGTCTCCTCATTCTCACTCGGTGCCTATTCGCGCGGGGAAGGTCCAATTTTTTACCTCGCGGTCGTCACGCGACGAAAAGTGCTGTCATGGAAGCCCTGATTTTTAAGATCCCACGTTTGGATATATGCCCGGTCAGTCCTCACCTTTTGCGCTAGTAGATAACGATTTTATCGAAAAATGTCAGCTTTCGTTTTCTCCCTGGCGCGCCGTAGCCTCAGCGAAGGCTGGCTAATGCGGCCTGGAAGGTCGCGTCCACCTTCGTTATCTGTAAAGCGCGCGACGGGATACGCCGGGCGGAGCACCACAATAGCGATGAGCGAATCGAGCGACAGCGCTGTGCCAGCTTTTTGGAATCAACGCTATGCACGCGGGGAAACACCGTGGACGCTTCATGCTATTCCCGCGACCCTGCGGTCATTTGTTAAGAGAACGCGGGCCCGAGGGCGAGTCTTGATCCCTGGCTGCGGGACCGATCATGACGTCCTGCGGTTTTTTCAAAGTGCCGGTTTCGAGGTCACTGCGATCGATTTTTCAGCAGTTGCCGTCACCCAAATCAAAAAAGCGCTGGGAAATTTCGATGACAAAATTATCCATGGAGATTTTTTCAAATTCGATTTCCCAAGCCGGTTTGATTTGGTCTATGAGCGGACTTTTCTGTGCGCGCTTCACCCGCGGAGATGGCCGCAATATGCCAAACGTGTCGCGCAGTTGCTGCGACCGCGCGGAAAGCTTGTGGGCGTCTTTTTTTATGGAACCGAGCCCGATCCGCCGCCGTATCCACTGAGCAAAACAGGAGCGGCAGAGATTTTCGGCAAATACTTTCGGTTGATTCGTGATGTTAAAGTTTCCGATTCAGTTGCGATGTTCGCGGGAATGGAGCGGTGGCAGGAATGGCAACTCCGCTCGTGAGCAACGCAAAAAAAGGATTGAGGGTCGTTAACGGAAAAACGGCTGTACTGCGACGCCAGGATTGAACGAGTGTCTGTTTCCTATTCGCGGCTCGGCCGACCAGAACGAACACAGCCTTTTAGCCTGTGCGCCCAGCAAGTTTATAGGAGTGCCCCGCCGCAACTGGAGCCGGCGCCGGCGGTGCAGCCGAAGCAGTGGTTGCCGGTGAGAATTTCGCGATTCTCGACCGCGGCTGGATCGAGGTCCCAAAGATGAAGCGGCCCGGTCCCATTTCGCCAATTCATCTTTAGCATCTGATTGAAGTCGCAGTCGAAGACTTCGCCGGTCCAACTGACGCTGATGGTGTTGCGACACATTAAGCCTGAGACCGTCGTTGGGTTAAAGCTGTCGACCAGAAGCTGCATGTACTCTTCTAATTTATTGGTGCGACGAAGATAGGAAGCGAAACGGGCAATGGGCAGGTTGGTGATGGTGTAGAGGTTGTTAAAAACAATCCCGAAATTTTTCTTTAACTCGCGTTTGTAATCCGCTTCCAGCTCCGCCTGCGGACCTGGGAGAAATGCGCCGACCGGGTTGTAAACCAAATGAAGAGAAAGATCGTTGCCATAACCTAACGAGTTTAATACTCGCATGGCTTTAATGCTGGCATCGAAAACACCTTCCCCGCGCTGGGCGTTCACATTTTCCACCGTGTAACACGGCATTGATGCGATAATCTCTACTCTGTGACGGGCGAGAAATTGCGCCAGTCCCTCATAATCCGAATCGAGCAGGATGGTGAGGTTGCAGCGGTCGATGACGTGGCACAAGGGGCGCCGCGCTTTTACCTGCTCAATGAAATAGCGGAAATCAGGATTCATTTCCGGCGCGCCACCGGTAAGATCGATTGTCGGAATCTCAGTGCGCGCGAACCAATCGATGACCCGATCAATCGTCTCGCGGGTCATGATTTCTTTGCGCTTCGGACCAGCGTTCACGTGACAATGGACGCAGGTTAGATTGCAAAGTTTCCCGACATTGACCTGCAAGACCTCGGTTTTCGCGTGCCGCAAGAACAAAGAATGCGTGGCGAGCGTTTCAGAGAACCGATTCACGGATTAAGTTTGCACGACGTTATCATTTTGACGAAACCGGAACTGTCTACCGCTAAGAAGGAATCGGCTAACATCCGCTCCGGACCAATCTCGATCATAGTTCCAGTGCTAAACGAAGCCGCGACCATCGAGCGGTTTCTTAAGCGCCTGGGTGAAAGAACTGAGCGTGCCGAACTAATCGTGGTCGATGGTGGCAGTAGCGATGGCACATTCGAGTTGGCGCAACATCATTGCGATCGTTGTTTACGCGCTTCGCCTGGTCGCGCGGTCCAATTGAACGCCGGGGCGCGGACCGCGTTGTCCGATACGCTTTGGTTCCTGCACGCCGATTGCGAAGTGCCTGCCGATTGCCTTGAACAAATCTCCGACGCGCTGCGCTCTCCTCAGGCAGTCGGCGGTTTTTTTCGCATCCGCATTCCGAACAAACGTCTCGTTTACCGATTAACCGATTCGTTCGCCCACTATGCCGGTCTACTTCTGCGGATGCGTTTCGGCGACCATGGATTCTTTTGTCGACGCAGTGGGTTCGATGAAATCGGAGGATTCCCAGAAATACCGTTGATGGAAGATGCCGAATTTTTCGGCAAACTTCGGCGGCTTGGACGTATCGCGATTATTCCATCACGCTTGATCAGCAGCCCTCGGCGCTACGAGAGAATTGGGCCATGGCGGTTAACTGTTACTTATGGACTGATTGCGCTCCTTTATCTGCTGCGCGTTCCGATCCCCGTTCTGGCCAGGATCTATCGGAGGACTTGTGCGCAGCTGAGGGTTTAGACACCTCGATCACAAGCCGGGCGCACCTTTTGGTAACCTGTGTTCCTTCGCGGAGCGAAGACTGGAGCCTAGGGGATTCGAACCCCTGACCTCCTCAATGCCATTGAGGCGCTCTACCAACTGAGCTAAGACCCCGAACGGCGTTTACTATGCGCGCATCAAATCGGCCGGCAAGGAAATCCGCCGTAGTCTCGAACCCATGGATCCTGCTCTCGCGCGGCGAAATTTGCGGAAGCTTCGCAAGAAGCAAAGCCAGATACAGCCGTGCTATGTCACTGCGCTGCAATAGCTCCACGACCAACCGGCACCTTACCTTCTCAGCGATGACCTCCCAGTATTTCATTGTCGGCATGATGCCAAACTTGGAGAGCTTTGATGGGTTCTCGGTACAACTGCTGGGGAATCAGTTGTGCGCTCTGGGCCTGAGCGACGGCTGAAATGCTTTTACGCAGCCTTCTTGCGTGACGTCACCACACTTTAATTCATCGCAGCCGTTGCCCAACCGTAACATTAAACGACTTGTTTCCTTCGCAGGTCCTTGCTAGGGGTAAGCCCCTACACGTGGACATCAGTAAGTCTTATACGGGCATCAGTAAAAATATGAGAGAGCGAATCTCTTCACTTAGAATGAACGGCAGGCCCGGAGAATGAAAAACCTGGCCACGCCGCTTGAGCTGGCAGGGCTTGGTTCGCGTCCACAGACGGAGCGAAGTGACGCTCTTTCTTTTGATTGGCGCATTGCGAGCATTGGATTGTCGGTAGCGCTCGCCTATTACCTCGGGGCAAAAATCGGGTTCGCGTTGACGTTCCGGCCCCATCCGGTTTCGGTTCTTTGGCCGCCCAACTCCATTCTTCTGGCAGCGCTTCTTCTAACTCCGGTGCGCGTTTGGTGGGTGATATTGCTGGCTGCGTTTCCGGCGCATCTGGCGGCGCAACTGCAGAGCAACGTTCCGCCCACGATGATTCTGTGCTGGTTCATCAGTAACTCGTGCGAAGCACTCATCGGCGCGGGTTGTGTCCGGTATCTGATCGATCGCCCGGTCCGGTTCGATCGTCTGCGCAACGTGGGAATTTTTTGCTTCTTCGCTGCGTTTCTGGCGCCGGTTCTCTCTTCCTTTCTCGATTCGGCCTTCGTTGCGATCAATCGATTTGGACAAGACAGCTATTGGGAAATCTGGCGAATCCGATCTACCTCCAACGTCCTGGCCGCGTTAACCCTCGTGCCTTTTATTGTGACCTGGAGCGGGGACGGAATCGCCTGGCTGAGCAAGATTCGGCGCGCGAGGATTCTGGAAGCCGGCCTCCTCCTTATTGGCCTGCTATCGATCAACGCTATCGTCTTCTATAAATTAGCGCCGACGGCCGATTCTGCGCTGCTCTATTTGCCGTTGCCATTTTTGATATGGGCAGCGGTCCGGTTCGGGTCACGCGGCGCCAGCGCGGCCATCTGCGCTTTGACGCTTCTTGCGATCTGGAGCGCCGGACACGGGTACGGGCCATTCTCCACAAGATCCGCAGAAGAAAATGCGCTTTCAATTCAAATGTTTTTGATCGTCATGTCGGTCCCGCTTCTGCTTCTGGCCGGCGTTATAGAAGAGCACAGTAAAGCGGAGACGACACTCCGGGAGCGCGAAGAGCGCATCAGTCTCGCCGCCGAATCGGCGAATCTGGTGTTCTGGTCGATCAATTTCGAGCGCAAGAAGTCGTGGATGAGCGACAAAGGCCGCGCCATTTTCAACTTTGGCCCGGACGAGCATTTGTCGCGCGAACTGTTTCTCTCGCGCGTTCATCCGGAGGATCGAAACGCCGTCGACGAAGCGATCGAGCGGGCCCGCGCTTCGTCGCAGACATTTGAGTTTGAATATCGTTTGCTGCGACCCGACGGCGAAACGCGCTGGCTCATCTCACGCGGCCGTTATGTGCGCAACGATCGCGGCGGAGTACGCGAACTGATGGGTGTCGCCATCGACATCACGGAGCAAGTCGAGGCCGACCTGCAACTGCAACTGCAGCGTGAGGAGATGACGCGCATGAGCCGGGTATCGTCCATGGGTGAGCTGACTGCTTCGCTTGCGCACGAACTTAATCAACCTCTTACGGCCATTGCCAGCAACGCCGCGGCGGGGAGACGTTTGCTCGCTCAAGGTTCCCCCGACGTTAAGATGTTCGAAGAATTGCTCGCCGATGTGGCGACGGATGCGCGGCGTGCGGGCGATATCATTCACGGAATCCATCATTTCGTCCGCAAGAGCGAAGGGAGACGGTGCCCGGTAAATTTGAATGAGATCGTACGGGAGGTTCTGCGTCTGTTGCATTCCGATTTGCTTGGACGAGGAACGGCGGTGGAAACCGAACTCGCGCCGAATCTCCCATCGATCAACGCCGATCCCGTGCAGCTACAACAGGTCTTGTTAAATCTGCTGATGAACTCGTTGGAAGCGATGAACGATACCTCAGCGGCCAGCCGCCGTATTGTCATTTCCACAACTTGCGAAGCAAATTCGTCTGTGGCGGTCAGCGTGCGCGATTACGGCAGCGGACTTCCCGCGGACGATGCGGACAAGGTTTTCGCTCATTTTTATTCGACGAAACCAAATGGGATGGGAATGGGTCTAACCATCGTGCGCTCGATTGTGGAGGCGCATGGAGGGAAATTGCGGGCGGAAAATGTCGATGAAGGTGCTCGCTTTTTCTTTACCTTGCCGGTGGCACGAAAATCTGAGACTCGGGAGGTCGCTTGAGCAAAGCCAGGAACCTTGTTTGCGTGGTGGACGATGATCAATCGGTCCGCCGCGGTTTAGGGCGTCTATTTAAGTCCGCTGGATATGCGGCGGAGACTTTTGCCTCAGCCGAAGACTATCTCGCGCGAGAGATCTTTGAAGGCCCGATCTGCCTAGTTCTCGATGTCCGCATGCCGGGATTGAATGGTCTGGGGTTACAAGAGACGCTCGAAAAACGAGGTGCTTGCGAGCAGATTGTTTTCATTACTGGCCACGGCGACGTGTCGACTGCCACTCAGGCGATGAAAAGCGGTGCCGTTGATTTTCTGACGAAGCCCTTTGACGACGTAGAACTGATCGAAGCGGTCAAACTTGCTTTGGAACGTGCCGAGGAACAACTGCACAAACGGAGGGAAAGACGGGAAGCACGTGGACGCGTGGACAAATTGACGCCGCGTGAGTTTGAGGTTTTGCGTCTCGTCATCATAGGTCTTTTGAACAAACAGATTGCCGCGGAACTGCGCACCGCCGAGAAGACGATCAAGGTTCATCGCGGCCGCGTCATGCAAAAGCTCAGAGTCACGTCTGTCCCCGACTTGGTGCGCGTTTCGCAACGCGCCGGCGTCTCGCCAGCCCACAATCCGCATAAAACTAAGATCAATTAGGCAACGGAGGGATCGGCATCATGTCGACGAATCCGTTCGTCTGTCAGCCTAATTTACAAAAGATGGGTGGGTATCTGCCATTTTTTAGGGCACCTGTTGCCGGATTGATCGCGAATCGGTCGTTCGACCCCGACAGTGTGTTCCCGGCTGAAACGAGTCCCGCGACCATATAAGACGAAAGTCCAACATGCTGAATCGGCAGGTGCCTGCGATGTAATCAGTATGAAGATGATGGACTGTTTGGCGCTGGAAGCATTGGTCGTCAATCATGAGCCGATTGAATTGATCGACGTTCGGTCGAGGAAAGAATTTGCTGCAATGCACATCCCGGGGGCGCGCTCGGTTCCGTTTGGTGAGCTGGCGGCGACGAGGATTTTTCGAAGGAGGCGCCCGACAACAGGACGCGTTTATGTCATTTCCGCCGACGGTCACACTCGAGCCAGCCTTGCAACGGGGATTCTGCGATCGGCCGGCTGCGTGAATGCCGTTCCGGTAGACGGCGGAATGAAGGATTGGCTCGCCCGGGGTTTTCCATTGCAGCGCAAGAGATTCTCGATCAGCAGTGCGGCGGATTTCATACCGAGGGCAGCGTTGCCTTTGATGGGAGCCGGCGTGGCGCTCGTATTGCGCGAGTTTACGGCTGCCGCCCTCCTGCTCGCTATTGCCGGGGTGCTAATTCTCAGACCGAATTCTTCCCCGCCAAGACGACGGCAAAGGCGCGGGCGCGGACTTACGCACGTTGTGAAAGCCGCCTGCATACCTAACGAGAAAGGAGAAATCGCATGAGCATCAAAATGCGTGCGCGGCTCAATGATGACTTGCCGTTTTGGTTTGCGATGACGAGCCCTTTAATCGGCGTGCTGGGCGGACTCCTTTTGGTATGGCTGTTGGGCCGGGGCTGAAAAGCCTTGGCTCGAAGCAACCATTGATGAGGATGATAGCGGGCTGTCGCTGACCGTGGGCAGGGCCGTTTAGCTCAAAACATTTCACAACATAAAAATAAAATAATTACGAGCTTGTCCCGGGTACCCACTGCGCACAGGTCTCGTAGTGCGCTGGCATTTCACTGCTCGCAATCCCGCATAAGACTAAGGTCCACTATTCCACCGAACGGTACGGCCTAATGTACCGGGTGTTCGCCATGTCCGACATTGAAAATAAGCCGGTCGCACAACTGCGCATAACGCCCCCCGAAAAACCTTCGTCGGAGATTGTTTGCCTGGTGGATGATGATCCCACGGTGCTCAGATCGACCGGGTTTTTACTCGCCTCAGATGGATTCGACGTGTGTCGGTTTGATAACGGCGAGGATTTCATTGCTTATGTCGCGTCACACGACGTGCCCGTCGTCGTGCTGGACATTTGGATGAAAGGAATGAACGGCTTGGAAGTCGTGGCACGGCTCTGCGCTATCTCGCCCCAGACCCATGTGATTGTGATCACAGGACACGAAGATGCCGCCGCGCGAATCACGGCAATGCAAATCGGCACAGTCGCTTTTTTTATTAAGCCTTTTGCTGACAAAGAATTTCTCGAGGCCGTTCATCGGGCGCTCGGCCACGCGCCCAAATCATCATCCAGGAAACCATCCTTATGGAGGGCATTTCGTAACGCGTGTAAGCGTGCCGCTTCCCCGCGGTCCGGCATGGGACTAAAGTCCACTATCCAGCCAGATCGTAAGCGATAGCTTTGAGGTTGCTCGACACGTCCCGCCTGGGAAATGGGCGATCGCGCAATCTGTATGACATCCAGTGAGAAATCTGACCCCCAGATTGTTTGCCTGGTCGATGACGACCTCTCAGTTCTAAAGTCGATCGAGCGATTGCTAGCGCCCGATGGATTGTCGGTGCGGGCGTTCAACAAGCCAAAGGAATTTCTTACGCATGTTCAAGCCCATACGGTGCCGCTCGTTGTTCTCGACATCTGGATGGAAGAGATGAGCGGCTTGGAAGTCCAGGCGCAGCTTTCCGCGCTTTCGCCCCAAACCCGAGTAATCATCATTACTGGGCGCGAAGATCAGACTGCAAAACGGACCGCCTTTCATTTGGGCGTCGCCGCGTTTTTCACCAAGCCTTTTGACAACGATCAATTTCTCAGCGCCGTGTGTCGCGCGCTGGTTATGCACCCTTTTTGAATGAGCGAGCGAGATAAAATCGACCAGAAATGGAGCGCGCATCGGGAAACCGCTGATCCATCTCGCGAAGAGCAGCTCAGTCTGCTGCAGACAATCACGATGGAGGTGGCCGCGGCTAGCGATCTTTCATCCGCCTTGGAAGTTGTGCTCTGCCGCGTGTGCGAGAAGACGGGCTGGGTGTTGGGACAGGCTTGGGTCCCGAATCAAGAGGGTACTGCTCTTGACTGCGCGGCGGTGTCGTTTTGCGGCAACGCCGATCTGAGGAAATTTAGAGACGCCTCCGAGAAGACTCATTTCATCGCGGGTGCAGGACTTCCCGGCCGCGTCTGGAAGTCGAAGCAGCCGGCATGGATAGAGGATGTGACGCGCGATGCGAACTTTCCTCGGAATAAGGCGGCCGCGAAAGTGGGACTGAAGGCGGCCGTGGCTATTCCCATCCTGGTAGGCGATGAGGTCATTGCGGTGATCGAGTTTTTTGTGCATGAGTCGCGGCGCGAGGATGAGCGGCTGGTAAAGGTGATCGCGGCAGTCGCCGCCCAATTGGATCTAGTCATGGAACGCAAACGCGCCGAAGAGGAACTCTCGAGCACCAACGAAATCCTCCAGTCCATCTTGTCCAGCATGGCCGACGCCGTCATCGTCGCCGACAAGGAAGGTAAACTTCTTGTCTTCAACCCGGCAGCGGAACGCATGTTCGGTAAAGGCGCGACCCAAACTTCATCCAGCGAATGGTCGCACCAGTACGGTCTCTACTTGCCGGACAGGATCACGCCTTTTCCATCAGATCAATTGCCGCTGACGCGATCGATTCGGGGCGAGGAGGTAAATAATGTTGAGATATTCGTCCGGCACGAGAAAGCGCCCAAGGGACTTTGGACACGGGTTAATGGCCGCCCATTAAGAGGTCCCAACGGTGAGTTGTCGGGTGGCGTGATCGTTTGTCGCGATATAACGGACGTTAAGAAGGAAGAGTTTTTCATTTTCGATCAAAGCCGGGTTCTGGAAATGACTGCCGCGAACGCACCGCTTTCGGAGGTCTTGACCAATCTCGTTCTCCTGATGGAGGCCCAAGCGGAAGGGATGCTCTGTTCCATTCTGGTTCTGTCTGCCGACGGCCTGCGTGTCCGCCATGGCGCAGCCCCGAGTTTGCCGGAGGCTTACGTTAAGGCCGTCAATGGCGCGCCGATCGGTCCGCGAAACGGCTCCTGCGGGACAGCGATGTATTTAAAGAGGCCGGTGGTGGTGACCGATGTGATGACCGATCCGCTTTGGGCTGATTACCGACATCTGGCGGAGATTTGCGGTCTGCGCGCATGTTGGTCGACGCCGATCTTCTCGCCAGAAGGTGATGTCCTTGGATCGTTTGCAATGTATCGGCAGGAACAGCGCGGTCCCAACGCAGAAGAAACACGACTGACCCAGATCGCCACGCACATCGCGGGAATCGCGATCGAGCGCCAGCGAGGGCAAGAGACCTTGCGCGAGCGTGATGCACGCATCAATCTCGCGGCGGAATCGGCCGATCTGGCCTTTTGGGTCATCTATCCCGAACAAAACACCGCTTGGATGAGTGACAAAGGGCGCAAGATTTACGGATTTGATTCCAAGCTGCCGTTGACTGGCGACTTGATCTGCTCGCGCGTGCATCCGGATGAAAGAGCCGCGCTCCACGCCGCTTTTGATCGCGCGTGCGCTTCGCACGGAATCTTCGAATCGGAGCACCGACTCGTTCTGCCTTACGGCAAGACCCGCTGGGTCATCGTGCGCGGACGGTGTTTGGAGGACGAGCACGGAAGTCTTTTGGAACTTATCGGGGTAACGATTGATGTCAGCGCGCAAAAGCAGTCCGGCCTCCAGTTGCAAATACAACGCGAAGAGTTGGCACATTTGAATCGCGTGGCGCTGATGGGGGAAATGACCGCTTCGGTCGCGCACGAATTGAATCAGCCGCTTACCGCCATCGCTAACAATGCCTCGGCCGCGCGACGTTTTCTCGAGCGCGGCAACATTGACCCTGTTCTGCTGCAACAACTGCTGCAAGACATGGTGGCCGACAGTCAGCGCGCGGGCGAAGTCATTCGCGGGATTCGTGCGCTGGTGCGCAAAGATAAAGGCGTTGTCCGCAGCGTGCTTAATCTCAACGCCGTCATCGCGGATACCTTGCGGCTGGTGAGTTCGGACGTTCTGCTGCGCGAAAGCGTGGTTACGACGGAGATGGATCACAACCTGCCGCAGGTGGAAGCGGCGCCGGTTCAGATTCAACAGGTCTTGCTCAACCTGATCATGAATGCACTCGATGCCGTCGAAGCGCTCCCGCCCGCCGAACGCCGAATCATCGTTACTACCCGTTC
>Ga0209474_10002426_pt1 | contig 17129 bp, 17 predicted proteins | sample GraSoiAngelo_145_FD_185902 | JGI IMG/M metagenome (GOLD analysis project Ga0209474, IMG submission 185902) | Grasslands soil microbial communities from the Angelo Coastal Reserve, California, USA - 14_1009_05_20cm (SPAdes) (version 2) | ecosystem: Environmental > Terrestrial > Soil > Grasslands...
GGGTGCTTCCAGGCTTAGCCGGGGTGGTTCTCTCCGCAGGTTTGCCAGGCGCCACGACCTACTTCCTGGCCGGGCCGGAGCGAGAGAACAAAAGGCTGCCCATGACCCTGGTCGCGATGGCCCTCGCGGGCGGCTTGCTGGGAACGGGGCTCTGGGCGCTCGGGGCGCCGCTACTGCATGCCACGCTTTTCCCGCGGCTTTCGCTCCCCCTCATCCTCCTCGCCGGTGTCACCGTCCTGACACAGCTCATCGTCGCGACCGCGAAGTCGTGTTCGCAGGGGACGGACGACCTCCCCGGGGCGAACCGGGTCATCGTCAATGAGGAGTTCATGTTCCTACCCGCCTACGGGGCGCTCTGGGGCCTCGGTGTGCACGGCTATGCGGCTTCGATCTGGGGTCTTCTCTTTGCGGACGTCGTCACTGCCGTCTTCGGCACGGGACGCCTTGCCAGGAGAGGGTTCTTCCGCGAGGCCGCTCGACCCTCCATCGACCTTGCGAGGCGCATCGCCGGCTACGGTCTGCGCGCCCAGGTCGGAGGCATTCTGACTCTCCTGAACCTGAGGCTGGACTTTCTTCTGATCAGCGTGTTGACGGGGCCGGCAGTGCTCGGTGTGTACGCAGTGGCCTCGAAGTTCGCAGAGCTCGTGAAGATCCCCCCACTGGCGCTGACCTACGTTCTGTACCCCAAGTACGCGCGGGACGACCAGCAGACCGCTGCCGCGAAGGCTCGCAAGCTGCTCCCCAGAGCTGGGTTGCTCGCGGCAGGAGCCATCGTCCCTGTCTGGTTCGCCGCGACGCTGCTGATTCCGGCGCTCTACGGGTCTGACTTCAAGGGCGCGATCACTCCCGCTCACATAATCCTGGTTGGGCTTGCGCCCCAAGGGATCGCCGCGGTGATCACCGCCTTCCTGTATGGCGTTGGGCGACCGGGCTTGAACTCGTTGGGGATGGCCGTCGGACTGGCCGCGACGGTCGTCCTCGATCTCCTGCTGATTCCGCGTTTCGGAGCGGTTGGCGCGGCAAGCGCCTCCGCCGTTGCCTACGCGTCGAGCACGCTTGCTCTGGTTTGGCTCTTTGGCTGGGTCAACCGGCCGACGCGCACGGCTGCCTGGCGAGATGGGAAGAGCCTCTCGGGAGCGGACGCGTGAGCGGCGCGATTCGAAGCCTCGTCACCGGCGCAGCCGGCTTCATCGGGTCTCACCTAGCCGAGACGCTTCGTTCTCGAGGAGATGATGTCGTTGCGATTGATTCGTTCACGGACTACTACGATCCGGATCGGAAGCGCGAGAATGCTCGAGGCCTCGATGTGCTCGATTTCGATCTCGAGACGGGTGACCTCGACGTACTGATCGGAACGGTCGACCGCGTCTTCCATCTCGCGGGTCAACCCGGTGTCAGAGCGAGCTTCGGCGCGGGCTTCGAGCTCTACACCCGGCGCAACGTTCTGGCCACGACACGACTGTTCGAAGCCGCCGCGCGCCACGGCGTTCGTGTGACTTACGCGTCTTCGTCCTCGATCTACGGTGACGCTGAGTCCTATCCGACACCGGAGGACGTGCAGCCTCGACCGATCTCGCCGTACGGCATCACGAAGCTGTGCTGCGAGCACCTCGCGTACGCGTACGCTCGTACGGGCCTCGATGCCGTCGGACTTCGGTACTTCACCGTTTACGGCCCGCGACAGCGTCCCGACATGGCGTTTACGACGATGCTCGAAGCGCTCGCCTCCGGAAGCGCGTTTCCCCTCTATGGGGACGGGTCCGCCTCGCGCAGTTTCACCTACGTCGACGATGCGGTATCCGGCACGATCGCAGCGATGGAACGCGGCGGAGCCGGCTTGATCTACAACATTGGCGGCGGCGAGGAGGCGTCGATGATCGACGTCTTCGAGCTCGCCCGCCGCGTCTCCGGCCGAACGCTGCGTATCGACCGCCTCAACGCCGTTGCCGGCGACGTACGGCGCACGCGAGCCGACGGTACGCGAGCGTTTGCGCACCTCGGCTGGGTGGCGTCGACGCCACTTGCCGAGGGGCTCGCGGAGCATTGGAGATGGGTCGCCGAGCGGTTCGGGGTGCGACGGGCGCGCCGGTCGCCGTCCACCACGAGAGTGCCGCTGACCGCCCACTCTCGTTGATGTCGATGCGCGGCAAGAAGGACATCTGGCTCGTGGGCAGCGACGACATCCGGCTGCGGATTCCCTATGTCCTAGAGCTGCGCCGTCGGGGGTTTGACGTGACGATGGTGGGTTCCGAACCGCCCGATCCGTTTGGGGCGCACGAGATCCCGTACCACCGGTACTCGCTCTCGCGCGCGTTGGACCCTCTCGCGGATTGGCGAGCCTATCGAGAGCTTCTCGCACTCTTCCGCGATCACCGGCCCTCGGTCGTGCACGCCTTCGACACCAAGCCCGGAATCCTCGCGTCGCTCGCCGCACGAAGGGCTGGTGTGCCGGTACGCCTCCGAACGCTGACCGGGATGGGATACGTGTTCTCGAGCCGCTCGCCCCTTGCCTTGCTTCTTCGCCCAGTCGACCACCTGATGCAGGCGGTCGCGTCGCGGGTTGCCTCTCTAACCATCTTCCAGAACCGCGACGACCAGGCTTACTTTCTCCGTCATAGGCTGGCGCGGGCGGACGCGTCCGAATTAGTGCCGGGCTCGGGCATCGATGTTGAGCTTCTGCGGAGCCAAAGGCCCTCGGCCGAGGGGCTCGCAGCTCTGCGCCGCGAGCTTGGTATCGACGGCGAGGTCGTAGTGACGATGGTCTCGCGCCTGGTGCGGACAAAGGGAGTCGCGGAGTACTGCGCCGCCGCGGGAGCCATTCGGCGTGAGCGCCCGGACTGTACGTTCCTGCTCGTCGGACCGGTGAGCTCGGAGGGCTGGCAAGCAGTTCCGCAAAGCGAGGTCGAAGGGAACCCGAACGTGCGTTGGCTCGGGCCACGGCCGGACGTTCCGGCTCTTCTTGCGATCAGCGATGTGTTTGCCCTTCCGACGTTCTACCGGGAAGGGATACCTCGCGTGCTGCTCGAGGCCGGGGCGATGGGGCTGCCGCTGATTACGACCGACATGCCGGGCTGCCGCGACGTCGTTCGAGACGGGTGGAACGGGATTCTCGTTCCGCCACGGAACGTGCGCGCTTTAACGGTCGGTTTGTTGGCTCTGCTCGATGCAAAACGAGACGCACTCAGGCAGATGGGAGCAAACAGCCGGACGCACGTCGAGCAGCACTTCACGCTCGACCTGATTACCGACGCCTACGCCGACATCTACCGGCGCGCTCTCTATCGCACGAGTGGCAGAGCGGCAATACCGGCCCTTCCGTAGGCCGCCGCGCGGCGCCTTGACACGAGGCGGACTACTCCGCCAGCGATGCCAACTCGTCGACCAGGGCAGCGACGTCCGCTTCAAGTTGGCCTGACCCGCCGTTGCGAACTCTCCGTAGCAACGGGCCGGATAGCTCTCCGCCGAGGCCCACGTTCTCCGACAGCAGCTTGTCGAGCAGATCGGCACCGCGCACGAGGGCTGCTTGACGTTCAGCGGCTTCCATCCGGTCGAGACGTCCCGCGCGTGCCTTTCTCGACGCCATGCGCGCTTGGATCAGTCCGAGCGGCGCCTCCACGGCTACAACGACGTCGGGCAGCGGCACCGCCGAGGGCGGACCCACGAGAAAGGTGGACGAGTAGTCAGGTATGACGCGTTCGTCTCCGGCGAAGCCGATCGACCACAGCAGCTGGTAGATCCCCTCGTCCAGTAACTCGACTACCGGCCGGTTTCGAGCACGCCGCAGAAGACCAACGAGGAAGAGCCAGTTGTACAGGAGCCTCAGGACGTCCACACGGCTTTGCTGGCCACTTCCGATCAGGGCCCGCCCGACTTTCGCAGCGCGCCCAGGACGCCCCAGCGCCTCCATTGCGCAGATGCCAGACTTATAGAGCACGCGCCGCGACCTGCCGAGTTCGTGGTTGATCCGCAGAGCCGAAGATCGGGCCGGGGTACCTACCGCAGCGAGGCGTGCGGCGACAAGCCGCGTCGCGTGAGACTTGCCGACACCTGGCAGGCCGACGAACTCGACGACCAGAGGCTGCGTCAAGGTCAGATGGCCGGCCACAGCCGCCGCTTCACCTCGAGCATCACCGCGGCGAGGTCGTAGTCGGCATCGATGTCGATCACGCCGGACGACGCATTGTCGAACCGCAGGTTCCTGACAAGTTGCGTCCGGAACGCAAGCTCCCTCGGATCATCGCCGGGTCTCCGCGCAGCAGCCGTTTCTTGCGTGACGTTAAGACGAACGACTATGTCGGGCGGAATGGTCTCAGCCAGTTTGTAGATCCCGTCCTCCCAGCGCGACAGCACCCGCTTCACACGTGCCGGCGACTCCCTCCACGTCCACAGGAGAGGCCCGTCGTTGACGCCGTCAACCTGGGTCTGCGGGTATCGATCGCAGATGACTATGAAGCCCCGCTCCCGTGCCCGGGCCACCATCCTGAGCTTCCAGCGCTTCTCACGAGCAAGCGCGAGAGCCCACACCGCACGCTTGAAGCCGATGTCGCGCGTCCGACGCTGCTCGGGGTCCATACGGGTCGAGCGTGTGCGGCCACGCGTGAGCTCGAGGACAACCCTCATCGGCCAGCGCAGGATCGAGGACCGACCTTGACCGCTTCCGAAATAGATCTGAACGACGTCGACCTTTCCTACCAGCCAGGAATAGAGCATCTGGCTGACAGAGGACTTCCCGGCGCCGTCGCTGCCGATGACAGCGATCACGGTGCCGCCACCCGGACCGGAGCGCGAGTACGGGAATGGACGGTGGAGGTAGCGGCGGTTGATGCTTCCAACCACCCAACTGAGCTCGCGAGCCCATCGATGGAGGAGCGCGGGCAGCGGCCGGTAGCCGCGGAACACCGTCGGGCTCCGGAGTAGCTCGCGACGCAAGCGCTTCAGCCGATTGAACGACAGGTCTTGAGCGATCGCCAGCCCTACGAGGTCGCCTGCTCGAGGCCCGAGAAGCCGGTTGGCGTGCTCTTTCGGAGCCGCGGGGTCGACCCGCGCCGCCAACCAGGAATGCTCGCTCCGTAGCCCGCCGGACTCGCCGCGGCCGGACGCGACTCGAGCGGTCAATCGATCGCGCCACCTGATCTTGAGCGCGGATCGGCACACGAGCAACAGCCACTCGAGCCCTGGGTCGGCCACGAAAAGTCCAGTCGATTCGTCGAGAACTCGTCTCGTCAGAAATTCGCGCTCCCACGGGAGCCGATAGTTCTTGAAAAAGCGTTCCCCGACGATCAACCGATAGTGCAGGTGGAGATGCAAAAGACGGCCCGTGCGCTCGTCCGTTGCAAAGAAGTCCTCGACGCCCGGATACGCCCGCGAGGGGTGAGCCGGAAATCGCTTGAAGCCGTGCCGAGCGAGAAGGACTGCGATGAGCTCGCTTTGCCCAGCGTCGCACAGCACGTCGAGATCCGTTGAGCCCTCCAATCCTGCCGCGACCTGCGCACTACTCTTGAAGTTGCAGTAAAGGACGCCGTCCTGATTCAGGGCTTCGAAGAGTCGTTCCGAGGTCGTGGTGGCCAGTGCCACGGGATTCCTTATTCCCCTAACCACTGAATCCGGATGCCGGCGTACATCGCTGAGTGCCGAGTCGTCCGGATGCGGTGGCGCGCGTTCATTTCCGCTCATCCTCGCTGCGGTGGCAGGCGACGACAAGCCGCACACCGCGACCATGCCGGAAGCTGCACGCCTGCAGCCTGAGCAAAAGCCTCGCTTAGCAGGGGTTTCAGGTGGAGCTAGCCGGGCTCGAACCGGCGACCTCCTGGGTGCGATCCAGGCGCTCTCCCAACTGAGCTATAGCCCCGCGGTCGGGACATTGTAGCCGGGTGGGCCCCGCAGTTCGGTACCCCGCGCGAGGGACTTGACTCAAGCGGAGCCGCCACGGAGCCGTAGCACCTCGTACGTTCTGCGGCTCGAAACAAAGGAAAGCTCCCGTGAAGCCGCAGCCCGCCGCCAAGACCCTCTCCGCAGTCGCCCGCCTCGTTGGAATCGGCCTCGCCTTCGCCGCGCTCGCTGCGCCCAGCGCCTCCGCGCAAGGCGGGACGCACGTCGTGGCGCACTGCGCCGGTGACATCCTCTCCGGCACCGTCCATGTCGGCGGCACCACGCACAGCACGCTCGACCTCGCGGTGCTCGCGAAGCATGGCCAGAGGTCCGGCTTCACGACGACCGGCATGAGCCAGTCGCTGAACGTCGACGGCGGCCGCTCGTATCCGTTCCGGTTCAACATCGGCCGGCTCACCGGATCCGCAACGGCCTATCGCGTCGACCCGCCCGGCGACCACAGCAACACGGTGCCTGCCTCGAGCTGCGCGCCCGGGCACCAGGTTCCCGAGGCGCCGCTGTCGCTGCTGCTGCCGGTCAGCGTCCTCGGCATCGGCGGGCTCCTGGCAGCCCGCAACCGCCGCCGCAGCGCCGCGAGCTAGCTCGAACAGTGACGACACTCGCGCTGCGGAGGGTCGCGGACGTCCACCGAGTCCCTGTGCCGGCCTCGCTTCGGCTCGCGCTCCTCGGCTGCTGCAGCGCGGTCGCGTTTTGGTTCTCGCTGCGGTCGCTCTCGGGCCAGTGGCGCTACGAGACGCCGCTTGCGGATCTCGTCCTCGTCCCGCTTCTGGCCGCCGCGCTCTTCGTCGCCGCCTCTCGGCGCCACCCATACGTGGGCGAGCTGCGGCTCGGTTGGTTCGATCTCATGGCCGGGACAGCGCTGCTCACAGGGTCACTCGCCCTCGTCGCAGTGGGGCCGGTCTATTGGTCGAAGTACTTCTGGGCGATGCGGCTCGACCTCCTTGCCCTGCCGCTGTTCGTCGCCGGCGGCATCTTGCTGCTCTTCGGCGCGCGGGCGATTGTGCCGTTCGGGCTGCCCGTCTTATCCCTGCTGCTCGCCTGGCCCCTTCCGTACCTCGCGCTCCTCGAGCGGCTGCTCGGCGCGTTCACGAGCGCGACGGGCGGCGCGGCGGCGTTCCTTGCGCCCCGGCTGCACCTAGCCACCCCGGTGGCGAGCTCGGGGGACGGGGTCTTCGCGCTCCACCACGGGCACGAGAGCTTCTCGCTCTCGGTCGGAAGCGCATGCTCCGGGGTGAACTCGCTTGTCGGCTTCTTCATCCTCGGCGTCTTCGCGCTCTACTTCGTCGAAGGCTTGCTCTCGCGCCGCCTCGCCTGGCTGGCCCTTGGCGCCGCGCTTGTCTGGGCTGCGAATCTCGCCCGGATCCTCGTGCTCTTCGCCGTCGCCCGAGGCTTCGGCGAGCGGGCGGCGATCGCGCTTTTGCACCCGATCGCAGGGATCGTCGCGCTGAACCTCGCGGTGCTGCTGCTGCTGGGGCTGATGCGGCGCTTCCATCTGTTCTGGCGCGAGCTCGAGCCGGCCGAGATCGACACCCCGCTCGCCGTGCCCGGGCCGCCGGACAAGCGGGCGTCGGTCCTGCGCGTCTCGACGAGGGTCGCCCTGATCGGTGCAGCCGCAGTCGTGTTCGGCATCGCCAACGGAGCGCTTGCAACGACCGCGCGCGGACTGACCAATGACGGCGTGCCCGCGATTCCGGCGTTCAGCACGCGGCCACTTTCGGCACCAGGCTGGACGATCCGGAAAGCCGAGACGATCGGCTGGACCGCGCCGTATTACGGCAAACACTCGTCCTGGGTGCGCTACGTCATGCGGCCACGGCGGCCCTCGCCGAGCGCCTTCACGATCTGGCTCGACGCGGTCCGCAGTCCGAACCTCGGCGCGCTCGACGCCTACACGCTCGCGCACTGCTACGCCTTCCACAGCTTCACCGTCGACGCAGCGACGCGGGTCGACCTCGGCGAGGGCGTTTTCGGGAACGCGTTTGTCTACACGAGCCCGCGCGCGGACTGGCGGGCGGTCAGCTGGCAATGGCCGGTCCGGCGCGGCGCCAAGGTCGAGCACGAGCGGCTCGTCCTGATTGCGGCTTCGGATGCACGCCCGGCGGAACTCGCCGAGCCGTCGTCCGGCAGCGCCTTCAACCGCGTGCTGTCGCTTCTGGACTGGCGCTCTTCAGGGCACGACGCGAACCCGCGGCTGACACGAGCACTCCAGCGCGTTGCAGCTCGAATCGTCCTGAGGCGAATCGAGGCGGCCGCGTGAGCTCACTCGCAGGCGTCCTCCTCCACCACGTCCTCCACGATGTCTTCGCGCTGTACGCGTCAGTCGTGATGGCGCACTTCGGCCTCCAGGTCTTCTTCGCGCACCGCAGCTACCGCCGTGCGCTCGCGACGCGCGGCGCGCGCTCGTCGCGGCTGCCGGACGTCGACGTTGTGATCACGTCGTACAACGAGGATCCCGCAAGCCTGCGCGCCTGTCTCGAGTCGCTCCTGGCGCAGGACTACCGCGGCGCCGTGCAGGTCTACGTGGTCGACGATTGCTCGAAGAACCGCACCGAGCTGATGCCGGTCTACGCCGAGTTCGACCGCATCCCCGGCTGGTCGGTCCTCCTCCCCGAGCGGAACCGCGGGAAGCGGATGGCACAGGATGCCGCGTTCCGCCACTGCCGCGGCGAGCTCCTCGTCACGGTCGATTCCGACACGATCGTCGATCCCGACGCGGTAGCTGAGATTGTCGCCGCGTTCGACGACGAGCGAGTGGGAGCCGTGACCGGCGACGTCGGCGTGACCAACTTCCGCACGAACCTGCTCACGCGCCTGATCGAGATGCGCTACTGGGTCGCTTTCAACCAGGAGCGCGCCGCGCAGAGTTGCTTCCGGACGGTGCTCTGCTGCTCAGGCCCGCTTGCCGCGTACCGGCGCGTCGCGCTGCAGCAGATCTGGGCGCGGTACGTGAGCCAGACCTTCCGGGGCATCGACTGCACGTACGGCGACGACCGGCATCTGACCAACCTCGTCCTCGGGGAGGGCTACGACACGCTCTTCCTGCCCTTTGCCCATGCGGTGACGAACGCGCCCGAAGACGTTCCCTCGTACCTGCGCCAGCAGCTCCGGTGGAACAAGAGCTTTTACCGCGAGCTGCTCTGGACGGTGCCGTTCCTGCTTCGGCGCTCGCCCTACATGGTCTTCGAGGTCGTCGTGCAGACGGCCCTGCCGCTACTGCTGACGCTGGCTGTCACCACCGCGCTCCTATACGCCGCAGTCGAGGCGCCGGCCCGGCTACTGCACTACGCGGTCGTGATCGCCGGGATGGCCGTCCTCCGCTGCGCGTACGCGATCTATCGCACCCGCCGCCTGTCGTTCCTGCTCTTCGTCTTCTACGGCTTCCTGCACCTCGGCCTGCTCGTCCCACTCCGGATCCGCGCCCTGCTGACGCTGACCGACAACAGCTGGGGAACACGGAAGACGGTTAGCGCCGGCGGACGAGCGTGACGCCATCACGGACGGTGAGCATCACCGACGTGACTCTCTCGTCAGAGGCGATGCGGTCGTTGATCGCCTTGATGCCGCGCGTGCCCTCCGAGTCGTCTGAGCCGTCGAGCACGCGACCGCTCCAGAGGGTGTTGTCGAGAGCCATCAGGCCGCCCTCGGCGAGACGCGGGAGCAGCGCTTCGTAGTAGTTGACGTAGTTCTCCTTGTCGGCGTCGACGAAGACGAAATCGAACTCGCCTTCGAGCTTCTCGATCGTCTCGAGCGCCGGGCCGAGGTGGACGGTTATCCGGTCGGCATAGGGGCTCCGGCCGATGTAGCGCTGGGCGACTTCGGCGTGCGTCTCGTCGAACTCGCAGGTGTCGATGCGACCGCCCTCGGGGAGGCCGGCGGCCATCGAAATCGACGAGTAGCCGCTGTAGGTGCCGAGCTCGAGCACGCGCTTCGGCGCGAGCGCGTGGACGAGCAACTCGAGGAAGCGGCCCTCGATTGGGCCGGTGAGCATCTGCGGGGAGTCGAGCGTCGCCTTGGTCTCCTCGGCGAGCTCGGCGAGCAGCGGCGTCGGCGGCGTGGTGTGGGCCTCCGCGTAGGCCTCGATCTCCTCCGGGACGATGAAGCTCACTGCGCGGCCTGTGTGCGGGGCGCCTCGTTCAGCGTGCCTGCCTTGATCCGCTCGGCCATGTCGTTGGATTCCTCGCGGTAGACCGACCCGTCCTCGAACTCGATCCACGGAAATCCTCTCTGGCCGGTGCGGGCGACGGTCTCTTCGCGAGGCCCGCGGTACTTCTCCTTGACGATCTCGTACTCGATGCCCTCGTCGTTGAGCGCCTTCTGGACGCGCCAGCAGGGATGCCCGCCGAACTTGACCCAGACGTTGCCGCAGCGGTGAAGCTTGATCGCCATCTCAGCCCTCCATTCGTTCGACCCGGGAGCCGCCGACGATCGCATCGCGGCCGTCGGCGAAGCGCACCCAGGCCTTGCCCTTGCCGTCGTAGTCGGGCGACCAGACGATCAGCGTCGCCTCCTCCCCGCCCACGCGTACGCGCTCGGTTCCCTCCGGCTCGGCGCCGCGCCAGACGCGGATGAACAGGTTCTGCTCGCGCTCGCGCCCGATCGTCGTCTCGTCGGTGTGGCCCGGAAGGACGCGCATCTCGTCCGGCAGCTGCATCAGCACCTCCATGACCGAGCGGCGGATCTGCTCGAAGTCGCCGCCGCCGACGGCGTCCTTGAACAACACGTCGCCACTGCAGCACGCCTCGCCGTTCACGACGAAGGCGAGGTGGTCGTCCTCGTGGCCGGGCGTCGGCAGCGCCTCGATCGAGAGGCCACCCTCGTCGAGGTTGCCCTTGACGACGGGGACGTCGTAGCGCGAGCGGATCTCGTCGTCGCCGGCGATGTGGTCGGCGTCGGCGTGCGTGGTCAGCAGGTGCGTGACGGTCAGGCGGTGGCGCTCGACGGCCTCGAACAGCGGCGCGAGGGGCGCCCCGGAGTCGACGAAAACCGCGGTCCCGCCCGGCTCGTCGCCGATCAGGTACGCGTTCGAAAGCCAGTCCGGGTGCATGCTCCGCTCGACGATCACGACCTCGCTAGGCTAGACGTTCCGCACCCGAGAGGAGGACGCATGGCCGGCCTGATGTCCCGCGCGTCGTTGGTCGTGAAGTCGAAGTTCTCGAAGCTGCTCGACCACGCCGAGGACCCGGCCGAGACGCTGGACTACTCGTACGAGAAGCAGCTGGAGCTGCTGCAGAACGTGAAGCGCGGGATCGCGGACGTCGTCACGGCGAAGAAGCGGCTCGAGCTCCAGGAGACGCAGATCCAGCAGAGCATCGTCAAGCTCGACGGCCAAGCTCGCCAAGCGCTCGCCGCCAACCGCGAGGATCTCGCGCGACAGGCGCTGGAGCGCAAGTCCGGCCTCCAGCAGCAGCTGCAGGGCCTCGACCAGCAGGCGACACAGCTCGAGGCGCAGCAGGAGAAGCTCGTCGCCAGCGAGAAGGCGCTCTCGGCCAAGGTCGAGGCGTTCCGGACGCAGAAGGAGACGATCAAGGCTCAGTACTCCGCCGCCGAGGCGCAGGTGAAGATCGGCGAAGCCGCGACCGGGATCGGCGAGCAGATGGCCGACACCGGCCTCGCGATCCAGCGGGCCAAGGACAAGACGGAGCAGATGCAGGCGCGGGCCTCCGCGATCGACGAGCTGACGACATCGGGCGCGCTCGAGGACTTCACCTCCGACCAGACAGACCTCGACCGGCAGCTCAGCGCGGTCGCCTCGCAGTCGCAGGTCGACGACGAGCTCGCCAAGATGAAGGCCGAGCTGCCCGCTGGCGGAAAGCAGGTCGAGAAGCAGAAGGAGCTAGAAAAGTGATCGTCCGGCTGATGGGCGAGGGCCAGTTCGAGATCGACGACGAGGTCGCCAAGGGCCTCAACGACCTCGACGATCAGGCGGCTCAAGCGGTCGAGCAGGGTGACGAGGAACGGCTGGGTGGGCTACTGCGGCGGATGGGCGAGGCAGTGCGCGCAAACGGGACACGCGTCCCGGACGACGACCTGGCGGCCTCGGAGGGGATCGTCCCGCCGGACGACCTCACGCTCGACGAGGCCCGGCGGTTGTTCGACGACGAGGGCCTGATCCCAGACCTCCCCAGCTAGCAGCCGCGCGTCAGACCGGAGCGTCGAACAGCCCGAACCAGCGGGTCAGGTCGCCCTCGATCGGCAGCTCCGGCTCCAGCTTCGCCTTCAGCTCCAGCTCGGCCGCGTTGTCGCGTTCCTGGCCCTTGCCGGTCGGGACGAACGGCCAGAACGCGCCCTGCTTGAAGCCGTAGATCCAGTAGACGCGGCCTTCCTTGAACTTCCCCTCGAACGGGAAGAGCGCGGCCAGGAGCTGCTCCCCGAAGCCGCGGTCCTCCAGCTCCTGCGCGACCGTGTGCACCGTCGCGACCAGGTCCTCGAAGTCCTGGTCGCGGACGACCAGCCACTCGAACCCGAGGTTGTCGCTCTTCCGCTCGACCTTCGATGCGGTCTCCGCGGCCACGGCGTCGAGCAGCTCCTGCAGGTCGTTCTCGGCCCGGACGAACTCGCCTGACGAGAGCGACTTGAAGCACACGCCAGCGGACCCGGCCGGCTTCAGGTCGAGTTCCGTCGCAAGCGTGATCCGCGCGGTCGAGATCGCGAACAGCCGCTCGCCCGCCGGAGCCTGGAGCTTCTTGCGCCCCAGGAGGACGTCTCTCAGGCCCACGGCGCTACGAGACGGGCCGGCCCATCTCCTGGGCGATCTTCTCGAGCGCGGCGAGCCGCTTCTCGAGCGGCGGGTGGTCCATGAACAGCTCGGAGATGCTCCCCTTGAAGCGCGCGGGGATGATGAAGAACGCGTTCAACGCCTGCACCTCGCGCAGGTCCTTCTGCGGGATCACGGCCATCTGCCCCGTGATCTTCTGCAGCGCGCTCATCAGGTACTCGGGCGCGCCTGTGATCACCGCCGAGCCGCGGTCGGCGGCGTACTCGCGGTACCGGGAGATCGTCCGGATCAGGACCCAGCTCACGATGTACGTCACGAACGCGACCACGACGATGACAAGCCAGACGGGCACTCCGTTGTTGTTGTCGCGGTTGTTGCCGCCGCCGAAGCCGCCGAAGAACCCGGCGTAGAGGCCGAAGCGGGTGATCAGCGCCGCCAGCATCGCAAACGTCGACGCGAGCGTCATCACGAGCACGTCGCGGTTGACGATGTGCGTCAGCTCGTGGGCGAGGACGCCCTCGACCTCGTTCTCGTCGAGCCGGTCGAGCAGCCCGCGGTAGACCGCGACGACCGAGTGCTTCTGGTTCCGGCCGGTCGCGAACGCGTTCGGAATATCGCTGTCGATGATCGCAACGCGCGGCTTCTGGATGTTCGCCATCGCCGCCAGGCGCTCGACAGTTGCGTGCAGCTGCGGCGCCTCCTCGGGGGTGACAACTCGCGCACCCGCCGCCTTCAGGGCGAGCTTGTCCGAGGTGTAGTACTGGAAGAAGGCCAGCCCGACGACGATCAGGACCAGCACCACGAGGCTGGTGTGCAGCGCATAGAAGAGGACGAGCGCGAAGCCGACGTAGAGGAGCCCGAGCAGGAACATCGTCAGCGTCATCCGCAGCGAGAGCCCAACGTCGCGACCGTAAGCCTGTCTTTTCATCGAGAATCGGCCTCCTTGGAGGCAAGAGGGTTGAGACGGATTGTAGCCCTGGGGCTCGTGCTGGCCGCGGCGTCGGCCGGCCGGGCCGCCGCGCCTCCGGCCGAGCGGGTGGCGGTGATCGTCGTGCCTGCCTCCGCTCCGGTCTTCGCCTCGCCGAAGGCCGCGCACGGTCTGCTCGTCGCCGGCGAGGGCGCCACCGTGAGCCGGCGCAGCGCCCTGGCATCGCTCCTGCGCGGCGAGATGGGCAACGCCGTGGTCGACTCGGGCATCCCGGGCGGGCGGCCGAAGATCTCGCTCTCGAGGCGGCCGGCGCAGACGACCTTCTACCTCGCGCTGCCGCCGCCGGGCCGGCACCACAACGTCGTCCGCTACCCGATCGCGGTGGTCGGGCCCGGCTATCACGGCCTCCTGACCTCGAGCGCCACCCACCTCGAGGGCCTGATCGCGATCTCGGACGTGGCGCCCTCGGTGCTCGATCTCCGCCGCGGAAACCGGCCGCCGATCCGCTCGCGCGCCTCTTCCGATCCGCTCGGCTACCTGCGTAGCTTCGACCGGCGGCTCGCGCACGCGCACGACTCCCGCACGGGCGCTGTGCTCGCCCTCGTCGGGCTGATGGTCGGGCTCGGGCTGCTCGCGCTCGCGACCGGCTCACGCGCGCTCGGCCGGGCTGCCTTCCTCGCCGCGCCGTCCTGCCTGGTCATCTCGCTGATCCTGAGCGCCTTCGGCGTGACGAGCCTGACCGAGACCGTTGTCGGCCTCGCGCTCGGGTCGGCGGCGCTAGCCCTCGCCGGCGGCGCGTTCCAGCGGCCGCGGCTCCCTCTGGCGCTCGGGCTCACGGCGCTGTTCGTCTTCATCTTCGCGGTGCTCTGGGCCGAGCCGAGCTGGAACAGCCTCGCCGCCCTCGGAGCGCGGCCGGACGGCGGCGGCCGCTTCTACGGCGCGAACAACCAGATCGCGACGCTGCTGCTCTCGCCCGCACTCGTGCTCGGCGCGCTCGCCGGGAGCGGGCTCTTGCTCGCCGTGATCGCGCTCCTCATCTCGGCCGGCGTCGGCGTCAGCGCGGTCGGCGCCAACGGCGGAGCGCTCATCGCCTACCTCGTCGGCTTCCTCGCCCTCGGGTTTCTTCTGCGGGAGACCCGCCCGTCGGCGGTTCGCGCCGGCGCCGGGATCGCGATCGCCGCGGTCGTCGCGCTGGCGCTCGTCGGGATCGACGCGGCTCTCGGCGGCTCGAGCCACGTCACCCACGCGGTCGGCGGGGGCCCGGGCTCGCTCGCCGGCCACTTCGGCCATCGTCTGCATTTGACGGCGGCGGCGATCGGCTCGACGTGGAACGCGGCGCTTCTGTTTTCGCTCAGCACGCTGGTGCTCGCCTACCTCGCGTGGCGGCGCCCGCGCTTCGCCGTCCTCGACGGATTGCTCCTCGCGCTGGTCGTGCTCGTGCTCGTCAGCGATACGCCGACCGAGATCACCGGGCTCGGCGTCCTCTCGGCGATCGTCCTCCGAGTCTGGCTCGAACGAAGCGGCGAGAGGCTCACGCCGCTCGATTAGACTCGCGCGGCATGCGTCGCCTGGCTTTGCTCCTGGGGATCGCGTTCCTGCTGGCCGGCTGCGGCGGCAAGCAGGTCGTCTCGCCAACGGCCGAGACGGTGATCGGCACGATCCCGACGACGACTCCAGCGGCGCCTCCCGGCAACGCGGCCGCCGCCGGCGGGAAGCTCTTCGCATCGCAGGGCTGCACCGGCTGCCACACCTTCAAGCCCGCCGGGTCGACCAAGACGATCGGCCCCGATCTCGACAAGCTGGCCCAGTACGCGAAGACGGCCGGAATGCCGCTGGCCGACTTCACGCACGAGTCGATCCAGAACCCCGGCGCGTACGTCGAGAAGGGCTACCAGAACATCATGCCGAACTTCGGGCAGACCCTCACTCCGCAGCAAATCTCGGATCTCGTCGCCTACCTGACAAAAGGTTGATCGACCTCAGGGCTGCGCGGGCCGACCCCGAGGGCTTCCGCGGGGCCCTCGCCCGCAAGGGGGCGGCGGAGGCCTTCGACGAGCTGATGCAGGCCGATGCGCGGTGGCGCGAGCTGGAGACCCAGGCCAGTGAGCTGCGCGCCGAGACGAAGACGAGCGGCAAGCCGTCGCCGGAGGAGCTCGAGCGCCTCAAGGGGCTGAAGGGGACACTGCAGCAGGTCGAGGCCGAGCTCGAGCAGGCGGCGGAGCGGCGCCAGGAGCTGCTGGCATGCGTGCCGAACCCGCCCGACCCGTCGGTTCCCGACGGGGACACCGAGGAAGACGCTGTCGAGGTGCGCCGCGTCGGCGAGCAGCCGTCGTTCTCCTTCCAGCCACGCGACCACCTGGAGCTCGCGGAGCCGCACGGCTGGATCGACCTCGAGCGGGCGGCGCGTGTCTCGGGCTCGCGCTTCGCCTACCGCATCGGCGAGGTCGCGCTGCTCGAGCTCGCGCTCTACCGGTTCGCCCTCGACCGACTGGTCACGCGGGGCTTCGTGCCCGTGCTGCCGCCGGTACTCGTCCGCGAGGAGGCGATGTACGGCACCGGCTTCCTTCCGACCGAAGAGGTCAACATCTACCGAATCGAGCGCGACGACCTCTATCTGACGGGCACCTCCGAGGTCGGGCTCGCCTCGTTCCACATGGGCGAGGAGCTGGACGAGCTTCCGCACCGCTACGCCGGGTACTCGACCAACTTCCGGCGCGAGTCGGGCGCGGCGGGCAAGGACACGCGCGGGATGTTCCGCGTACATCAGTTCGACAAGGTCGAGGCGTTCGTCTTCTGCGAGCCGGAGCGGTCAGGGGAGGAGCACGAGAGCCTGCTTGCGCTCGAGGAGGAGCTCGTCCAGGAGCTGGGCCTGGCTTACCGGATCGTCAACGTGGCGGCCGGCGACCTCGGCGCATCGGCCGCGAAGAAGTACGACATTGAGGCGTGGTTCCCGGCGCAGGAGCGCTACCGCGAGATCACGTCGACCTCGAACACGACGGACTACCAGGCGCGGCGGCTCGGCGTCCGCTTCCGCCGCGACGGCAAGCTCGAGCCCGTGCACACCGTCAACGGCACCGCGATGACCGCCCGCTGGCTGATCGCACTGATGGAGAGCTTCCAGGACGACGCAGGCGCGATCGCGGTCCCGGAGGTCCTGACGGCCTTCGGCGCCCCGCCTAGGCTGGGCTGACGTCGACTACGGGTTGAAGTCGCCGAGACGGCTGACGTCTTCCGGCCGCTCGCCGATGCGCCCCGCGAAGCTGTTGTCGGCGCCTTGGCCCATCCGGTCGCCGCCATGCGCCCGCTCTGCGGGCGTCTCGACGGCTTCGTCCTCGACGCGCTTGAGCGCCTCGTCGTCGGCCTGCTGACGACGCTTCCCGAACCATGAACGAATACTCATGGAGCCAGTGTAGACCTCTGCGCTTAACTAGGGGCTACGGCGGGGTGCCAGAGCGGACGAATGGGGCGGTCTTGAAAACCGCTGGCGCCCGAAAGGGCGCCCGTGGGTTCGAATCCCACCCCCGCCGCTTGCGAGTGCGGTTTCGTCAGCGCCGCTAACGTCCCGGCGTGTCGAAGTCCGCCGCCGCGGCGCGCCCA
>Ga0209474_10002427_pt1 | contig 17121 bp, 31 predicted proteins | sample GraSoiAngelo_145_FD_185902 | JGI IMG/M metagenome (GOLD analysis project Ga0209474, IMG submission 185902) | Grasslands soil microbial communities from the Angelo Coastal Reserve, California, USA - 14_1009_05_20cm (SPAdes) (version 2) | ecosystem: Environmental > Terrestrial > Soil > Grasslands...
TAGTACCCTATACACAGGGCGCGTGTCGAGACTCAGCACGTACCCCCGAGCACGCAGGTTGGCGGGGGGGTGCGTGCTCTGTGCCCGGCAGCGTGCCTCAGACGGCGCGTGCGGGGACGCGAGCGTCCGGGCGGGGCTCCGGGTCGGATCGGGGGTGCGGGCGCTTAGCGGGGCTCTGAGGGGCTCTGGCGACGCACGGCTCCTGACGATGGTTCGCTCGTTCGCCGGCCGCCGGGGCGAGTAGCCGGCGGGCGACCGAACCTCACCCCTAGCACCCGCCCCAACTGGCATAAGACCTGCTTATACGAAACCCCGCCGTCGCTGCTCTGCCGTTATACTGGCGGTCTTGGGGCCGGGCCGGCGGCGATGGCTTCGGAAGCGAAGGTCGCCGGCCCGTTGCTCGGGCGCCGAGCTACTGACGCAAAGAGGCCGCCGGGGCTGTGGTGCGCCGTCGTCGCCGTTCGGCTCGAGCGCAGACTTCGCGTTGGCACGGCCGGCAGAGCTGCCAGCCCCGGCGGGCGATGCCGCCGCAGCGAGCGCAGCGCGGGAACGTCTTCCCGCGGCGCGTCACGATCAGCTCTCGGCTCGTGAGGCCTCCCCTCTGTCACGAGGCGGGTGGGGCTTCGGGAGACCGGCGGCCGAGGCTCGCGCTTCGCCGGCCATTCGTCGGGCGTGTCGAGCCGAACGCTCTAACACGTAGGCGTGGGCGTCCCACTGGCCGGCCAGTGTGAGCATTTCGTCCCTGGTCAGTTCGGGCAAAGCGCGCTCCCCCTAGCCGTCGCGGGCCTCTTCGAGGGCCTGGCGCAGGTAGCAGGCGAGGTCGAGCGCCTCTTCGTAGGCGTCTTGGAGTGCGGAGCGACCGTTGTGCGCCTGGAGCGGAACGCCGTACTTCGCGGTACCTGCAGCCTTCCGCTCGATTACGTCGGCTGCCACTAGGTCGGCAATGGCCGTCATCAGCCCGCCAGCAGGTCGAGGCGGCCGATCCCCCCGAGGAGCTTCCTCTCGGGCCGAAAGTCATCATGGGCATCGGTCGCGTGGACACCTCTGTCGTGAGCCTCATGGCCTGTCGCACGCAGCGGCCGGCGGGAGCCTTGAAGGTCGCGCAGAATTGTCGCCGGCGTCGAGATCACCTCGACCTTCCACTCGCCGGGCCACGACTCCATCTGCGCGATTGCCGCGCGAAGCGCCGACCTCGCTCCCGGAATTGGGCTCTTACGTACCCTGTTCTCGCTGCCGCGGCGATAGACGAAACCAGTCGGGCCAGTGACGACGACGGTGCGCCGCTCGCCGTCTGAGCGCAGGAACTGGACGATGCAACCGTCGACCGCGCGCGTCTCCGTGCCGAACGCCATCACGGCATCACCGTATGACAGTCCGCGCGGCGAAGCAAGACCACCGCTCGCCGTTCGAACGCTCGCAGCTCGCGGCCATCGAACTGCCGCGAGCCCTCCAGCAGGAAGAGCCGGAACATCTTCACCGTCGTGTGCTGCCGCCGACACGCCTGCCGGTCGCGCACCCGGCCCTCGCGAATCCGGGCTCGGTTCGTATGGATGAGCGCGACCACGAGCCAGAACGCGACGATGGAGGCGACTGCGAGCGCGAGGAACGGCACGAGCACCCGCCAGCGCTCGGCGTAGCGGGTGAGCCAGTCACGCATGGCCGTTGACCACCGTCTTGAAGAACACCATCGCGGTCGCAGCCGGGATCAGAGCGGGGTTCCTGCCTCGGTCGATCAGCGCAGCGTAGACCATCAGCGCGACTCCGAGAGCGCGCACCACGGTCGGAAAGTCGGTGCGCCCTGGTCGCACGCTGAGCGACCATCTTACCCACGCCGCCTCCGATCCCTGCGGTCAACAAGCCAAAGAACGAACGCCGCGAAGGTGACGAAGATCCCGAGCATGAGAACGGCTATCACAGCGCTCCAAGCGCCTGCGCCACCGGCAGCAGCAGCAGGTAGACGAGAACTCCAAGGGCGCACGCGCCGACGATCGCGAGGACGGCGCTCACTCTTCGCGTTCCACGGCGATGTAGTTGTCGAGGAGGTGTTCGAGGAGGTCGAGCACGTCAGATCGTTCGAACCAACGCCGAAGCGTTTTGCGTGACGGGCTTTGTGGATTGACTCGCGAAGCCCATTCCAGCTCTCGCTTGAGTTGGTGAAGATCCTCTGCTGTCAGCGTCATGAGTCCCGCCAGAAGAGGCGCATGAAGACCCACGGCGACCGCGTAGGGGAGTCGCCTCACGCCAGCAGCCTCGCCAGGTCTTCGAGCGGAATCATCGCCCACCACGGGTGTCCATCCGGTCGCCACGCGACCACCGGCACAGCGCCCGCCGGGGCCTCGCGCTCGGCCTGGTAGACCCACTCGATGCGCAGCCGGTTCTGTCGCTTGACCTCGGAATGAAGGGTCTCGCGGCCGAAGAGCCCCAGCACCATGTGATCGCCTTCGCCCTCGAGGCTGCGAACGTGGAACCCGTGCTCGCGCCAAATCGCGGCCACCTCGCGTTCGCCTTCAAGCCCCTTGCGCCGCTCGCGGTTAGGCATAGTGGATGACCAGCCACGCGGCGACTGTGCCGATGATGAAGCACGTAGCGTTGATGTGCCAGCGGTACATCACGGCTCCCGGTACAGGCTGACCATCACGCGGCCCCGACCCGGCGCAGCCCACACGCGATAGAAGGGAAGCTCGCCGCCCGCCCGGAACACCCCCGTACGCTCCAACTCCTCGCCCGGGATGTATACGAAACAGCCGGTCTGGCGCTGCCGCCGTGTCGCGCGACGGCGTTGCGCGTGGTCGTAGGGTGGCATCACATTCACAGGTGCTCAGAGCGCCTTAGGACGAGATCTCCTGCGACTTGAAGTAGGCGGCGGCGGCGAGGCACGCCTTCTCGGGGTCGGATGACGGGAACGCGAACGTTGTGCTCGTGCGCTTCATCTTCGGGCCAGCCTGGTAGGTGACGGTGAGCGCGTCGAACGTGTCCCACGCCTCGGTCTCGGCGTTGTACTGACCGCCGACCGTCGTCTCAATCGCGATCTTCATGACTCGTCTCCTGTCTCGATGATCGGTTGCGCACTCCCGTCCGCGTCGGCCTCGACGTAATGCACGATCGCGTCGTCGGAGCGGGTTGCGAGCGCGAATTGCGGCGTCAAAGGCAGCCACGGGCGGGCGAAGCGGACGCCGGTCTTGCGCCAGTACCAGTCCTCGTTCCCGACGCTCTTGTCTGCCACCTTGCGCGCCTTGAGCGCAATCTCGATCCGCTCCGGCGGACAGTGAAGGGCCTGCCGCTCGCGCTCCTCTTTCCAGACGACGAGCGCCGCGACTCGCTCTTCGCGCTCCGCGACCGGGCCGGGCTTCAACAGCCAGTGCAGCCCTTTCTCGTTCTCCCACGGGGACACGTACTCGTCACAGTCCCACACGACCGTGGAGCGAAGACCGACTGCTCCGCCTCTGCGCCCGAGTTCGATGATCCCCGTGTAGCCGAGCATCCAGTTCACCTCGTGGACGCCGGTCTTGCCGTTCTTGTACGGGACGAGGTAGACGTGCCCGAGCGGGCCGGGCTCTAGACCGACTTGCGCGGAGAGCAGAAGCGCAGCGACCATCGAGTCGGCGCTGCATTGGAGCAGGAGCGGGTTGAAGCGCAAGGCCGAGTAGTAGTGGCGGATCAGCATTTCGGCCGCGTCGGGCGAGCGGAGCGACTTCTCGATCTCCGGCTTCATACCCTCGATTAGGTCGCGCACGGACTTCGCCTCGGGGGTCTCGGCAACGCGATCGAGCGCGGTGGAAAGCATCTCGGTCATACCGCGTCCCGCTCTCGGAAGTCGAGCGTCACCTGGTAGCACGTGCGACGCTGAATCCACGCGATATCGACCCGGCCGCCCGGCGGCGTGTTGTAGCGCTCGGTTGCGGCTACGACCTTGAGAAAGTCCTCTAGGACGTCCAGTAGGTAGCGCGGCGGCTCGGAGCGTCCCACCTGAGACTCGCCGCGTTGACGTAGGCCCATCACAGCACCTCGAACTTTCGGGTCGTGGTCGTCGTCGCGAGCTGCGCGTACACCTGCGGCCATTCCTTCCGCAAGCGGTCAATTGAGCCCTTCGCGAGCCGCGTCGTCTCGACCGTCTTCCAGCGAAGTACCGGATCGTCGCGGGGCGAGAGCGCCATCTCCGCGTCGCCCATCGCGACCTTCAACTCGTTCTCTAGCCCGCACACCTGAGCGTCGATCGTGTCGCGCTGTTCCCGGCGGGCGCGCAGCTCGCGGAGCCGCCGCATCTGCGTCCCGTCGAGCCGCATCGCCCGGCCGGGAGCGTGCGCCGGGAACATCGCCGCTACCGCTTCCCGAGCCGACTCCGAAGAGTCGGGCGGCGGCGGCTCGTCCCGAACCAGGGAGCCGTAGAACTCCTCTTCCCGCTCCAGCAGGCGGTCGATCGCGTGCTGATGGCGCTCGATCTCGTAGGTCTCAAGTCGCTGCCCGCCGACCAGCACGGCGAGCAGGCCACGGTCGAGCCCGGTCAGATGGAGGTAGTGCTGCACTTGGGCGACGTAGGCGAGCGGCGGTTCGCCGTTCCATTCGCGCTTCGCCCACTGGTTCACAGTCTTGACTTCGAGCAGGTCGCCCATGCCATGTCCGCTCTCGGGTGCGATCGCTCCATCCGGGTGGCCGCTTAGCCATGGGCGTTGCGGGTCGAGTAGGCCTACGTCTGGCCATGGACGCGGGTCAAAGCCGCGCTCGCGCAACTCCTCAAAGATGACCGGCTGTAAGAGCGTTCCCCAGCGCATCGCCTCCGTCTCCGGCCGCGTATATCGGCCCGTCTTTTCGAGCCAAAGCATGACGCGGCTCTTGTGCGGGTCGATGCCTGCGGCGGCGGCGGCGTCCGAGCCGCCGATGGTGAAGCGGGTGGGGAGTGCGATAACAGTCATGTGGACACGACGCGATGGGGCATCCCCTCTGTGCTGCTTGCCCGTCTCGGTGCTCGCTCGCGGGAGTCCGCTACGCGCTGCGCTCGATCACGCGAGTGCCACGGCCCGCCTTCGAGACCCCGCACCTTGCGCCATCCATGGCCGTTCCACGCTTGGACGAGGAAGGTCATCGTGCGTCCCGTCCTGCCGCCACGTCTAGCGCGTGCTCGATCCGGCCTGACAGGCTGTTCTGCGTGGCCTCGATTCGGTTCGAGAGCGCTCGGATATTCGCGCCCTGAGCGTTTGTGATTCGGCGTAGGCTCTCGATCTCCTCATCCCGCTCGCCCAGCTTCTCGTAGATGCCCGCGAACGCGATTGACAGGTGCTCCATCACGTCCGAAAGATCGGTGGTCACTTGCGCCCCTTCAGGTGCCGCCGGACTAGCTCGGCGAGGAGCTGCGACGGCTTGGTCTGCCGGTCGATGCAGTCCTTGCGGAATGCGGCCCACTCGTCCGGGGTGATGCCGATGCGGGCGAGGATCGGCGAGGCGGGCACTACACGTTCGCCTTGTCTAGGCGTGAGCCCCACCACCGCCAGCCCTTGCCTTCGACAGCCAGCGCGAGGCGTTCGGCCTTCTCGATCGTCTCGGCCACAACCTCAACATCGCGCTCTTCGCCGTGTGGCTCGTCCTTTTTGAGCGTGACGACGTAGCGATTCATGCCCGCCACTCTAGCACGGCTGCTCTACTGCGTCAAGTCGCCCAATGCTCCCGGTACCCGCCACGCACGATCTCCTCGTGCAGCAACGTCAGGAACCGCTCCCACGCCCGGTCTCCCGGCCCGCACTGCGTGTGCCCGCCACCAAGAGCGCCAAGATCAAGGTGCCGACACACGCCCCGACCATTGCCGCCCCGAGCAAAGCGAGGAGGAACACCCAAGTGGAGACACAACCAGCCGAAAACACGAGCGGAGACTAGTAGCTGATGCTCGGTCGCGTAGCCCTTGCTCGTGACGTTTGCGTGCTCGACGCCGACCGAGCGTGGGTTGTAGTAGGCGGCGTGCCAGGCTTTCTCGGCAAGCGGCACGAGCTGCGTCGCCTCGCCGCCGTCCTCGCGGATAACCAGGTGCGCCGATGCCTCTGCACGTGGGTTGCGGAGCCAGGCGATCGAGCCCGCGTACGACCCGGCGGTTTCGTGCCACACGAGCAGGTCGATGCGGGCTCCGTGGCGGGAGGAGTAGTTCGCGGACGGGGCCTGCTGGAGCGACGGCAGAACGATCTTCGTCACGGAGCGATGATGCCCTGGTTGCGGAGCGCGGCGAGCAAGGCGTTGATCTTCGTTTGCATCGCGGTTACGTTCGCTATGAGAGTGGTTGCGTCGATGGTGCCGAGCGCGAGGTCGGCCACGGCGGCGTCACGGGTGAACGCCTGTTGCGCGCCTGCGGCCTGCGCGTCGTCGCGGACGAGATGCGTCTTCGCCATCAGTCGCCGCCGCAGAAGCCGTTGGCCTCGAGCGCGAGTGCGATCTGCTCAGGGGTAGCGGTGGCCGAGTGAAGTGTCTGCTGCGCGGCTGGCGCGTGGTCAAACAGCCCGATTTTGTTGTCGGCGCTCACGCGAAACGTGTTCAGGCCCGCCGGGCTCCGCACAAGGACAGTGTCGCCCGTGTGCCCTGCGCGAGGAAAGACTTGGAGGATGCCTGCCGATCCGGCTTCGGGCGAGAGGTTGACGCCGCTGAACGTGTCAAAGGCGAGCTGGCCCGCGTTGCCGGGTGTGTTGTCGCTCAGAATCAGCGAAGCCTCCTGCCGCGCGCCGTTTGAGAAGAGGATACAGCGGCCGTCTGGCGTAACTGAAAACACCGTGTTGCCCTCACTGTCATCGACGCGGAGGATCTCGTCGCCGGCAGCCGCCGCGCCTTGCGTGATGACGAGTCCGCCATGATTCGTGTCACTCGCCGCCGCAGCTGCTAGCGCTGGAAGGGTAAAGCTCCCGCCGCCTCCGCTAATCAGTGGCATCAGGCGCTCTCGTACTGCGCGTCGAAAAAGCAGTCGGCCGCGCCCGCCGTGAGTGTCGGCGCGGTCGAGGAGTTGCAGAGCACGCAGCCGGAGCGAAACCAGCGGCCAGGAATCCAGTTCACGCCGAGCGTGTCATTGGCCGGAGCCTTGAACACGAGGTCGGCGGTCGCGCCCGCGCCAGGGATCGTAGGTCGGTCGAAAACGAGGATGAACTGCGCGGCGGCGTTCGAGTTGTAGACAGTGAAGCCGAACAGGCGGCCCTCGCCCGCGAGCGCGAGGCGTGCCGCTTCGAGCGCCGGGCTCGTGCCATTGCGCGGCCAGCTGTCCGGTAGCTCGTGGACGGCCACGGCTTAGTAGTAGGCCGTGGTTGGCAGCGCGGCACCGTGGACGCTCGTCACCTTGAGGTACCAGCCCGCCGGGACGCGAGCGTAGAGCGGGATCGCGATGGCGCCCGTGTTGTTGATGGCGGCGGCGAGCGACGCGGTGTAGATCGTCGTATAGGTCGTGTTGTCGGGTGAGATCGCGACCGCCGCGCTCGCGACGTTGTTGGTCGCGTCTCCCGTCCACAGCGTGTACGTGTCCACGTCGCGCGTCGTGCTGACCTGCGCCCCGGCGCCCGAGACGAGCTGCACCGTGGGCAGCGCGCCTGAGGTGATGGTGCCCTTCGGTGACACCTGATTCAGGATCGCGGGCTGCGCGGTGGCCGCGTCGGTCGGATGGACGAGCGCCGCCCGTAGTACCTCGGTGCCCTCAGGGTTTTTCAGCTCGACGTTGAAGTCGGTCATCGCGTCCTTTCTACGGCTGGCCGGTCGAGTGCTCCAGGATCAAGCGCCGCGCGGCCATGAACGAGCGCCGAGCCCAATGGTCGTAGAACGGGCCTTCGCGAGCCATGAGCTGTGAGACGTTAGCGGCTACGCGCTGACGTGAGCAGGTATCGCACAGGCCGCCCCAACTGATCGGCCCGACCGCTTGCTCGTTGCCGCCGCAGCTCTGGCAGTTCTTCCGTCGCAAATCCGGCATCGATTCGAAGGGAGCCTAGTTGTGGCCTCGCGAGTTTTCAGGGGGAGGGGGCTACCCTACCCCCCTGAAAACCTTGTGCATCGCCACCGCTCCCCGTACGGTGCCGCCCTAGTTGATGGCTGTCGCACCCGCACAAACCTGGGGCCAGAACTGGTCAACCGGCGTCACCGGCGCCTCGCAGAAGTACGTCGATGGCATCAGAAACACACAAGTGGACGTCGTCGGCCGCGCCATCGCGCAGCAGGCCGCGCTGCTCGCGGGCTTCACACAGGCCGTGCAGTCCGGCGAGTGGGCACGGCGGCTCGGCGCAGTCGGCACGCAGGGCTGGAAGGCCGCCGCAGAGGCGAAGTCCCCGAACTACACGACGGGCGCCACGGCCGGACTGCCGAAGTACCAGGCGTTCGCGCAGCAGGCGCAGCCGGTGTGGCAGAACCTCTCGGTCGCGATCGACTCGCTCCCCTCCGGCGGCAAGGCGAACGCGCTGAACCGCGTCGGCACCTGGATCGACGGGATGGCGCAGTTCAAGCAGAGCTACACCCCGTAAGGGGAAGCCTTGCCTCACGCGATCATCCTCAACACCGCCTCGAAGGCGAACACCACAGGCGGCACGTTCGCGGACACGCTGGCCGCCAACTCGGGCGACTCGCTCGCCGTCGCGAACTTCACCAACGGCGGCGCCCGCGCGCTCGCCGCGTGGGGGATCGACTCCGACTCGGTAGCCGAGCTGGCGTGGACGAACACGCGCATCGAGTCGATCCACGACGAGCAGTACGGCATCCGCTTCAACGTCCCGGCGCTGACGCCGGGCGGGGCGGGCACCGTCGCCGCACACACGCTCTTCAAGGAGACCTTCCAGATCCCGATGTACTCCGGCGACACGAACACGCTGACGGTCACCTCGACGGCCGCCGACGACGTGCTCGTCTCGTTCCTGATGGAGTACGACGATCTCCCCGGCACGGCGGGCCGCTTCGCCTCGTGGGCGCAGATCCAGGGCATGGTTTCGACGCGGATCGGCCTGCGCTGCGCCCCCGTCGCCTCCGGCACGCCGGGCGCGTACGGGACGGCGCGCGCGCTGAACGCCGACGACACGCGGCTCTCCGGCGCCAAGTACTACGCGATCCTCGGCTGGACGGTGCAGACGCCGGTGACGACGATCGCGCTCGTCTCGACCGCGTGGGGGAACAACCGGATCGGCGGCCCGGCGGGAGCGCTCGACCTCGATCACACGATGTGGTTTGTCGAGCTGTCGAACCGGCTGAACAAGCCGCTCATTCCGATCGTCAACGGCTACGACGCCGCCAACGTCTTCGTCTACGTCGCCGATGGCGAGGCGTCCACGTCGCCGAAGGTCGACTTTCTGATGCTCGAACTGGAGAGGAACCCGCTGCCGTGAGCGATCCCGAGTACGCATACGAGGGCCTGACCCTGTGCGTGAAGTACGAGTCGGACGCGCTCACCTCCGCCGAGCAGACGCGCTCCAACCCGCGCGAGGAGGGCGCGGGCTTCCTCGTCATCGGCGTCGAGCTGGACGGCGTCTTCGTGCCGCTCGAGCGGCGCAAGGCGGCGGGCATCCGGGCCGACATCGAGCGGGTGAAGCAGTTGCGCAGCGCGGAGCAGGCGTCGCGGCGAGAGGGCACGCCGCCGCAGGGCGAGCCGCCCCCCCCCTCGTCGCCGCCGCCGTCCGAGACGTCGTAGGAGTAGCACTCGCCGCTCGGCGGGCGGGGTAGGATCGCGTGGTGCCGACCAAGACCCGAGATACGCCGGTCAGAAACCCCCGTCATCGCAACCAGTGGGATATCGAGGGCAAGCTGTTCGCGGAGGACAATTGGGCGCTCGTTGGGCGCTACTTTTCGCTCGAAGGTGCGGAAGCGGGCTGGGCGCGATTCGAGGCTGACTTGGGCAAGACGTTCGGCGACTGCATGTTCTGGCGGTTCCTCCGTCTAATGGCTCCCCGCCAAGTCGAACCGATCCGCGGAGCGGCGGCCTAAGCCCCGGTGGCTGACGCGCAGATCAGCAACCCCGCCGTTGCGGCTGGCAAGTCCGTCTACACGGTCAAGCGCGACGTCGAGTTCACGCTCAAGGCAGTCAACGCCGACTTCGACGGCTCCGGCGCAGCGGCCGCCTACCTGCCCTGCGTACTGATTGCCTCCGACGCCGGGCTCGTCATCGCCAGAGCGTGCGACCAAGCCGTCACGGTGGCCGCCGGAGCGTCGGCCGAAGTAAGCTTTTTTCCCCGTGTGAAGCACTGCCCGGAAGTCGTCTCGGGCCCGCGCTGCGTGCTGCTCGGGAAGGCCAACGGCACCGACACGCTCGCGATCCCGCTCACGACCGCCGTCCCCGGCCCCGGCGTCCTGCAGGTCGTGTTCTGCCAGGCGACGATCGGCGACGGCGGCGACGAGACGAGCGCTCCGAACGGCGCGAGCGACAGCCAGGGTGTGCCAGGCTGGGCGTGGGACGACAACAGCGTGCCGCTAATCGGGCTCGCGCGTCAGGACAGTGGCACCGAGATCCCGCCAACGACGACGCAGGTCGGCTCTGTCGGCCGCGCCTGCACGAGCGGCGATCTCGGGATCGGCGACACGGTGACGGTGACGTTCTCGACCATCAGCCCCGGGCTCTTCCATACCGCCGGGCTGCTGATCTGGCAGCGCTGCTACTTCACGACGGTCAAGCAGTTCGGCTTCCCGGTCTTCGACAACTCGGACGAGCACCCGGACGTTTCGCCGAGCCTGACAACGCTCTCGTGGGACGCCGACTTCGGGCCAGGGACAGCGGTGCCGGACAGGGACGCGATCCTGATAACCGCGATGGGCGCGTACCCAGCCCGTTCCGGCTTCGCCCCCTTCGTCGGCTCGAAGACGGGCGAGATAGCATCCGGGCAAGTGTCGATCGCGGCGGCGTGCATGGAACTCGAAGAGGGGACGGCTATCGACCCTGGTGGCACCTGGCTCTCTGCTGCGGTGCAGCTCGCCGGGAACTACCAGATGGTCGAGCCGCGGACGTTCTCGTGACGGAAGCCCCGAAGGTCTGTCCTGTCTGCGGCGGGCTAGAACCACTTCACCCGCTAACGCCGTGGGACGCGAAGACGTGCACGGCGCTCTCATGTTCGGCGTGGAAGTTCACGCACCGCTTGACTAAGGACGGCCCGAAGCCGATTCGCGAAGATGGGCGCGCTGCGCTTCGCGTGGTCGCAGACGACGCTCAACCATGAGCCTGTATACCAAACACACGGTCACAGCAGGCCGCTAGGTGGCTCAGCCTCTCACGGTGGCCCTGCCACCTGGACTGAGCCTCGGCGGCGGCTGTACGGTCACCGTGACGGCTCTCGACCCTGCGACCGGGAACGTGGTCACAGGCGTGAACGTGTCCAACGTGACGCTCGAGGTCGAGCAGACAGCGGGCAGCGAGGCGGACTTGGTGGTCGGCCCGTTCATGCTCGTGGTCGGGCCGGAGGGGTGATGGGGCGGCGCACGGGAAGCGGCGGATGCTTCAGGAGATCCGCCTTCACCAGCAGTCCGTGGCAGAGCCCGTTACGGCGAACTAGCCCACGCCGCCCGAGGGGAGGCTAACCGACATTGGCAGCTTGGCGCGGCTGGGAAGCGGACGTGCTCCGGCTGCTCGGCGCTCCGGTGACCGACGCGAACGTGCGCTTCCTCTCCGGCTGGCACGACTACGAAGAGTCGACGTGCACGAACAATCCGCTTAACACGACGCTCGTCTACGGCGGCTCGACGCGCTGCAACGCGGCCGGGGTGCAGTCGTATCCGTCGCGCGGGGTCGGGGCGGCCGCAACCGCGCGCACGCTGCTCTCCGGGCTCTATAAGGCGATCGTCGCGGCGCTCCGCTCCGGCGATCCGTTCTCCTATCACGCCGCCTACCAGGTCGCGAACAACATCAGGACGTGGGGGACGGACGAGTGGGCGAACGTCTACCTCACCCTCGCCGCGCTCGCGCAGCCGGGCGGGATCGGGCAGACGCTTCCGCCGATCGTCCCTCCGCCTGCGGGCGCGCTCGCCCCCTCGGTGCATCACGGCTGGGGCGGCTTGCGGCGCTCGGTGAACCGTAGGCTTCCGACAGCGCTCGCGCGCTCGCAGGCCATCCGCCGGGCAGTGCGGCATAAGCTCGCCCGGCAGAGCAGGCTAGGCTGAGGCATACGCATGGCTGGCAATCGAACCTTTAGCCCGCGCCGCTTCCGCGATCTCGTCCACTACATCGTCCGGAAGCACGGCGAGGAAGGCGTTGACGAGATCAAGCTGCGATGGCTTCTCTTCCACGCTGACATGCGGGCGTACCTCCACCTTGGGCGCTCGATTACCGGAGCGACCTACCTCAAGGGTGGGGATGGTGCTCCGATCCCTGCCAGGCGCTCTCGTAAGACAACCCCGGATCGTCGTCTGAGGGAGAATCGTTAGACCATGGCCTCCTCGTACATCGTCGTCACGCAGGAGTCGGGGATCCAGGTGCTCGGGCCGACGCGCGTGCTCGAAGTCGAGACGGTCGGCGTCGTCACGCAGCCGACAGGGATCTACTTCGAGTTCCCGATCGATCGCGCCTCCTGGCTCGCCGACCACGGGGCGCAGATCCTCGGGCCGCTGGCCGCCGCGATCGAGGGACTGATCGCCGAAGGGCCGGCCGTGGACGGGAGCTACGAGCAGGAGCAGCGGCCGTCCGGGCTGCTCGTGGACTACATGGTCTTCGTCGTGCAGTACGTGCCGCCGGACGGGCGCCGGCCGCCGATGACCGCCGACGCCCGCGTCCCGCTCGGCGCACTGCAGGCCGACGCGGATCCGTTCGCGTTCAACCTGCCCGGCAACCCGCGTGAGATCATCGTCGCCGTCTACGACGCGCTCGCCGCGACGGCGGAGCAGTAGCCGACGATGGCCGCCGCTCCTGAGCTGATCCCCGAAGGCGTCACCATCGCCGAAGCGCTCCCGGCGCTCGGGCAACTCGCCGCCGTCCTCTTCGTGCTCGGCTGCATCTACGTCGTGCACGGCTTCGTCATCGCTCTCTTCGGCACCATCCGCCGCACCGTGGGCTGGATCCCCTGGTTCGGGCACGTCATCGAAGCCCCGATCCACACCATCGAGCAAAAGGTGACGAACACGCTCGGGAGCGCGGAGCACGCGCTCGACAACCGGATCGGCACCTGCCTGCACAAGCTCGCGCTGCTCGCGATCCACCTCGAGCGCGAGATCGTCGGCTCGGCGCTCGACCTCTGGCACCTTGCCGTCCGGCTCGACCACTACCTAACCTTCCGCAACTTCGTCCGGCTCATCAAGGTGCTGTTGCACCCGATCCGCGCCGCGCAGGCGATCGACCGCGCCCTGCTCCGTGGCACGCGCACCGAGCTGCACGCCTTGGAGCACTCGGTGGCTCAGGGCGTCTACCCGCGTCTGCGTGCCGAGGAGCGGACGATCGAGCGCGTGGTCGAGCCGGAGATCGCGGCGTTGCGCGAGCGGGCGAAGGCAATCGAGGACAGGGTGATCCGTCTGCGCGATTGGGTACGCGCGCACGAGCGGCTCGTCGTCTCGGCGGCCTTCGTCGGCGCGGTCGCGTTCGCCCTACGGCGGCTCGGGTTGGGCTGGCTCCGCTGCCGCAACGTCAAGAAGACGGGACGCGCGCTCTGCGGGCTGCCAGCGGATCTGCTCGACGCGGTGCTTGGGATCGCGCTCGGCTTCGAGTTGCTAGTCGATCCTGAGGAGATCGCTCAGGTCGCACTCGACGTGGAGTCGGCCTTCGAAGGCGTCTTCGAGCGCATAGCCTCTTAGTGTGGCGAACCCAATCTCGATCCCCGCCGAGATCGCGGTCGGCGTCGGCGTCGGCACCGCCGTCTCGGACATCGTCGAGCCGAAGCTACGCGCCTTCCGCAACCGCCAATCGGCCGCGCACCCCGACCTGCCGCCGGACGTGATGGCACTCGCGGAAGGCGTCGCGCACGGCCAGCTCGCCGACGCTCCCGCTCGTCAATGGGCGGCGGAGCACGGGTTCAACGACGCCGCCTTCTCGGCGCTCGTTCGCGTTGCCGACACGGGGCCGGGAGTCGCCTACGCCTTCGAACTCTGGCGGCGCGACAGGATCGGCGAGACGGCCTTTCGGCGAGCGCTCAAGCGAGCGGCGCTTGAAGAGGAATGGATCGACGCGCTCGTGACGGTCAAGCAGCGGCTCCTCTCGCCCGCCGACCTCGCGGTCATGGTGCAGCGCGGGATCATCCCCGATCCGGGCTACCTGCCGGTCGGCCCGCCGGCAGGGCGCGGGAAGGTGCCGCCGATGCCGGTCGCGAGCATCGACGCCGACCAGGAAGCGGCCGGCTCTGGCTACAGCTCCGAGCGGATGGCCGCCCTGACCCGGATCGTCGGCCTGCCCGCTTCGCCCGACTTGGCGGCGCGGATGGTCTTCCGCAAGATCATCGACCGGATCGACTTCGACCGCGCGATCGCCGAGGGGAACACCCGCAACGAGTGGGCCGACTTCCTCTTCGAAGGCTTCCGGGAGATCCTGACCGCGCACAACTACGCCGAGTTGCAACTGCGCGGCTACCTGACCCGTGAGGAGCGACTAGCCGGAACGGACAAGCACGGCATGTCGCACGCCGACTCCGATCTGCTCTACGACGTGCTCGGGCGCTCGATCCCCGTCCATCAGATCGAGACCGGGGAGGCACGCGGCGGCGTCTACGACGGCCCGATCGACCACATCCCGGAGCCGTTCCTGGCCTCGCTCCGGCGTGGCAACCTGCGCCGCGAGTACTTCAACCTCGCCTACGCCAACCGCTTTAGCTACCCGTCGGGGTTCATGATCCGGGGGCTGACGCAGGACGGGGAGCTGTCGCAAGCGGAGGCACATCAGATCTTGCTTGAGGTGGGCTGGGCTCCGCGCTGGGCGGAGACGTTCTCACAGCGCTGGGCGGGCAGCACGGGCGCGGCCGTCGATCCGAACGTGAAGAAGGCGCAGACGCAGCTGTGGACGGCGACGCACCGCTCGTTCGTGAACTCGGAGATCGGCGACGCTGACGCGGAGAGCAGCTTCGACCAGCTCGCGATCCCGGCGGAGGCGCGGCCGGAGATCCTCGGACTGTGGATGGCCGAGCGGGACATGGTGCGCAAGCAGCTCACGCCGGCGCAGCTCAAGAAGGCGTTCGCGGAGACGGTGACGAATCCGGCGACCGGGCAGCCGTGGTCTCGCTTCGAAGTGCTGAACCGGCTGACGGCGCTCGGGATGAGCTTCGAGGACGCGGAGACGTTCCTGGAGCTGTAGGCTGTGGCCGCGCACTCGGGAGCCATGGGCAGACGTGCCCTCTCAAGCTGGCGCTCGGCGGTGGGCCATCGCTTCGGCGATCATCCCCGGAGAGGCTAGTGGCGCGGCTCCCGAGGCTGCTCTTAGCTGTGAGGGAGGTGATGCCCGTGACGCGAGAGCCCTCCCCGCTCGAGCGCTATTTCAGCGGGTGACTGCGGCCACGCGGGGTGCTAGAGTCCGCCGCGTGGCCGATCTCTCTCCCGGGCGACTCGGCCCTGCTCGGTCAGGGGGCGCCGCGCTGGCCGCAGGCGGCGCCCCTGTCGTCTACCGGGCAGCGGAGCGACGAAAGGACGTGACCGAGTGACCGAGCCGACCGAGCCGACCGAGCCGCTGGAGCAGAGCGAGCCGCCGGAGCAGCGCGACGATCCGGGGGCCGACCTGACGCTGACGCCGGAGGAGCAGGAGCAGGCCGACCAGGACGAGCAGGGAGACGACGCCGCTCCGTCAGAGGACGCGCCCGCGCCGGAGGGGAAGTCGCAGAAGGAGATCGAGAAGGGTTTGCGGGCGCTCGAACGGGAGGCGCAGCGGCACGCCAAGCGCGTCGCCGAGATCATGGAGGAGGATGCGCAGCATCTCGTTCTCTGCGAACTGTGCGCGCCGCTCATCCCCGGTTTCCGCTGGCCGCAGGTGCCGGAAGATCAGCGGGCGGCTGTCATGCTCGCCATCGGCTTCGACCCGAAGCCCGACCTTCTCACGGACAAGCGGGCGCACGCCTGCCCGGACTGCAACGGGTACGGGCTCGTGGCGACGGGCTCGAAGGTGCAGGGGCAGGACGCTCTGGCCTGCATCGACTGTGGCGGCTCCGGATGGGTCGGCGAACGGCGAAACGCACCGGCAACCGCCGTGACTCCGCCGATGCCCGCGGCGCCGTCGAACGGCCCGCAGCCCGAGGTGCCGCTCTCCCCGGATCGCGAGGCCGCCAAGCAGGCGGCGCAGGCGGCTGGGTTCATGGTCATCGACACACAGACCCCGGCGGCGGTCTAGATGCTGAAGCCGGGCGTCCGCACAACCGAGTTCTGGCTCACCGTCGCGGTCGATGCGGCGGCGCTCGTCGGCGATCTGGCGAAGGTCGTCCCGGATCGCTACGCGACGGTGATGGGCGCGCTGGCGACGGGTCTGTACGCGCTCTCGCGCGGCTGGGCGAAGTCGGGGCCACTGCCTCGGCCCTGAGCAGCGAGCAACCCATTTGGTGCGACGGCCGGCTGGAAGCCGCAGTCAGGCTCGGCGGACGCTGGCGCTGTTGTCGGTGCGGAACGCCGCTTTGGCGCTGCGCGACGGACGAGACTGCGGTCGAGCTAGACGGCGTTCATGCCGGCGTGCGTCATCGGAGCCACGCGGGCGGCGCGGACGCTCGCCGCCACCCGAGACCGAGCACCGCATGAGCACTCGGCCCGGTAGCCGACGATGCGGCTCGTGTCGCAGTCGAGTTCGGCGCTGTAGCCTCGCAGCCGGACGGGGCGGATCTTGACGTGATGGGGCACAGGTAGGAGTATGGCTCGCCAGCGACAGCCGATCTTCGTCTGTCCTGACTGCAAGAAGCGATGCCCAAAGGAGACGCCGCGCGTGACGGTCAAAGGCTGGACGACGTGCGGCGACTGCGCATACAAGCGTGAGATCCGAGCCGACGCGCTGACGGTCAGGGTGCACCGTGAACTCCGGAAGCCAAGCGCCGACCAACTCACCATCGATGAGGCCCGCACCGGCTAGGGGGAGCGCGCTGGAACCCGAGCCCTGGAACCCTGCGAACCACCCGAGCCAAGTGACGGTGATGCTCGGCCGCTCGGAGCGCGATGCCCTTGTGGACGCGCTGCGAGAGGCTGGGCACGTCCCGGCCGAAGGAGTGACGTGCCGCGTCTGCCGGGCGCTGGCGAAGCTGAAGCCCAACCCGCCTCGTGACAGAGGGGAGC
>Ga0209474_10002430_pt1 | contig 17117 bp, 15 predicted proteins | sample GraSoiAngelo_145_FD_185902 | JGI IMG/M metagenome (GOLD analysis project Ga0209474, IMG submission 185902) | Grasslands soil microbial communities from the Angelo Coastal Reserve, California, USA - 14_1009_05_20cm (SPAdes) (version 2) | ecosystem: Environmental > Terrestrial > Soil > Grasslands...
TAAACCAAATCCGATATCGGACGCGACGTTATCAAAATTGTAGTCCCAGGGGTTGGTATTAACAAAACCGGTGTCATAGAATAATGCGCCCCGCGCTTTTTCGATAATGGGAAAGGTGAATTCGATAGTTGTTCGGGCCATGCTTTGTCCCCCCAGCGGTTCGCCGTGAATATCTTTCGGGCCGACATCGCGGAACTCAAATCCGCGGAGATTGTTGGAGCCGCCGAGGAAGAGACGATCGTAAATCTTTACCAGCTTGGTTTGGTCACCCCACTTATCGACCCCCGCAACTTCGGCGTTGATCAGTAGAATGGTATCCCATGGTAGATGCCAATACTTGGATGCCTCGACATCGAAGCCATAAATCTGCTCGGTCCCGCCGGGCCCCGCCACCCACCAGGTATAAGTAATACGCTCGCCGCTCCGGGTAAGAAACGGATTATCGCGGCGATCAAATACCAGGCTGGCAGTAACGACACTTTTGGTGGAAGGGCCCGTCTCGGCCAAAAGCTGGTCACTGGCGGTAAGGACAACATTGAAAGTATCGATACTTTCCAACCGATAGCCGAGCGTGGCATAGAGGTAGGGAAGAATTCCTTTCCGAACGTCCAGCGAAAATCCGTAGTTCCGCTGGTCGTAAAGCGAGCTCAGATAATTCGCCTCATGATAAAAACCACTGTAGCTGACGGAAATTGGCCGGTCCATGAACCACGGCTCAGTTAGCGTAAGCTCGACGTCTTTTCGCTCTGTTCCACCTTGCAGCCGGATACGGAATTTTTGCCCGCCTCCGGTCAAGCTTGGCCAGTTTGTGATGTCAAAATTTCCCTGCGTTAGCTCGATGAATCCAACGAGACTGTCGACGGTACTGAAACCAGCGCCGAAGTTGAGCGATCCGGTCCGTTTTTCCTCAACCTGAATGTCGAGGTTCTTGCGACCTTCCACTTCGGTATCAACCGGAAAAGTGTCAACCTTGCTAAAATAGCCAAGATTCTCCAGACGCTTTTTGCTGGTCTCCACTCGCACGGTGTTGAAAACGTCGCCTGGCGCGATCAATACTTCGCGCCGGATCACCTTGTCCTTGGTCCGGGTATTTCCGGTGATGCTGATACGCTCGACATAGGAGCGCTGGCCCTCATCGATTTTGTAGGTGATATCGATCAATCCGCCGTGGGCCGGCGAACTTTCCGGAATAATCGTCAAGTCAACGTAGCCGCCGCTGCCATAGGCGTCGGCCAGGGCCTTGGCGTCATCTTTGATTGCCTTCGCCGAATAAACCGCGCCCTCCTTCATCTTCACCACCGCGCGCAACTTTGGCTCGCTCGTCGCCTTGTAGCCGACGAAACTTAACTTGCCGACGTGGTATTGCGGTCCTTCATCGCTGCTCGTTCGCTGTTTGCTCACATCGCGCACCGCTACGTCGATGTAGCCATGATTTTGGTAAAACTCGCGGATCTTCTGGAGATCGTCCTGCAACTGCGTTTCATCCAGCCGACCCGATTTATCGACGAAAGAAAGAAGCGTTTTTTGTCTCGTCTTCATCTGCTTGCGCAACACCCGGTCGGGAAAATGTGTGTTGCCCTCGAAGCGCACTGTGCTGACCGAGCCTTTTATCCCTTCATTCACCGTGTAGACTGCGCGGGAAGTGCCGCGGACCGCATCAATCGCTTCCACGCGAAACGTCACCTCGACATCGTTGAAACCGTGCGCGCGATAAGTATCCATGATCTTTTGCCGGCCCTGTTCCAAATCTTCCTCTCGCAGTGGGGTGTTTAATTTTACTCCGAGGTTCTTGCGCAGCTTTTTTGGACTGATCCGCGTCGCGCCATCGATTTGAATTTCATTCAGCATCGTGCGTGTCTGCACCGCCACGATTACTTTCACCCCATCGCCTTCCGGTTGACCGAAAACGCGGACGTTCTGGACCTGCCCGGTATTATAAATGGCGCGGATGTCGCTCTCGGCCACCGTATCCGAATAGGGCAATCCAACCTTGGTTCGCATCTGAGCCAGTATTCGCGAGCGGCTGATCGTGGCCGGTCCAGTGTACTGGACATCGATCGACCGAACGATTGGCGGACCCGGACGCGTGGCGTCGGGGGGCGATTGCGCCCGTGCGATCAATGCGATTGTGGCCGCGAAAAAAACGGAAAAGGAAATCCGTCCCCAACGGCGGCGTAGCGAGTTATAAAACATTTCGGGAGATCGTCGGGCCGCGGTGGGGGAGCGCGGGTATTACTTCAACAGAGAGCCGATTATCGTCAAGCGGCAAATCGTTGCAAGCGTCACAACGCCTGATCTAGTTGAGTAATTCATACCAATTGTTGCGCCGGCGCGGCTCGTACCCGGCATCGCGAATGAGTGATTCGATTTGCGTCGCATCCAGGCGAAATGTCGTCCCCGCACTGCTGACCACATTTTCTTCCATCATCACACTCCCGAAATCGTTGGCCCCAAATTTCAGCGCCACCTGCCCAATCCCCGGTCCCTGCGTCACCCACGAGCTTTGAATGTTTCCAATGTTGTCCAAAAAAATCCGGGCCAGCGCCTGCGTCCGCAAATATTCCGCCACGCTCGTCTTCTGTTTCACTTTCAACACCGTGTTCTCCGGCTGAAACGTCCAGCAGATGAAAGCGGTAAACCCGCCGCTCGCCTCCTGCTGATCGCGAATGCGCTGCAAATGTTCTATCCGTTCCGCAATCGTTTCTACGTGACCGAACATCATCGTCGCGCTCGATTTTAGTCCCAGTTCGTGTGCGATCTGCATCACTTCGAGCCACTCATCGCTTTTGATTTTGAGCGGTGAAATCTTCTGGCGCACGCGGTCGACCAGAATTTCACCGCCGCCGCCCGGGATCGAGCCGAGGCCGGCTTCCTTGAATTTCGCGATCACTTCACGCAACGGCATTTCGAAAACTTCCGCGAAATGCTGGAACTCCGGTGGACTAAATCCGTGAATGTTGATGTGGGGATATTTCTCGCGGATATGCCGCAGTAAATTGATGTACCATTCAAAGCCCAGCTTGGGATGATGCCCCCCTTGCATCAGGATTTGAACACCGCCGATGGCGGAAAGTTCGTCCAGCTTCTGATCAAGCTGCTCAAGCGATATGACATAGTGATCCTCGTCCTTTTCGGTACGATAAAATGCGCAGAACTTGCAATAAACGTTGCACACATTGGTGTAATTGATGTTGCGATCAACGATGTAGGTCACGATTTCATTTCCGTCGCCATTGTAGGACGAACGCTTTGCCTGTCTTCGCCGTTGATCGGCCAGTGCCCCAAGCTCCTCCAGCGGCCACTCATATAATAAGAGCGCCTCTTCCGGCGTGATCCGTTCGCCGGCGAGGATCTTTTCGGTCAGGGCATCGTTATTAATCGAAACCATCGCCCCCGACTCTACACCAGCGATTTCATTTCCGCGCAAGCTTTCCCTCGTTTAGATGTCCGCATTTGTTGTAGCAGCCGTCCATGACCGCGCGCCCGGATCGCAAATAAAGCCCTGCGTTCCTGCACTTCCTGGACATAATTCCGCTCATGCGCGCGATGGTCTTGGATGCGCCGAAGAAACCGCTGCAATTGCGCGATGTTGCCAGCCCGCGCCCGAACGCCGAACAATTGCTGGTGCGCATTTCTGCCTGCGCCGTTTGCCGGACAGATCTGCACATTGTCGACGGTGAATTGCCGGAACCAAATTTGCCGCTGATTCCCGGCCACGAAATTGTTGGCTGCGTCGAAAAGATCGGCCACGCGGTAAAAACATTTCGCGAGGGCGATCGCGTCGGCATTCCGTGGCTGGGCTGGACTTGCGGCGAATGCAAGTTCTGCCGTTCCGGCCGCGAAAATCTTTGCGATCGCGCCCGATTCACCGGCTACAACATCGACGGCGGCTACGCCGAATTTGCCCTGGCCGATGCCCGTTTTTGTTTTCATCTTCCCGATCAGTTCGACAACGTCGCGGCCGCGCCGTTGTTGTGTGCGGGCTTGATCGGCTTTCGCGCATTGCGCAAATGCGGTGATCCGAAACGGCTCGGCCTTTACGGGTTCGGCGCCGCCGCTCACATCATCGCGCAAGTCGCGGTTTTTGAAGGACGCGAAGTTTTCGCGTTCACTCGCCCGGGCGATTCCGAGACCCAAAAATTTGCGGAACGCCTTGGTGCCACCTGGACCGGTGGCTCCGATGAGACGCCGCCCGAAAAATTGGATGCCGCGATCATTTTCGCACCCGTCGGCGCACTCATGCCGCTCGCATTGCGTCATCTTGATAAAGGCGGCGTCGTAGTTTCCGCTGGCATTCACATGAGTGACATCCCCGCATTTTCCTATCGCGATCTCTGGGATGAGCGCGCCATTTGTTCGGTCGCGAATCTGACCCGGCGCGATGGCGAAGAGTTTCTGGAAATTGCGCCACGCGTCCCGATAAACACCGAAACAGAAACCTTTCCGCTGGCGCAGGCGAACGAAGCCTTGACTCGATTGCGCGAGGGAAAGCTCAATGGCGCCGCCGTCTTGGTGATGGAAACCTGATCGCGTGCGAAATCGCGCAGCCATCATCGGCGCCGGTGTTTCAGGGCTGACCTGCGGCATTGTTTTCGTCGAACACGAATGCGATGTGACGATTTTCGCCGATGAAACCGGCGAGCAAACAACATCCGGCGCAGCTGCGGCCGTTTGGTTTCCGTATGATGCCGAGCCAGCCGAAAAAATCATTCCTTGGTCGCTAATCACTTACGAACGATTGCGCGAGCTTCCGCGCGACTCGCGAAGCGGCGTTTCGATGCTCGAGCTCCGCCAATTCACCCGCAGCGGCGAAATTGCAATCCCCGATTGGGCAAAAAATTTAGGCGCGCATCCTATTCCCGTCATCCCGAACGCGGTTGAGGGATCCCGTGGCGGACCGAGAAGGCCATCTTTCAGCAGCGGCTTCGCCTTAACCGTACCGCTCATCGACACCACGATTTACCTCGATTATCTGGCCAGCCAGTTCCGCACCGCCGGTGGCGTAATTAAGTCGGCTCATATTAATAAGGTGGAAGAAATTTCGCGTGATTTTGATGTGATCATCAATTGCACGGGCATCGGCGCGCGTGAACTAGCTCACGATTCGGAATTGGAACCGCACCGCGGCCAGGTCGCGATCGTGCCAAAACTCGATCTGGCCCAGGCAATTGTCTGCGATGATGCCCCATTGATGTACGCCATTCCGCGCACGTGCGATTGCGTTTTTGGAGGCACCAATTCGATCAGCGACAATCGCGAGCCCTCAGCCGCCGATACAACCGCGATCATTTCCGAATGCAGCCGCGTTCTCGGGATCGAAGCGCCGCCAGTGATCGCAGTAAAGATCGGACTGCGTCCCTTTCGAAAATCCGGGGTGCGCCTCGAGCCGGAAACATTACGAGACGGCCGCACCGTCATTCATAACTACGGGCACGGCGGCGCCGGCTTTACCCTCTCGTGGGCCTGCGCCGAAGAAGTCTGGGCGATTGCCTCGCGCACAAGTTAGAGGTTCGTCTTACAAATACAGAGTTAACATCTGAACGTTCCATATGCGACACTGGAATATTAACTCGTCGCGCCGCCTAATTCTCGGTAGTGCGAGACTCCGTCGAGCCGGTCCGGGACGACCGCCCGGCGTCGCGAGACTCATCCGGGAAAGTCTGGCCAAACACGAAGCACGGCCTGCATACAAACGTCGAGAGACAGCCGCAACGAAGAAGAAACTACTGGTTGGGTGCGTTCGAAGTCGCGGACGGCTGCGCCCAGCTCGCCGATGAGTTCCGAACCAGTCGTCCATGCGACATGATTCAATATGGAATCGACCTTGTCGGCTGCGTCGCCAAAGTGCTCGCGCCGTAATTCCTGAACTAACTCTCGGAAACAATAGTAACTATCGGCAATCGGAGGCATAAACTCGATGGCCCGGTCAGGCCTGTTTTTGCGATCCACATACGCGCTCTGTGAGTGCGATCACCTCTTGCTCCATCGGTGCTTCAGGGTAGCCGATAGTAAGACACTCAAACAAATACCGCCGGAGAAAAGGCTCGAATCCCGATAGAACGATGCGAAACCTGGATAAGGCGTTTGCACCTGTAGCTGCTTGGAATCCAGAAGTCTTATTCGACATGCCGTCAGGAGCGCCGAAATCAAGCAAAACTCGATCGGGGCTTTCATCATCTAACGAGACGGAGCTGAGCCACCGCTGGCGAGAGCGACCGTGGCTTGCAATGGGCGTCTTTTCATAGTGTTAAGCGAAGCATCACAACGGCCGGCGGTTGGCTCCAGCGATTGGTTAGGTGCTGGTCGTGTCCGACACTCTGAAATAATCGCGCACTGCCGGCCACCAAAAAAGATAATAGGTCACTGCGGCAGCCCAGAGCAAGCCTATCAGAACATCGAGAAGTGAGGCGAAAAGCGAAAAGATAGCAGACGCGACGCTGATACCGATAAATAAATAACGCGACCAATTCCTCGCGCGCAGGAAACCGTAACCAGTGATTGGAAACAGAATCCCTGCGATGAAGAAGGCGGGACCGCCGCCCCGCCGCCAAAACTCGCCGAATGACACTTCTTGTCCATTGATGCTGCTGCCAAACGGTAAAAGCGATAGCGGTAGAAAGAGCGCGAACGCAAAACACATCGTTGAGAGAAAGCGTAATCCAGCGGGCATGCCCTTCATGAGCGGGCCCGCTGGATGAGCTGGTCGGAGGCGAAAGAAAAGATATGCCGCTATAGCTAGAACGAGTGTGCCGACAACGAACAACCCGATCGAAAAACCCCAGAAGACCGTCGGGTTCTCCGCCGGAGAGAAGGTCTGTACTCGTCCATCCTGTGACGTATATGTAAAATGACCTTGCTTGAACTGAGTATGCCCGATCTGAATGAAAACGATGCCGAAGATCGTGAGGACCAGCGGAAGCGTGAGGCGTCGCAGTAAATTTTGCACCTAACGAGACAAAGCTCAGCCGCGCCTAGCGAGAGCGCGACTGGCTGACTCTTGAAGTGTTTTAATCATGACAACGGAAGGAAACAAGCCGGCTAGGCGTCGGCTTCAGCGTCTGGTTAGCTGTTAACCTCCAAATTGTGCAACTCGTCGATCCCGAATGGTGAGGGAACCTTTCTAACGACCACGGCCCAAATATCCCGCACTCGCCGCACGAGCGACTTGTCTTTTATAAATATGCGCCCGACAAGCGAACAGAATGGGTCCGGCCGCTCATTGTGAGCTTCAGAATGAAAGCGCCGCAATCCTCACAGTTCGCGAGGTCTTCTGGCAAATCAAAGAACCGCTGCTTCTTCAGCACGCCGATAAGGCTTTGCATTTCCCGCGGCGAGAAAAAGACCGGACGTTTTCACACGCTCTTTTTCGGTTCCAGATAATAGAGTTCTTGCACGGCTTGCCCGCGTGAATCAATCCGCGTGCGCCAACTCACCACATCGCCGGGCTGTGCAGCAATGTTTTCGCTGGCAAAACCGACGGAGAGAGCGAAGTCCGACGGGATCGTTTCAGCACCGCTGGCGCAGCACGCACTCCCCACCGGAACTAATAGCAGAACTACCGCGAATAGGCTCACGCGCATACAGCTAATGAGATGTAGGCGAATGTTCGTAATTAATTGCGAACATTTGTTCGTCTAACAGCGCAACACTGAGTAATTATGGCGCAACAGGGCTGCGGCGCCCGATCTGATCGGGCCTTATGTCAGCGCGACGGCTTGGAAGGAGCTGACGACGTCGTCGGGGCCGGCTTCGGTGAAGAAGCTTTCGTAGAAGCCGGGGCCCAGGTCCCAGTAATCGCCCTTGTAATATTCGTCGCGATAAAAACGCCAGACCCCGCTGACAACGATGACGCAACTGATGCGGTCGTTCCAGAAATCGCCGAGATAATGGAAGCTGAGATTAGTGCGGGCGTAGGCGCCTTTGAAGCCGGTGTGATCGTAAATGATGATCTCAGGCAGCCGCAGATTTCCTTCGAGCGGTTTGCCGTGCGCGTCTTTGGGGGAGGCGGCGCAGGCGTGATAACTCAACGGCCCCACCTTCCATTTGGTATCGATGACGCAGCCGTTGTCGGGTGAAAGTTCAGTTTTCGGTACTTGTCTCATAAGCGACGTTTTTTTTTATTTCAACAGAGGGAAATATGCGTGTCGAGCCAATTGAGCAAGTGGCTCAGACCCGGGGTCACCGATTCCGGCTACAGGGGAAGGATCGATCGCGAGCAAGAGAGGATCGCGAACGAACGTGAGCATTAGATGCGGGCTTCGCGATTGGTGGTGCGGAGACGGATGGTTTTTTGCGAAAGATCGTGGCTGGCACGGATGAAACGGACGGTGCGACTTTTCGCGCGCATCAAAATCGAATGGGTGATGGCGGTTGCGCCCTGGGAACGGACGCCGCGCAGGAGCGCGCTATCGCTGATGCCGGTGGCGCAAAAGACAATGTTTTTTCCGTTGGCCAGATCGTCGGCGGAATAAATTCGATCGAGTTCCTTTTCGTAACCCTCCTCGACCAACTTTTTTCGTTCTTTCTCATCCCGCGGCCACATTTTGCATTGCATGTCGCCGCCGAGACATTTGATTCCGGCCGCCGCTAGGACCGCTTCGGGCGAGCCACCAATTCCCATGTAAAGATCAACTCCGCTGTCTGGAATGGCCGGCGCCATTGCCGCCGCGATGTCGCCGTCCCCGATCATGCGGAGGGACGCGCCGGCGCCGCGAATTTCATCGACCATTTCCTTGTGCCGGGGACGATCGAGCATCATGACGACGATGTCCTGCACACGTTTATCCACCGCCCGCGCGACGATGGACAGCGTTTCCGGAATGGGCGCTTCCAGTTTCAAATTATCGCCCCGGCGCTGCATGTATTGGATCACGCGCGGGCCGTAGGAAAGTTTGGTCATGTAAAATGACGGCACATCGCGGAGAGCGACTTTCACACCTTCCTCGGGACTGGCGGCTGCGATGCAACTGATCGAGTTGGGTGCGCCTTTGGAGATGTTGGTCGTGCCGTCGATCGGATCAATTGCGATGTCGAACTGTGGCGTCCCCGGCAGCCAGGTGCCGAGCTGTTCGCCCTTGAAAATTCCGGGCGCGTTATCCTTGATTCCTTCGCCGATGACGACCTCGCCGCAGATGTTCATGAGATCGAACATGCCGCGAATGGCGTCGCTGGCGGCGGCATCGGCCGCTTCCTTGTCGCCCCGGCCAAGCCATTTCAAGGAGTTGAGCGCAGCGGCTTCGGTCGCGCGAAGGAAATCGACCTCGATGATGCGTTCGATATCGTGATAATTCTGCTTCGGCAGACGCGGCATGAGGAGCAATTACATTGCGCGCGCAAGTGGCGGCTGACAAGTGGGGACGGATTGGGGAGCGCACGCGCCTCGCGTGCAACGCCAGTCCGGCTCGGACTTGCGGCGCCTCGCCGCAGTGCTCTGGAAAGGGAAAGTGCGCGATGGCGGGGGCGCCATCGCCAGCACGCGAGGCGCGTGCGCTCCCCAGACTCGCCGCAGAGACGCGGCTAACGGAATTTCAACGGAATGAAGGCGGGCACCTCGCGCGCGTACTCTTCGTACGCGCTACCGAATTGTTCGCGCAAAAGTTTCTCTTCGCTGCGAAAGCGAATGATGGTGCCAAAGCAGTAAACAAGCGACGCGATCAGAAGACCGATCCAGTGGCCGTAGGCCAGGCTGGCGGCCAAAAGCATGCCGAACATGCCGGTATAAATCGGATGGCGGACGATTCGGTAAGGCCCGTACCGTATCAGCTCGTGATGTTCGAGGATGCGCGCTTGCAGGCTCCATTGTTTCCCGAGAGTGCGCACAGCGGCGGCGACGAAAATCAGAGATGCGAGCACGAGGACGATGATAACCGCCGCGACGATGTATTGCGCATACCAATCGACCGGCAGAAACGGGGTGTACGGTTTGCGCGGAATCATCCAGGTAATGGCGAACGCCAGTGCCTGAATAAAGATTGCGATCACGGAGCTGCGATCAGCTTTTCTGGTTTTGCCGCGAGATCGCTTGCGCATAAAGAGGAAGATCGTGCCGAATACGAGAAAGCCAGCGGCGACAAAATTCCGCGGCCAAAGATAAAGCCAGGGCGGCATCAGATGGGATCCCACTTGCACGCCCCGATCTATTTCATCGCCTCGGCCATCTCGTGGTGCTGGTGAAGCGACGGACGGATTCGAAGAAAAACCTCCACGCCGTAGCCGACTTCGTCGCCATAATACCGATCCAGCTCATCCGGCCGATGATCGATGGTGAATTGCGCGCCGAGTCCGATGTCAATGCCATTGCCATGCGTGAAGTCGTGCACACAACCGAATGACGCAGCGTAGATCGGGAAGATTTTTTCCAGAGCGCTGCCGCTGAGCACGAGCTCGTGTCCCGATTTTTCCACGCGCTCGAGCCGGGTGTAAAAGGTGTCGCGCCGGTACTGAAAATCGGATTCGAGCAGGAGGGATTGCGTTTTGCCTTCGTGGGTGTCGTCGTTCTGTCCCCAAACGAAGCTCGTTGCCCAATTCGCGTCGTGGCCGAGCGCCTTATTATATATGATCGAAGCGGTGGTGCGGTGTCGATTCGCGGTTGGCTCGAGTCCCTCCGGGCTTTTCAAGTAGCCATGGGAAAATTGCAGGGCAAGATCCGGCGTCGGATTCCAGGAAATGCGTCCGCTGGCGGAATCGAATCGTGGCCGATCAAAATCGTAACGGTCTTCATCCGGCTCGCGTCCGGTAAAAACGCTGCCCTCGATTTTCAGGGTGCGCCAGACCAGTCCCGCAGTGGCGACGCCGAAGGTTACGTGTGACGAATCCTGCCAGTGATGGCCGATCGGCGCGTCCGGATCATCCATCGCAGAGATGCGATGCATAAAGGTGGGCGGACCGAGGGCGGGCTCACCCGGGTAGCCGAAATAAATGTAGCCCGAAAGATCGGGCGTAAATTTTTGCGAATAGGTTAACGATAACTCGCTGAACAAATCGTGCGGATGTTGCCGGTCGTGCAGCGGTTGATCGTGCCAGGATTCGCCCGATTGAAAAAGCAGCGGATAACCGCGGCCGCCTTCAGTGAGGGGATCGAGGCTCATCATCAGTCGCACACCGAGTTGCGCATTGTCGCCTAGCGGATGCGAGAACATTCCCATCAGCCAATTTGGCGCGTCGATACGGTCATCGCCGCGCCGAGTGCTGACATTGGTGTAACGCGGAAAGGCCGCGCCATGGAGCATGAGCATGTCCTGGCCGAACATGAACATGCGCCCGTACATCGGTGAGGAATCGGGCAGCCAACTTGTGCCCGATCCTTCACGCGCCATGGGGTCAGCAGGGTTCACCGAGGATTGCATTTTCATTTCATGCATCGCGTGTCCTTCTTCCATATGATGGTGATGCATCGGTTCGCGGGCGGTTAGGTCAACCGCCTCTACCTTGGTCGAATGTTTAGCATTCGACTTCTTGATCGGCACCAATTCCATCCCGCATTTCGGACATTTACCGGGATGGTCCCGCAACACTTCGGGATGCATTACGCAGGTGTATTGTGTGGCTTCCGGTTTCGGAGTCTGTGCCAGGAGCGCGGAACCAATCGTCACAATTAAAATAAGAGCTAGAAATTTTTTAAGCATTGTTGAAGTGCGGAATACCTCCGCTCGGCTTTCATGGGCGGAGGCTTCCGCTTAGTTAACCCAGCGCGCTTATCGCGCGCAGCAGTGGCCGCCGGAGCAGCACCTGCCGCCACCACAGCAATCAGCGCTCCGCGAAGTCGCGGTCGCTGTGCCGATCATGGCCAGGGTAGTAATAATCATCAAAAGGTACTTCATTGAATCTCCTGTTGAATTGAATTGCTTCTCGCTCACGCGTGAGCGAGCCGACGCAAACAGACAATCAGGCGCGCGGCGGTGGAACAGGAGGACGGTCGGACCGTGATGATGAGGTGGCGATTTCGCCGACAAGCTTTTCGCCTCGGTCGGGCGAAAAGACAAAGGGGTAAGTGGAAGGTACGATGAGGGAGAGGCAGAGGTTGCAGGCTGCGCATCCTTGGCGGTCTTGCGATTTCATCGGCTCGCTGCCGCCACAGTGACCGTGCTCCCCTGCCATGTGTGCGCAGCAGCTCATCCGATGCTGTGGTGGTTGCGCTACTTCAGCGCGGACTGGCAGAGTCACGGCAAAAATCGACAAAGCTACGATCAAGACAAAGCAGCGCGAAAACGCCGTGATCACCATCACGAAGTTAACACGGTAATAATGCGAATCAACGTGGGCGCGAGCAACGGCGCGATAAGACGCTTATCCGATAAACACGCGAAAGAACGCCAAAACTGACAATCGTGTGTTGAACTTCTGTAGCGACGGTCGATGATCGCCGGACCGGCCGGGTCTTGGAAATGCGTCAGTTGGTGGACTCACGCATTCGCGTCGCCTGATGTAGGCGGCATTTTGGAGTGCGGTGGGAAGCGCAGCGCCACACCGCTTTGCTTGCATCGCGAATCACTTTGCGTGCCCTGTGCGCTCGAGGTTCACGACAACAATTGGGTCTTTGCAGAATTTGCTCGCCCTCGGTTTTGAAAGACTGACGCGTTAGGATGTGTGTAGCGTCGGCTGCCGAAGCGTCGCGCCTCCTCCTCGATCGGGTGTTTCGTTCGAATAGACCCGCCCTACGGAGAAGTCATCCCGAGCGAAGTCGAGGGATCCCGTTGGGGTACCTTAAAGCTCCCGCATCGGGATCCCTCGACTAACGCTCGGGATGACCCGTAGCGGATGTTTGCAGATATTTGTTAAATGTCGTCGCGCCTCAAAGCATCAGGGAGCGGCGCGACATTTCCGGAAGTGACACCTTCGGGCGGCACGACGTCAGGAATGCGATCTGGAAGCAGGGATTTTGCGGCGGAAAAATCCGGTTGTTTGATGCCTGTTGCCATCAGCATTGCGGTGAAGAGAAGTGCGGCGGCCAAATAATATCCCGCGGCGGGGACGTGGAAGGAATGTCTCGGGTCGATAAACCAGGCGAAGGTCCACGAAAACAAAAATGGGCCGATGACGAAAGCGATCGAGCGCAAACTGCTAATCGCGCCCTGCAATTCGCCTTGTTCTTGTTCGCTTACGTGATGCGTCATGATTCCTTGCGCGGCGGGAAAAGAAATATTCCACATCGAAATCACGGGGATTGACGCTATGTACATCGCGCCATTGCGTGCGAGTCCCGCGATGATCATTCCGACCGCGCCGAAAAACTGGCCGATGTAAAGCGTCCGACGCTCGCCGAGCCAGGCAACGATTCGTCCGGTCAGGCCGGCGGAAATCACTGCCGTGCAGACACCGACAACGAAAAGTGAATTACCAATGCTCCGCGGACCCCAGGCAAAGCGATACATCGCGTAGAGTGCCCAGATCGCAAAAATTTCGTGCGAGACGTAGGCCAGAAATTGAATCGTCGCCAGTTTCCACAAGTCCGGATGGGAGCGCAGCAAAACGAGGGAGCCGACCGGATTGGCCCGGCGCCAGGAAAATTCTTTGCGTTTATCTTTGGGTAAGGATTCCGGGACGAAGAAAAACCCGTAGAGCCAGTTCGCTAGGCTGAAGGCAGAGGCGACCCAAAATGCCAAGCGCGGGTTAGTGTTGCCGACCAATCCACCGACAACCGGGCCGAGGGTGAATCCGATGCCAAAAGCAGCGCCGATCAATCCAAAAGCTCCGGCGCGTTTTTCTCGCGGGGTTACATCGGCGATGTAGGCCATCGCGGTGGGAATACTCGAAGCGGTAATTCCAGAAATGATGCGGCCGAGAAAGAGCCAGCCAATGGTAGGTGCAAGCGCCATCACGACGTAATCGAGACCGAGCCCAAGGCTCGAGAGGAGGAGCACCGGGCGCCGACCGATCCGGTCAGACAAAACCCCGATCACGGGCGAGAAGAAAAACTGCATTGCCGCGAAAACCGTTAAGAAAATGCCGTTCCAATCGGCGGCACGTTTCATGTCATTATTCAAAAACCCCAGCACCAATTTCGGCAGCACCGGTGCGATCAGGCCAAGCGCGAGCATGTCGAGAACGACAGTGATGAAAACGAAAGTGACGGCGGCTTGACGCGATTTCATTGCGGATTGAAACAGCTATTGCGACGGCACGGCCGCAGCTCTGGCTTCGATTTGGGACAACGATGGATTCGCGTTCTCGATCCAGCTTCTGGTTTCCTCGATTTCCTCTTCGCTCACTGGAAGCGCGCGGGGGACAGTTTGCTCGTCTGACGCAATCGCGCTGGCAACACCGCGCAGCCGTTTCCAGTGCCTGCCGTGGCGATACAACGCGTAATACATTGTCTTGGCCTCGGTCGCGCCCACTCCGCTGCAGCGCATCGCGTTGTAAAACATGCGATCGCATTCTTTCCAGGGCCGCGTCTTTTGATCATAAGCGACATCGTGCAGGACAGAGGCGTTGCGGTATTTTCCGTCGAAGGGCCCGCCCATGAATGACCAGAGCACGCGCGGGATTGAGGCGCCATCGACAAGCGAGCCCGCCGGCGCGACCCAGACAACGCCATCCGGATCGGTGTAATGCAGTTCGCTCAGGAGCGTCATGTGCCGGCCATCGTTTTCCCAGCGCGCTTCGACCTGCCCACTGTAATAACCCCACGGATGGTTCGGTCTTACTGCGTCAGCATCCCAAGCCGGCGGTTGATGCCCTCCGCACGCGGTAAAAGCGAGTGCGAGAAGGAAGTAAATTTTTCTCATCTGGCGCGAAAACGTAGCCACTTTTCTCATTGGGAAAACGCCCGGCGAGAGCGTCGCCTCTACGAGACCACAACTTCACGCGCTTCCGGTGCCGGAGAAGGCGCCACGATCCGTTTGGTTTTCGCGGTGGCGTATTGCCGACGAAATCTTTTCACATAAAACAGCAGGAATACCCCGGTCACGATCAGGAGCGAACCAATCCATTTCAAGAGCCAGCCGGGGTCGCGCAAAATTTGAATCGTGCTTTGCCCGAGATTCTCCGGATTCCACGACGCCTGCGACATCTTGAAGGTAAGGCCGCTCCAGGTTCGCCACCAGCTGCCAGGAAAACTGAAGGGATGATTCATCCAACATTGGCCGGTGGAGCTATCGCCGTCGGCGGTCGAGACCCGCAGTGTGCTTTTAAATCCAGCGGGCGCATCGCTGCCTTCATTGCGTTCGACCTCGAAATCCATCAACTCGAGCGCGATTGGTAATGGCGTCGAGCGCCAACCGTAGGAAATGCCAATTGGATTTGGCGACGTCGGAACGGTGATTTGCCAACCGGCCGAAATCCATTGCTCGAAAGTTTCGCCATTTTGTTCCACCCGAATGTGGATGCCATCGGGCAATTGACTTGCGCTATCACCTTTCGCCGGTGTGAAATCCATCCATTGCTCCGCGTGCGGCAAAATGCGATCGACTACCAATTGCCAGTCGGCCCAGCCAGTGACGAGCGGTTTATTTAATTCCAGCGGGCCCGAGGAATGGCCGAGTTTTCGCGAATCCAACTCGTAGGAAATCGCGCCGTCGTCGGCAACGAAAAGCATGAGATGATTTTCCGCAGCGTTCGCTTCGTTCATCGTCGGCGCAATGTTCGGAATGGTTGAAGGCCCGCCATTGGTTGAAACGGCCTGCTCGCTTCCGTGCGCATTTGGCGCCGCAGGCGCAATTGGAACTCCGCGGCCGCGAATGATGACGACGACCGCAGGATTATTCGGCGCATCGCTGAGCGAGACCGGCTTTCCATCCTGAATCCGGAGATCGGCCCAATAGTTTTCAATTCGCACAGTGAATGGCGTCCCCGCAATCGCGACATCCCTTTTGAGATTTTGTGCGACGTCGAGAGTTTGCGTTTTTCCCGCGAGCGAAATGGTGAGCTGACCTTTGTCGCCATCTAACGGCGGTGAGAACGAAATTTTTGCTCCAGCCCCGCCGCCTTTGGCGACGTGACTGATTTGGTCTGGCATCTTCGCAAAGACGAAGATCGATTCTTCGAGGTCCGTCATCTCGAGCGAAGTCGAGGGATCCTGGTGCGATACCTTGTCGGTAACTTCACCAGGATCCCTCGACTTCGCTTCGTTCCGCTCGGGATGACTGGCGGTTGGCATCTCGGCCTTGCCGCGCTTCAATTCGATATTAGCCAGGCCCATGGCGAAATTTCCGTTTTGGGCGTTATCGGCCAGCAACCAGCTTTCCAGTTGTTGCCCCATCATCGCAGTTTTGATCGTGAAATGGAGCGCGGGCGTCCCGCCCGAATCCAACGGCCGCGGATTCAGTTTGGCATCAATTTCCCCGGCATAATCAATCACGCTCAGCCGCGCACCGCTGGCTAGTTTTCCCAAATCTCGCGGATGCTTCGGTGTTGGCGGGCGATGCAAGTATTCCGCGCGGTAACCCTTCAACACGCCATCGGAATCATGAACACGCAGTTGATGTTCATCGATGAGGAGACGGTTGCTCGGGGGATCGCCTCTGAACAAGGTAATCGTCCCTTCAATTCCAAAAATGCGACCGATGAGCGAGCCGGTCAGCAGGGTAATGATACCAAGATGAGTAATGAGAAAAGCGACGTGGTGTTTCCGCCATGGCCAGCGCGAGAGAGCGGAGACGGTGAGATTAGTAGCGAGTAAGACGAGCCAGAGATTAAACCAGGGCGCGCGATAAACGTAAGCGCGTGCGACTTTGGCATCGAAGCTCGATTCCCAAATCGTGCCGGCAATGGCGGCAACGATCAGGACCGCGAGCAAAACCACCGCCAGCTTGAGCGACGCGAAAAATTTGAAGACCGGGCTGCGCTGCCAGGAGGGACGCGCTGAGAAAATGTTCGCCATGGTCGGGCGAACAGTTTCCGCAAGAAAGGCCTGCGGTTCAACTCGTCAACGCGTTATCCCGAGCGTCAGTCGAGGGATCCCGGTGTGAAACGTTTAAGATAACTTCTCCGGGATCCCCCTACTTCGCTCGGAATGACAGGAAAAATCAGCGCGATTTCTTTCGCAGTGCCTTCGCTGTTTTCACCGGCGTCTGACCTAACGCTCGGGCGCGCGGATTTTTTCGCGCCGTCACCCGGCGGCGGCGAAGCTCAAATTCATTTCCCGCGGCGCTCTTGCTTTTCGCCGCGCGCATACTGGGCCG
>Ga0209474_10002431_pt1 | contig 17112 bp, 14 predicted proteins | sample GraSoiAngelo_145_FD_185902 | JGI IMG/M metagenome (GOLD analysis project Ga0209474, IMG submission 185902) | Grasslands soil microbial communities from the Angelo Coastal Reserve, California, USA - 14_1009_05_20cm (SPAdes) (version 2) | ecosystem: Environmental > Terrestrial > Soil > Grasslands...
GATCGCGATGCTGTGTCCATGACTCACGTTAAGGCCTTAAAAGAAACGGCGCCGCTTCAGAAAGCGGCCGCTACAGGGACGCGAAGACATCAAAAGCGCTCCGCGAAGCCCGCAGTTTCGAGGGGATGGGCGCCATACTCGCCGGGCTTTTCGCCGCAAAGGCGCGGCGTTGGGAAAACTTTCGTTGGGTTTGAAAGCTGCAACGGATCGAAGGCGCAACGAACGCGTTGCATCGTGGCGAGGTCCGGTTCGGCAAACATTTTGGACATCATGCATTTCTTCTCTTCGCCGACGCCGTGCTCGCCGGTGATGGAGCCGCCAGCTGCGAGGCAAAGCTCGAGGATTTTCATGGAAAGCGCGAGAGCGGCGTCTTCCTGGCCGGCGATGCGGCGGTCGTACAGCACGAGCGGATGAAGATTGCCATCGCCAGCATGAAAAACATTGGCAACGCGTAAACCGTTCTCTTGGCTGAGGCGCGTAATTTCGCTCATAACCCGAGGAAGAGCCGTGCGGGGAATCACCCCGTCCTGGACAATATAGTTAGGCGAGATGTGGCCAACCGCGGCGAAGGCGGCTTTGCGGCCTTTCCAGACGAGGGCGCGCTCGGTATCGGATTGCGCGACGCGGATTTCCCACGCGCGATTCGAACGGCAGATTTCGTCGACGTTAGTGATTAGAGCTTCCACTTCGGCGAGCGGGCCATCGAGCTCGACAAGGAGCAGCCCGCCGCAATCAGGATAATTCGCATGAACGGCGGCTTCGGCAGCTTGGATGGCGAGGTTGTCCATCATTTCGATAGCAGCCGGAAGCATGCCCGCGGCGATGATGCCGCTGACGGCGGCGCCGGCTTCGTTCGTGGAAGGGAAAGCTGCGAGGAGGGTCCGGATGCATTCGGGACGCTTGACGATGCGAAGAATGATTTTTGTCGCGACGCCCAGCGTGCCCTCGGAGCCGACGAAGACTCCGGCGAGATCGTATCCGGGTGTGTCGAGAGTTTTTCTACCGAGGTGAACAAGCGAACCATCGGGAAGAACAACTTCCAAGCCAAGGACATGGGTGGTGGTGAAGCCGTACTTCAGGCAGTGGGCTCCCCCCGCATTCTCCGCGACGTTACCGCCGATGCTGCAAACGGATTGTGAAGAAGGATCAGGCGCGTAGAAATATTCGTGGGGCTGGACGCGGCCAGTCACGTCGAGATTGATAACACCCGGTTCGACCACAACGCGCGCATTGGGAATATCCACTTCAAGGATGTGATTCATGCGCGCCAGGCTGAGGACAACGCCGTTTTCGACGGGAAGCGCGCCGCCGCTCAGGCCGGTGCCGGAACCGCGCGCGACGAATGGGATTTTTTCGCGATGGCAGACGCGCAAGATGGCTTGAACCTGCTCGGTGGAGTTAGGAAGCAGCACGGCGCGAGGGAGAACGCGGAAATTGGTGAGCCCATCACATTCGTAGGTGCGGAGTTCCTCAGGCGAAGAGATGAGGCCGCGTTCTCCGACGATGGCACGAAACTCGTTGAAAATAGTGGCGTCCATAGCGCGCGAATACGAATAAAGGATAGTACGGTTCAGCTTTGTGGGCGAGCCTAGTGCACCACAAGGGTGGTGAAAGGGAACACGTAAGCCTGCAAGAACACGAAGACACCCACCAAGCAAGCCAGCGCAATGCTGTGAAAGAAGACATAGCGCAAAATGTCTCCTTCATGTCCGTACCATTCTGTGGCCGTGCTGGCGACAACGATGCTCTGGGCATCAATCATTTTGCCCATTACCCCGCCGCAGCTATTTGCAGCGGCCATCAACGTTGGAGATAGCCCAACCTGCGTTGCGGAAATTTTCTGCAAGCTGCCGAACAGCACGTTGGAAGCGGTATCGGATCCGGTCAGTGCGACGCCTAGCCAGCCCAGGAGCGTGCCGAAGAATGGATAAAACACGCCTGTGCGTGCGAATGCCAATCCCATCGTCGCATCCAGGCCGGAATAACGCGTCATGAACCCGATCGCCATCATGGCCGCGATAGTGATCAACGAGAAACGCACCCTGTACAAGGTCTTTGCGTACTGCCGAAGCATGGCCATCGGTCCGAAGCCCATTACGAAACCGGAGATCACTGCCGCGACCAGAATGCCTGTGCCGCTGGCCGAGAGCCAGTTCAAATTGAATACCGCGCTCTCCGCAGTGGGTTTCGCGACCACAGGAGGAACGCGCAAGATCAAGTTGTGCAGGCCTGCAACGGGAATCTTGAAAATGGAGATGCTATCCAAAAGCGCTTTGATCACGGGGAGGCCCCACAAGAACACCACCACACTGAGGATGGCCCACGGAATCCAAGCTTTGGCGACTTCTGCGGAACTGTAACCGTGACTCGCTCGAGCAGTGCGATCGGCTTCATGGCCTTCGAACCCCCAAATCTTTTTTGGGTGCCAGAGGAAGAGCAGTGCGACCACGGCAATCATAGAGCACACGGCTGAGACCACATCTACCAGCCAAGGCCCGTGATAGTTGGATAGCAAGTACTGTGGAATAGCGAAGAACGCCCCGGCAGCCAAAACGGCCGGCCATATCTCCATCATTCCGCGGAATCCCGCAAAGGCCCACAACAGCCAGAAAGGAACCAGCATGGAAAAGAAAGGCAGGATTCGTCCGGCCATGGCGCTGAGTTGAAATAAGTCGAGTCCTGTTACCCCCTGGAGCGCAATCAGGGGCGTACCTAGCGCCCCAAACGCCACGGGGGCCGTATTGGCGATGAGGGAGAGACCAGAAGCCTGGAGGGGCTTGAATCCAAGCCCGATCAGAATAGCCGCGGTTACCGCCACCGGGGTTCCAAACCCCGCCGCACCCTCAAAAAAAGCACCGAAGGAGAAGGCAATTACTAATAGCTGAAGACGGCTGTCCTGGGTGAGGCCCATCAGGCTTTCCTGCAAGACTTTGAAGCGGCCCGCGACGCAATTCATGTCATACAAAAAAATGACATTGAGGATGATCCACCCGATCGGGAACAAACCGTAGCACGCTCCATATAATGTGGTGCGCGCGCCCATGCCTGCCGGCATTTCGAAAACGCTGATCGCGATGATGAGGCTCGAGGCAAGTCCAATCAGCGCCGCCCAATGTGCTTTGATTCTTAACAGCGCCAAGGCTCCTAACAGGACGATGACCGGAAGCGAAGCAATGAGCGTGGAGAGCCACCAATGTCCGGTGGGGTCGTAAACTTGTGTCCAAGTCAACGGAAGACCTCCGAGCCTGACAAGCTTGGGTGGGAGTACTCGCTGAAAAACCAATCGACAGTTCCGGGAATGAAGAGGGCGTGCAACCGGTACCTCCTCCGGAATCATCCGTTCGTGCGCTGAGATACTTCGTTACGGCGGCGTTCTTGTCAAGCAAGGAGTAGGTCGCTAATCGTCCCAGGTCGAACGTCGGAAGCTATGCCTGAGTGGTTTCAGGCCAAATTGATGGTTGCGGAGTTACAAGCAATTGCGCGAAAATTGAGCTTCCGCCGTGACAGGAAAGTCCCCAGAACAGACACCGTGGGCGGTTCGCTCCTAACAGCGGGAATAAGCAGAACTCAAAAGGATAGATGCGTATGACTCAAAACATTGGAGAACTCAATCCCCCCGTACGGCTGATGCTGACCCCAGGGCCGTCTTCTGTAGACCCGCGGGTATATCGCGCCATGGCGACACCGCTGGTAGGTCACATGGACCCATGGTTTCGCGACTGCATGGACGAGACCCAGGTCCTTCTGCGGCAGATTTTTCAGACAGAAAATCGCATTACGTTGCCGCTTTCCGCTTCAGGGTCAGGAGGCATCGAAGCCTCGGTTTTGAACGCACTGGAAGAGGGCGACGAAGGAATTGTCGCGGTGAACGGCATATTCTCCGAGCGCATGTACGAGATTGCGACGCGCGCCTCGTCCAAAGTAACAAAAATCGAAGCGCCTTACGGAAAGCCCGTAGATTCCGAGGACGTGCGACGGGCCGGCAAAGGCAAGAAGGTCAGGATGATCGGTCTGGCGCAGGGGGAAACTTCCACCGGCGTGCTCACTAAGATCGAGCCCTTTCGGAAAGTAGCGGACGAACTGGGGGCGTTACTCGTTGTCGATACCGTGGCATCCCTTGCGGCAGTGCCGTTGCATGTGGACCGCGAGCGCGTCGACATTTGTTTCAGTGGCTCGCAAAAGGCCATCAGCGCGCCTCCAGGGATGTCGCCTATCACCGTGAGTCCCGCGGCCGAAGAAGTGTTCCGCAAGCGGAAAACGAAAGTGCAGAGCTGGTATTTCGATTTGACCACGGCCATGAATTATTGGGGCAAGGACCGCTTGTATCATCACACGCCCCCGATTTCGCTCATATTTGCATTGCGCGAAGCGATGCGCCTGGTCGTCGAAGAAGGCCTTGAAACGCGCTGGGAGCGGCATCGTTTGAATCAACTTGCGCTCATCGCGGGTCTGGAAGCGATGGGACTCAAGCTGCTGGTTGAAAATCCCTCGGATCGGCTGCCAACGGTAACCGCGGTGATGATTCCAATCGGCGTGAATGACGAGAAGGTTCGCAATCAGTTGCTCGACGAATTCAACATCGAAATTGCCGGTGGATTCGGCCCCATCAAGGGCAAAATCTGGCGCGTGGGCTTGATGGGCTACTGCAGCCAGAAACCCAATGTGTTGCTGTTCCTTGCGGCACTGGAGAAATGCCTGATTGATCAGGGATTCCGCGCCGGAAGCGGGGCGGGAGTCGGAGCGGCCGTGAAAAACTATTCGCAGGTAGAGGCTGCCGTGGGAGCGAGCCGATGACGACAAGGCCCGTACTGGCTAACGCCGGCGCCATGAGCCAGTTTGTCGGCCCGTTTGAAGTGACCTCCAAACTGAGTGGACAGACCTATCAGTGCCGCTTCTCGCACATGTGGAACGGCATCGCTACTCGCCACGCGGACACCATTGACACAAAATTCTATGTGGACGGCGAAGCCCATGTCGTGGGGCTTTCGCACACCGCCTTTGTGAAATTCCGCGAAGGGTCCGGGCGCGACCTGACGGATCGCGAAGCCAGCTTTGTAGCCGCGGAATACTTGCGCGAGCGCTTGGAAGAAGAAGATATCCGCTCTCTTTACGACGTTCCAGAGAGCGAAGTTCTTCGGCTCATCAACTTGGTCGGCATCAAGTAATCCCTTCGAAAATCATGGGAAGAGAACTGGAAGCCCTCCGGCGCTTTCTTTGCATTTGTCAGTCGCCGGGTTCGACGCGGAAGGCGTCGAGGATTGGGTGCCGAATGCCGTCCCGCCGGATGAAGTGAATCACCAGAAACATCAGCAGCGCACCACAAACCATAACGGCCACGGCGATTTGCAGACCCACCTGCAGGTCGCGCTGATCCGAAACTTTGCCGACGATTGTGGGGCCAAGCCCGCCGAGCAATTGCGTGGCAAACATATAGACTCCGACAGAAGTGGCATGCGCGCGGCGCGGCATCATATCATGCAAGACCGCCGTAACCGGGCCGTGATACCACGACATGAAAAAACCAGCGACGAACAGGCCCACAAGAACAGTTGATTTTTCCTCTGATTGGATGGCCAGCAAGAGAAACGGCGCTGCGAGAAGAAATGCGACAGCCACGGCGATGATGCGGCCGTAGGCAAACGATCTTTGCAAACGATCCGCGACGTGGCCTCCGGCAAGAACTCCCAGCACAAGAGAGAAAAGTGTGATCAACGAGAGGGAGACAGATGCTTCACTTAAGGTGAAGTCTTTGTAATTCTTGGCAAAGTCCACGCCCCAGGACATCAGGGAGACGGTGGAAAAAGTGATACAAACTCCCGCAGCAATCATGGCAACAAACGCGGGCACGCTAAGGAGCCGCAGGATGGGCACAACCTCGGAGCGTGGACCACGGAGTGGTTCTTCCAGCCTCATCAGGGCCAATCCGGGAAGGAGTCCGAGAACAGCAACTAGAAAGAAGGCGGACTGCCAGCCATAGCGCTGCCCCAATATCCCCCCTAGTGCCTGACCTCCAGCCCCACCAAGCAGCATCCCCAAGGCGAAGATAGCTTGAGCCCGAGCGCGCCGTTCCGGTGGGAAGGCACCGGAAATCATGGATTGCGCCGCGGGAGCATACGCTGCTTCACCAAGACCGACAAGAGCTCGGGCAATCAGGAAGTAAGAAAAGATTGAGAATAGGCCACTCGCGAACGACGCTAGGCTCCAGCAGACTATGCCAATCGCGATGATCGCTTTGCGACTAAAGCGGTCTGCGAGAAAACCGAAAGGGATGCTGGCAATTGCCAGGACGACTAGCAGCCACGTCTGAAGCGACCCGAGCTGCGCATCGGTGACGTGGAAATAATCGCGGAGGACTGGAACTAAAGGAACGACGAGCCAGCGTGCCGCAAAGTTGACAAAATTGATCAAAGCAAGTACAGCAAGGAGGCGAATCTGTCGGGCATTGAGCGGAGTGGGCTTTGTTGACATGCTAAGTTTGCCGGGTGACCCGCACGCGACCTGGTGGAGCGGAGAGAAACTACCAGAAATTGGCTCGAACACGAAACAGTCCGTGTCCGCTCGACCTGTACCGATTATAGTACGACCATGAATGCCGCCCCTTCAACGGATGCTACTACTTCACGCCTGACGGCGGTTGTGTCTTATGGCGTGCTGCTCCTGCTGATTTACCTGGTGTTTCGCATCGCCGAGCCATTTTTGAGTGCGTTAGCCTGGGCTGCCATTCTGGTGACTTTTTTTTACCCCATGCACAAGCGGCTCGCAAAAAGTCTCTCCTCCGTTCAGGCCTCCGTCATCAGCACTGTGGCGGTCACTGTTCTTCTGATCGCGCCGGCGATTTTGGTGACGACTCTGTTCGTGCGAGAGGGCGTGTCGATTTCACGGGGGGTGCAACACTCCATCATCGAGCAGCATGCGCCCGTGATTGCTAAAGGGTGGTTCTGGATTGCTCATCACGTCCCGGGAATGGATCCCAACACGGACATCTTCGAGGCGCTTGAACAGGGAATTGAAAAGCAGGCTGGGTTCCTGGCGGAGCGCATTGGGACGATTCTGAAGAACATCGCCGCGTTCATTTTTGATTTGTTTGTGATGATTTTTGCCATGTTCTACTTCTTCCGCGATGCCGGGAAGATCCTCGGAGCCGTGCGGAGCATTCTGCCGTTCGATGCCCAGCATCAAGAAGCCATGATCATCCAGATACGGGACCTGATCTCTGCGAGTGTAATCACCAGCCTGGCTGTCGCAGCTATTCAGGGAGCCCTCGGAGGACTGGGCTTTGCCTTCGTTGGTTTGCCAGCCCCGGTATTTTGGGGAGTATTGATGGCTTTCTTTTCCCTCATTCCCGTCGTCGGGTCGGGCTTGATTTTTGTGCCAGCATCGCTTTGGTTGGGCTTTACGGGACACTGGGGACGGGCGGTTTTGCTTTTGGCGATCTGTGCGGGCGTCTCAACGGTTTTGGATAATGTGTTGCGGCCTTTATTGCTTGGCGGCCGGACGGAATTAAGCGGGCTGGTGGTTTTCATCAGCGTGGTCGGCGGCGTAAGTCTGTTTGGGATGCTGGGTTTGGTGCTGGGGCCAATCCTGGTGGCCATGGCCGCAGGCGTTCTGAGTGTCTACCGGGAGACCGCGGAAAGCGCGCCGATAACCGCTGGGTAACACCTGCCCTGCCCAACGGATAGTAAGCCTCGCGAGTATGTTAGAGTAACGCGCTCGAAAGGATTTTCATGGCTACGAAGCCTGCGCCAAAACCAATCGAGCTTCCCACAGACAAGCTGCGCTGGAGGTGTGAGCTCTCGCGGATTCCGTTCGAAACCACGGCGCAGGCCGACCCCCGCGAAGGGTTTATCGGGCAAGAGCGCGCTCTGCGCGCATTGAAGATGGGAGTGGAGCTCTCCGCCCCCGGCTACAACGTTTTCGTCTGTGGATTAGCGGGCACCAGCCGCGGCGGAACCATCGCGCACATGATCGAAGAGCTCCATCCGCCGACCAAAGAGTCATTGGATCGCTGTTACGTCAACAATTTCAAAATTACGGACCGCCCGAGATTGCTGACGCTCCCTCGTGGGCAAGCTGATCCTTTCAAAAAAGACATGCAGGCGGGAATCGATTTCTTGCGGCGGCGGATTCCTCAAGTGTTTGAAGGCGAACCGTTTCAGCGTCAAAAAGGGAGAATCGTCGAACGCTTTACCGTCCGTGAAAAAGAGTTAATGGACGATTTCACGCGCCGCATTGCGCGCGATCAATTTGCCCTGGGCCACATGCAAGTTGGCGCCGTGGCGCTGCCGGAAATCTTCCCCGTGCTCGAAGGGCAGATGGTTCCCATCGAGGATATTTCCAAGATGGTGCATGAGGGGAAACTCGAAGGCACGGTCGCCGAAGAGATTGAGCGCAAGTACGAGCAATTCCGGCAGGAATTCACGGTCGTTTACCGCAAAACGCTCACGCTTTCTCGGGAGCTGGCTAGCGAACTAAGTTACCTGGAACAGGAAGCCGCTTCTGTGCTGGTGGACGGCGTCATTGAGGAGTTGAAGGAAAAATATCCCGGCACGAGCGTCGCGGAATATCTCGAAGAAGTGCGGCATCACTTGCTGGATGACCTGAATCCCTTCAAGGAACGCGAAGGAGAAGGAGAAGATGACGAGGAATCGCCGGATGGCACGCCGAAGGCCCAGGGTGGCCCGGAACGCGACCCTTTCCGTTTGTACGGAGTTAACGTCATCCTCGCACACAATCACGAAGAAACTTCACCGGTGATTTTCGAGACCACACCTACATACGCAAATCTTTTCGGCACGATTCAGCGCGCCTACGACTCGCGCGGCGGCTGGAGCAGCGACTTCATGGACTTGCGCGGCGGCTCGTTGCTGCGGGCCGATGGCGGATTCCTGATCATGTATTCGATGGAAGCGCTGTCGGAAACGGGGGTGTGGCGTGCGCTGAAACGCACGCTCAATCACAACCGGTTGGAAATTCAGCCGCTCGAAATGTTTTATCCCTTTGGTGGAAGCGCGCTGAAGCCGGAAGCCATCGACATCAACGTCAAAGTGATCCTCATCGGCGACCGGCAGCTCTACGAACTCCTCTACGAATACGAAGAGGACTTTCGCAAGATTTTCAAGGTGCGCGTGGAGTTCGACGAAGAAATGGCCATGAGCGACGGTGTAATCGCTGAATATGCCGGGCGGTTGCGCGCGCTGTGCGAGAAAGAGAATCTGCATCCGTTTGATCGCGGCGCGTTTGCGGCCATGCTGGAGTACGGCGTGCGCCAGGCTGGCCGGAGGAACAAGGTGACCGCGCGTTTCGTGGATATCGCCGATTTGGCGCGAGAAGCGCACTACAGCGCCGCGGCCACAGATGAAAACATAGTTCGGGCCCATCACGTCCGCCTCGCTTTGTTTTCCAAAATCGAGCGCCACAACCTGATCGAAACCCGCATCCGCGAAATGATTGAAGAAGGCACACTGCTAGTGGACGTTTCCGGCACGCGCGTCGGCCAAGTGAACGGGCTGAGCGTGCTCGAGATTGGCGGCTACTCGTTCGGCAAGCCAGTGCGCATCACCGCCACCGCGGCTTTGGGAAAAACGGGACTGATCAACGTCGAACGTGAAGCCAACCTGAGCGGGCGCTTTCACGACAAAGGTGTGCAAATCATTGCGGGGTACTTGCGAAGCCAGTTTGCGCAGGACAAGCCTCTCTCTCTTGCCGCCAGCATTTGCTTCGAGCAGTCCTATTCTGGCGTGGATGGAGACAGCGCAAGCTCGACCGAGATTTACGCGCTGGTTTCTGCGCTATCAGGACTCCCGCTGCGGCAAGACATCGCCGTCACCGGATCCATCAATCAGCAGGGTGACATTCAGGCCATTGGCGGAGTGAACGAAAAAATCGAAGGGTATTTTGACGTGTGCCGCATCAAAGGCCTTACTGGCACGCAAGGCGTGATGATTCCCGAAGCCAACGTCGAAGACTTGATGTTGCGAGAAGACGTGTTGGACGCGGTGACCTCTGGGAAATTCCACGTCTGGCCCGTGGGAAAAATTGAACAGGGGATTGAAATCTTGACCAACGTTTCCGCCGGCGGCAAGAATGGCACGGGACGTTTTGACGCCGGAACTGTTTTCTCGCTTGTGGATGAACGCCTTCGCGAAATGGCAAAGACGTTGAAAGAATTCGAATAAGCTCGTCAGATTAACCGCCGGTACGGCATCAAAATCCAACCGGGATAGGAGAAGCCCTGTCCTTGCGTTCCTCAAAAAACGCAGAACAGGCCTTCTCTAAAGTTGGAACAGAAGCATCTCAGGGCTTGTCTGTTGTAGGTGTTGTCGGCGTGGCCGCTGCCGCCGGAGCGGGCGCAGCCCCCGGTGCAGGCGCGCCGGAATCTTTGGGCGTTTCCAGGTATCCCGTGATCTGATTTCTGCCCACATCGAAAACCACGATTTCGTAGGGCGCCATCCGGGAACTTCCCTTTACATAAAATTGCACCGGTTCACCGGACGTCTTGTCTCTCTTTTCGATGGTCTTGTCATCGGCAATGACGGTGATGGTGTACTTGGACTTCTTAGGATCGGTCCTGTTCAACGAAATCTGCACCGGCCCGACGCGCTGTCCATTCTTTGATTTTTGCAGAGTGAATTCGTAATAGTTGCGGTCACCGCGCCGCCGCAACTCCTCGAGGTCATCCCGGTTGTGGGCGATTAATCCGCTCATCACGTTCATATCGCCCATGCTCCGATCGAGCTTGCCTTTGGTTGCCTCAAGGTCGCTCTTGGTCGCTTCCAGGTCTTTTTTCGCGCCGCCGACTTCCGTTGCCACAGCACCAATCTGTTCCTGGCTCGCCTTGATCTGCGTAGTGATCTCTGCATCGGAGGCTTGCTGTTCCTTGCGGATGTCTTCAGCGCGGCTCTTGGCTTTTGCAAGCTCCGACTGGGTCAAGCCCATTCTTTGCGTGGTGATTTCCACCTGGCTCTTCAAGTCCGCAATTCGCGAATTGGCCTGATCCAATTGCGCACTGAGAATCTTGTTCTGCTCCCGCTGTCTCCCCACGTCATCGCCCAGTTTTGCCTGTGTCGTATAACCGAAATAGACGACCACCGCTAACCCGGCAATCACCAACCCGAACAGTACCGATATCCACCGTGGCGTTCCCGGCGTTTCGTATCCATAAGATTCTTGCGGGCTTGGTATGTTTGGAGAAATGCTCATTCTTCCCTCTCTGTGATAGGTATCACCCTAAATGGCCCTATTTCGAAATTATGGCTTGCAAAAGAACTTCTGTCCATCTTCTGTCTGCATTGAACTGGCAGCCATTGGACGCTTTCGGCGAGGCTATCGTTTCGATGCCTTGTTCGTGGCCCTGAGTCCGGGCCAGCGCGCAAAGACCGTTGTGGTCAAGCCTCCTCGCGGTGTGAATTCGCCGCGGACCACGCACCATTCCGGTTGTGCTGCAGCGACGATGTCCTGAAGGATTTTGTTCACTGCGTTCTCGTAGAAGATTCCCAAGTTGCGGTATGCCAGGAGATACATTTTCAGCGCTTTCAGCTCCAGGCACTCTTTTCTCGGCATGTACTGGATGGTGAGTGTGCCGTAGTCAGGCATGCCCGTTTTGGGGCATACCGACGAGTACTCTGGAAACCGTGTAGTTATGACGTACTTCTGGAATTGATTTGGCCAGGTTTGCAGCGCCGGCAATTTTGCATTGATTCCGGCGCGGGCGTGTTCGGTGGTGTTGTCAGGCATGTTTACTCCTTGGGATTTTCATTGTATCGTGCCCGACATGGAGTCTGCTTCTTTCCGTGTTTCAGCGTCCAGCCATTCCGGGGGATCGAAGATTCAGGCGATGGGGCTCGTTTGTCCAGCCTGTCGCAGTTCGAAATTCCGGCGCTCGCGGCGCCGGTCAGTCGCTGACTATCTGCTGAGCATCGGTGGCGTTCTGCCGTGGCGTTGCGAATCTTGCGAGGCGAGATTTCGCGGACGCCGCACTCCTTTTCGGGACATGCTGTATGCCCACTGCGGAATCTGCGGCAACCTGGAATTGCAGCGCATCGCGGCGGAGCATGTCCCGGGCCAGGCATCCGTCATTGGGCGGCTTCTCGGATTGCCTGCGTTTCGTTGCGTGCCCTGCCGGAACAAATTTTTCTCCGTGAGGCCGCTCCGGCGAGAAGGCGAGAAAGAAGCTGCGGCCTGGAATCGTTGAAGGTCTTCGAGTATCGAACAAGTACCCGATCTCACCCGAACTCCCGCCGACCTTCTCGGCGCCTTACCTCCTTACGTCCTTACTTCGTTACGTCCAGCCTGATAAACTCACGGTGAGAAACTGAGGAGACAGGCATGTCTGAAGCAGCAAAATCCACGATGACGGCGGGGGCTGCCGCCAAGGGCACTACGCGCACGGAATCCGATTCCATGGGCAAAATCGAGGTGCCCGCCGACCGCTATTACGGCGCGCAAACCGCCCGCTCGCTCATCCACTTCGCCATTGGTAAGGACACCATGCCGCCCGAGATGATCCGCGCGTTTGGCGTCCTCAAGAAGGCTTGCGCGCTGGTGAACCAGGATCTGGGCAAGCTGCCCCGCGACAAGGCACAGCTCATCGTGCAGGCCGCCGACGAAGTTATCTCCGGCAAGCTCAACGCGCATTTCCCGTTGCGCATCTGGCAGACCGGCAGCGGCACGCAGACGAACATGAACGTCAACGAAGTGATCTCGAACCGCGCCATCGAGATCGCGGGCGGCGTGATGGGCAGCAAGAAGCCCATTCACCCCAATGACGACGTCAACATGTCGCAGTCCTCGAACGACACCTTTCCCGCGGCCATGCACATCGCCGCCGCCACGGAAACCGCGCGGCGCCTGCTGCCCGTGATCCAGAAGCTGCGCGACGCGCTCGACGCCAAGGCCAAAGAGTTCGCCGGCATTGTCAAGATCGGCCGCACACACTTGCAGGATGCCACGCCGCTCACGCTGGGGCAGGAATTTTCCGGCTACGTCAGCCTGCTCGACCGCGACGGCGGCCGCGTGGCGGTGGCGCTCGACGGCCTCTATGACTTGGCGATTGGGGGCACCGCCGTGGGTACCGGGCTTAACGCGCATCCCGAATTTGCCGAGCGCGCCGCGAAAAAAATCTCCGAGCTGACCGGCCTGCCGTTCCGCTCGCACCCCAACAAGTTCGCCGCGCTCTCCGCGCACGATGAAATCGTGTTCGCTTCCGGCGCGCTGAAGACGCTGGCCGCTTCGCTGATGAAAATCGCCAACGACATTCGCTGGCTTGCTTCCGGGCCGCGCTGCGGCCTGGGCGAGCTGACGCTTCCGGAAAACGAGCCCGGGTCTTCGATCATGCCGGGCAAGGTAAATCCCACGCAGTCCGAAGCGCTCACCATGGTGGCCGTACAGGTGATGGGCAACGACGCGGCCATCGGCTTCGCCGGCTCACAGGGCAATTTCGAGCTAAACGTCTTCAAGCCGGTGATGATTTTCAATTACCTGCATTCGGTCGAGCTGCTCGCCGACGCCTGCAACAGTTTTGTCGAGCACTGCGTGGCCGGCATCGAAGCCAATCGCGAGACCATCGACGGCTACGTGCACAATTCGCTGATGCTGGTCACCGCGCTCGCTCCCAAAATCGGCTACGACAACGCCGCCAAAGTCGCCAAAACCGCGCACAAGGAGCACATCAGCCTGCGCGAAGCCGCGATCAAGCTCGGCTTCGTCACCGCCGCCGAATTCGACGCCCTGGTCAAGCCCGAGGACATGACCCACCCATGAGTGAGAACACCAAATGAACGCGCCCATGTTTAGCGCAACGTATCTCTTTGTTCGAGGCCGACAGCTTGAAGGCACCTACCCCGGTGATCGGACGACTGGTATCTGGCCTATCACCGCACTAAGAATCGGGCGCGGGTGGGGTATCGTACCCGATGAAGCTTGGAAAAGAGATGATTCGGACTGGCCGCCGCAGGAACCACCGGGCCTGGATGGACTGGCTAGCTCAAATCGCTACATTCGTTATCAAAGGGTTCGGTCGCTAGGAGAGTGCAAGGTCGTTCTGGCAAGGCTGAAAGTGCCAGTGCTCGGGAGCTTTGTTATTTCAGAGGCATGGTTCAACGCTCCTGACGGGAGAATACCGTGGGCCTCGGAATCCGATGAAGCAATCGGAGCACATTCGGTACTTCTTGTCGGATACGACGACAATACGGAGGAGCTAAAGTTTCAGAACTCTTGGGGTTCGAGCTGGGGAGATAGAGGCTTCGGCTATCTTCCTTACAAGCTGTTTAATTCAACCGGTACTGAGGCGTGGATGGAAGATTTGCTAGAATCTCGGCCAAGGACCGGCTCGGGGACGGCAGCTGTCATGGGCTGTACAAGAACACGGAGGCGGTCTCCTTCATTGTCGAGAATTCGTTAGCAATCGGAACGAAAGAATCGGCTGGTCCTTCGTCGTAGAACGTGGTGGATTCATGGACGTCGAGGAGCTATTCGTAATGCCACAGTTTCGCCGGAACGGCTACGGGGGTTACCTGCTGAAGCTGGCAGCAGAATTAGCGCTCGAAAACCACCTTAAGCTTAGGATTTGGGTGGCCCACGTTGATAGCGCCCACGAGAACTTTCCGGTCTTCAGGAATCTGCTTGGAAAGGTCGGACTCCAGCTATCACCGAGTACCGTACGGTGGGCCAGTCACGTTGCAGAGAGCCAATGACTTGCTCCCTGCGCAACATTCTGCGACAGCCGGAGAAATGAACTTGCGCAAGATCAGGAGGAAAGATGCCCAGCCCTCTCCAGTACGCTAAAGCAGTGAAGATCTCGCTAAAGGACCATCCGGAATTCGACGAGGCTTGGTTGAGAGACGTAATCGCAAAAGATCCCCCAATTCTAGGCTTACCAGGAGACTTGGTTCTCAAGGACACGGAAAGAATGCAACCCAGGGCAGGGCGCCTTGACCTTCTTCTACAGGATCCTGAAATTGATAAGCGTTACGAAGTCGAAATAATGCTTGGTCCAGTAGACGAAAGCCATATTATTCGGTGCATCGAATACTGGGATATCGAACGAAAGCACCTACCCGCGTTTGACCATTGCGCTGTTCTCGCTGCGGAGAAGATTACCTCGCGCTTTCTGAATGTTATCTCGCTCTTCAACGGAACCATTCCAATGATCGCGTTACAACTTGACGCGCTACAGCTGGATGGGAAGATCGTTCTTAACTTCACAAGGGTTCTCGACGAAATCTCCCCGAACGCGATGGAAGAAGAAGAGGAACTATCAGATCGCGAAGTGACTGACCGTAATTATTGGGAAGAGAAAGGTTCAGAATTGTCCCTTGCCCTGGCCGATGAATGTCTGGAATTAGTGAAGGAGATTGATCACACCGTAAGTCTAACTTACAACAAATATTACATCGGCCTGAAGCAAGGGAACAGGCCAAATAACTTTGTTGTCTTCAAGGCCAAGAAGAAATTCCTGCGAGTCGAAGCGAAGATTAGCGAGTTGGACGCGGCAAGAGAGGAATTAAAGAAGGCCGATATTGAAGTCATCGGGATTGGCAAACGCTCGGGACGGATTCGCTTCATCATAAACAAGGGGGACGTTACGGGGCACAGAGAGTCATTGGAGAATATATTTCTCAAGTCTTATAAAGAATCCGTGGAATAGCTTCAGGGAAGCCGACTCCGAAGACTTCACAGTTGTTTTGCCTGAACTATCTATGACACATTTTCTGAAAGACATACTGCGGCAGTCCGAGGAATTGCGGCGGACCATCGGCCTTCTTTCGCAGGACGGTGGTGGCCGGCCCGCGCTGGAGGCGGCGACCGCCGCCATTCGCGGGGCGCGGCACATCTACTTGACGGGGATCGGGAGTAGTTGGCATGCGGCGCTCAACGTGAGCGCGCTCTTTCATCAGCATGCTTATCCGGTTTACTTGCAGGACGCTGACGAACTGCTGCGATTCGCCGCGTTTCCTAAAGGCTCCGCGATGATTATCATTTCGCGCAGCGGCAAGAGCACGGAAATTGTGCAATTGGCTGCCAAAGCGCGGCAGGCTGGCGTCACCGTCGTCGGGATAACCAATGCTGTCGAAGGGACGCTCGCAAAAGCAGCGCATACGGCCATCGTCGTTCCCATCGCCTTCGATCACGCCATTTCCGTGAATACCTATACGACGCTGGCGCTGGCGGCGGGGATGCTGGCAAGTTCGGTGGTTGCGACACCTGGGCAAAATGGCAAGAAAAAAGCAGATTCCCCCGCCTCAGGCTACGGAGGACCGCAGCCTGAGGGTCGGAATGACAAATCGGGCGTTTTTCGGCGCGAATCGGAACTCGTAGCGCCGCTAACGCAGGCGGTTGCAGAGGCGGGGCGGGCGATTCCTGGTTGGCAGGAACAGACTGCCAGGTCGGCTTGGCTCGCGCCGCGCAGCACGACTTACTTTCTGGCGCGCGGTTCGAGCCTTGGGAGCGCCTATGAGTCGCGGCTGATGTGGGAGGAAGGCGTAAAGACGCCGGCGACCGCCATGGGCACCGGCGGCTTCCGCCATGGCCCGTTGGAAGTCATCACGCAAGGCATGCGCTTCGCTATGTGGATCGACGGCGCGCGCATGCGTGAACAGGACTTGGCCGTGGCACGCGATCTGCGGAAACTTGGCGCGAGCGTGATGCTGATTGGGCAGAAAGTTCCTGAGGATGCGGCCGATTTGGTATTTCAACTTCCGGCGATTCAGCCCGAGTGGCAATTCCTGATTGATATTATCCCCGCGCAGCTTGTGGCGGAGCGGCTGGCGCAGCTTTCGGGAGTGGATTGCGATACGTTTCGGCTGTGTGCCTTCGTCGTGGAAGACGAGGGCGGCTTGTTGCCGAAAGAAACAGGAAAGAATTAACACAGAAGGCACACAGGCAGGAGCACAGAGGACAGGGAGAAGAAGTCGAAAAGTTTAAGGTTAAAAAGTTGAAGAGGGAAGGGAAAAGAGAAATTCCTCGACTGCGCAGGCCGACGCGTTCGCAGGAGCGAACGCGGAAGAAAAAGTCGGCCGCTCCGCTCGAAATGACATGTCGAGGGGGCTTTTGAACGAGGCTATGAAACTCAAAGCTTCAAAAGGGTAGAAATGATTGGAGCCGTGGACATCGGAG
>Ga0209474_10002432_pt1 | contig 17107 bp, 14 predicted proteins | sample GraSoiAngelo_145_FD_185902 | JGI IMG/M metagenome (GOLD analysis project Ga0209474, IMG submission 185902) | Grasslands soil microbial communities from the Angelo Coastal Reserve, California, USA - 14_1009_05_20cm (SPAdes) (version 2) | ecosystem: Environmental > Terrestrial > Soil > Grasslands...
ACGATGTGCGTGCTTACTGCGCTTGTTGGCCTCAACTACATGGTCATCTGCCGCCTTTATCCCGACGGCGGCGGCGTTTACGCCAGCGTGCGGCATCGCAGCGAAGTCATATCCATCGTCGGCGCGTTCTTGCTCATCGCCGATTATTTGGTGACTGCGGCCATCAGCGCGCTTTCCGCCTTTCAATATCTCGGCGTGCCGCATCCAGAAAAATTCGCGGCCATGTCAATCTTGATCATTGGCTTACTGAATCTGTTAGGCCCGAAACAAACTGGCGGGCTCGCGTTCTTGATTTCCGTTCCAACCGCCGTGGTCGTGGTTATTCTCGGTCTGTTTTGTCTGCCGCACCTGGGCGAAGCATTTGTTCATTTGCAACCGTTGCATGGAACATTCGGACAGAACTGGGCCGCTTTTGTCGGAATCGTGCTGGCGCTCTCAGGGGTGGAAGCGATCGCCAATGCCACGGGCGTGATGAAGCTCGATCCCCGGAGCAGCGACGAGAAGCCATCGGTGGTTAAAACATCCACGCCTGCAATCCTGATAGTGATGATCGAAGTTTGCCTGTTCACCGCGTTGCTTGGGCTCGCGATGCATGCGCTCGGCGGATTACAGATCGTAAACGGCGACGTCAACGCGCCCGGGGCCGAAGGCGTGCGCGATTACATGCTGCGTTACATGGGCCAAATTTTCGTCGGCGGCGCGCTTGGTCCCGCGCTTGGTCACGCATTTGGCTTCCTCGTTAGCATTGTTTTCGGTCTGCTTCTGCTGTCTGCCGTCAACACTGCGGTTGTCGATCTGATTGCGATCCAATTCCTGATGTCACGCGATCGTGAGATTCCGAAGATCTTTCAGCGCCTCAACAAATGGGGCGTGCCGAGCGCGGGAATGTTGCTCGCTACTCTCGTCCCAATGCTGCTCGTGATTATCGTCAAGGACATGTCCGGTCTGGCCGATCTTTATGCTGTCGGCGTGGTCGGCGCGATCGCAACCAATCTAGGCGCCACCTCGACCGACCGGAAATTGTCGATCAAAACCTGGGAGCGCACGCTCATGTTTGGAACTTTTCTGGTCATGGCTGCGATCGAAATGTCGCTGCTCATCGACAAACCGAATGCGCGTTATTTTGCCGTCACCATTCTCGCTGTTGGATTGATTCTTCGCGGACTTGTGCAGGAACGCCGAATGAAAAAGGAAGCTACGCCCGCGCTGTCGCCACGACAATTAGGTGTCGACGTTGCGCGCCCGATGTCCAAAGCGCCGGCTCCTTCAGGGGGCGAAGGAATCCTATGCGCGGTTCGCAGCGCAGGGCGTACCCTCGATTTCGCGGTGAGAGAAGCAGCCAAGACCGGCGCGCGTCTTTACCTGCTCTTCGTGCGTGAACAACCGTTCATGACAGAAGAAGATGCCAGGCGCAAATGGCAGCAAGACCCAGAAGCCAGCGCAATTTTCGCCGAAGCGAAACAGAAAGCCGAGAACATCACGCCGCTGTTCTGCTATGCGGTGAGTCCCTCAGCTGCCGAGACCATCGTCGACGTTGCCGCGACACTCGGGGCATCGCGCGTCATTCTCGGCGCGCCACAACGCAGCGCGCTGATGAATCTGCTGCGCGGCAATGTGATTCGTGAAGTCTCGAACTTGCTGCCGGAAGAGATCGAGCTGCTGGTCTATGCGTGAAGATGAACCAGCACTTCGATCTCGGCAGTTTGGGGAAACATGTCGAGTGGCGTCACTGAATTGATCGCGAATTTCTGCTGCAACTCTCTCAAATCACGCGCGAGCGTCGGTGGGTTGCATGAAACGTAAATGAATGTCGGCGGCGAAAGCTCAAGGATGGCCTTTCGCACGTTCGCGCTCAACCCCAGCGCCGGAGGATCAACAATCATTGTTGTAGCGGCGCTTGTGCCAAGCGCCCGAGGTTGGACATCGCTACTCGTAAAGGCGGCTGACACAGCCGCCTCTACATCTTCTACATCGCCGGCGATGTAGGTCTCTTTGGCAGTGGCGTTTTCTCTTGCGGCGTCGATTGCGAATTTGTCCCAATCAATCCCGATTACGCGCTCGAAGTTGTCGAGAAGCGCTTTTGCGAAAAATCCAGCGCCGCAATAAGCGTCGATCAGCAGTTCTTGCTTAGGCGGAACGAGATCGACGATCAAATCGCGTAATGCATCTGCGACTGGGGCGTTAGTTTGAGAAAAAATGCGAGCGCTGGCTGAGGCCCGTAACGTGTAATGGCCATCTCGCACGTAGGGTTGCGCGCGTAATTCCGCGAGCGCGCGATTGACTTCATCGCTCGAAATCGGGCAATGCTCGATGTCGATCAATCGATGGGAATCGCGGCGGAAAAAACCGATCGCCCCATCCTGTGCGTGCACGGTGATGCGATTGCGATATGCGTACTGCCTGGGCGAAGGGATGATCGGCCGCATTGGAACATCCTTGAGTTTGCCGATCCGCTGGAGCGCATCGCGCACCTGTCGCCATTTGATCGCCAGCTGATGTTCGTAGCTAACGTGCTGGTAAGCGCAGCCGCCGCACCGGCCGAAATAGTGACACTGCGGCTCTACGCGATGCGGCGAACTTTCCTTGACCTCGACCAATTCCGCTCCGGCGAATTGCTTTTTCTCCCGCACGATTTCGGCCGAAACGAGCTCGCTCTCAACAGTGTACGGAACAAAGACGGCCTTGCCTTGTTCTCGGGCGACGCCTTTTCCGCCGAAAGCAACATCTTCGATTTTTAGATCGACAATGCGCATCTCATTAACATCCTGCTTCAGCTGGGTGTTCAATGCGAACGAAACAATAAATAACCGCTTTAGGGGTCTTTTCTAGCGCGGGAGTAATCGCTCAAACGGTTAGCGCGAGCCAGGCTTCAGGTTCGCCGCGCTGAGGCAAGGTTTGACTGAAATTCACACAGCGCCTCAGAGAAAATTATTGGCAACCGCGCTAAAGCCAGCCAATACGCGCAGGAGCCGCTTAAGCCACCAGAACAACGGCAAGCTGGACGGAAACCGGCTGCTAGTTGAAGTCCTGATGCGTATCGCGCACGTAGGGGTATTTCGATTCATTACCGACTTCAGGCGGAAATTCCGGATAGCCTGCATGAATGTACGAGATGTCCGGCGGCAGAATCGGATAATAGCTGTGGTGCCAAATTGGAAACGGAAAGGTCAAAATTTCAATAAGACCCGCTACGTGTCGTGCCCCCGCGCGGCCCAGGCCGCGCCAAACGCCATAACCAGCCCCAGCGGAATTGCCTTCCGTTTGGTTGACTTGGTTAACCGTCACAAAAAAGTCAGTCGGAGCGATGAAAAAATTTGACATGCCGCGACCAAGCTTGCGCGTTGGCCCGTAATCGTTCCCGGGCGGGTCTTGAATATCGGCCAAGGCTGCGCTGGCAAGGCCAGCGACCGTTGCGAGGGCAAGGATTGTTTTCATAGGCGTTCCAAACGAGTTAAATGATTCCGAACAGCAAAGGCAATACTTATTTTCGCTGGTCCGTGCCGCCGCGGTTCCGCGTTACGAGAACCGAAGTGACGACGGTAATTGCAAGAATAAGCACGATTACTCCCAGGGAGATCAGAGTCGGCACGGTAAAATAATTGGCCCCGATCATTTTGAGCCCAACGAAACCGAGCACGAAGGCGAGACCGGTCCGCAGGTAAACGAAACGGTCCATCAAGCGCGCCACGACAAAATAGAGCGAGCGCAAACCGAGAATGGCGCAAATATTGGACGTATAAACGATGAACGGGTCCTGGGTGATCGCAAACACTGCCGGGATGGAGTCGACCGCAAAAACTAAGTCCATCACATCGATCACGATCAGAGCTACACCGAGTGGTGTGAGCATCCAGCGATTGCCCACCCGCGCGCTAAAATTCTCGCCGTAAAATTCCCCGGTGATGGGAATCCAATTCCTGCAAAAACGCATCACCAGGCTGTTCCCGAAATCTGGTTCGCCGGCCTTTCCAAGAAGCATTCGAAGGCCGGTCACCAGCAGGAAGACTCCAAAGACGTAAAGAATGAAATGAAACCGCGACACCAAAGTCACGCCAAGCAAGATCATGATGCCGCGCATGACAAGGGCGCCCAGAATTCCCCAAACGAGCGCGCGATGCTGCGCCATCGGCGGCACCTTGAAATAAGCGAAGATGATCACGAAAACGAAGATGTTATCGACACTCAATGAGTATTCGATCACGTAGCCGGTGAGAAATTCGAGCGCCTTGTCCGGGCCGCGCAGTTTCCATACCAGCGCGTTGAATAGCAGCGAGAGAAGAATCCAGATCGCGGTGCGGCGGGCCGCCGCGGCCATGCTCAACTCCCGGGCGCGGCGATGGAACGTGAAGAGGTCGACCCCAATCGCGACGAAGACGCCGATGTGAAATGCGATCCAAAACCAAATACTGGTTGTCACAGCGCGAGACTTTCATGCCCTGCGGCGCACGGCAACTCCGAAAGTATTCGCGAGCAAGTCGCAAATTGCGACGGCTCCATTCGTCTGGTGCAACCTGTGGCGTATCTTGCTGCGAGGTGATATTGTCTCCCCTGCAAAAATGGATACTGAACTACAAAAGCTCGTTGAATCGGGAAAGCTTACTTCCAAAGCCGCCGAGCAGCTGGAGAGATTAAAGCCCGGCGCATTTTGTCTGCACAAGAGTTGGGGATTCGGTCGCGTGCGCGAATGGAACCTGCTGCTCAACCAGATCGTAATCGATTTTGCCAGCAAGAAGTCCCATTCCATGCAAGTGCAGTATGCGGCGGAAAATCTCACACCGCTTCCGTCCGACCACTTTCTTGCACGCAAGGCCACCGATCTTGTGTCAGTCAAAAATTTGGCCAGGGAAAATCCGGCTGCGCTCGTGCGGAACATACTGGAAAGTTTGGATGGAAAAGCGACGGCGCTGCAGATCCATGAATGGATAGTCGGAGATATTTTCACCGAGACGGAATGGAAACGGTGGTGGGAATCAACGAAGAAGGCGCTCAAAGCCAGCGGCGCTTTTTCTCTCCCTGCAAAAAAGACCGAGCCGATCCAAATCCGCGGCGAAGGCATATCGCATGCTGACGAATTGATCGCCGCTTTCAGCAAAGCGCGCCATCCGAAAGAGCAAATCGCGGCGCTCGAGCAAATCATAAAATCTCATCCACAATTTAAGGAGCCTGAAAAACAGCTTCAGCCGATCGTCGTCACCGTCGAGAACATGGCGGTGCGCAACCAGAAAATTCATCCTGAGCTCGCATTCGAACTCATCATGGCGCGCGACGATCTGCTCGGGTGCGTCTCATCGCTCTACACAACCCACGTGGGTTTGATACTTTCGAAACTAATTCTTGACGAAGAAAAGCGCCTGCAATCGATCCTGCCGAAGTTGCCGGCGGCAAAAGAGAAACGGGTCTTGGAAGCGTTACCGTCGGTGCTCGGCCCAGGCTGGACGGAGCGCGCCTTACACTTGATGGAAGGGAGTCACGGTCGCATGGTCGCGCAAATTGCCCGCATCTTGGGTGAAGGCGGACAGCATGCTGACCTGAGGACAATGCTGGAGCGAAGCATTCGCGAACATTCCGCCACAAGTGAGATGCTGATTTGGCTGTGCAGCGAACGGGAGCACTGGAACGAGCTGATTACGCCAGATTTGCTCGGCGCGATTCTCGCAGCGCTGGAGCGGGAAAAGCACAACGCTCCGGGTCGCGCCAGCAAGTTGTACCGTGCGCTGGCTGAAGATCGGCAATTGGTTGGCGACATCTTTAAAAACGCCGACGTCGCTCTTGCACGCGACGCCATGCGGCGGCTCCAGCTGAGTCCGCTATTCGATGAATTGACGAAACGCTCGCTCCTGGCGCGGATCGTCAAAGTTTATCCAGAATTGGAAAGCATGATCACAGGCGTGGAAGGACCGGAAAAAGCGGCGGCGTTAATCGTTTCCTGGAGCAGCTTGGAAAAGCGAAAGGCCGAATACGAAGAACTTGTAAAAGTAAAAATTCCCGAGAACACCAAGGAAATTGCACTCGCCAGGTCGTATGGAGATCTGAGCGAAAATTTTGAATTTAAAGCAGCCAAGCAAATGCAAAGCGTGTTGATGCGACGCAAAGCCGAGCTTGAGCAAATGCTGCACAACGCGCGCGGGACGTCGTTTGAGAATGCCGACACGTCACGCGTTTCCATTGGCACAATCGTCACCGTGCGCGACGTGGAGACGAACAGCGACGAAGCCTATACCATTTTGGGTGCGTGGGACGGCGACCCCGACCGACACATTATCTCGTACCAGACCGCGATTGGACAGGCGCTGCTCGGGCATGAAATCGGCGAGACTGTTTCTCTAAGCACCGAGGACGGCACTGCCGCTCAATTTATGATTGTCTCCATCCAACCGGCGCCGCCAGACGGGATTGTGCACGCACCCGATCTTCCCACCGAATCCGCAATCCAAGCGGCGATGGCCGAGTAGCCTCCCCCGGTTTCAACCGGGTGAATCAATTAGCAGTTCGTAAGAGAGAATGCTCAGGCAGTAGATTGCGGCGGTTTCCACTCGCAGGATGATCGGGCCAAGCGTGATCGGCTGGCACCCGTGTCGCCGCGCAAGCGCAAGCTCTGCAGGCGTGAAATCGCCTTCCGGCCCGACAAGCATCAATACGCTCCAAGGACGATGTTGATGTTCACTCGAATAATCTCCGAGGATCTTCTTCAAATGCTGGGCATCGGGCTGCAGCGATCCGATTAGCCGAAGGTCGAATGATTCTAACGCCGCCGCAGAGAATAATTCTGCCAATTTCTTGGGCATGTGCACGCGCGGTAGCCAGTTCTGACCTGATTGCTTCGCCGCTTCAATCGCGATTTGTTGCCATTTCGACTGTTTTTGTGCGGCGCTTTCAGAATCCACCTGCACAACAGTACGATCCGAAATGATGGGCGCAATTTCGGCCGCGCCGATCTCGACAGCCTTCTGCACGATCAGTTCCATGTGTTTCCCTTTTGGAATGGCCTGCCCGAGAACAATCCGGCACCGCAGCGGCGGCGTTTCCGCTTCATGTAATTTTCGCAATCCAATTTCGTCGCCACTAAAATCGGCAATTTCCGCAGTGATTTCGCGCCCTTGTCCGTTGAAGAGAGCAACTTTGTCGCCACGCCTGACTCGCAGTACGTCACGCGCGTGATGCGCCTCTGATCCAGTCAGCGTCAGCGCGCCAGAGTTCCACTTCTCTGGCGAAATGTAGAAGCGATGCATGAGACCTATGGGACTAATTCGAATAATTAGCGGCGATAAACGAGTTCAGCGCCAAAACCTCGCTCAGCGATTTGCTTATCGGCAGTTCTACACCGCGTTGTTGAAACGCAGCAATTACGCTCTCTGTAGGAATGTTTCCAACCAACGTATCCTGCGCGAATGGGCATCCACCGAGCCCGCCGATGGCCGAATCGAAGCGATGGCAGCCGGCATCATAAGCGGCCAGCACTTTTGCTGCCGCTCCCCCAGGTGCGCTATGAAGATGCACGCCAATGTCGTAGTCGGGATATTGATCCGTGATTGGTGCGACCAAGTGAGAAATCACATCAGGATCGGCCACGCCGACCGTGTCAGCGAGCGAAATGGATCGAATACCAATGCCGACAAGTTTCTTCATTGCTCGGCACACTTCATCCTCGTTCCACGGATCGCCGTACGGATTTCCGAACGCCATGGAAATGTAAACGACGATGCCGAGTCCTGCCTTGTCAGCCGTCGCCTTAACCGATTGCAACACTTTGTAGCTGTCTGCGAGTGTTTGGTTTTGGTTGTTGCGCAGAAACGTCTTTGAGATGGAGTAAGGAAAACCCAGGGTGGTAACTGCTTTCGTGCTGATGGCGCGCTCTGCGCCTTTTTCGTTTACGACGATCCCGATAATTTCGACATCGTCCGGCACCTCGATTTGCTCAAGCACTCTTTCACTGTCGGCCATTTGTGGAACGGCTTTTGGAGAGACAAAGCTTACAGCATCGATGTGCCTGAAGCCTGTCTGTATCAGGCTCCGCAAGTAACGCGTTTTCAGTTCCGTCGGGATTTGTCGCTTAAGACCCTGCCAGGCGTCACGCGGACATTCGATCAGTTTGACAGCGTTGCGAGACACGGAAACAACGTCGCTTACTTGAAAAACTCCTTTGCGCGCTCGAAGAAATTTTTGCGCATCGGAGTGTTTTCCTCGCCGCACAGTGCCGCGAACTCCTCCAGCTTCCGGCGTTGCTCGGCATTCAATCGCGATGGCACTTCGACAATAAGACGGGCGAACAAATCGCCGTGACCGCGACCGTTGACATTCACGATTCCTTTGTCGCGCAGTTTGAACATTTGCCCGCTTTGCGTGCCGGCGGGCACTTTGAGATACGCTTTGCCCTCCAGCGTCGGCACATCAATCTCGCCGCCCAAAGCCGCAATGGAAAATGGGATTGGCACCTCGCAATACAAATCATCGGCTTCGCGCTGAAAGATTTTGTGTTCCTTGATATGAATCACGACGTAAAGGTCGCCTGGGGGGCCCCCGCTGATGCCCGCCTCGCCGTTACCTAACGAGCGCAGCCTGGTCCCTTCCCGGATTCCAGCGGGAATCTTCAACTTAACCCGGCTCAATTTTTCGACACGCCCCTCGCCGCGGCATTTCGCGCATGGCTTTTCAATTATCTCCCCTGCGCCATGACAGCGAGGACATGTCTGCGAAATCTGAAAGAATCCACGTGAACTCACCACCTGGCCACGGCCGCCGCAAATGGTACAGCTGATCCTGCGGGAACCCGGTTCCGCGCCGCTGCCCTTGCATTCATCGCAGATGTCCGGCTTCTCGATCTCAATCTGCTTGTCCGCACCAAAAGCTGCTTCTTCCAGTTGGATTTCCATGTCATAGCGCAAATCTGTTCCGCGCCGCCGGTCTTCTGTGCGTGGGCCACTACCCCCGAAGAACGCCTCGAAAATTCCACCGCCAAATCCACCGCCGCCGAATACTTCACGGAAAATCTCGAACGGATCATGGAAAACCCCGTGGCCAAAACCGACGCCGCCCGGGGCAAACGCTGCGTGGCCGAACCGATCGTAGGCAGCGCGTTTGTTCGGGTCCATCAGGACGTCATACGCTTCGCCCAGTTCTTTGAATTTTTCCTCAGCGTGCGGGTCGTCCGGATTCTTATCTGGATGAAACTTCACCGCGAGTTTGCGATAGGCGCGTTTCACCTCCTCTTCGGTGGCGCTTCGTTCAACGCCAAGCACCTCGTAGTAATCGCGTTTTTCGGTGGTCGCCATATGGCTACAAGTCTATATGATTAATGAAATCGATGGGACTCAGAGGCAAGAAGCCTCGGTTATTTTCCCGGTCCGCTGGAAACGATCACCTTTGCAGGCCGCAGCAATCGGTCTTTAAATCGATAACCGCGCCGGGTCTGGCGCAGCACGATTCCTTCGGCAACTTGATTGCTCGGTTCATGTGCGATTGCTTCATGCACGTTTGGATCAAACTTTTTGCCCTCGGCCTCGATCGGTTGCAGCCCATTTTCCGCCAGCAAATCATTAAGTTGTTTTTGGACGAGTACCATCCCTGAATAAATGGGAGACTGTTCGCTTTTCTCCTTCGCGGCTGTGAGACCGAGCTCAAAATTATCGATAATTGATACCAACCGCTCTAGGAACAAGCTATTGGCGTACTTGATGGCCTCTTCCTTTTCGCGCGCTGAGCGTTTCTTATAATTTTCGAAATCAGCCTGACTGCGCAATGCGAGATCGCGGAAACGGTCGAGATCGGCTTGCAGGCCAGCCATCGGATCTTCGGCATCAGTTTGATCGGCGCCAGCCGCAGTGGCGGAAGCGGCTAATGAAGGCGACGTCTTCAACGGTGCCCGTTCTTTCGTTCCTTTGTTTTGTTCGGAAACAGGATTTTTTTTCATGTTTTGCGGATGGCAATCAACGTTGTGTCGTCATTTTGAGGTGCCGAGCCGGTAAAGTCGCGCACGTCCCGGATGATTTTCTTTACAATCGCCTGTGCGCCATCGTTCGCGCTGGCACGGACCGATTCCATCATGCGATCAAGGCCGAACTCGTCTCCCTCGGTATTTAGCGCTTCGGTCACACCGTCAGTATAGAGGACGAGGCAATCATCGCGCTCGAGCGGGACGGCGAAGTCAACTGTGAGCCTGTCAAACACGTTCCCGCTGTCAATTCCCACGACCATTCCCGGCGACTTTACTGGCGTAACAGTTTGCGATTTCCCTTGGTAAAGCAGCGGCGCATCGTGTCCGGCGCGCGCGAGAATGAGGCCATTGCGTTGGTGATTCAGAATCAGATAGGCCATGCTGATGAACATGTCTTCCTTGATATCGGGATAAAGCTGACGGTTCACCTTTCGCAAGACATCCGCTGGAGACGGGTTCCCCGACGCCTCAGCGCGCAAGACACTGCGGCAAATCGCCATAATTAGCGATGCCGGAACGCCTTTGCCAGAAACGTCTGCGATTGCCACGCCCAGTCGTTCTTCATCGACGCGGATGTAATCGAAGTAATCGCCGCTCACCTGGCGGGCCGGCACATTGATACCGCTGATCTGAAATCCATTGATCACCGGCGCTTCTGATGGCAGCAAAATACGCTGAATGTCCCGCGCGATCTCAAGATCGTGATCCAGCCGTTTCTTTTCGTTCGCCATCGAATAAATGATGGCGTTGTAGAGCGCGAAAGCAGATTGCTCAGAGAGAGATTTAAAAACGACGAAATCACCCTGTGAAAACGCCGTACCGGCGGGACCATTGGCCAGCGCCAGCACACCCAGATCTTGATTTCCATACCCGAGTGCCGCAGCCATGACCGATATGCTGCCAAAGGCGCTGCCACGCAATTTCTCCAGCTCCGGCGTTTCCGAGAACTCATTTAAGTAAACAGATTGCCCCGTTTGCCAGACGCGCCCAATCAGTCCCTCGCCCGGGATCAGCGTGTGAAGCTGTAAATAGCTCTCAAGCGAGAGGGGATTGGCGGCTGCTTGTTGCAAAATGTGCGGAGGAATATCGACCAGCGGCGGACAACCCTTGGAGATAAAAGCCGGCATAAGTTTCGCGCCGGTGCGGTCCGTCACATAAAGTGCGCCGCCGTGCGCGTCGAGAATGCGCGTAGCTCCCTCCACAATGAGCCGATGCAGTTCCTGGGGTCGAATGGTCTCCCGAAAAGCTTCACCGAGACCATGCAGAAAATCGAAAACGAGCGTTTCCTCGACTTGGATCTCCTCGTGAGAACGCTCCAGCATCCGAATCCGCCGCGTCTGGAGGTAGACGGTAAGAATCCATCCTACAATAGACGCGACAAGGAGTCCGAGGAGAAGAGTCGGCCACATCGTGCAAGGGCCAGCCTACTTCAAAGGCGTCTCGTGATGAAGGTCTTGTCTTAGGAAATCGAGAACGTCCTTGAACCGAAACAGGTTTTCCGGTGCTGCCTCGCACAGCGCCTCGTGCGCCTCCAGCATGGTTTCGGCCTGCTCCTTTTTTTTGGCCTCTGGCGACCGGCCTCCGGGAACTTGCTCGAGCGCTTCATATTCAGGCGCTCGCGCTCCATTGTCGTGAATATCAAATATCTGATCCAGGCCCAGGCCGGAAAGAAGCTCTTGGCTGCGATTTTTACAATGAACAATGTGCAGATGGCCCTGGCCAATCTCTTTCAATCGCAAGGCCACGCTGGCCATCGTTCCCATGAAGGTGGAATCCATCATTACGCAGTCCGCCAAATCCACCACAAATTCCCGGTAGCCGCGATCCAACATCTCGCGCGCGAACTCTTTCAGGTTGCCGCTATTGAGAAAGCTACCTTTCCCCTCCACTCTCACCCATACGGTCGCGCCTCTTACACCTACTTGAATAGATGAATCCACAGTTACTCCTCAAAGGATACCAGTCCGTGAGGCATGCTGTCAAACCTCACAGGACTTCAACCAGCTCCCGAAATTTGATTCGAAAAGCAGGACATCAAACGCCGCACGCTGCGGATGACGGCGCTCACGGAGCGACGCCCTAACCAGTGCGGAGTGGAGCTCTAGAACGAGCAAAGAAGGCCACCAGGTGCAGCTATCACTCCCACATAAAGGAGCGGTTCTCTGCCACGATCTGGCCGTTTGCGATTAAAACGCAACGCCACGCGATCACACGACCGTCGTCGAAGTAATCGTCACCGACGACCTTGAATTCGGTCTTATGGGTGCCATGCATGTTTCGATAGGTAATCTCCTGTGCCTGGACGTGTTCGTGTAATTTTTCCTGGCGATACTCCAGACGCACAGTGACGTCGGAGGGCCGCTTCGCTCGCCAAAAGAAATCGAAATAGTTACCGAAACGCTGGCGCTGATCCAGCCACGTCACAGCGCCGAACATTCGGAATTGGCGCTCAAAGGTGACCGGGGCGTCCTGAAGCGTCGCCGTTTTCTGGCCTGGCGAACTCGACTTTGATCTCAGCGAGCTCGTTTGCTGCCGTGCGCCCAAACCTGCTGGTGTTTTCTCACCCAAAAGAAAAAGCTTCGTTTTTCGAAATTCGAAATCCTTGTCTAAGGCAACCGGGAGCGGTGTCACTTTTTCGACGATTCTTGGTTCTTCGCGAGGAGCGGCTTTACTGGAAGCGGCGAGCGCAAGTAGAATCAGAGCGGCGGCAAACCTCATTTGCCTGTATCTCATGGGTCTTATAGGCCCTATGGAACCCGCCCCAATCCGAAAGTAAACTTCTTTTTAATGATTGGAGTTCGTTACGAACGCGGCATTTATCTGCCGCGCCAGAATTTGTGGTTAGACCCGTGGGATCCGAAGCACTTAGCTTTCATCTCGCATGCGCATAGCGACCACATAGCGCCTCACGAGGAGATTATCCTTTCCGAGCGAACATCGCGTTTGCTTCAACACCGGATGCCGGGTCGTCGGATCGAACATGTTCTGCCATTTGGTGAAAAACGGACGGTGCATGGGCTCGATCTGATGTTATTGCCCGCCGGGCATATTTTTGGCTCGGCACAATGTTTCCTTTTCGCCGACGATGAGACACTTCTTTACACAGGAGATCTCAAGCTACGACCCGGAAAATCCGCCGAGCAAGCGCAGTGGCGCCACGCCGATACGCTCATCATGGAGACCACATTCGGCCTGCGGCGGTATCGATTTCCGCCAACGGAGCAAGTCATTGACCAAATAGTGGCGTTCTGCCACGAAACAATCGAAGCCGCCCAGGTGCCGGTGCTTCTAGGCTATTCGTTAGGCAAAGCTCAAGAGATATTGTGTTCGCTTGATGGAGCGGGCCTGACGCCGATGCTCCACGGCTCAGTTTATCGAATGACGCGCATCTACGAGCAGTTTGGCCAATCGTTTTGCAAATACGTCCGATACAAGGCGAATGATGTTGCAGGAAAAGTTCTAATTTGCCCACCCAGCGCGAATCGCTCGCAAATGCTGGAAAAAATCGCGCGCAGACGCGTGGCAATGATCAGCGGTTGGGCTGTCGATCCAAATGCCGTCTATCGTTACGGCGTCGACGCTGCATTTCCTCTCTCGGATCACGCGGATTATGACGATTTGATCCGCTATGTCGAACTGGTACAGCCACGGCGAGTGTTTACGCTCCATGGTTTCGCCGCTGAGTTTGCCAGCGATCTCCGAGCGCGCGGCATCGAAGCCTGGGCATTGAATCAGGAAAATCAACTCGAGTTCGCGCTGCGCTCCGATAAGCGCACGCGCACTCGCGAGCTCGTCGTGACACGCCCATCGCGAGCTCGCGCAGTCGAGCACGCCGGTCCGTTCTGCGAGGGCCCCCCCGACTCCGAATTTCTCGCGTTTGCGAATATTGCCAAAGCGATTTCTACGACTCCCGCTAGGCTGGAGAAAATTCGACTGCTTGCCGATTATCTGCGCGGTCTAACCAGCGAGCAGCTCCCTATCGCGACCCTCTACTTTACCGGAAGGGCATTTGCCCAAAGCGATTTGCGCACACTGCAGGTTGGCTGGGCAATAATCTTCCGTGCGCTACAAGCCGCCACCAACATCGCCGACACGGAACTTCATCGCATCGCCAGCGCGCATGGCGATGCTGGCAAAAGTGCGTTCGAAATTCTCGATGGGCGAACAACGCCGCAGCCATTCAGTATCGGCGAATCGCGCGAGTTGTTCGAAAATCTGAATCGCACACGCGGCCCCAACGCGAAGGCGAGACTGCTGCAAAATCGCTTGTCCGTCTTGTCCGCACGCGAAGGTCAGTACGTCGTCAAAATCTTGACTGGCGACCTGCGCATCGGATTGCGCGAGGGTTTGGTAGAGGAAGCGATTGCGAAGGCGTTTGATGTTCCCGTCGAACAAGTAAGAGAGGCCAACATGTTGTCAGGCGACATCGGCCAGGCTGCGCTGCTCGCTTCACAAAAAGCACTGCACCGGGCACAGCTGTCGCTCTTTCGTCCGATCAAGTGCATGCTGGCGACTCCGCAGCCTACTGCCAAAGCCGTGTGGGAACGTTTTGTTGTAGCTGGCGTCGCTGACCACGGCCCACCGGCATCAGAGCCGCCAGCTACAGTATATTTGGAAGATAAATTCGACGGGATCCGAGCGCAGCTTCATCGCAGCTCACAACGCATTGAAATTTTTTCGCGTGATTTGCGACGCATCACCACTCAATTCCCCGAGCTGGCGGATCAAGCCAGGAACTTCCAGGAAGAGCTGATTCTCGATGGTGAAATTATCGCGTTCCAGAAAGATCGCAGGCTTACGTTTTTCGATCTGCAAAAGCGGCTCGGCCGCACCAGCAACGGCGCAGATTTGTTCGCGCGCGCGGCAGCGGACGTCCCAGTTGCGTTTGTCATCTTTGATCTTCTTTGGTTGAACGGGCAATCGTTGTTAAGAACTCCGTTGCGCGAGCGGCGAAGACACCTCGATTCCCTGCGTTTGCCTTCACAATTTCAAATTGCCAGAGTGACCCCCGCCCATTCTACCGCCGAGATCGCACAAACGTTTCAACAGGCCCGCCAGCGCTTGAATGAAGGTCTGATGATCAAAGATCCGGAAAGCTTTTATTTACCCGGCGCCCGGGGGATGTTCTGGTTGAAGCTTAAGAAGGAGTTGGCGACGCTCGATGTGGTAGTTGTCGCGGCGGAATTTGGCCATGGCAAGCGCAATCATGTTCTAAGCGATTACACCTTCGCGGTGCGCGATGAAGCGACTGGCGAACTCCTACCCATTGGCAAAGCTTACAGCGGATTGACTGATGCTGAGATTGCCGAACTAACCCAGCATTTCAAACACAACACGATCGCAAATTACGGCCGGTATCGCACAGTAAAACCGGATGTTGTGCTTGAGGTCGCCTTCAATTCAATCCAGCCCAGCACGCGTCACACCAGTGGACTGGCATTGCGTTTCCCAAGAATCAAAGCCATCCGGCGCGACAAGAATATCGATTCCATCGACACGGTCCAGTACGCTCGCGAGCTTGCAGGATACAATGCAAATTTGGCGGCAAGTTTTGGCCCTGGCTCGTAAGCAACAGCTCGAGTTTACTCAGGCGTAGGCGACGGAGATGGCGAAGTAGCCTCTATCGCAGGAGATGGAGTAGGCGAGGTAGTGTCGGCCCCAAAAGGTCTTACTGCGTGAGCCATCCTCTTTCTTTGTAATTCTTCCATTCTACGCTCTCGTTGGGCGATTCGCTCTTGCATTCTGGTGTCGGTTTCATCTCGCCCCTGCGAGGGGTCGGCGATCAGACCCTGCAAAGCTGGGGGGAGCTGTTGTAATCTCCTCTCTCTTTCTGCTTTCAACTGCTCGGCGTCGCGAACCTGGCTCTGCGGCTGAGCGGCAGAGGGAATCGAGCGGGCGACCGCCCGGACTTTTTCTCTTTCCGCCAATGCTTTCTCCCTTTCATCCAATGCTTTCTCGCGCGCGGCCAGCTCCGCTTTTCGTTGAGCAAGTTGCTGCTCGGCGGCTGAATCTTGTTTTTGGCAGGAACAAATCATCGCAATCGAGATGAGCATCAAAAGGGCAAAAATTTTATTCATAGCAGCAATAAATTGTATTCGGTGTCCGTAATTTTGACGAAGAAAACGGAAAGCCAACGACTAGTCAAACGAAACTTAACGCGCGTGCGGCGCCAGCGTAGTTGCCGGTCTGACCACGACTGTCTCCACGTAGCTATGCCTAAAGCGCCGGACATTCGCGAAAACGGCCAACAAGATCAATACCCCAATAATGATGAGCATCATCACAACAGCGCTCGTCGAGACCCGGGATGGTCGCGATCTTTCCAAGGGCGGTTCGCGTGAATTCACGCCTTAGTATCGAAGTCGACCTTACAAGCGCAAGGCCGCGATTGCATTCATAACGCGCTCGCTTAGTCGCCCGTAGAGATTTTTTCCCGGCCCGGAAAGATCGGCTGCCGTAAAAAAAATCGGTTCTCCTATCACAATAGTAATTGGCACAAACCGCAAGCCGCCCCTGCCGCGAGGCAGGGCTTCGTGTGCGCCAAAGATCCGCATGGGCACGACTGGGGAAAGCGTTTTTGCAATCACGAGCCCCAATCCGGGCTCCGCGGGCTGTAATTTACCGTCGAGTGAGCGCGAGCCTTCCGGGAAAACCAGCACCCCGTTCCCCGCCTTCAGAATACGAATCAAAGCCTTAATGGCGCTACGATCCACGCCTTCTTGGTTAACTGGGATCACATTCAGCTTTGGCAAAAGCCAGCCGAGCAGCGGCATCTCCAGGAGTGTTCGCCGGGCCAGAAAGTATATCGCCCGATCGCAAGTAATCCCCGCAAGCGGCGGATCGAGATAGCTCTCGTGATTCATGGCGAGAATCACAGATCCGCTCTGAATCATGCGCTCCCGATGAACAACGCGAAAACGAAAAACCAATCGGCCGATCAGACGGGAAAAGTGATAGCCAAGCCAGTAGTAGAAATTCATTTAACGACTGAGGGATTCAGTGATTTAGCGATTCCCTTTTCAATCTCTAAATCTCTAAACCTGCAGGCCTTTTTGCTTTAGCCGTACCACGATTTCGTTGACGACTGCCTCGATCGTAAGCTGCGACGTATCGATCACGTGGGCGTCTTTCGCGATGATGAGTGGTGAAACAGCCCGCGAAAAATCGGCGTGATCG
>Ga0209474_10002435_pt1 | contig 17086 bp, 18 predicted proteins | sample GraSoiAngelo_145_FD_185902 | JGI IMG/M metagenome (GOLD analysis project Ga0209474, IMG submission 185902) | Grasslands soil microbial communities from the Angelo Coastal Reserve, California, USA - 14_1009_05_20cm (SPAdes) (version 2) | ecosystem: Environmental > Terrestrial > Soil > Grasslands...
GGGGGAGTGCTCACCGCGCTCCTGAACTGCGCGAACACCACGTCGACGGCATCGAGCGCGCCCGCTGCGAACTGCGCCATCAACGGCCCCACCAGCTCGGCGGCGTGGGCCGCCGTGGGCTTGTCGCCGATATCGGTCCGCTGCGATGCGATCGGGCGCTTCGCGAACCTGAAGAAGGTGATGCCCTTCTTGCCCACGATGTGCAGCCCCACGGTGGCGCTCTGGCCCTCGAGCTCGTCGATGCGGTGGCGCGCCTCGCGGATCAGGTTGGCGTTGAACGCGCCGCACAACCCGCGGTTCGACGTGATCAGCAGCAGCGCGACCCGCCGGCCGCTCGCGCTCCCATCCTTCGGCTGGCGCAGCAGCGGAAACCGCTCGGCCAGCTCGGGGGAGTAGAGGTCGCCGATCACCTCGGCCAGCGCGGCGGCGTACGGGCGCGCGGTCACGACACGGTCCTGCGCGCGCTTGAGCTTCGACGTGGCCACGAGCTCCATCGTCTTGGTGATCTTGCGGGTGTTCTGGACGGACTTGATCCGCCGGCGCAGCTCGCGGGGCTTCGCCATCAGCGCGTCGCGATTTTCTTGTACTCGTCGATGGCCGCGCGCAGCCGCGCGGCGAGCTCGTCGGCGAGCACCTTGCGCGTGCGGATCTCCTGGCCCAGCTCCGGATGCTGCGCCACCATGAAGTCGAGGAAGCCCTGCTCCCAGGCCTTGATGTGCTCCGGCGCCACGTCGTCCAAATAGCCGTTCGTCACCGCGAAGATGACCATCACCTGGCGCTCGACCGGCATCGGCAGGTACTGCGGCTGCTTCAGGACCTCGACCACGCGCTCGCCGCGGGCCAGCTGCTTCTGCGTCGCCTGATCGAGCTCGGAGCCGAACTGCGAGAACGCCTCGAGCTCGCGGTACTGCGCCAGGTCGAGCCGCAGCCGACCCGCCACCTGCTTCATCGCCTTGATCTGCGCGCTCCCTCCCACGCGCGACACCGAGATTCCCGGGTTGATCGCGGGCCGCACGTTCGAGTAGAACATGTCGGTCTCGAGGAAGATCTGTCCGTCGGTGATGGAGATGACGTTGGTCGGGATGTACGCGGAGACGTCACCCGCCTGCGTCTCGATGATCGGGAGCGCGGTGAGCGAGCCGCCACCCATCTCATTCGACAGCTTCGCCGCCCGCTCGAGCAGCCGGCTGTGCAGATAGAACACGTCCCCCGGGTACGCTTCGCGGCCCGGCGGGCGTCGCAGTACGAGCGAGAGCTGCCGGTACGCGGCGGCCTGCTTCGACAGGTCGTCGTACACGCACAGCGTGGCCTTCTTCTCGTCGTACATGAAGTACTCGGCCATGGCGCAGCCCGCGAAGGGGGCGATGTATTGCATTGGCGCGGGCTCGGCGGCCGAGGCCACCAGCACGATGCTGTAGTCCATGGCTCCGTGCTGCTTCAGCCGCTCCACCACCGCGGCGACGGTCGAGCTCTTCTGGCCGATCGCCACGTAGACGCAGATCACCCCTTCGCCCTTCTGGTTGATGATCGTGTCGATCGCGATGGCGGTCTTGCCGGTGCCGCGATCGCCGATGATCAGCTCGCGCTGGCCCCGCCCGATCGGGATCATCGAATCGATCGCCTTGATCCCGGTCTGCAGCGGCTCCTTCACCGGCTGGCGCTTGATGATGCCGGGCGCCACGATGTCGACCTTGCGCGTCTGGGTCGTGTGCACCGGGCCGAGCCCATCCACCGGACGGCCCAACGCGTCCACCACCCGTCCCACCAGCGCCGGGCCCACCGGCACGTCGAGCACGCGGCCCGTGCGCCGGACCTCGTCCCCCTCGCGCAGCACCAGATAGTCGCCGAAGATGACGGCGCCGATGTTGTCCTCTTCGAGGTTGAGCGCCTGGCCGGTCACCTTCTCGCTCGTCTCCGAGGAGGTGAACTCGAGCATCTCGCCCGCCATCGCGGACGTGAGGCCGTAGATGCGGGCGATCCCGTCCTTCACCTCCAGCACGGTGCCGACCTCGCGCACGTCGAGTTCGGCCAGGTCGGCGGTCTGGATTTCCTTGAGGAGGATCTCTTTCAGCTCGCCGGGTCGCAGGATGGAGTCAGTGGCCATGGGATCGGGAGTTGGAGTTTGTGAACTTTATCACATGAGTGCGGAATGCGGAATGGGGAATGCGGAATGGACCGCGCGATCGTCGAGCCGGACCGCCGGTCCCCTGGATCGACCCACCCGTGCAATTCCGCATTCCACACTCCACACTCCGCATTTTATATCCGCGACCTCGTTCTTCCTTTAAGGAATCTCGCCAGCACCCCCCGCGCCCCCACCTCCCGCAGCTCTTGCGGCGTCGCCCCCGCGACGCGGCGGGCCGCGCCGGCCAGGTGGCTCGGGGAGGCATACCCCAGGATCCGTACCACCTGCCTCACGCTGTAGCCCGGGTTGCCGAGCAGGTCGGCCGCGCACGCCGTGCGCGCCAGGTCGATCACGCGCTTCAGGTTCGGCGCCCCGCCCGCGGCGAACTCGCGCGACAGGTGCTCGCGCGTGACCCGGAGCGCCTGAGCGAGGTGCGCGGTCTGCGTCGGGACGCCGACGCGGCGCAGCACCTCATCCCACGCGGCCAGCTGCAGGCGGTCGGTGAGGCGCAGCAGCTTGGGGGCGTCGGCCAGCGCCGCGCGCCGCGCCACCTGCGCGGTCCGCGCCGCGATCCACTCGCCCGCGATCGCGTGATCTACTCCCTCCACCAGGATGCCGGTGAACCCCGCCGCGTGGCACGCCGACAACAGGGTGCCGTCGTCGGGGCGAAACGCCGACAGCACGTACATCGGGATGCGGGGGAAGCGCGCCGGCAGCGCGAGGGCGGTCGTCGGGACGGCCGGGGCCTTCACGTCGATCACCACGGCATCCACGAGACGCTGGTACAGGAGGCGCTCCAGCGCCTGGAGGCTGCGGCACAGACATACCGAGCCCGCTTCGCGCGGGTACCCCGACTTCACGGCGCGACGCGCCTCGCGGCGCGGATGGTATGCCAGGACGACGGCCGTCACCCCGCGCCGCCGCTCTCGGGCGCGAGCGCCTGCACCATCTCGGCCGCTCGCTCCAGGACCCCGCGGGCGTTGTCGTACGAGATCGTGCGCCTCGCCTGCTCCAGCGGATACCAGGCGCAGTCCGTGATCCCCTCTTCCGCCTGGGGCACCGGGTCGCCGCGGCGCGACTCGAACAGAAAGAAGTGACAGTACTTGTGAATCGTCTTGCCGCCGAACCGGAAGTACCAGTCGATCACCTGGATCGGGCCGTGCACGATGAGGTCGTCGAGAGCGGTCTCCTCGGCCACCTCGCGGCGCGCCGCTTCGGCCGGCGGCTCGCCCCGCTCGAGGTGGCCCTTGGGGAACCCCCAGTTCTCGTACGAGTCCCGGATCAGAAGAAAACGTGGCGGGCCGCCCGCCGCCCGCCGGAAGACGACACCGCCGGCGCTGGTCTCGCGCGTGGCCCGGGACTGGTGGCGCTTCATGCTTCGAACGCGAAACGCGGAACGCGGAACGCGGAACAGCGGTGGCAGCTCCGCGTCGCACGACATCCCATTTCTGTTCCGCGTTCCGCGTTCCGCGTTCCGCGTTCACACTGCAGCATTGGCTTAGAACACGCTGAACGTGAAATACTTGCGCGGGTTCGCCTGGATGTCGGACAGCAGCTGTCGCAGCTGAATCATCGTGAGGGTCGTCTCCTTGTACAGCGTCGAATCCGACACGAGCAGGCCGAGCGTACCGGTGCGGTTTGCGATGCGGGACATGACGCTGTCGGCGGCCACGAGCGTGCGCACCAGGCTCTCCTGGTTCTTGTGGGCGGCCTCGAGCAGGTCGTGGACGTCCTGCGACGCCGAGCGCAGGTTGGCGCTCGTCGCCGCGGAGTTATTGAGGATCGTGGCGAGCTGGCCCTGGTTGGTGGCGGAGTCGACCCGCCCCAGCGTGCCTTGCAGGCTCGTCGCGGCCTTGGCGAGCACGTCCGATCCCTGCCGCAGGTTCGACCCGACCGAGCCGATGACGTCCGCCTGTTCGTTCGTGACTCTGGCGAGCCGATCGGCGATCTGGCCGAAGTCCTTGATCGAACGCCGCAGCTCGTTCACCGCCTCCGAATCGAACGCGGTCTGCACGCGATTGGCGACGGTGGCGATGTCGGTGGCGATGCGGCTCGCCTGGGCCGTGAGCTGACCGATGTCGGGAAGGGTCGCGCCGGGCCATTTCCCGCCGCCCGCCGCCTGCGCCTCGGCCAGCGCCTGGCGCACGTTCGGGTCGGCCGGCGGCGGGTCCCGCGAGATGAGCGTCGCCGCCCACTCGCCGAACAGGGAGGCGGACGCGGCGATGACGGCGGGCGTGGCCGGCGGCGTCACGCCGGCATAGATCTTCAGGTCCGCCTCGACCCAGTTTCCCGGGGCCAGGCGGATCGCCTCGACGCGGCCGACCCGCACGCCCCGCAGCACCACGGGGTCCCCGGCGCCCAGACCCCCCACGGTGCGAAACCGGGCCGTGTACACCGCCTCGGTCCTCCCCAGGTGCGCGCCCGAGAGCCACAGCGCGCCGGCCACCACCACGGCGAACGCGGCGATGACCACGACGCCGACGGCGAACTCGTTTTCCCGCTTCATGCAGGGCGTCCCTCGATGAACTGCCGCACCACGGGATCGCCGGTCTGCTGGATCTCGGCGACGGGTCCGACCTGGCGAATCCGACCCTCGTACAACATGGCGATCCGGTCCCCCACGGTATAGGCGCTGCGCATGTCGTGCGTCACCACGATCCCCGTCACCCCCAGGTGCTCGCGGGTTCGCACCATCAGCTGGTCCATTACCGCTGACGTCACCGGGTCGAGGCCGGTGGTCGGCTCGTCGTACAGGAGGTAGCGCGGCCGCAGGGCGATGGCGCGCGCGATCCCCACGCGTTTCCGCATGCCGCCCGACAGCTCCGCCGGCATACGCTCCTCCGCGCCCGTCAGGTCGACCAGCGCCAGCGCCTCCCGGATGCGCTCCGCGATTTCGTCCTCCGCCAGCCCGCGGCGCCGCAGCCCGAGCGCGACGTTGTCGGCCACGCTCATGGAGTCGAACAGGGCGGCGAACTGGAACACGAATCCGATCTCGCGCCGCAGGCCGTACAGCCCCGCCCGGTCGAGCGCCGCGACCGGCCGGCCGTCAACAATGACGTCCCCGGCATCGGGGTGCAACAGTCCGACGACGTGCTTCAGCGCGACGCTCTTCCCGCTGCCCGAGTACCCGATGATCACCATCGTCTCCCCGTCGTGCACGTCGAGCGTGACCCCCGCGAGCACCGGCTTGCCGTCGAAGGCCTTGTACAGGTCCGCGAACTGGATCATCGCAGCAGCACCAGCGCCCAGAAGGCGTCGAGCACGAGCAGCAGCACGGCGGAGTAGACGACCGCCCGCGTCGTGCTGCGGCCGACGCCTTCCGCGCCGCCGCGGGTGCCGAGCCCCACCATGCACCCGACCAGGGTGATCGTGCAGCCGAACGTGGCGCTCTTGAAGAGCCCGAACCAGGTGTCCTTGAAGCGGTAGAACAGCTTCAGGCCCTTCACGAATTCCTGCGTCGACAGATCGAGCAGGACGAGGCTCGCGAGCCAGCCGGTGGCGATCCCGACGAGGATGGCGAGCGCCACGATCACCGGGAACATGAGGGTACCCGCGAGGACGCGCGGGATGACGAGGAAGCTCTGCGGGTCGTAGGCGAGCGTCTCGAGGGCGTCCACCTGCTCGGTCACCTTCATGGTCCCGAGCTCCGCCGCCATGCTCGCGCCGACCCGGCCGGCGAGGGCGAGCCCCGCGAGCACGGGGCCGAGCTCCAGCATCATCGTCTTGCCCACGAGCGTACCGACGAAGTACAGCGGCACGGTGCCGGTGAACGTGTAGGAAGCCTGCAGGGCGAGCACCACGCCGGTGAACGCCGCAATGAAGAGGGCGACCGGGAGCGAATCCACTCCCACCCGTCGCATCTGGACGACGGTGAGCCCGCCCCACGTCGCGACGTCCGGAAGGGCGCGGCCCAGGTCGGACACGAAATGGCCGAAGCGGCCGACGGCCTTGACGGCGTCGACGGTCCTTCGGCCGATGCGCTCGATCACGGGGCTAAACTAACGTCGCACGTTGCACGTTGCACGTTGCCCGAAAAAGCGAAATGGCCAGCGGGACTCCGCCGGCCACTTCGGGTAACGTGCCGTCTTGCCGTCGTGAAAGGCCGTTACGCGGCGAAGCTGGCTAAGGCCTTCCCCACGTCCCCATCCCGCAGCCGCTTGAGCGCGCGATCCCGCAGCTGCCGCACGCGCTCGCGCGTGACGCCGAGCATCCCGCCGATCTCCTCGAGCGTGTGCTCGCGACCGCCGTCCAGCCCGAAGTACAGGCGCAGCACCTTCGCATCGCGCCGCTGCAGCGTGTTGAGCGCGGACTCGATCTCGTCCGACAGGAAGCGGTCCATCGCCTGGTCTTCCGTGTCGGGGAGATCTTCGGCGATGAAGCGCTCGATCAGCGACCGATCGCCGTCGGGATCGAGCGGCGCGTCGAGCCGCACGTCGCCGGTGTTCAAGGCGGCGAGCGACTGCACCACCTCGAGCGACAGCTTGGTCGCGTCCGCGATCTCTTCCGGCGTGGGCTCGCGCCGCAACGTCTGCCGCAGGTATTCCGCAGTGCGGACGATGCGTGACAGGTCCGCCGTGCGATTGAGCGGCACGCGTACGGTGCGCCCCTGGCGCGCCAGCGCGGCGAGAATCGCCTGCCGGATCCACCACACGGCGTAGGAGATGAACTTCACGCCCTGGTCGGGGTCGAACTTCCGCGCCGCCGTGAGCAACCCGACATTACCCTCACCGATCAAGTCGGTGAGCGGCAGGCCCCGGTTCTGATACTTCTTGGCGACCGAGATCACGAAGCGCAGGTTGCGCTTCACGAGCTCCTGCATCGACTCCTGGTCCCCGGCCCGCACCTTGCGAGCGAGTGCGATCTCCTCCTTCTGCGTGAGGAGGGGCGTCTTGGACACCTCGTGCAGGTACTGGTCGAGGATGTCGCGCTCATGCTCGTGGTGGCCCAGCCCGGAGAGCAAACCGCGGCGCCGCCCGCGCTTCTTGGCGGGCTTCGCCTTGGCCGCCGGGGCGGTCTGCGCCGTCGCGACCGGCGCCACGGGGCGGCCGGCCGCGCGGGGCTTGGCCCGGGCGGGGGAAGTCGGCTTCTTCCGTCGAGTATGCTTGGCCATGTCTATGGTGTCGGGTCCACCCGCTGATACCGCGAGCGGGTGAAAAAGTTCACGCAAAAGCCTGAAAACGCTTGACATCCCTACAACGCCCCGGTAAGATGCCGTGTTCCCGCCGGAACGCTTTGCGGGGGCCCAATATAACGGGGGCGTAGCTCAGTTGGGAGAGCGCGTGAATGGCATTCACGAGGTCAGGGGTTCGATCCCCCTCGCCTCCACTGTAAGACTGGGAAGCAGGGGGCAGCGTCAGATACACAGACGCACCGCGGTATGCAGTGGTGAGGGGGCAGGTTAGATTTGGGCCGTCACGCGGGAATAGCTCAGTTGGTAGAGCACAACCTTGCCAAGGTTGGGGTCGCGGGTTCGAGTCCCGTTTCCCGCTCTGGCACAGCGACGCGGGGTGGAGCAGTCTGGTAGCTCGCCGGGCTCATAACCCGGAGGTCGTGGGTTCAAATCCCACCCCCGCTACTTCCATTGCGGATTGTGGATTGCGGATTGCGGATTGAGGCTCGCCTGACTCCTTCAATCCGCAATCGCCAATCCGCAATCCGCAATTGTTTCGGGCGGTTAGCTCAGTTGGTTAGAGCGCCACGTTGACATCGTGGAGGTCACTAGTTCGAGTCTAGTACCGCCCATGCAAAGGCTGGGCATTGGTCAACAGGAGCAGGTGAACAGACGCGCAGCGGGTCCAGGACAGAGGGAACAGGACGGACTGTTTCGTGACAGCTGCTCACCACTGTGCGTCTCATACCACAGCCCGTTGACTGTTGACCAGCCTAGCGCCCATAGCTCAACTGGATAGAGCGCTTGACTACGGATCAAGAGGCTGGGGGTTCGAGTCCTCCTGGGCGCATGCCGTAGTACGCGGCGACCGCGCAGACACCTGACACGGCGCTGCACAAGGCGAGCGGCAGCGCAACCGAGTACCTGAGCAGCCACCCACCGATCGCCGCTCCGCCGACCATGGTCACAACCGAGGCGGCGCGCCTCGCCCAACCCTGGTTATTGCCGCCCGCGAGCCTCGAGTCCGCGGCCAGGCCCGTCATCGTGAGCGTCAGTACGGTCGTGGTCAGGTCCGGTACCGCGAGCCTCCGCGCCGTGGCGTTGCGGATGCCCATGGCGAGCCCCGTGAGCGCGATGACGGCATAGACGCGTGTGGGCTCGATGGCGAGCGCCATCGCAGCGAACAACAGCGCCGCCTCGGCCCCAAACGCGACGCCGGTCCAGCGATGCCGGGGGCCGCCGCTCAGGCCCGTCGCCATTCGCCCGCCGATCACGGCACCGAGGAGAAAGGCCACCACTGCCGTTCCCGATCGCGGCGCGGACAGCCCGTTCCCGCCGGCGGCAGCGAATCCCAGGAATACCACGTTCCCGGTCATATTCGCCGTGAACACGTGCCCGAGCGCGAGGTAGCTCACCGCATCAACCAAGCCGGTCACGACCGTGAGCCCAAGCAGCAGGGGCGCCAGGATGGGCTCGGGGGACGGCGATGATGCGGTCATACTCCCTCCTCAGGAAGGCTGCTACCGTTCGGTGCGTCGGTTGGCGCAGGTCTAGGCCGTCGCGCCTGTCAATTCAGCGGCCGCACCAGCGACACCCGTTCCCCGGTGCGCCCTAGGCGACGGTACGGAATGCCGTTGCGGACGTCGCTCGGGATCATCGCGTCTTCGGCGCCCGGGTGAGCAGCAGCGCCGGTGTCTTCGCGGACGCGCTCACCTGGAACCGGATCCACATCCCCGCCGCGCCGTGCCCCGCCACGCCGCAGAAAATCAGATAATCCCCCGCCGGTTGCGCCGCGAACCGCATCCTGTCCGTCGCTTCAGAGACGAGCCCCTCGGCGAGCCTGAGCGTGAACGCCCGCGGGATCGCGGCATCGACGGGCTGGATCGGGAGCGGCGTCTGCGGCGCGATCACCTCGGCACTGTGCGGCAGCATCTCATTAGCTCCGTTCAGTCAGACGAGTGGGTGCATCGTGCTCCCTCACCGGCGGACCGCAGTCGCACGCCACGTGCCACGCCGCAAGCCACGCTGGTGATGCGAGGCAAGTGGCTGCGCCGCCGAGCGTTCAGCGGCGCCCCGGTCACAGGTGCTGGCGGCGCCGGCATGGCGGGGGTGCGGAAGGCTGAGCAGAACTGCGCGGCACCCGACATGCGAGTAGAATGTTCTTCGCGATGGCTCGGCTCCACCGAAGAGACCCTCGGACCGGTGCTGAACGTCCTGGCGCAGAGTCTCGACGTCCGTGAGGTCTTTGCTTATGGAGCGCTTTGGGCTCTCGTAGGTGACAAATCTGTTGAAAGAGGTAATCGAAATGACCTCCAGCTCAACACGGCCCATGGTCGCCTTGGCCGCGCTCGGCGCGGCATTCGTCGTAATGGGTCCCCCGGGGAAGGCCGGCGATACGATGACGCCACACAGCGACAACGGGATTATTACTCTGCCGAGCCAACATTCCGTCGACCAGACCGTGGAGAAGCTCCAAGCCCTCCTTCGAGCCAAAGGCGTCACGCTATTCGCGCTGGTGGATCATAGCGGGGAAGCCGCGAAGGTCGGAATGAAGCTGCCTCCCACCAAACTCGTGATCTTCGGCAACCCGAAGGCCGGCACGCCGCTGATGCTGGCGGCACCGAGCGTCGCCATCGACCTGCCGCTGAAGATCCTGGTCTGGGAAGATGGGCAGGGGAAAGTCTGGCTCTCCTACAACAGTCCCGCGTACCTGCAACAGCGGCACGGCGTGCCCGAGGCGCTGCTGCCGACCATCGCCGTCGTGGAGGCGTTGGCGCGCGCGGCCGGGGTCTCCTCCCCCTAGAAGTGATCGTCCCTCACCTGTGACCCGCCCAGCCGCGGGAGCGCCTTGGGTCTTTCCCACGCACTCGTCTGCCAGTTGTCCGGACGCTCTCCCTGTCGCACCCAGGGCGGCAGGGTCACCGCGAGGTGGCGCGCCAGTGCCGCGACGTACGGCTCGTACAGGCGTCGTAGCTCCGCCAGCTGCCGCGCCGCGCCACCCGCGTCGCCCGCCTCGCGCCACGTGAGCCCCGCCTCGACCAGACGGGCCTGGAGCCGGGAGAACTCCGTTTCCGACAGCCGCTGCGCGGGCTCATGCGGCGGCGTGTTGAACACCTGGGCCAAGTCCACGACCGCGTGGCGCGCCATGGCGAACGTCAGCCTTGCCTGCTCCACGCACCCGCCTTCCAGCCCCACCAACACGAGGGCGCTGGCGTCCAGCATCGTCGTCAGCGCGGCCAGCCAGGACTGGTTGTAATGCTGCGATCGGAAGTACGCGAGCGCCGGATAGGACAGGTGACTCTCGAGCACGTCGGCCGCCCACCGCTCCCACTCCCGTAACAGCTCGGCGAGCGCGTCGCCGCTCTTGTCCCAACGGTAGCGCCACAGCAGCTCGCCCGCCGTGGGCGGCGATCCGGCGCGCGCATCGAGCAGCGAGATCGCCATCTCGCGGCGCGAGAACGCCTGATAGATCACGGGGAAGTAGCCGATCACGAGCGCCAAGAACGCAAAGCCCGTCCCGGCTTCGATGACGGTGAGCGTCTTCGCGATCGGCGTCCGGGGCACGACGTCGCCCAGGCCGAGCGTAAAGAACGTCGTCCCGCTCATGTACATGTCGGCCCCGAATCCGGGGTCGGCGCCGGTCATGCTGAGCGCCGAGCCGGCGGCCCATTCCAGCATGCCGAAGGCGAGCACGATCCCGGTCGCCCACAGCGCCAGGAGCAGGAGCAACGAAAGGGGACCGTAGAAGCTCAAGAACGCATCCCCCGGCCGGCGCGGCAGCAGCGGGGCGACCGCCCGCCAGGGCGGCCAGGTAGTGCGGTAAAACAACTTGGCGAGTCGGAAGCGGCCGCTGATGCGGCGCGGCAAGATGATCGTCTCGAAGGCGTCCCACAGGACGATCGCCAAGAGGGCGATCCCGACGACGCCGACGACCCATCGCATGAGAGGAAACTTAGCGGACCTGGGGGAACTAGGCTTTGTTATGCTAGGAGTGGCTGAGTATAGCCCAAGGAGGCAACATGTCCATTCGGCCGATCAAGTCGATCATTCAGTCGCAGCCCACCATCGAGGGGGCGGGCGTGAAGCTGCGCCGCGCCTTCGGTTTCGGGGACACCGGCGAATTCGATCCTTTCCTTCTATTGGATGACTTCCGCAACGAGCATCCGGAGGACTATCTCGCGGGCTTTCCCTGGCACCCCCACCGGGGCATCGAAACCATCACTTATGTCCTGAGCGGCACGGTGCAGCACGGCGATAGCCTGGGCAACCGCGGCGCGCTGGGCGCCGGGGACGTGCAGTGGATGACCGCGGGCTCGGGCATTCTCCACCAGGAGATGCCCAAGGGCGACGAGCGGGGCCGGATGCATGGGTTCCAGCTGTGGGCGAACCTGCCCCGCTCGCTCAAGATGACCGATCCGCGCTACCAGGACATCCTGGCGAAGGACGTCCCGGAAGTGGTGGACGACGACGGGACGCGCGTGCGGGTGGTCGTCGGCGACTTTTGGGGCAAGACCGGTCCGGTCGAGGGCGTCGCGGCCGACCCACGGTACCTGGATGTGTGGGTTCCGCCGCGGGTGAAGAAGACGCTACCCGTCGAATCGTCACGGCATGCCTTCGCCTACGTGTTCGAGGGAAGCGGCACGTTCCGCGACGCCTCGGCGCCACGCGGCGTGCTGACCGAGCGCGTGGGGGAGGGGGCGTCGGGGCCACCGGTGCGTGAGGACGCCGGAAATCGCTCGCTCGTACTGTTCGATTCGGGCGATGAGATCACCGTGCAGGCAGGCGAGGCCGGGATTCGGTTTCTGCTCGTCTCCGGACGGCCGCTCGAGGAGCCCGTGGCGTGGGCCGGACCGATCGTCATGAACACGCAGGCCGAGCTGCGGCACGCGTACGCCGAGCTGCAGGACGGCACGTTCATCAAGCATCGCTGAGCGAAACACGCTCCGGCGTAGCCTTGGCGTCGGCTTGGTCCCTAGAGTGTACCCGGGGTTCCTTCGGGAGGCCACTGCGGAGGGTCAATCGTCCGATCCCTGAGCGCGGATGAATCGACATCCCGCGCCGCGTGCGGCCATTTTCTCTCGGCCGTTTCGACGATCCTGTGTACCTCGCCCCAGAGGGTGGCCAGCGAGAGGGGCTTGAGGAGGAAGCGCTCGGAGTCGACGAAGAGCGCCATAGTGCGGGGCTCCGGCAGCGGCTCCGAGCTGATGAGTACGAACCTGCCCCGTAGTTCCGGCCGTAGCGCGAGTGCGTTCTCCCAGAGCCACACACCGCCGCGCCCTGGCATGTTTACATCGCTTATGACGACGTCGAACGATCGACGGCGGACGGCCTCCAACCCCTGGAGGCCGTTGGCCGCGCTGACGATCTGCCACCCTTTGCGCTCCAAGTAGCGAGCAACCGCCGACCGAAGCGCGACATTATCCTCTACGACCAGGGCAACCAGCATCGATGTCGCACCCCAACTTGTGGTGTTGCTTGACTGCGTTGCGTGCCGCCGCTATCTTCGTGTAGCAGTTGGACTTTGGGACTCGCGAGGCGTTGCCGCAATGATCCATCAGGGCTCAAGAACGGTGGGTGTGGGTCTAGATCCACCCCCCGGCGGCTGGATCCCGGCATGATTCCTTCGGTGCCGAGCACGTCCTTCCCACCGTCGCTAGCAGATCCCCTCGATGCCTCTGGCCGCATGCACCGCGAAGGCCCCAAACCGATGACGCGCGCTCTCATTGCCGGGCGCTCCCGGGTCCATCGTGACGCGCTCGCTACGGTCCTCGCGCAAAGTGACCGGGTGCGCGTGGTGGGAACGGCGTCGGATCGCGCAGAGGTCCTGGCGCGCCTCGATGCTGACCGCCCCGACATTGTGCTGATCGACGTCACGATGTTCGACGCTGCGAGAACAGTGGCTGACATCAAGGCTCGCACGCCGGGCGTTCAGGTGGTGGCCATCACTCTCGGTGAGACCGAGGCCGAGGTCGTCGAGCTGGCCGAGGCAGGGGTTGCTGGCTATGTGCTGGCGGACGGCTCGATCGAGGATATGCTCGTCGCCGTGGAAAGCGCCGTGCGGAGAGAGCTCTATTGCCCGCCGCGCGTGGCATTCACGCTACTCCGCCGGGTCGGAGCGCTGGCCGCCCAAATCAAGGCAGAGGAGAGAGCAGAGGGCCCCCTGTCCACACTCACGCAGCGGGAATGGGAAGTTCTTCAGCTAGTCGATCAGGGGATGTCCAACAAAGAGATCGCCGGTCATCAGGGCATCGAGCTAGCGACGGTCAAGAACCATGTGCACAACATTCTCAACAAGCTGCATGTGCACAAGCGCATAAGCGCAGCGAACTGGTACCGGCGGGGCGGGTTCCACCTCAAGCTCGAAGGTTAGGTGGCCGCAGCGCTCGCCCGCGCGCGGCTTCCCTTAGGTTTCGTCGGCTTCTAGCTTACGGAGCCTCGGGGCGTAGCGCAGCCCGGTTAGCGCGCCTGGTTCGGGACCAGGAGGTCGGTGGTTCAAATCCACTCGCCCCGACTCGTCGTGACAGGGTCCGTTCTGGACACATGGGTGACAGTTTATTCCGAGGACATAGGTAACACTTTCGGGCCGAAAGGGATTCTCGATCGGTTCGAGGCGACAGGTCTCGTCGCACCCGACTCGAATGAAGCCATCGGTGCCCTGCTCCAGCGCTATCCCGATCTTGGACTCGGCAAGGCGCTCGCCCCGGATGCGGCGGGTTTCCTCTACATCGACGCGGCGAAGTATCCCGAGGTGTTCGCCAACGGCTTGCCGCCGACTCAGGCGCGCGCGTTCGCGACGGCGCAGAAGCCGATCGCTGGCAGCGCGCTCGGCGAGCCACTCACCGTCGCGCCGGCCTGGAAGACCGTGCCGTCGTGGTACGTCGTCGCGACGCAGGATCGCGCAATCAATCCGGAGCTCGAGCGCTTCATGGCGAAGCGGATGCATGCGCGCGTGACCGAACTGCCCGCTGGGCATCTCGTGTTCATCGCGCGGGCGCAGGACATCGCCCGGATCATCGAGAGCGCGAGCCAATAGCATGCCCATGATCGACGTGTACGCCCCGGCCGGTCACGCGCATACGAATGAGGAGCTTGTTGCCGCTGCAAGAACTCAACTCGGCAAGCAGTAATGCCTCCTAAACGGTGCTCCTGGGCCAGCGTGGATGGTCCGCTGCTGCTCCAATATCACGATGACGAATGGGGTGTCCCCGTTCATAGTGACCGCAAACATTTCGAGGTCCTCGTCCTCTCAGGAGCACAGGCCGGATTGAGCTGGCCGCTCGTGCTGAAAAAGCGAGAAGGGTATCGCCGCGCGTTCGCTAACTTCGATCCGGAGAAAGTCGCTCTCTACTTCGAAAGGCGAATCCAAAGTCTTACATCTGATCCGGAGATCATTCGCAACCGGATGAAGATCGACGCCGCAGTGCGCAACGCTCGCGCATTTCTCAAAATCCAGGAAGAGTTCGGAGACTTTGACTCCTACTGCTGGCGCATTGTCGGCGGGCGGCCCAAGCTCAACCATTGGAAGGCTACGCGGCAGATTCCAGCGACGTCGCCCGAATCCGTCGCATTCAGTAAGGACCTCAAACACCGGGGATTCAGCTTCGTCGGCCCCACGGTCGTGTATGCGTACATGCAGGCGGTTGGAATGGTAAACGATCACCTCGTCGATTGTTTCCGTTATCGGGAGATCTCCTCGCGCCTGCGGCGCTCAGGATGACGGCGTATCCAGCGTGCACATCTATCTCGATCCCGACTACACGGGAGAGGATCAAGCACGATTTCGATGGGGTAAGACTCGTCACTGGTGACGCTGTCAAGCCGAAGTGAGGCTGAATTCGAATCGCAGCCGAATGGCGACACTGCCAGGCCATGGTGGTCCTTCTCAAGGCAGCTAGATTCCAACTGCAAGGATTCCAATGGCCACCTCGACAGTCCCCGTCCCCTCCCAGCTCCAGACCGAGTCTCGGACGAGCGAGGCTTTTCCCGAGCTGACGCCAGCGCAACTCGCCCGCGTCGAGCCGCACGGGCGTCGCCGCCGGCTCGCGCAAGGCGAGGTTGTCGGCGAGCCCGGCCAGCCCGTGACCAAGATTTACGTGGTCCTCTCGGGGCAGCTCGATGCCCTCACTCCGCTCCAAGCCTCGACCGCGAACATGCCGAGGTTCACACCGGGCATGTTCACCGGCGAGCGCTCGATCCTGTCGGGCGGCCGCTTTCTCGGGCGGATCTCCGCTACCGTGCCCACCGAGGTGATCGAAGTCGAGCGCGACGAGTTGCTCAAGCTGATCCAGACCGACACCGAGCTGAGTGACATCTTTCTGCGCGCCTTCATCCTGCGCCGTCTACAATTGATCGACCGCGGCTACGGCGACGTGGTCGTGCTGGGGTCGCAGCATTGCTCGGGGACGCTGCACATCCGCGAGTTTCTCACCCGCAATGGGCATCCGTACACCCAGCGCGACCTGGACACCGATGCGGAGAGTCAGGAGCTGCTGGACCGATTCAACCTGACGCCGGAAGACGTGCCGGTAGTGATCTGCCGCGGCAGGAGCGTGCTCAAGAATCCCACGATTCAGCAGCTCGCCGATTGCCTGGGTCTGAATCCCACCCTCGATAGCACGCAAATCTGGGACGTGGTGATTATCGGAGCGGGCCCCGCGGGGCTCGGGGCGGGGGTATACGCGGCGTCGGAAGGACTGAACGCCGTCATCATCGAAGCGAACGCGCCGGGCGGTCAAGCCGGCACCAGCTCCAGGATCGAGAACTACCTCGGCTTCCCGCTCGGCATCTCGGGTCAGGAGCTGGCCGCGCGCGCCTACGATCAGGCACAGAAATTCGGCGCCCGGATGTTGATCGCCAAGACGGCGGTGCGGCTCGATTGCAGCCGCAAGCCCTACCGCGTGCTGCTCGATGCCGGCGACGGTGAGGCTCTGCTGACGCGCAGCATCATTATCGCCACCGGCGTCGAATACCGAAAGCTGGCGATCGAGACCTTGCGGCGGTTCGAGAACGCGGGCGTTTATTACGCGGCGACGCAGATGGAGCGGCGGATGTGCGCCGAGGAGGAGGTCGCGGTCGTCGGCGGCGCCAACTCCGCTGGCCAGGCTGCCGTGTTCCTCGCGGAGACCGCGAAACGCGTGCACATGGTGATTCGCTCGGACGCCCTCTCGGACACCATGTCCCGGTATCTGATCAGCCGCATCGATGCGCATCCCCGCATCGAGCAGCACACCCAGACCGAGATTGTCGGTCTGGAGGGGAATGGACATCTCGAGCGTCTGTCCTGGCGTACGGGACGGGGTGGACCCATTGAGACGCATAACATTCGACACATGTTCACCATGACGGGCGCCGAGCCGAGCACCCGGTGGTTGGCGGGATGTGTAGCGCTGGATGGGAAGGGATTTGTTAAGACGGGCGCTGCCTTGACCGTGGACGAGCTGGTAGCCGCCAAATGGCCCCTGCGCCGACAGCCCTACCTACTCGAAACCAGCATTCCCGGCGTGCTCGCGGTCGGGGATGTCCGGAGCGGCAGCACCAAGCGGGTCGCCTCGGCCGTGGGCGAGGGCTCGATCGCGATCGCCACCGTGCACCAGGTATTGGCCGAGTAGGGCAGCCGTTCGTCCGGCTGCGCTTAACGCTGCGCTGATGCCGGCAAGGCGAGCGTGCACGTGCCCAAGGAGCTGCCGGAGATGCAGCTGGGCGCGCGCGGTGCCGATCTGGCTCGGCGACGCGCCCATCAGTGCGACCGGCTTCCCCGTCAGCGGCGCAATGCCGGGCGGACGCGAGCCCCAATCGATCGCAGTCGTAAGCACTCCGGGGATGCCGTCGTTGTATTCCGGAGTGGCGATGAG
>Ga0209474_10002438_pt1 | contig 17068 bp, 19 predicted proteins | sample GraSoiAngelo_145_FD_185902 | JGI IMG/M metagenome (GOLD analysis project Ga0209474, IMG submission 185902) | Grasslands soil microbial communities from the Angelo Coastal Reserve, California, USA - 14_1009_05_20cm (SPAdes) (version 2) | ecosystem: Environmental > Terrestrial > Soil > Grasslands...
AAGGCGACGTAGGCGACCCAGATGCTCGGCACGTGGAGGTACATGATGCGCTGGACGTTGCCCTGCGTCGCCTCGCGCGGGGCGACGCCGAAGGCCATCACGAGGCCCGCGCCGAGCCCGACCGCCGCGAGCCACCCGAGCGCCCTCGTCATGACTCGAGCAGGAAGTCGAAGGTGAGCACGCCCGTGGCGACGTAGACGACGTCCGCCGCGGCGAGGAGCTTCAGCCAGTGCGCGACCGCGGAGAGAGGCTCGCCCAGCAGCACAGCCTCGGTTGCCTTCACGGTCGCGAGGAGGACCGGCACCTGGACGGGGAGCAGCAGCACCGGGAAGAGCAGCTCGCGCGCGCGTACCTGGGCGGTCATCGCCGCGAAGAGCGTGCCGACGGCGGCGAGGCCGAGCGTGCCGAGCGCCACGACCAGCGCGAGCGCCGGCAAGGCGCCCGCGAGGTCCACGTTGAAGAAGAAGGTGAACAGGACGAGCAGCAGGGTCTCGACGACGAGCATCAAGAGGACGTTGCCCGCGAGCTTGCCGACGTAGATGGCCGACTTGTCGCCGGGCGCGAGGAGCAGCGCGTCCCAGCAGTCATTCTCGCGCTCGAGCACGAAGGTGCGTCCGAGTCCGAGCAGGCCGGCCAGGACGAAGCCCAGCCAGAGGATGCCGGGGAGCGCTGCGGCGAGCCGCTCGCGGTCGGGGCCGAGCGTGAACTGGAAGACGAACAGGAGCAGGAGCGAGAAGAAGGCGAGCGCGTTGAGCGTCTCCTTCGAGCGGCGCTCCACGAGGAGATCCTTGCGGACCACGGCCCACGCGCGCCGCGCGAAGATCAGGCGCCGTCCTCCGTGTGCAGCCGGTACAGGCGTGCGATCTCCTCGGCGCCCATCGAGGCGCGCGGCGTGTCGAGCGCGATCGTGCGCGCGGCGAGGATCACGATGCGGTCGGCGAGGGCGAGCTCGCGGCCGAAACTGTGCGTGGCCATCACGAGCGCGCCGCCCGCCGCCTTGAACGCCTCGAGGTACCCCTCGAGCCACTTCTTCGCGCGCTGGTCGAGCCCCGCGAAGGGCTCGTCGAGCAGCAGGACGCGCGGGCGGGCCAGCACGAACCGCGCCAGCGAGAGCCGGCGCTTCATGCCGGCGGAGAACGTGCGCACGCGCTCGCCCGCGAACCGCTCGAGCTCGACGGCCGCGAGCGCCCGCGCGAGCACGGCGCCGTCGGCGGCGAGGCCCGAGAGCGCGGTCCAGAATCGAAGATTCTCGAGCGCGGTGAGGTCCTCGTAGACGTAAGCGCCGTGGGCGACCAGGCCGATGTGCGGCCGCACGCGCTCGGGCGCCCGGGCGCAGTCGTGGCCGAGGACGAAGGCGGTGCCGCGCGAGGGGCGCGTGAGCGTCGCCAGGATCCGCAGGAGCGTCGTCTTGCCCGCGCCGTTCGCGCCGAGGAGGGCGACGGCCTCGCCGGCGCGGACCTCCAGGCGCACGTCGGCCAGCACGACGTGGCCGGCGAACGCCTTGCGGAGGCCGGTCACTCGAATGAGCGGATCAGCAGCCATGTGTCGATCGGCTCATTCTCACGTAGCGCCGAGGACCGGTCAAGGAAGCGGTGCGGCGTCGCGGCCGCGCCCCCGCCCCTCGGTCCCCGGCTGCCTCTGCGGTTCAGGGTCCTGCGTGGAGAAGAACCGATGCAGCAGCAGGAGCACCGCCAGCATATCCACGGCGCCGCCGCCGCCCCACATGACGACGCCACCCAGCGCCTGATCCTCGAGCGGGGCGAGCCCGCCGGGCCCGGGGGGCGCCGCATAGGAGGCGTAGAGGACGACCGGGCTCGCCGCGATCGAGAGCCCGAGGGCCGCGCTCTGGAGGGCGCCCGTGACGAGATAGACGACGCGCAGGCCGGGATGGACGGCTCGGCCGAAACGGGGCGCCGGACCGATCACGGGCCACCAGAACACGATGGCGCCCGCGAAGAACGCCAGGTGCTCGAGGGCGTGGGCGACCCGATGGCCGAGCGCCCACTCGTACGCCCACGGGACGTGCCACAGCCACAGGACCCCCGCGTACGCGCACCACGCGACGGGCATGCGCGTCAGCGCACGCCAGACGCTCCGCACGGGCGCGCCGCGCACGAGGAGCCGGCCGACCCGAATGCGAGCCCACGCGGGCAGGGCCCAGAGGAGCGCCGCGAGCGGGTCGGCCAGGAGGAGGGCCGGCGCCGCGACGGCGATGAGGAGCATGTGCTGCGCCATGTGGGCGACGAAACGGCGGTGCGCGAGGACGTCGAGGGGGGAGAGCAGCGCCAGGGCGAGGCTCCCGAGGCCGGCCAGGGTGAGGGCGGGTCGCCACCACGCCACCCGCGGCCAGGCGCGCCGTGAAAGGCGCCACCACCCGGCCGCGTAGGCGACTCCCAGGAGCAGGAGCAGGACGACGATTCCCGGCCGGTGCATCCCGCTGACGATCGCTGCGCGCGGCGAGGTTGCTCGTCAGCCGAGCGCGAGCTTCTCGACGGCGCTCATGCGCTCACCCGCTACAGCAGCGCGATCAGCCCCGAGAGGGCGTTGAAGAGGATCTCGAACACCAGGATCGCCAGATTGAGGATCGCCAGGGGGATCAGGAGACGCTCGGCGCTCATGGGCTCGGTCCTACTGACCCACCGCGAGGCCGGGCCCGAGACCGCCCCAGTATTTGAAGAGGTAGTAGATGCCCCAGAGGGCGAGCACGGCGTAGACCACGAGCAGCCACTTGTTCACGATGCCGTGATACGCGCGGATCTCCCCGCGGGCGTATTCCTCGACGGCGCCGTACCGCGGATGCTCCTCAGGTGCGCGCTCGGTCATGATCGCGGGGTCCGCGAGCCCGGCTCGTCCGTGGATGGCCTGCGAGAGGAACCCGGGGCTTCATCGCTCTCCTCCTCCACTTGGAGCACCCGGTACTTGATCGTCTCGACGTCACGGAACGCCCCGCTCACCGCGCCCCAGACGAAGGCGCTGAGGGCGGCGAGGCCCATGAGCACGGCGACGGCGAACGCGCCCAGGGTCAGGTGCTCGAGCATCTCGGGGGCCTCCTCACTCCCGGACTCCGGGGTAGTAGACGCGTGGCTTCTTGCCATTGACCCGGGCCACGCCGGCCGCCTCGCGCTCGGGGTCGAGGGCCAGCCGCGGATGGTCGGCGCGGACGTCCGGCGAGTCAAGCGCCGCCTTGGTCTGCGGGGAGAGCTTGAGCTTCTCGCCCGTCAGCGGATCGGCCCAGGCCGAGAACGAGAGCACGAAGTACGAGATGGCCCAGCGCTCCGCGTCGTTCATCGAGTCGGCGAATGAGGGCATGGGGGTCCCGTCGAGTCCGAGCGTCATCGTACGATAGATGTCGGCCACGTGGGAGCCGCCCTTGAACTGGCCCCTCGTGAAGTCTGCGGGGCGGATCGGGAGCTTGAGGTCGTCCTTGAGCTGATTGGCCGAAGGCCCGTCACCCTTGCCGGTATCGCCGTGGCACTCCCAGCACTTGGCCTTCACGTAGAGGTCCTTTCCCCGGGCGAGGAGTGCGGGCGTGGCCGGCGGCGGCGGCGGCAGCACGAGCGGCGGCTCCGGCTTCTCCTCCTTCCAGCGCGGAGCTCATGCCACGTCGGCATCGCCGTCCAGCGGACGCCCCGCGTGACCGTGCGGAAGAGGTCGCCGTCGGTCGGCAGAGACCCGGACGGCGTCGAGCGGAACTTGAAGGCGCCGATCGTGAAGTCGCGCGGCCGGGGGAAGAGGAAGGTGGCGGCGAGCCCGTTGCCGTCGCCCTTCGCCCCGTGACAGCCGATGCAGTGCTCTGCGTATTCCTCCTCGCCACGAGCGACCAGGTCGGCGCTCGGCGGAATGCCCATCACGGACAGCGCCACGTTCTGCGGCTCGAAGACCTCCCGCCACGCCCCGCGATTCGTCCCGAGCTTCTGGACGTAGCCGACGAGCGAGACCAGCTCCTTCGTCGGGACCACCAACAGGACGGAGGTGAGGGCGGGCGGCGTGTCGGCGAACGGCGTCAGGTCGAGGACGGGCGTGCCGTCGATCGGGAGCTCGCCGTCGGGGTGCGGGCGTACGAACGTGAGCCCCGTCTCGTTGGGGAAGAGGAGCACCGGCTTGTCCTTGTTCAGCGTGAAGTATCGCGAGAGAGCCGGCGTCGCCTCGAGCGCCAGCCCCTCGCCGCCCTGGCGCACGGGGACCCGGGCCTGCTCGAAGAGCCACTTGAAGCTCGGCATGATGGACTCGGGCACCACCAGCCGCGGGTCCCAGTGGTGGGCGTAGTGCCAGTCGTCGGCGTACTTGAGCCCCACGCGCGTCAGGTCCGGTCCGATGCGCCGGGTGGAGAAGAGATGCGGGAGGTCGTAGGCATACTCGCCGGCCTCGGAGACGGGACCCCAGCGCAGCTCCTCGCTGGCGACCGGCCGCACGTACTGGCTGTGGCAGTACCAGCACCCCTCGCGGATGTACACCGCGCGCCCGAGCTGCTCCCGCGGCGTGTAGTCGCTCGACGCGTACCGCACCCACTTGACCTCGCCGAGGTCCGTTCGCACGGCGCGGCTCACGTGCTTCGCGCGCGACTCGGGCAGCATGGCGGGGAGAAAGCCTTGCACGAAGAGCGCGAGCGTCACGAAGAAGAACCCGGCGCCGATCGCCAGCGACTTGATCGATCTCATGGCGCGCCCGCGCTCCTCACGCCGACCGGGCGAGCGAGCCCTTCATCAGGGTGTAAACCACGAGCGAGATGCCGAGGTCCATCGAGATCCCGGTGAAGGTCCGCACCCACCAGTACGGGCGGATCGCGGTGACCGTTTCGAGGAACTCGCTCTGCGCCATCAGCATGAAGCCCTGCTGGAGCCCCTGGGCGCTGAGGACGAGCCCCATCGCCGAGATACCCAGCGTGATGAGCCAGAACCCCCAGTTCCCGAGTTTGAAGCTCCAGATCGGAGAGCCCGTGATCCGCGGCCAGACGTAGACCGCGCCGGCGATGGCCCAGATGACGAACGTGCCGAAGACGGTGAGGTGCGAGTGGGAGATCACGAAGTCGGTGAAGTGGGTCGGCTGCTGGAGCGCGCGCAGCGCCTCCAGCGAGCCCTGGAGGCACCCGAGGAGGTACATGATGGACCCGATGATCAGGAACTTCGCCGGGAGGTTCCGACCGAACTCCTGCCACTGGCCGAGCATGGTGCCGAAGAAGTTCTGGAGCACCGTCCACACCGGGATGATCAGCATCATGGAGGAGACGATGGCGATCGTCTCCGCCCAGTCGGCGATCGGCGAGTAGAGGTAGTGGTGGATGCCGACGAACGGGTAAAAGAACGCGAGCGACCAGAACCCGATCAGCGACAGTTTGTGACTGTAGATGGGGTTCCGGACGCTCGCGGGCAGGAAGTAGTAGATCAGCACGTAGCCGGCCGGCGTGATCCAGAGCCCGACGACGTAGTGGATGAACAGGCCGTGCCAGGCCGCGTTGTTGATGCCGGGGATGTTGTACGGGCCCAGGATGAGGAGGACGAGGTTCACGTCCGTCCAGATGAAGGCCGCGATGAGATACCACAGGGAGACGTAGAGCGGCGCCTCCCGGCGGTTCTTGATCGTCACCAGGAACTGCACGGTCAGGGCCAGGACCGCCAGGAAGATGACGATGACGTTGACCAGGGCGAACTCCCCGGCCTCCCAGCCCCGGTTGAAGCCGGCGGCGAGGAGGATGACGGCCACGGCCAGGTTCAGGTTCCAGACCCAGAGCAGCCCATGGCTCCAGCGCTCGTTCCACAGTCTCACGCCGCAGAGGCGCGGCACGATGTAGTGGCAGAGGCCAATGAAGAGCGTGGAGAACGCGCCCCAGATCACGCCGTTGACGTGGATCGGGCGGAGCCGGCCGAAGGTGAGCCAGGCCTGGTCGCCGAGGAATTCCGGGTACGTGAACTTAGTGGACAGGACGACGCCCAGCGTCGGGAAGAAGAGGAGCCAGAAGAAGCCCCAGGCGAGCCAGCGCCGGATCAGCGCCCGATCGATGACGTTGTCGTTCAGGCGCTGCGCCTCGGCGACCCGCGCCTCCCGAACGTCTCCGGTGCCGGCCATGCTCGGTCTCCTATGAAGGCGTCACGACCGCGACAGTCGCCTAGATATCATGAGAAGCGGATCGGATGCACGGCCTCGAATCGCTGCCCGCGATTGTTTGCGAGGACAACCCTCAACGGGTCCTCTCCCGGCGCGCGGAGCCTGAACGCGGTCCAGGGATTATCGCTGAGCGCCGAGGTCAACGTGAAGCGGCTGATCGGACAAGATCCTGAAACTCGGACCCCCTGTCCACAGATCTCCCCGGTCCTGCTTTCGTACGACTTACTACGTACTACGTACGGGAGGCCGACGTATTCCCTTGGGGGGCGATTGTAGGACGGGTCCGACCGGACGCCCTCTGAGAGGGCGGTCACGCGAACGCGTACAGGGAAGCCCGAACGGGGCCCGGCCGGTCTGGGGTCGGTTAGGGCCGCATCGCCCGGAGGCGCGCGATACGCTCCTCGATGGGCGGGTGCGTCGAGAAAAGGCGCATCAGCGAGCTGCCGCTCAGCGGGTTCACGATGAAGAGGTGCGCCGTCGACGGGTTGGCCGGCATCGGCGCCCGCTCGTTCGCCATCTCGAGCTTCTCGAGCGCCTTCGCGAGACCCCACGGCTTGCCGGCGATCCGGGCCCCCGTCGCGTCGGCCTGGAACTCGCGCGCGCGCGAGACGGCGAGCTGGACCAGCAGCGCGGCGATCGGCGCGAGCACCGCCATGAGGATCAGCGCGAACGGGTTCCCGCCGCCCTCCTCGTCGTCGCTGCTGCGGCCGCCACCCCACAACGCGGCCCACTGCGCCATATGCGCGAGGTACGTGATGGCCCCCGCGAGGGTCGCCGCGATCGTCGAGACGAGGACGTCGCGGTTCTTCACGTGCGAGAGCTCGTGCGCGAGCACGCCCTCGAGCTCCTCGTCGTCGAGGATCCGGAGGATGCCCTCGGTCACGGCGACGGCGGCGTGTGTCGGGTTGCGGCCCGTCGCAAAGGCATTCGGCGTGTCGGTCAGGATGAGGTAGACCGGCGGCATCGGGATGCCGGCGCGCAGGGTGAGGCGCCGGAGAATCGCGTGGACGTTGGGTGCCTGCGCCTCGTCGATCCGCTTGGCGCCGTACATGGACAGCACGATCTTGTCGGAGAACCAGTAGCTGAAGAAATTCATCAGCAGCGCCAGCGCGAAGGCGATCAGCATGCCCTGACGGCCGCCGAGTGCACCCCCGAAGAGCACCAGCATGATCGTGAGGACGGCGAGGAGCACCGCGGTCTTGAACATGTTCGACATGGCTGAAGGGTAACAAACAGGCGGGAACCGGTCAAATGCCTTGACTTGGGCGAACGCCGTCGATATACTGGCCCCGTTTAGTGAAAAAATCTTTTATTCACAGAGACTTAGAGACCATGCACATCCGGGTTTCCGACATCCAGGAAGACGGCCTGACGGTCGACGACGTGACCGCCGTCGGCGCGTTCTCCGACCCGGCTTGGCGGCTCGACGCGGTCTCGCTCCGGGTCCTACGCGAGCACGTCGACGTCCTCGTCTCGGGTGAAATCCTGTCGACCGTGCCCCAGCTCTGCGGGCGCTGCCTCGAGCCGTTCCCCGCAGACGTCCGCGCCGCCGTGGACGTGCGCCTGATCCCACGCCCCGCGACGGCGGACAACGTCGAGCTCGCCTCCGACGACCTCGACGTGGACTTCTACCAGAACGACGAGCTGGACCTCGCGGCGCTCGTCGAGGCCGAGACGACCCTCGCGCTTCCGATGAAACCGCTGTGCCGCGACGACTGCCGGGGTCTCTGCCCCGTCTGCGGCGGCAACCGGAACGTGGTCCCTTGCACGTGCAGCGAGCGTGCGCCCGAACCGCGGCTGACCGTCCTCAAGGACCTGGCCACGCGACTTCCACACTAGAGGGGATCCTCCATGCCGCTGCCGAAGCGACGCCACTCGAAGACGCGCGGGCGCAAGCGCCGGACGCACTACAAGCTCGCGGCGCCGACGCGGTCGCTGTGCCCGCAGTGCCGTGAGGTGAAACTGCCGCACCGGGTCTGCCCGCACTGCGGTTACTACAAAGGCCGGGAGATCGTCGCGGTCGAAGGGACGTAAGCGGTCCGGCGCCAGGCGCGATGAAGATCGCCGTTGACGCCATGGGGGGCGACCGCGGCCCTGCCGTCGTCGTGGAGGGCGCGGTGGCCGCGGTCCGCGAGTTCGGCGCGTCCGTCGTCCTCGTCGGCGACCGGGCCGCCATCGAGCGCGAGATCCTGCGCCTCCAGGCGCAGAACCTCGGCATCGAGATCGCCCACGCCTCGCAGGTCGTCGGCATGGCCGAGAGCCCGTCGCACGCGCTCCGCCGCAAGCGCGACTCGTCGCTCAAGGTCGCCGCCGAGCTCGTCAAGGACGGCAAGGCCTCGGGGTTCATCTCGGCCGGGAACACCGGCGCCGCCATGGCCATCTCGATGTTCGTGATCGGCGTGCTGGCTGGCGTGGACCGCCCCGCCATCGCCGCGGTGCTCCCGAACCTCCGCAAGTTCACGATCCTGCTCGACCCGGGCGCCAACGTCGACCCGAAGCCCTGGCACCTCCTCCAGTTCGCCGTCATGGGCCACGTCTACGCGCGCGACATCCTCGGGCTCGACAGCCCGCGCGTGGGGCTCCTCTCTGTCGGAGAGGAGGAGGGGAAGGGCAACGAGCTGACGAAGGAGACCTACGACCTCCTGAAGGACTCCTCGCTCAACTTCCTCGGCAACGTCGAGGGGCGCGACATCTACAACGGCCGCTGCGACGTCGTAGTGACCGACGGCTTCACCGGCAACGTGGCGCTCAAGATCTCCGAGAGCCTGGCCGAGATGCTGGGCAGCATGATCAAGGAGGAGCTCTTCCGCGACACGCGCTCGAAGCTCGGCGCCGCCCTCGCGATGCCCGCCTTCGAGCGGTTCCGGCGCCGCATCGACTACACGGAGGTGGGCGGCGCGCCCCTGCTCGGCATTGACGGCGTCGCGATCATCTGTCACGGTGCGTCGCCGGTGAAGGCGATCAAGAACGCGGTGCGGGTCGCGCGCGAGTGGGCCAGCGCCGGGCTGAACGAGCACATCAAGGCCGCGATCGAGGCCGAGGTGGCGCGCGGGGGCCGGGAGGAGCGCGAATGACGCGAGCGAGGATCATTGGGGTCGGTGCGTACGCGCCCAAGCGGATTCTCACGAACGCCGATCTCGAAAAGCTGGTCGACACGAATGACGAGTGGATCCAGCAGCGGAGCGGGATCCGCGAGCGCCGCATCGCCGACGAGACCGAGGCGACGTCCGACCTCGCGCTGAAGGCCGCCGCGCAGGCGCTCGAGCGCGCGAACCTCGTCCCCGAGGATATCGAGTTCATCGCGGTGGGCACGACGACGCCGGACATGTTCTTCCCGACCGTCGGCAACATCGTGCAGCACCGGCTCGGCTGCGGCCGCGCGGGCTCGGTGGACCTGCTCGCGGCGTGCGCCGGCTCCATCTACAGCCTCGCGTTCGGCTCGCAGCTCATCCAGACCGGCAAGTACCGGCGCGTCCTCTGCATCGGCGCCGAGACGTTGTCGCGGATCACCGACTGGACGGATCGGGGCACCTGCGTGCTCCTCGCCGACGCCGCCGGCGCGGCGGTGCTCGAGGCCGAGGAGGGCGACCGAGGGATCCTCGATTTCGATCTCTACTCCGACGGCCAGTACTGGGACCTCCTCTACATGCCGGGTGGCGGCTCGCGCCATCCCGCGACCCGGGAGACGGTGGATGCGCGGATGCACTACGCCAAGATGAAGGGGAGCGACGTCTTCAAGGTCGCCGTCCGCATGTTCGTGGAGTGCGCCGAGCGGATCCTCACGCGCAACGGCTTCACGGTCGACGACGTGAAGCTCTTCATCCCCCACCAGGCGAACCTCCGGATCATCGAGGCCGCGGCCAAGCGCGTGCGGCTCCCGATGGAGCGCGTGTTCGTGAACGTGGACCGCTACGGCAACACCGGCGCCGCGTCCCTCTATGTCGCGCTCGAGGAGGCCGTGGTCGGCGGGCGGGTGCAGCGGGGCGACCTGATCCTGCTCGCGGCCTTCGGCGGCGGCTTCGCCTGGGGCGCCGCCTTGCTCCGTTGGTGACCGCCCGCTGACCGCATGATCGCGTTCCTCTTCCCCGGCCAGGGGTCGCAGGCGGTCGGCATGGGACGCGGGTTCTACGAGTCGTCGCCGGGCGCGAAGGCCCTCTTCGAAGAGGCGAACGCTGCGCTCGGCTTCGACCTCACGAAGCTCGCCTTCGAGGGTCCCGAGGCCGAGCTGGCGCTGACCGCGAACACCCAGCCCGCGGTGCTCGCGGCCTCCGTCGCGACGGCCGCGGCGTGCGCCGAGCGCGGGCTCCAGCCGGCGATCGCCGCCGGGCACAGCCTCGGCGAGTACTCGGCGCTCGTGGCCGCCGGCGCGCTCCGGTTCGCCGACGCGATCCGCGTGGTCCGCAAGCGCGGTCAGCTCATGCAAGACGCGGTGCCCGTCGGGACCGGCGCGATGGCGGCCCTCATGGGGCTCGAGCTCGCGGAGGTCGAGCGGCTCTGCGCCGAGGCCGCGAACGGCGAGGTCGTCGAGGTCGCGAACGTGAACTCCGCCCAGCAGATCGTCGTCGCCGGCCACCGCGCGGCGGTCGAGCGCGCGGTCGGCCTCGCCGGCCAGCGCGGCGGAAAGAAGAGCGTCGTGCTCCCCGTGAGCGCGCCCTTCCACTGCGCGCTCATGGCCCCCGCGGCGGAGCGGCTGCGCCCCGAGCTCGAGGCGATCGCCGTGGCCGACCCGCGCATCCCCGTCGTGCGGAACGTCGACGCGGGGGTGACGCGGACGGCCACGGAGGTGCGGCCCTTCCTGCTGACCCAGGTGGCGAGCCCGGTGCGGTGGACCGCCTGCGTCAAGCGGCTCGCGGCGGAGGGCGCGACGACGTTCGTGGAGGTCGGCCCGGGCCGGGTGCTGACGGCGCTCCTCAAGCGCATCGTGGACGGCGCGCACGGCCTCTCGGTCGAGGACCCGGCCGGCCTCGAGAAGGTCCTCGCGGCGCTCGAGACGCGCGCATGACGAAGCCGCCGCTCGACGGCAAGGTCGCGATTGTCACGGGCGGCAGTCGCGGGATCGGCCTCGCGATCGCCGCGTTGCTGGCCGAGGACGGCGCGGCCGTGGTAGTCTCTGGCCGCGACGCCGACCGGCTCCAGCGCGCGGTGAAGGAGCTCGAGACGCAGGGGCGCACGGCGCACGCGGTCGTGGCCGACGCGGCGAGCCGCGAGGACTGCGACCGCCTGGCCGCCGCGGCCAAGGAGCGATTCGGCCACATCGACGTCCTCGTGAACAACGCCGGGATCACGCGCGACGGGCTGCTCGTGCGCATGAAGGACGAGGACTGGGACCGCGTCATGGACGTGAACCTCCGGGGTGTGTTCCTCCTGACGCGCGCGGTCACGAAGGCGATGGTGAGGCAGAAGAGCGGCGGGCGGGTCATCAACATCACCTCGACGGCGGGCGTGATGGGTAACGCGGGCCAGGCCAACTACTCCGCCGCCAAGGCGGGGCTCATCGGCCTCACGAAGGCGGCGGCGCGCGAGCTGGCGCACTGGTCCATCCTGGTCAACGCCGTCGCGCCCGGCCTCATCGAGACCGACATGGCGGCGGCGCTGCCCGCGGAGGCGCGCGGGGCGCTGCTCGCGCAGGTGCCGCTCAAGCGCATCGGGACCGCGCGCGAGGTGGCCGAAGTGGTACGATTCCTCGCCGGGGACGGGGCGGCCTACATCACGGGCCAGGTCTTCCACGTCAACGGCGGGCTCTACATGTAACCCATCCTGAGCATGGAGGTGACGCGTTCATGGCGAAGTCGGTAGAGGAGAAGGTGAAGGAGATCATCGTCGAGCAGCTCGGGGTGGAGGAAGACGAGGTCACCACGAACGCGAAGTTCATCGAGGATCTGGGCGCCGACTCGCTCGACACGGTGGAGCTCGTCATGGCCCTCGAGGAGCACTTCGACCTCCAGATCCCCGACGAGGACGCCGAGAAGATCGTGACCGTCGGCGACGCGGTCCAGTACATCAAGGAGAACTCGTGAGGGCGCACCGCTCACAGGGCCGCGGCACGCGATAGATGGCCACGCGGCGGGTCGTCGTCACCGGGCTCGGGGCGCTCACGCCGGTCGGCAACACGGCGGAGGAGCTGTGGTCCGCGCTCAAGCAGGCACGGTCGGGCGTGGGCCCCATCACCAAGTTCGACGCGACGACGAAGAACGCGCAGGGTGAGTTCGAATACGCCACGCGGATCGCGGCCGAGGTGAAGAACTTCGACCCGCTCCAGTACGTGGACAAGAAGGAAGCGCGTCGACTCGACCCGTTCTTGCAATACGCGATGGCCTGCGGCGTGATGGCCGTCGAAGACGCCGGGCTCGACACCTCGAAGGTGGACGGTACGCGCTTCGGGGTGCTGATCGGCTCGGGCATCGGCGGCATCCAGACGCTGCTCAGCACCCACGACACGCTGAGGGAGAAGGGGCCGGACCGTGTCTCGCCCTTCTTCATCCCGATGATGATCGTCAACATGGCGTCGGGGCTCGTCTCCATGCGCTTCGGCGCGAAGGGGCCGAACTCGGCGGTGATCACCGCCTGCGCGACGGGCAACCACGCGATCGGCGACGCCTTCCGGATCATCCAGCGCGACGAGGCCGACCTGATGATCGCGGGCGGCGCCGAGGCGATCATCATCCCGCTGACGATCGCCGGCTTCTGCGCGATGAAGGCGATGTCCACGCGCAACGACGAGCCGACGAAGGCCTCGCGGCCCTTCGACGCGGGACGCGACGGGTTCGTCTGCGGCGAGGGCGGCGGCGTCCTCGTGCTCGAGTCGCTCGAGCACGCCGTCCGCCGTGACGCGCGCATCTACGCCGAGCTCGTCGGCTACGGCATGACGGGCGACGCCCACCACATGACGGCGCCCGACCCCGAGGGCGACGGCGCGGCGCGCGCGATGGCGGCGGCGCTGCGTGACGCCGGCCTCTCCGGGCCCGAGGTCGGCTACATCAACGCCCACGGCACCTCGACGCAGTACAACGACAAGTTCGAGACGCTCGCGATCAAGCGCGTCTTCGGCGACCACACCCGACGCCTCGCGGTGTCGTCCACGAAGTCGATGACCGGCCACCTCCTCGGCGCGGCCGGCGGCGTCGAGGCGATCGCGACGGTGCTGACGCTCCACCACGGCGTGCTGCCGCCGACGATCAACTACGAGACGCCCGATCCGGACTGCGACCTCGACTACGTCCCGAACCAGGCGCGCAAGCAAGACGTCGAGTTCGCGCTGTCGAACGCCTTCGGGTTCGGCGGCACGAACGCGACGGTGGCCTTCCGCAAGTATCTCCCGTAGGTGGACCTCGCCCGCGTCGCCGAGCTCGAGCGGCGGCTCGGTCACCGGTTCCGTGACCGCGGGCTCCTGGAGCAGGCCTGTACCCACGCCTCCTACGCGAACGAGCACCCGCCCACGGCGAGCCACGAGGGCCTGGCGCTCCTCGGCGACGCCGCGCTCGCCCTCGTCGTCGCCGAGCACCTGCTCGCCGAGGACCCGACGGCGGCGGTCGGCGTCCTGACGCCGCGGCGCGCCGAGCTCGTTGCAGGCGAGCGGCTCGCGCGCTGGGCGCGCGAGCTCGACCTCGGTCCGCTCCTGCGTCTGGGGCGCGGCGAGGAGCAGACGGGCGGCCGCGCGCGCGAGTCCATCCTCGCCTCGGCGCTCGAGGCGCTGCTCGGCGCGATCTACCTCGAGGACGGGATCGCCGCGGTGCGCGCGAGCGTCGGGCGCCTGGCGCTGTGGTAGGCTCTACCCCATGCGGGTCTGGCCGTTTCGCGGCGGCGCTAACACCGCCGCGCCGCCCACCGCCGATCCCCTCGTCACCGAGGAGCTTCTGCGCCGCAGCGTCGAGGATCTGCTCGTGATCCGCGACCGCGTGACCCGCGGCGCCCTCGTGAGCTTCCGCGGCGACCTGCTCGTGGCGCCGGCGCGCGCCTGCGACGCGCTGACCGAGCGCCTCCGCCCCCTCGGCTACACGCCGTTCCTACGCCGCGACGGCGACGGCGTCGTGATCCAGGCGTGGCCGCTCACCGACGCCACGGTGCCCTCGCGGCTCGGCGTGAGCCTCGCGCTCTTCCTGCTCACGTGCGGCTCGACGCTCATCGCCGGCCTCGGGTACGCCGGTTCACCGACGTTCGACGCCCTCCGCGCCTCGCCCTCCGCCCTGCGGTTTCTCGCGGGGCTGCCGTTCGCGGCGACGCTCATGGCGATCCTGCTCGTGCACGAGCTAGGGCACTACTTCACGGCGCGCCGGTACAAGACGGCGGTGAGCCTGCCCTACTTCATCCCGCTGCCGATCAGCTTTCTCGGGACGCTCGGCGCGATCATCCGGATGCGCTCCCCGGGGCGCGACCGGAACTCACTGTTCGACATCGCCGCTGCGGGGCCGCTCGCCGGCCTGGCCGTGGCCGTGCCGGCGATGCTCGTCGGGCTCGCCTGGTCCGCGGTCGTGCCCACCCCCCCGAGCGGGCACGTCGCGTTCGGCGACTCGCTCCTGACGCGCCTGCTCGTCCAGCTTCGCTTCGGCGCGGTTCCGGCCGGGTTCATGGTCTTCACCCACCCGATGGCCGACGCGGCGTGGGCCGGGTTCCTCGTGACGGCGCTGAACCTCTTCCCCGCGGGCCAGCTCGACGGTGGCCGCATCAGTTACGCCCTCTTCGGGCGCCATCACCGCGCCATCGGTAAGGGGACCGTCGCCGCACTGGTCCTGGTCGGCGTGGCGACGGCGCTCTGGGACGTCCTCGTGGAGGGTGGCGACGGCGCGTCGGCGCTCAACTGGTTCGTCTGGGCGGGGCTGATCGCCTTCGTCGTGGGGTTTCACCACAGTCCGCCGCTCGACGACATCACGCCGCTCACGTCGGGCCGTCGCGTCGTCGGCATGTTCTGCCTGCTGCTCATTGTCCTGCTGACACCGCCCTTCATCGTCCGGGTGAAGTAGGCCGCTCACGCCCCCGCGGGCGGCCCGGCGCCGGCCTCGCGGGCCGCCCGCGCGACGTCCACGCGCAGGAGCAGCGTCAGACCCAGGATGAAGAACGTCGCGAGCGACAGGATCGCGATCCGGTAGCTCCCGGTGAACTGCAGCGCCAGGCCGAACAGGAGCGGCCCGAGCCAGCTCGTCCCGCGCTCGCTGACCTCGTAGAGGCTGAAGTACTCCGCCTCCTGCCCCGTCGGGATCATGCGCGAGTAGAGCGAGCGGCTGAGTGCTTGGCTCCCGCCGAGCACCACCGCGATCGCCGCCGCGAGCGCGACGAACTCCCCGCTGGTCCTGAGCCAGCCGTACGCGTAGGTGACGGTGCCGGTCCAGATCACGAGGCTCACGACGATCGCCCGCTTGGCGCCGAGCGCCGCGGCCACGCGATTGAAGAGGAGCGCGCCCCCGAATGCGACGAACTGCACCATGAGGATCACGGCGGTCAGCGTCGAGATCGGAAGTCCCAGCGCCTCCTGGCCGAACTGCGACGCGAGGGCGATGACCGTCTGGATGCCGTCGTTGTAGAGGAGATAGGCGGCGAGGAAGAGCAGGGTGTGGGGGTACCGGCGCGCGGAGCCGAGCGTGCGCCAGAGCTGGCGCGCGCCGACGGTCAGGTAGTGCTCGTCCGGTCCGAGACGGCGCGCGGGCCCGCGCGTCCGGAGGGCGGCGAGGGGGATCAGTGTGAAGAGCGCCCACCACACGCCCGCGGAGGCGAGGTTGATGCGCACGACGAGCCCGGTCGCGAGCCCGAGCGCGTCCGCGCGCGCGAAGAGCGCGAGGTTCAGGGCGAGGAGGAGCCCGCCCCCGAGGTAGCCGATGGCCCAGCCGTAGGACGACACGGCGTCGCGCCGGTCGGGCGCGGCGAGGTCGGGGAGGAACGCGTTGTAGACGACGATGGACGCGCCGAAGGCCAGGTTGGCGACGACGAAGAGGGCGCCGCCGAGGAGGTAGCGCGTGCCGTCGACGAAGTAGAGCGCGGCCGTCGCGCCGGAGCCGATGTAGGCGAAGAGCGCGAGCATCGCCTTCCTCCGCTGCGAGGCGTCGGCGACGGCGCCGAGGAGCGGCAGCAGCACGACCTGCGCGAGGACCGAGAGCGACACGACGTAGGGGAAGAACGCGCCGGCGTGGACGGGGATCCCGAACGGGTGGACGAAGCCGTCCGCGTCGGCCGCCGCCTTGGTCACGGTGGTGAGCCACGGGCCGAAGAACACCGTCACCACCGTCGTGGGGAAGGCGGAGTTCGCCCAGTCGTAGAAGTACCAACCGACGCGTTCGCCGCGCTCGCTCACGACGCGGGCACCGTGCGCCGGAGGATGACACAGGCGCCTCGGCTGCGCTACTATCCGCGCATGCCGGGCCGGCTCGACGGAAAGCAGCTCGAGCAGCTGATCAAGAAGGGCGAGATCGACACCGTCCTCACGGTCTTCCCCGACACGTTCGGCCGGCTCCTGGGCAAGCGCGTCGTCGGGAGCTACTTCCTCGACCACGTCGCCGCCGAGGGTGCGCACGCGTGCGTCTACCTCTTCACCGTGGACATGGAGATGGAGCCGCTGCCGGGCTTCAAGCTCACCTCGTGGGAGCGCGGCTACGGCGACATGAAGCTGGTCCCCGACGGGGCGACCCTGCGCCTCGTCCCCTGGCTGCCCAAGACCGCGCTCGTGTTCTGCGACGTGTACACCGAGGAGGGCGAGCCGATCGAGGAGGCGCCGCGCTGGGTGCTGCGGCGCCAGGTCGAGCGCGCGGCGAAGCAGGGGTTCGTCGTCAAGACCGCGGCGGAGCTCGAGCTCTACGTCTTCAAGGAGTCGTTCGAGGCGGCGCGCGCGAAGCGCTATCGCGATCTGTCGCCGGCCGCCGGCTACCTCGAGGACTATCACATCCTCCAGACGACGAAGGAGGAGCCGCTGATCCGCGCGATCCGGAACGGCATGGAGGCGGCCGACGTCCCCGTCGAGAGCTCGAAGGGCGAGTGGGGCCGA
>Ga0209474_10002439_pt1 | contig 17068 bp, 17 predicted proteins | sample GraSoiAngelo_145_FD_185902 | JGI IMG/M metagenome (GOLD analysis project Ga0209474, IMG submission 185902) | Grasslands soil microbial communities from the Angelo Coastal Reserve, California, USA - 14_1009_05_20cm (SPAdes) (version 2) | ecosystem: Environmental > Terrestrial > Soil > Grasslands...
CCTATATTTAGCCATTCATTATTTTTTCGGAGGAGATCGTGAATAAACGCCAGTGGATGCATGCGACTCAGATCGCAGCGTTGTCCATACTCTTGGTGATTGCCGGCTGCCATAAGGCCAAGCCGGTGCCACCGCCGCCGCCACCGCCACCGCCGCCGGCGCCCACTGCGTCGATTTCGGCGAATCCGTCCGCCGTCAATGCTGGGCAGTCCACACAGCTCACGTGGACGACGGAGAACGCCACTGACGTTTCCATCGAGGGTGTGGGCAAGGTGCAGGCGAGCGGGTCACAGACCGTGACTCCAACCGATTCCACGACTTATCGCCTGACCGCGACCGGTCCTGGCGGAACGCAGGAGGCAACTACGCGCGTGACGGTGAGCCGTCCGGCGCCGGTGCAGGCGCTTCCGCAGGAGCCGACGCTTACCGATCAGCAGTTATTCGAGCAGAACATTAAAGACGCGTACTTCGAGTACGACAGCTACGAGATTCGTCCGCAGGACGGAGCTACGCTGCAGGCAGACGCGCAGTTCCTGAATCAGCATCCAAACTGGAGAGTGCTGATCGAAGGGCATTGCGACGAGCGCGGATCAACCGAATACAACATGGCGCTCGGCGATAGCCGCGCGCAGGCTGCGAAGCAGGCGCTGATTTCTGCGGGTGTGGCAGCCAATCGCCTGACGACCACCAGCTTCGGCAAGGAGAAGCCGTTCTGCACTGAGTCGAACGAACAGTGCTGGCAGCAGAATCGACGTGGGCATCTAGCGCTGGCTGGGCAGTAGGGAAGTCATTCAGTGGGCAGTTGTTTAGTGCATGGTAGAGACGCAGCCTGCTGCGTCTCTACGCCGCGTCCAACTGTGCACGACGGTGTTTGAATTGGATGACGGCTGCTCGATACCAACGTCAGTATTAGAACAGCTCACACAGAATCACGAGCACAACATGAAAATCAAATTTCCTCATTCCATAGCAAGCCTGCTCAGCCTCGCGCTGTTGCTAGCGCCCGCTGCCTTCGGCGCCAATAAAGAAATGGTGCAATTGCAGACGCAGGTGCAGGCTTTACAAGATCAACTCTCGCGGCTGCAGCAAAGCAACGACGAGCGTTTCGGCGCGATGCGCAGCCTGATCGAGCAGAACACAGACACGGTCAATCGGGTTGCTAATTCGCTCGACGCCATTTCACATTCGCTGCAGACCTCCACCGCAGATCAGGGTGGCAAAGTCGATCAGGTGTCGGCGCAGGTGCAGTCGTTGCATGACGCGGTCGATGAGCTGAAGGCGCGACTGGCGAAGGTCAGCAAGCAGCTCGACGACATGGCCGCGGCGCAGCAGAACCTGCAGGCTGCGCCACCGGGCGGTCCGGGCCAGAATCCGCAGCTGCCGCCGCAGTCCCAAGCTCCGCCGCCTGACGTGCTTTATAACAACGCGCTCAGCGACTACAACGGAGCCAAGTACAACCTGGCTGCGCAGGAATTTGCCGACTACATCAAGTACTACGGCAACACCGATCTGGCAGGGAACGCGCAGTACTACATCGCCGATATCGAGTACAAGCAAGGGAACTACAAGCAGGCGGTGCAGGACTACGACAAGGTCATCGAGCAATATCCCAGCGGCAATAAAGCTTCTGCCGCGCAGTTGAAGAAAGCCTACGCGTTCCTCAACTTGAACCAGCGCGACGCCGGAGTACGCGAATTGCGCGCACTGATCGCCCGCTATCCCAAATCACTCGAAGCCCAGCAGGCCCGCGAGCGCCTGAATAGTTTGGGGGCCACAACCACGGCCTCCAAGCCGAGTCCTACCCGGCCGCGGTAAATCCGGCATTCGGCTTTCGGCACTCGGCATTCAGGCGCGACACACCTTGGTCGGTGCGATCCTACGATGGACGCAAGTGTTGTGGCACAGCCGCCCTCGGCTGTGGCTCGGCTCAAAGCCAACCTAGGCGACGGCGCGTTTGAAGCAAGAAGTCGATCTCAATAAGTTGCCGTAATACATAATAATACGTGGTAATATCTACGTATATGAAAAGCGCTGAAAAGACGATCAGTTTCCGTGCAGAAGCCGAGAAGATCGATGCCCTCGATTCGCTCGCAGCCGCAAAAGATAGGCCGCGTAGCTACCTCATCAATGAGGCGATTACCAATTACATCGAGCTTCACGCTTATCAGGATGCGTTAGTGCGCAAAGGACTCGAGCAGATGCGACAAGGGCGCACAGTGCGACACGAAGAAGTCGTTGAGCGGCTGAAGAAGACTGGCCGCGCTCGTCGATGATTGAATGGACCGAGCAGGCTACACAGCAACTGGATGCCGCTCACGATTACATTTCCCTCTCGAACGGCAAAGACGTCGCAGTTCGGACCACTTCGCGCATCGTCAGTAGCGTCCTGCAACTCGATGCGTTTCCCATCTCAGGAAGGCCGGGCCGTGTTCCGGGCACGCGGGAACTCGTGATTTCGAAGACTCCGTTCATCGCGGTTTATGTAATGGAGAAGAGTCGGATCGTAATTCTTGCGATTTATCACGCAGCGCAGCGCTGGCCAGAATCGTTTTGAGAATCAGCATTCAGCACTCAGCCGCGAATCTTGGTCTAAACGCTGCCCGCCAATCCTTAATTGACGCTGCGGGCTGAAATGCCCATTTTGGGCCGCGATCAATCAGGGCTCAACGATGGTAGGCCCGGAGGGCCGGCTGGCCAAACGTGAGCCCAGTCCCGGAAAGGGCTGGGTAAGGGTATTGGTTGCCAATCCGAGCGCCGTAGGCGCGGCACTCAGCCAAACACGTATTTCAGATCATACGGAATACCAGCCTTCTTCAGCAGCGCCACAAACTCCTGCTCGAAGCTCCTCTTCTTGTGATGCTCGCGCTGGTTGCGAATGTAGGCCTTTACGGTTTCAATCTGCGATGCACTCACAGCGAAGGCTCCGTAGCCAGTCTGCCAGTTGAACTCAATTCCCTGTTTGCGAACAAAGCGCGACGAATTCGCTTTGAACCTGTTCACCGCCTCTGCAAGCTTCATCGTTGGCGGCAATAGAAAGAGTAAATGGGAGTGATTGGGCATGCCACCAGCAGCGAGCAAAGGAATCTTGTTCTCGCGCCCGATCTCGGCAACAAACGAGTAGAGCCGCTTCTCGAACTCAGGTGGAATCAGATTTTTTCGATTGGCGGTGCTGTAAACGACATGAACGTGGTTATTCGTGTAGGAGTGACTCATGTCGGTGTTGGGCCCTCCGAGGCTCGGCATCATACCATCGCACGATGAGTGCCGCGCCTACGGCGCTCAGGATCTCGACGGCCACATAACCCTGACGTTTGGCCAGCCGGGCCTCCGGCCCTGTCATTCTCGTCGATTACAGATTTTTCTCTTACACGAGCATCCACGTCGGATTTTGTCGAAGACATTCGAGGTTCAAAAGGTAGCCCGCGACCTTCTCGATTGAAAATCCTTAACTGAGCGATCCATAGAGTTGAACGCATAGATCTAGATCGAGATAACAGTATTGGATCGGGATTAATGAACTTCCAAAATCTTAGGGCCGGAGGCCCGGCTGGCCAAATGTGAGCCCAGTCCCGGAAGGGCTGGGTTACGTGAATATGACAACCGAGCGCCGTAGGCGCGGCACTCATCTTGTTCACAGCGTCGGCTAGTGACATGGTTGGAGGCAACAGAAATAACAAATGAGAGTGATTCGGCATGCCGCCCGCAGCGAGCAATGGGATTTTGTGCTCTCGCGCAATCTCCGCAACGAATGGGTAGAGGCGCTTTTCAAATGCAGGCGGAATTAAATCTTGTCGATTGTAGGTGCTGTAAATCACATGCACGTGATTGTTCGTGTAGGAATGACTCACGGGCGCCCTCCGAGGCTCGGGGATATTACCACTGGCGTCGTGAGTGCCGCGCCTACGGCGCTCGGTTGTCATATTCACGTAACCCAGCCCTGCCGGGACTGGGCTCACGTTTGGCCAGCCGGGCCTCCGGCCCTGTCAGTTTGAGCGCACTTGGACGCTGTTTTAGATGCACAGGTTCTGGCGATGTTGAGGAAGGCCCGCGTGCCGTATGGTCCGAAAATATGTGTTTGGATGAGTGCCGCGCCTACGGCGCTCGGGATCTCAACGGCCACATATCCCAGCCCTTCCGGGACTGGGCTCACGTTTGGCCAGCCGGGCCTCCGGCCCTGTCATTTTGGGCGCACTTGGATTCGGTGCTTTAGATCCACAGGTATGGTGGAGCGCAAGGAATATCTAGCGCTGAATGCTGAATGCTGAATGCTGAATGCTGCTTTACTTCAACCCCAACTCCCGCAAACAATACTTAATCTCCGTCGCCACTTCGACCACTTCCATTCCCGGTTCGACCATCAACTTGCAGGAGAGCGCTTGACGCGGTGCGCCTTCGGGATTGGACTTGTAGGAAATGCGGCAATACTGGCACTCCTCGTTCCAGCAGAATCGCCCCATGGCGACGTTTTCCGGCGAAAGATACTGCATGGCCCGCAGAAGCATGTTGCCTTTGGGTACCTGGAATTCTTTGCCGAGGATTTTGATGGTGATGAGTTCGTCGAAAGGACGATAGAGCGGGCCGGGGTGGCTCATGGGATGGGGACATTGTAAGGCGAGCACTCAGCATTCAGCACTCAGCGTTCAGCCAGGAACCGTTCTGGAGGTCGTCAGATGGCGATGCCACCCCGTTATTCACTGCCAGGCCAGCTGTCTCCTGACTCCTTGTGAAACACGGCCGAGGACGGCTGTGGCCACGGCACCTGACTGAATGTTTCACGGCTGAATGCTGGGTGCTGAGTGCTGAATGCTATTTCACAAAAAACCAGTGCCACACCCTCACTGCTCGGGGCTACAATGCTTGCCACCCGAAACGGAGTGTCCCATGTCCTACGCAACCCGTGCCCGGCAAAACTCCATCTCCTCTCCTGAGGAGACTTACATGCCAGATCAGGATAATGATGTAAAGAAAGGCGCCGTGGAGAGCGAAAATCGCGATCAGCGCAGCCAGACGTCGCTCGAAGGCCAGCTTGCCCACCGCACCGAGGACAGACGCATCAAGGGGCGCGACACGGATTTTCCCGAACCGGGAGAGAACCCCGAACACAGCGGGCAGGAGATGGATCCGGGCATGCGCCAGAAGACCAACCAGAACGATAAGAAAGATGATCCGCTGGTGGCTTAGCGTCAACCGGGATGCGTTCGGTGTGAGACGAGCAGCTGGCCCAAAAGAGGCAGAGCCTAGGGTAACGTTTCGGTGTGGGGCAATCGCGGATTCTATTTGGCGATGGCCCATCGTCACAAAATTGTTTTTGTCTCGCCCAGCATCAAGGAAGGTGCCGTCCCTCCGGGACTCGGGATTCTGATCTACACCTCAACCCAGCATTTCATGCCGAAAGCCGGGCATTTCATGCTGGGCTTTCACATTTGGCGCCTACGGCGCGTTTGGCCCTTCGGGCCGGATGATGCCACTTGATCCCTAGGGCATCGCCTTTCCGCCGCAGGCTAGCTGCAAATCCTGGCTTCTTCTGGTAAAACTTCTCCTTCCAGAGGGACGCATGAATCGAAAACTTTGCTTCGTATCCATCCTTTTCTCGGTTCTTTCTTCGCTGTCGTTGGCTTCCGCACAGAGCGCACCGAGCGGTCCGCCTCCGGCGCCGCAGAATTTCCAGCCAAACTCGGCTTTGGTGGTTGAGGGCATTCCACCTGTGCCCATGTCAATTGCGCAGCAGGCCGACCGATACACCCAGGTTCGCGGCGCTGCCTTTCTCGATTGGAATCCGACGAAGCGTGAAATGTTGATCAATACGCGGTTCGGCGATGTGCCGCAGCTGCATCGCGTGGCTGCTCCGGGAGGAGCGCGGACGCAGCTTACGTTCTTTCCTGATCGTGTAACTTCCGCGCGCTACGATCCCGTGGCGGGAAAGTTCTTCATCTTCTCTAAAGATATCGGCGGCGGCGAGTGGTTTCAGTACTACCGCTACGACGTGGATTCCGGAGACATCACGCTGCTGACCGATGGCAAGTCGCGCAATCTGGACGCAGTATTCGCCAATCACAGCACCAAATTTGTGTATACCTCAACCCGTCGTAACGGCCAGGACACGGATATTTGGCTCATGGACGCGGCTGATCAAAAAACCGATCGCATGCTGCTGCAGCTTGAGGGCGGCGGATGGAACCCGACCGACTGGTCTCCCGATGACAAGCAGCTTCTGGTCATACAAGGGATCTCAGCCAACGAAACCTACATTTGGCTGGTAGATGTCGCCTCAGGACAGAAGAAGCTGCTTACGCAAAAAGGATCGGAGCAGATTGCCTACGGCGATGCGAAGTTCAGCAAAGACGGCAAGGGCTTTTATGCGACCAGCGATCGCGACTCAGAATTCCAGCGTCTGGCTTATTTTGATCTGGCTTCCCTCCAGCCGAAGTATCTGACCAGCGATATCAAGTGGGATGTAGACGATTTCGACATCAGCGAAGACGGACGCACGATTGCATTTATCACCAATGAAGACGGAGCGAGCGTGATTCGTCTGCTCGATACCGTTTCCGGACGGCAGAAGCCGGGACCGGAAATTCCGCTGGGCGTGGTTGGCCGGGTGAAGTGGCATAAGAACAATCGCGACGTTGCCTTCAGCCTCAGCTCCGCCAAGTCTCCACTCGATAGCTATTCTTTCGACGCGCAGACCGGCAAAGTCGATCGCTGGACCACAAGCGAAACCGGCGGACTGAATCCGGCGACCTTTGTCGCGCCGGAGATGATCCACTGGAAGACCTTCGACGGGCGTACCATTTCGGGATACGTGTACAAACCGGATGCGACGAAGTTCACGGGAAAGCGGCCGGTGATCATCGATATCCACGGCGGTCCGGAAGGGCAGTCGCGTCCCGGATTTTTAGGCCGGAACAATTACTACCTGAACGAACTCGGCGTCGCCCTGATCTTTCCCAACGTTCGCGGTTCAAGCGGCTACGGCAAAACCTTCCTCAAGCTCGACAATGGATTCTTGCGCGAGGGTTCGTACAAAGATATTGGCTCGCTGATGGATTGGGTCAAACAGAGTCCTGAGCTCGACAGCGGAAACATCATGGTCACCGGTGGAAGCTACGGCGGGCACATGACATGGGCGATCGCAACGCTCTACGAGAATGACCTCTGCTGCCAACTGCCCGTAGTAGGTCCGAGCAATCTGGTTACGCTGCTTGAGCACACGGAGCCTTATCGTCGCGACTTGCGGCGCGTGGAGTACGGCGACGAGCGCGATCCTAAGATGCGTGAGTTCATGGAACGCATTGCGCCGATGAACAACGCTGCGAAGATCACAAAGCCCACCTTCGTCGTTGCTGGAACCAACGATCCGCGAGTTCCGGTGAGTGAGTCGCGACAGATGGCGGATAAGCTGAAGGGCAACGGAGCTCCGCTATGGTATCTGGAAGCCAAAGACGAGGGCCACGGATTCTCGAAGAAGAAGAACCAGGATTTTCAGTTCTATTCCACAATCATCTTCGTGAAGACGTATCTGCTGAAGCAGCCGGTGGAGCAGGCGGAACGGTAGAGACGCAGCATGCTGCGTCTCTGCCACGGTGACGTAGAATAGGGCATGCTCCTCTCCGGCATTTTTCCCGCACTTACCACGCCTTTCTATTCTGACGGCCGTCTCTACCTTAAGAAGCTCGAGCATAACGTCGATCGCTATTCGCGCACTCCCATTGCAGGCATGGCTATCCTTGGGTCCACCGGGGAAGTTGTAATGCTCTCCGAAGACGAGCAGCGCGAGGTGTTGCGCCTCGCAGTTGAAGTCGCTGCTGCGGAGAAGGTTCTGCTTGCGGGTGTGGGACACGAGTCCGCGATCAAGACCGTGGAAGCTGCGGAGTTTGCCGCGAAGCTGAACTATGATGTCGCGCTGGTGCGCACGCCGCACTACTACCGTCCGCAGATGAAGCCTGAGAATCTGCTGGCCTACTATCGTTTCGTTGGCGATCGTTCGCCTCTTCCGGTTTTGATGTACAGCGTGCCGCCGTTTACCGCGTACGATCTCCCGGCCGACGTGATTCAAGAATTGGCGGAGCATCCGAACATTATCGGCATCAAGGAATCCAGCGCAGTGATGGAGAAGATCGCCGACGTAGTTGCGCGAACTCGTCACATCAAGCGCAAAGCGAACGCAACCGAGGTCTTCAACGCGGTCACAGGACGCATGCTGCTGGGCGTGCTCAAGAATACGGAAGAGCTGGTGAGCGTGGCTGCGCTTGCCGGTTCGGGATCGCCGAGGGTTTCGTCGAGCGAGCCGCCGAAGCCGAGTGTGAAGGTCATGCGTCAAAAGGAAGTTGGCTTTCAGTTGCTCGCCGGATCGGCGCAGAAACTGTTGCCGTCGCTCGAAGCAGGAGCTGCGGGAGCTGTGCTCGCCTTCGGAGCCGCCGCCCCGACTGCATGTTTCGAGATCTACACTGCATGGAAAGACGGCGACAAGGAATTGGCGAAGTTGAAGCAGCAGCGGGTCGTCGAACCCGCGACGCGGGTCGCAAGCCAGCTCGGCATTCCTGCGCTAAAGTACGCGCTGGATCTGAATGGCTATTATGGCGGACCTCCGCGTTTACCGCTGCTTCCGCTGACCGCGGATCAGCGTGCCGAGGTGGAGAAGTTCATGGCGGATGTGAGGAATTAGTAGAGACGCAGCGTGCTGCGTCTCTACGGTTCTTCCATTAGACGAAAGTTGCTGCTCCATCCGGGGCCCGGCGTCTTATAATTTTAGGTTCGACTGCACAGCAGGGACGCAGCAGGAATCACACTCAAGGACTATCGATGGCATCAGGGGACTTAGCCGTTCAGGACGTTGCACAGCGTTCTGAGCGTGATCGAATCATCAATGACTTCAGCATTCAGGTAGCCACCGTCAACGGGTCTGGTTCGCAATCGGCGAACACCGTTCTTCTTCGCAGCTTGTTTCGCATGGGGGTTCCCGTTTCCGGAAAGAACCTTTTTCCGTCGAATATCGCGGGGCTCCCAACCTGGTACACCATCCGTTGCAGCAAGCATGGCTACGTCGCCCGCAAAAAAGAGATTGACATGCTGGTGGCGATGAATCCGGAGACGGCGAAGGAAGACGTGATGTCTCTGGCGTCGGGGGCTTCTGTCATTTACGACGAGCCGCTGAAGCTCGATACGCTGCGCTCTGACCTGATCTTCTACTCCGTTCCTTACGACAAGATCGTTGCTGCCGTGTGTCCCGAGGCCAAGCTGCGCAAGCTGGTCAAGAACATGATTTATGTCGGCGTGGTCGCGCAGATTCTCGGCATCGAGATGAAGCAGGTGGAAGCGGCGCTGCGCAAGCAGTTTGCCAGGAAAGTAAAAGCCGCCGACTTGAATATGACCGCCGCGAAGGCAGGTTTTGATTACGCCGCCGCATCGCTCACGAAGAAGGATCCGCTCTTCGTTGAGGCGATGAATGAAAATCAAGGCAAGATCATCATCGACGGCAATGCCGCCGCAGCGCTTGGCGCGATGTTTGCAGGAGTCACAGTTGTCACGTGGTATCCGATTACGCCTTCTTCTTCGGTTTGCGAGCAGTTGATCGACTACATGAAGAAGTACCGAATTGGTCCGGACGGTGAAGCTACGTTCGCGATTGTGCAGGCTGAGGATGAACTGGCTGCGATCGGCATGGTACTCGGCGCGAGCTGGGCTGGAGCGCGGGCGATGACTTCGACTTCCGGTCCGGGAATTTCGCTGATGACCGAGTTCACCGGCATGGGCTACTACGCCGAGATTCCGGCGGTGATCTTTGATATTCAGCGGGTCGGTCCATCGACCGGGCTTCCTACGCGAACATCACAAGGTGACGTGCTTTCGATTGCGTTTCTCGGCCACGGCGACACCAAGAACGTAATGTTGTTTCCCGGAAGCGTGACCGAGTGCTTCTCCATGGCGGTTGAAGCATTCGATCTTGCCGAGCAGTTGCAGACGCCTATCTTCGTGCTGTCGGATCTCGATTTAGGAATGAACAACTGGATGTCTGAACCCTTCCCGTATCCGGAAAAGCCGTTCAGCCGTGGAAAGGTGTTGGGCGCCGAGGACTTGAATCGCCTGGGCGGATTCGCGCGCTACAAGGACATTGATAAAGACGGAATCCCATACCGTACGTTGCCCGGCACCGATCATCCGGCGGCGGCGTACTTCACGCGCGGCTCAGGACATAACGAGAAGGCGCAATACAGCGAGCGTCCGGACGACTATCAGAACAACATGGAGCGCCTGAACCGCAAGTTCGAGACGGCGCGCTCCTATGTGCCGCGGCCGGAAGTCGTCGCCGATCGTGGAGAGAAGATCGGGATTATTGCCTATGGCAGCAGTGATTTCGCGGTTCGCGAAAGCCGCGACCAGCTGAGGCAGGAGTACCAGGTTGGCACCGATTATCTGCGGATAAGGGCATTCCCGTTCAGTCGCGAGCTGCATGACTTCGTGGCGAAGCACGAACGGGTGTACGTCGTAGAGCAGAATCGCGATGCGCAAATGCTGAGCTTGCTGAAGCTCGACCTAAATCCAACACAGACTTCGAAGCTGCGCAGCGTGCGTCACTTCAATGGATTACCCATCGACGCGCGGTCGGTTACCGACGAAATCATCTCCCAGGAAGGGAAGTAGTTCATGGCGATCACCCCAACATCCACTCCGGCCCCGAAGACGAACCGGCTCGGGCTACAGGTTATCGAGTACCGCGGCGGCAAGACTACGCTTTGTGCCGGCTGCGGACACAACGCGATCTCCGAGCGCGTGATCGACGCTATGTATGAGATGGGCGTGCAGCCGGAGCGCGTGCTCAAACTCTCGGGCATCGGCTGCTCGTCCAAGACCCCAGCGTACTTCATCGGCCGCGCGCACAGCTTTAACTCGCTGCATGGCCGCATGCCTTCGGTTGCCACCGGCGCCGTGCTCGCCAATCGCGGCATGCTGTCAATCGGGGTGAGTGGCGACGGCGATACTGCCTCGATCGGCATGGGACAGTTCATTCATCTGATGCGGCGCAATCTGCCCATCATTTACATCATCGAAGACAACGGCGTGTATGGATTGACCAAGGGCCAATTCTCCGCGACTGCCGACCTCGGCTCGAAGCAGAAGTCGGGAGTGATTAACGATCTGCCGGCGATTGACACCTGCACGCTGGCAATCCAAATGGGCGCGACCTTTGTGGCGCGTTCATTCTCCGGAGACAAGAAGCAGTTGCTCACGATGCTGAAGGCTGCCATCGCGCATCGGGGCACAGCGATGCTCGACGTGATCTCGCCCTGCGTCACGTTCAATGACCATGAGGGATCGACGAAGTCTTACAAGTACGTGCAAGAGCATGAGGAAGCGATCGCCGAGGCTGGATTCGTGCCGCACTTCGAGAACATCTCCGTCGATTACGATCCGGGTTCTACGTTTGATGTGAGAATGCATGACGGTTCCCATTTGCGTTTGCGCAAGTTGCATGAAGATTACGATCCTACGAACAAGACAAACGCGGTGAAGAACCTGATGGAGTCGCACGAGAAAGGCGAAGTCCTCACCGGCATCTTCTACATTGACACGCAGAAGCCAAACTTCGTGGATCTGCTGCACGTGACAGAGACGCCGCTGGCGCATCTGCCGCAGGAGGCGGTGCGTCCGCCTAAGCGCGTGCTGGATGAAGTGATGGAGTCTCTGAGATAAAACAGGCACTCCGCATTCGGCACTCGGCATTCAGCCAGTACACTTGATGGATTCCCGGCCAGCTCGCGTTCGATCCTGCAAAACCCGAGATAATGTCAGTATTCTCGAAGTCGGTGGTCGGCTAAATGCTGAGTGCTGACGGCTGAGTGCTCTCACATGAAAGCATTCGTTACAGGAGCAACAGGATTCGTCGGCAGCCACGTTGCCGAGCTGCTTCAACAGCAGGGCGCGGAGCTGCGTCTGCTGGTGCGACCCGGAACTCGCACGGACAATATCGATCTTCTTCGCGCCGACCGCGTGGCAGGCCAGCTTGGGGATTTCACCTCGTTGGTCCGGGGCATGGCGGGATGCGACGTGGTCTTTCATGTCGCGGCCGACTATCGGCTGTGGGTGCGCACTCCTGACGAGATGTATCGCGTAAATGTCGACGGCACACTCGCAGTGATGGATGCAGCTCGGCAAGCCGGCGTGAAGCGCATTGTGTATACCAGTTCCGTGGCGACGATGGGATTCCTCTCCGACGGCACGATAGTTGATGAGAACACGACGGTGGATCTGTCTGACATGATCGGTCATTACAAGCGCTCGAAGTTTATGGCCGAACAGGCGGCGCTTAGTGCTGGTCGGGCGGGAGCGCCGGTGGTCATCGTGAATCCGACGACTCCGATCGGCGAGCGGGACATCAAGCCCACCCCTACTGGGCGGATCATTGTGGACTTCCTTAATCGCAACTTTCCCGCTTATGTGGATACCGGACTCAATCTCGCGGACGTGAAAGAAGTCGCGCGCGGACATCTATTGGCGATGGAAAAGGCGAAGCCGGGCGAGCGATATATTCTTGGTGGAGAGAACCTCACGTTGAAGCAGATCCTCGATATGCTGGCGGAGATCACCGGCCTTGCGTCGCCCAGCACCAGGGTTCCACATGGACTGGCGTTGGGATTTGCTGCATTCGACCAATTCTTTACGGGCGTGCTGCGCCGCAAGGAACCGCGAGCAACGCTTGAAGCCGTACGCATGGGACGCAAAAAAATGTTCGCTTCATCGGCCAAAGCAGAACGTGAGCTTGGATATCGCGCGTTGCCTGTGCAGGATGCTCTTCGCCGCGCGGCGGCATGGTTTGTGCAGCACGGATATGTGCGGCAGCCTTTACCCGCAGCGATGGGAGTCGCAGGGTAATGGCCCGCGTTGGAATTATTGCCGCCATCTTTCGCGAGGTGCACCCGCTTGTCCGCGGCATGGAGCCCCTCAAGTATCTGCCGGATCGGCGCGTGCAGATGTATCAGAACAGGAATGCTGTCATCGCCTATGCCGGGATGGGACACGAACCCGCCTTCGCCGCAGCACGCGCAGTGTTGTCCGTAGATGAGATCAGCTCGCTGTTGTCGGTTGGATGGGCGGGAGGATTGAATTCGAGCGCGGTTGCAGGCAAGGTCGTGCGTCCTGTGACGGTGGTCGACTCCGTTTCGGGAAAGCATTATTCAGCCGGCGGCAACGATGGTACGTTGGTGACAGTTGAACGAGTCGCCGGGGTCGAAGAAAAGCGGCGGTTGGGCGAGCAATACCAAGGCGACTACGTCGACATGGAGGCGTCTGCGGTCGCCGAATGCGCGCATCAGGCCGGTCTGCCCTTCCACTGCTTCAAAGCCATCTCAGACGCTCATGACGCGCGTCTCCCGGATATGAATCAGTTCAACCGCAACGGCCAATTCAGCGCCTGGCGATTCATCGCTTACATTGCGATTCGCCCGGGACTCTGGCGCGCGGTCTCTGATATGAGCAAAACATCGCTCGATTCTCGCGATGCGCTGTGCAGGCGGTTAGAGCAGTGGATCGCCGAGAGCGTTCAGGCGTCAGCATCCAGCATTCAGCCGGCTGCGAGGAAGACGGCGACTTAACGTCAGCTAAAATGGAGTTACGCGCCCGTAGCTCAGTTGGACTAGAGCATTTGCCTTCTAAGCAAAGGGTCGCAGGTTCGAATCCTGCCGGGCGCGCCATGATGTAACCGTCTCCCTTCAAAATCAGCCGAAGCAAGATGCGGTTCATCCAACTTGGGCAGCCCTGCAGCATGCTGCTTCTCTACCGAATTGGTCCTGATTTTCCGTGGCATTGCTGCATGATTGCGTGTTGAACCATTTTCATCGCAATAGCCCAGCGTTTCCGCGCCTGAGGTTCATCTTCACCATATCCATTTAGGTAAAACGTGATATAGAAGCACTCTTGCCTTTCGGCGCGATGATCGAGGCAGCGGCGAACTGTGAACTCGACGGCGCTGGCCAGTTCGGGAGCGTGTCGCAATAGCTTTGCCAGGGATCGCACGAAGCCCTCGTTTTCCGCGAACTGGGTCCTCCGGTCTTTGTCCACAAAGAGCAGATCCACGTACGATCCGAATTTGCATGGCTCGCCGAAGACCTCATCTTCTGTGTTGATTTCGCGGCTTGTCCATGCATCGCATTTAGCAGTCTCAAATGGGGAGTCCGGCGAATTGGCCCAATTCAGGAATTCGGCCAGCTCGGAATAAGCGCAGGCTTCGGGAATCTCCAACAGGAGTTCGGGCTGCCGCTTTAGATCCAGGAAGCGCGACGAGCCGTCTTCGAGCGTCCACGGGATCTCGAGTTGAGGATCGTCGGCGCCGAGTTCGACCGTCCATTCCGCGAGCATGGGTTTTGATTATGACTAACAGCAACTCAAAACCAAAACATGACCCGAATCACACGGAACCGTGTAGGTTGATTTTTAGCCGCGAGCCTTTTTCGAGCGCCAGTAGAGCGCCAGTCCGATGAGGATTGCGAGGCTTGTCCCGCCGATCAGCTTTAGTTCGAAGACGGCTGTATTTGTGGTCTCGCCCGGCGGAATCATGGAAATCCCCATGGCTAGAAGACAGATGAGAAATCCCAAGGCGCCAACGATCCAGACGCCGGTTCGTCCGCCCGGTACCAGCACTGCGTCTGGAGTTTGCTCGCGGTCGCTGCGATACGCGAGCTTGATCGCTGCGGCATACATATAAAGGAAGGGCAGAAAGTAGAGGATGATGGCGGCATCCACCAGCACCTGGTAGGCTCCGTTCACCGTCTCGTTTAGTTGCGCCAGGATGAGCACTGCTGCGGAGATGCCTGCCTGGATCAGAATGGAAATGTAAGGCGTCTTCCAGCGCGGATGAATCCTCCCAAAGGCGGAAGGCAAATAACTGTCGATGCCAACGGCAAAGGGAACGCGAGCGACTCCGGCGACGGTGGTGCCCACGCCGCCGGCGTTTCCCACCGTGACCAGCAGGGCTGCCAGCACGCCGAGGAAGCCAAGTCCAACCAGGCTCGAGCCATGCGCAATTGCCTGGAAGACCCCGCTCTTGGGATCGACCTCATTGGGCGCCACAAGCCCCATGGTTGCTACTGTGCCAAGGATATAAATGATCGCTATCAGCACTCCGGAAGCAAAAATCGCGCGGGGAAAGGTTCGCTTAGGGTCGCGCACTTCGTCCGCCATCGCGCAGACCAGCTCCATGCCGGTGAATGCGAATGCAATTTGCGACCAGAAATTCACGGTACCGAAGTTCCAAACCGGGAGTGTGCTGTGCCAGGTGATGTGGGTCTGCGATCCATGCCGCACCCAAACCGCCGCCGCCACTCCTACAAGGATGAGCAGCGGAGCGTACGTGCCTACGCCTCCGGCATTCTGCAGCCATTTACCGATATTGAGGCCGACGATGTTCATGCCCACGGCGACGGCCAGCAGTAACAGCGAACCGGTAAGCAGGAATCCGCGATCGTTGGCGAGGTGCCCGTGTCCGGCGCCGCCGACATAGGCGCTCATCGCTGTGCTCGCTACCAGCAATCCGGGAAAATAGAAAAAGGAATAGACCCAGTAAGCCCAGCCCGCGACGAATCCGTGAAAGTCGCCAAAGGCTTCCCGGGTCCAGACATAAAGCCCGCCTTCCGCCGGAAATCGAGTAGAGAGTTCAGTGATTACTAACGTCGTGGGAAAGAAAAAGAAGACAGCCGCCAGAGCCCACAAGCTGATGGAAGATGTCCCGTTATGGGCCGCAGCGGCGATCCATCGCGGGCCGAGTACGGCTGCGATGTTGAAGAGGAGAACGTCCCAGAAGCCCATCTCGCGGCGAAGCTGCGAGATCACCTCTCGATGGGGTTGAGCCAAGCTCTGCGCCTCCCGTTGGCGGAAAACAAAATCCCGGCCGCTGACGACCGGGATTCAAAGCCTACCAGATTTTGATTGTGAGGCCGCGACTATCGGCGCATGAAGTAGAACAGCGCTCCTCCAGCTATACCCAATGCTCCGAGCAGCAGGATGATCGGTAAAGCCGAGGAAGTCTGCGGCAGCTTCGCGGTGTTCTGAGCATTCTCTACCGGAGCAGAAGCTTGCGCAGGCGCAGGCGGAGCAGACTGCCTCTCGGTGAGAGCCTGATCTTTATGGCGCTGCTGGGCCGCAGTCGCACTGTTCTGACGTGTCGGAGCTGTGGCCGGCTGATCGCTTTGCGGCAATGCCGGCATCCGGTTTTCCGCGACCAGAGTATTTTGCGCCGGTGCTTTCGCCAATTCTGTGGACGCCGCTGAACTCTCCGGTCCTAGATTTCCCGTTCTGACACCTTCAGCATTCAGCCTGGCAATGCTGTCGTTATTGAAAGACCTGGATGCTTTGGGATGCTGAGCTTTAATTGCCCGTGCAATCTCGGCCAGGCTCTGTCTTGAGGTCGCGGCTGCCGGAGCTCCGGAAACAAAGTGCTGAACGCCAAACTCAAATCCTTCATTTCCGCTGGCTGGAGCGCTGCCCGTGAAAGAGGCCTCTTGAGGGTTGCCGGAAACCGGCGAGATGAAGTTGGGGTTATAGACCGAAGGTCCCGTAGCCGTCCTGCTATCGTTGGTATTTACATTGGTAAGCGGCGCCCCTACCGCTGGGCCGCTGCCGGGAAGCGCGATGTCTGGCGTAGAAATGATTGGAGCATCGGGAGTGCCGGCAGGGGTTGACGCTACGTTGTACGTGGTTCCGTATCCACCCGTGGTTGTAACTTGACCAACGCATGCCAAAGATGCGATTAAGACCAGAGAGAGAGAAAGTTTACTGAACATTGGAGACTCCTGGGAGGTGCCGCGCACGTTCCCTTCGGCATTGTCGTGCCTTTGTTCTCTGTTGCGCCCTACCAGTCCAGGCGCAGGGATCCTGCAACCTTGGATGTGAGAGCTGCTCAGAGGGATGCGATAGTACCCCTAATAGTCAACAATTTCCAGTGTTTCGGATGACAGCATGACCACTGTTCTTAACCGGAACTCAAGCCTGTTCCAATGTTGCAAACCTTTGTCACCCTCCTTGTCTCGTTGGTGGGCGCTCGTTCCAAAGATGGAAGCTGGCCTCTCAAGGTGGCTGT
>Ga0209474_10002443_pt1 | contig 17051 bp, 16 predicted proteins | sample GraSoiAngelo_145_FD_185902 | JGI IMG/M metagenome (GOLD analysis project Ga0209474, IMG submission 185902) | Grasslands soil microbial communities from the Angelo Coastal Reserve, California, USA - 14_1009_05_20cm (SPAdes) (version 2) | ecosystem: Environmental > Terrestrial > Soil > Grasslands...
TACCCCCGGCCGAAAATGGAGAGCTCTATTTCACCAGCCGCGGGCGGAATCCGATCCATCGCGGTCGCCAAGGGCGTGTAACAATGCCGCTGCCTCCCGCTCAGCCAGAGACGCTTGGGCCGGTGTTAGGGGTGGCAGGCGGCGGAAACGTACGAGCGAGAGATTCGTCACTGTCCCCGCCGCATTTCGCGAACGACCGACCGTCCAGTAGAACACAGCTCCAGGCACGGCCAACGACCGATCGGCCTCAGTTGCAAGGTCGTCGAACGAGAACTCGGTGAACTCGACCTTCCCTGGATCGCCGCCTCCGTATGTCACCGGGACAAGTCTGCATTGAAAGCTGTTCTTCCCAACTCGTTCGACTACACCCTCCCATTCATGCATTGTGTGCAGCGCGCGTTTGCCGTAGCCACTTCGTTCCACAACCACTGGTTGGGTCAAAGGGGCTGAGATTTTCTGAGGACCCTTCGTTGACGCTCCGCTAGGGTTTCCCGAGTCCTGAAGAGAACCCATCGTCCGCGACAAGTCGGGCCAGCCGACTATTGTCGTATTAGTGGGTCCGAAGGACGATGTGATCTCATTACGCTGCCAGGGGACGCTCGCGTCGCTCGCCCCTTCGACGTCGATAGGTTTGGTAGATCGTTCGGTCATACTGCCTCCAACAGGGTGGACATCAACTGCGCTTCCAATTTTCGTGCCGCGGCCCATTTCGCATCTAAGACGCGAGCGGCTGCCGCAGCATTGGCGCGCCGCTCCGCCTTAGCCAACCGGAAATGGGCGTTGATCCCTATGTAAACGCCGTTCGGCACAATTCTCACCGACGGCGCGAGTTCAACTCGAATATACCCAGGCACTTCAGCGTCCTTGCGATGAACTTCCACGGTCATGACGCGCATGCCGACGCGTTTTCCATCCGGCCGCGTTTGCCACTCGTCGCCTTGAAACAACGGCTCCCAATAGTCCTTTGGGAGAAACCGATCACCGAAGGCATGCCACGCGGATTCATCCTCAGTCCTGAAATGAGAATCGGCGTTGATCCCTAACGCGTCAACGGGGGTTTCAGGTAGGAGTTCGAAAAACCCTCTCGCAAAATCCCGAAGATCCAGCTCACGACCCTGGTCAACCGTCGCTAGGACGGCCTGCTGCTGGGTTACCTGTACGGACAACCAATCGGCAACGAATGACGCGAGCTGAGGCGATACGATCATCGGGCGGTCACCCCCTGCCTGCGTCGCATGCTCAGCTAAGTTTTCAGGAATGAGTTTCTTCTCGGCTAGCCACGACGGATGCACAATTGCCGGATTGAATGATCCGGCGCCTACGATCGTAACGCCACTTAACTCCGGCGTCGGCATGCCTGGAATGTAGGGCCTCATGCAAGGGCCTGCCTAGCGGATCGCGTTGGCGATAAGGCTACTCCCCCAGCACCTTGATGATCACCCGCTTTTTGCGCTGGCCGTCCCACTCCCCGTAGAACACCCGCTGCCACGGGCCTAGGTCAAGCTTGCCGGCGGTGATCGGGACGATCACCTCGTGCCCGATCGTGAGGCTCCGCAGGTGGGCGGCCGCGTTGTCCTCCCCCGTTTCATTGTGTCGGTACCGTTTGGGATCCCACGGCGCGATGGCGGTCTCGAGCCACTTGAGGATGTCCGCCCACAGTCCCGACTCGTGATCGTTCACGAAGACCGAGGCGGTGATGTGCATCGCGCTCACCAGCGCGAGCCCTTCCGCGACGCCGCTCTCCCGGACCTGCTCGGCCACCTGGTCGGTGATGTCGATGATTTCCTGGCGGGATTTGGTGGTGAACCACATGTAGTGAGTGTGAGACTTCATCTGACCCCCCGAAAGCGGAAGGTGGAACGCGGAACGCGGAACTGACGGGCCGGCGCCGAATCGCGCGTTCCGCCTTCCGCGTTCCCCGTTCCGCGTTTCCACCGTGTCGAATTGTCACACGGACACCAACGCTCTAGATTGCCCCGTCAAATATGGCCCTCCCCTTCCGCCAGCGGATCTTCCTGATCCTGGTGGCGCTGACCGCTGTGCCGACCACCCTGGCCGTCGTAGGCTGGGCGCTCGCGGTGCGCACGGTGGCGCCGTCTGCGGGGGCGCGCGTGGCGCTCGAGGAAATGGCGGCGTCCGCACGCCTGATGGTGGATCGGATGGACACGACCCACTTGGCGCCGCGGGAGCGGGCGGCCTTCCGGGAGCATCTCGAGCAGCTCTCCAACTCCGTGACCCTGGCGCGCCGCGCGGAGACGTACCTGCGCTACTACGCCGGCGGCTTCGCGGCGGTCGTCTTCGTGCTCGGCGCGTTCGCGGTCATCGCGGCAGTGCGTCTGGTGGGCCACCTCTCGCGCCAGCTCTCCCGTCCGATCGACGAGCTCGTCGGCTGGACGCGAATGATCCGGCGACGCATGCCGTTGCCGGCGGGTCCGCCGACGCGCGGGGCTCCGGAATTCGAAGCGCTGCGCCAGGCGCTGCGCGAGCTCGCGACGGCGCTCGAAGCCGCGCGCGAGCGCGAGCTCGAGGCGGAGCGGCTGCGCGCGTTCCGCGAGGTGGCGCGTCGGGTCGCGCACGAGATCAAGAATCCCCTCACGGCCATGCGGATCGCGGTCGACCAGGTCGGACGGACAGCCGGACCGGCGGACGGTCGGACGGTGACGGCGGTGGAAGTGCTGGCGGCGGAGACGCAGCGGCTGGAGCAGCTCGCCAAGGAGTTCGCCGAATTCGGCCGTCTGCCGGAAGGACCGAAGAGCGAGGTGGATCTGGTAGACCTTCTGATGGACCTGGGCAAAAGCGCCGTGCCCGCCGAGGTGGACGTGTCGGTGCGAGCCAACGGGGAGCCCTGCAAGCTGCTGGGGCACTACGACCCGCTCCGGCGGGCGTTCGCGAACCTGCTGCGCAACGCCTCGGAGGCGATGGGAGGGCGCGGATCGATCGAGATCGCCGTGAGCCGGGACGGGAACGGGTTGGCGGTGACGATCGCCGACCATGGCGTCGGCATCCCGGACGACCTGCGCCCGCGCGTGTTCGAGCCGTATTTCACGACCAAACGGGACGGCACGGGTCTGGGGCTCGCTCTTGTGCGCCAGACGATCGAGGCCCACAACGGGAGCATCACCGTGGCGGAGACGCCGGGCGGCGGCGCCACGTTCTCCATCGTCCTGTCCGCCGCGTGAGCCCGCGCGTCCTGCTCGTCGACGACGAGACGAACATCCGCAAGATGGTCGCGGCCCTGCTCGAGTCGGAGGGGTTCGAGACGGCGGAGGCGGCGAACGGCACCGCGGGGCTGGCGGAGGTGGAGCGCGACGCGCCCGACGCCGTGTTGCTCGACCTGATGATGCCGGGCGGGCCCGATGGCCTCGCGACGCTCGAGCAGCTCAAGCGGGTGGCGCCCGACCTGCCGGTGGTGATGATGAGCGGCAAAGCGAACCTCGCCGACGCGGTGCGGGCCACCAAGCTGGGCGCCTTTCAGTTCCTCGAAAAGCCGCTCACGCCGGAGGGCCTGCTCACGACGCTGCGGGCCGCGCTCGAGCTGTCGCGCACGCTCGCCGAGAACCGGCGCCTGCACGAAGCCCTGGGCCATGCCGACCCGCTGGTGGGCGTGAGCACGGCGATGGAGGAGCTGCGTCGGCTGATCGCGCGGGTCGCCCCCACCGAGGTGCGGGTGCTGATCACGGGCGAATCGGGGACCGGGAAGGAGCTCGTCGCCTCCGCCATCCATCGCCAGAGCGGCCGCGCGACGAAGCCCTTCGTATGCGTGAACAGCGCGGCCATCCCGAAGGACCTCGTCGAATCGGAGATGTTCGGCCACGAGCGCGGCGCGTTCACCGGCGCCACGGAGCGGCGCGTGGGGCGGTTCGAGCTCGCGGATCGCGGCACGCTGTTCCTCGACGAGGTGGGCGACCTGGGGCCGGAGGCCCAGGCGAAGCTGCTGCGCGTGCTCGAGTCGGGCGTGATCGAGCGACTCGGCGGTGAGAAGCCGGTCACGGTGGACGTACGCGTGATCGCGGCGACCAACAAGGATCTCGCAAAAGCCTCGATGCAGGGCCAGTTCCGGGAGGATCTGTTGTTCCGTCTCAACGTCCTCCCGATCCACATTTCGCCGCTGCGCGAGCGTCCCGACGACATTCCACCCTTGGTGCAGCACTTCGCCGCCCGGTACACGACGCGGCTCGGCCGGCCGGTGCGGTTCGACGTCGGCGCGGTGCAGCTCCTCGCCTCCTACCGCTGGCCCGGCAACGTGCGTGAGCTGGCGAACATCATGGAGCGCCTGGCGATCCTCGTCGGCGGCGACGTCGTGACCGCGGACGACGTGGCGCGCGTGGTGCCCGGAGACGGTGCGCCTCGCTCCGCCGCGCCGAGTGAGAGCTGGAGCGACGTGGCGCTCGCGGAGGCCCTCGACGACTTCGAGCGCACGCTCATCGCGCGGGCCCTGTCGGCGGCGCGCGGCAACGTGGCAGAGGCGGCCCGCAAGCTCGCCACGGACCGAGCGAACCTGTATCGCCGCATGCGCCGGCTCGGCCTCGAGCCGCCGCGCAACGTAGCGGGATGACACGCCCCCCAACCTGGATGCCCGCTATGCGCGCGCTCGTACTCGTGGTTCTCTGTGCGCTCGGCAGCGCCGTCGCCGCCGCGCAGGACACCGCTATCGTGATCCAGCCCGAGAGCGCGGGGATCATGGTGCCGCCTCCCGAGCTGCCCCACGCCGTCGCGGAGGAAGCGGTGCGCCGCTACAACGCGGCCACGACGACCCGGCTGGTGGGTCGCTCGCGCCTGCCGCGCGGGAACGAGTGGCGCGGCGACGTCGCCGTGCGGAACGGCACCGTGGTGGTGGCGGGCCGCGTGGACGGCACGCTGCTGGTCATCAACGGCGACGCGATTCTCGACTCCGGGGCGGTGGTCACGGGCGACGTGTTCGTCGTCGGCGGAACCGTGGCGCGCAGCCCCGGTGCCACGGTCGGGGGTGATGTGCGCGTGTACACGGCGCCCCTCGCCTACCGCACCAAGGGCGAGGACCTCGCGCTCGCCCCACCGGACCTCCGCCGCTGGTTCCGGCGGCTGGGGATCGAGAAGTCGTGGGGCACGGCCGACTCGCGCTCGTCCTTGACGCTCGCCACGGGCGGCACGTTCAACCGGGTCGAGGGACTGCCGGTCGTGGTCGGGCCGTTGTTCGACTGGAAGCTCCACCGGAACGTGCGCTTGCGGGTCGACGCGCTGGGGGTCTTCCGCACCGCGGGAAATTTCACCGACAAGCGGAGCGACCTGGGCTACCTGTTGCGCACCGAGCTGCGCGCGGGAGAGACGCCCGCCTACGGGATCGAGTTCCGCGCCTTCGATGACGTCACGCCGGTCGAAGATTGGGGGCTGCGCGCCGGCGAAGTCGGCTGGGCCGCGTTCCTGTTCCAGCGCGACTATCGCGATTACTACCTCAGCAAGGGCGTCGCGGGCCGCGCGTTCGTCCAGCCCGACCGCTCGCTGCGCCTCGACATCGACGCTCAGCACGACTGGCAAACGAGCGTCGGCGCGCGCGATCCCTGGACGGTCTTCCGCAACAGCGAGGCCTGGCGCCCCAACGCGCCCATCGACGACGGCCACTACACGACGCTCGCCGGCACCCTCACGTTCGACACGCGGAACGATCGGCTCGAGCCGACCGCGGGCTGGTTCCTGCGCGCCCGGTTCGAGAACTCGCGCTCGGAGGACGTGATCCCGCAAACCGGGGTACCGGCGTCCGTGCGCGCCCCGCTCCCCACCGACGGCTCCTACGCCTTCAGCCGCCTGTTCTTCGATTTCCGCCGCTACACACGCGTGAGCCCGTCGGGACGCATCAAGCTGCGGCTCTTCGCCGGCGGCTGGATCGGCGGCGATCCGCTGCCGCTGCAGCAACGGCTGTCGACGGGGGGACCCGATCCCCTCGCCGGGTACGGCTTCCGGGCCAGCGCGTGTAACGGCGACATCATCGACCCGGCGTTCCGTAACACCCACCTGGCCGCATGCGATCGCGTCATCCTCGCCCAGGCCGAGTACCGCGGTCACCTCTCGCTGCACTGGTCGTATGGCTCCGCGGCCCCCCAGGACGAAAGCGCGAAGTTTCCGTTCACGCTCCAAGGCCCGGACCTCGTCGTCCTCGCGGACGCGGGACAGGCCTGGCTCGTCGGCAGCGGGCCGGGTCGCCTTCCCGCCGATCGGCTCCCTACGCTGGGCAGCTGGCTCGCCGACCTCGGTCTGGGCATCGATTGGGGAGGGCTCGGTCTGTACGTGGCGAAGGCGGTGACCGCCGGCGAGCCGCTGCGATTCACGCTGCGACTCGATCACCGCTTCTGAGGTGAGGTCGGGTCTCGCATTCCTGGCCCTGCTCGGCGGGGTGTCGGTCTCTCGGGCCGCCGCGCAGGCGCCCGCGTTGACGGTCATCGTCCAGAGCGGCGTCCCCCGCGTCCAAACCACCGCGCTCCTCGCCGACGGCAGGTTCGTCGGCCTCATGCGCTCCGGCTTTCCGCTCCGCCTGCATTACCGTCTCGAGCTGTGGCGCTCCCGGTCCGGCTGGTTCGATCAGTACATCGCCGAGGCCCCGTGGGACGCCGTCGCGCGTCACGATCCCCTCGCCGACGACTTCGTGCTGATCCGCACCGGCGGCAGCGTGGCCCGATACGGCACGCCGGAGGACCTCGAGCGCGCATTCGAGCTCCCCTACCGCGTAAACCTGAAGCTCCAGGGCTCGGGGAACTTCTACTTCCTCTGTCGGCTCGACGTGACCACGCTCAACGACACGGACCTGGAAGAGCTGACGCGGTGGCTGAAGGGGGATGTGAGCCCGGCGGTCTCAGGCGGCAACCTGGGCGGCGCGCTCACCCGCGGGGCGCAACGGCTGCTGGTGCGAATCGCGGGCCTCCCGCGGCTCACCCTCGAGGCGCGGTCCGAGACGTTCAACCGCAGGGAGAACTAAGAGCCAAACCGCTGGTCGATCGCGCGGCGGATATCGTCCAGAGAATTGCCCTGGGAGGCGAGCCTGATCGCCAGCGTCGCTTCGCCGATGCAGATGTCGCACTGCGAGCCGTGGTCGGACTCGAAGCAGGTGAGCAGCGAGCGATGCCCGAAATGCCTGGCGCACTCGCAATAACAATGGATGCCGTCGAGCACCTGGGGAGCCCGGTGCGCTCCCGCGTACGCCTCCGCGGCTCCGGGCGTCTGCAACACCATGCCGAGCGGCAGCACCCGCTCGGCGGTCACGCCAGGCCGCGGCTCGGGGTGCACCGCCGGCCCGGCCCCGCGCTTCATCACGAGCAACCCCACAACCGCCACCCCTGCCAGCCCCGCGATGATCCAGGGAGCCTTCTGGGTCACAACGCTTCGAGGGTCGCCAGCACCTCGCCGCCGTAGAACAGGCGAATGTACTTGGACTGGATGGACGTCAGCCGCCGCACTGCCCATGCCAGGTGCACGAAATGCGGCTCGAACGGCGGCCGCAGCGGGTGCATTCCCGCTTCCTCAGGCAGCAGGTTGCCCTTCCGGGTGTTGCAACTCGAGCACGCCGTGAGGACGTTGCTCCAGGCATTGGTCCCCCCGCGCGACAGGGGTACGAGATGGTCGCGGGTGAGGCACTCCCGGTGCCGCAGCTCCTGCTGACTCCGGCCGCAGAACTGGCAGCGGTAATTGTCACGGGCGAAGAGAAACGTGTTGGTCACCTGGCGGCGGAACCGGCGCGGCACGTGGACGAATTTGACGAGCCTGATCACCGCCGGCCGCGGGATGGCCAGGCGCTCGCTCTTCACGACGGGTCCGTCCGCCTCGACGATCTCCGCCTTACGGTCGATCACGAGTCGTAGTGCCCTGCGCACGGGCACCATGGTCAGTGGCTCGAATGAGGCGTTGAGCGCTAGGCAGCGCAAAAGGACTCCCTCGGTGAGAAGCGGCCGTCCCGCTCGACGCTCGAGCGAGACGGCCTCGTATGCTACACCACCTGCTAACGCGCGGCAAGACCTTGGGTTAAGTCCCTCCATCCTGGGCGAATGCAGGGCGCAGCACCTCGAGCTGCTCGGCCACCGAGCGTCGCGAGGCCCCGCCGGGGGTCGCACGGCTCTCCACCGAATCCTCCCACGTTCCCAGTTGGGACAGCGCGGCCGCGAGCGCGGGATGGATTCCCGCCGCCACCGGGCCCGGCACCCGATCGAGCGGCACCCCGGAGCGCTCCGCTTCACGCACCAGCCGACCCACGAGGCCGTGGCTCTCGCGGAACGGCACGCCGGCCTCCACCAGGAGGTCGGCGAGGTCCGTCGCGCGCAGCGAAGCATCGAGCGCGGCCCGCATCCGCTCGGCGTCCACGCCGAGCGCGGCGATGGCACCGGTCGCCGCGGGCAGCACGAGCGCCAGCGTATCGAATCCATCGAACAGCAGCGCCTTGTCCTCCTGGAGGTCCTTGCTGTACCCCGCCGGGAGGCCCTTCAGGGTCGTGAGCAACGCCACGAGGTCGCCCAGCAGCCGGCCCGATTTGGCACGCGCCAGCTCGAAGATGTCGGGGTTCCGCTTCTGCGGCAGCAGGCTCGAGCCGGTGCTGAAGTCGTCCGACAGGCGCACGAAGCCGAACTCCGCGCTCGTATAGAGCACGAGCTCGGCCGCGAGGCGCGAGAGGTGCGTGCCCACGAGGGTCAACGCAAACAAGACTTCCGCGACGAAGTCGCGGTCGCCCGTCGCGTCCAGGGCGTTGGCGGAGACTGAGCGGAAGCCGAGTGCTTCTTTCAGGAGCACGCGGTCGACGGCGAACCCCGATCCCGCCAGCGCCCCGGATCCGAGCGGCAGCTCCGCCACCCTGCGCCGGGCGTCCGCCAGGCGCTGGCGGTCGCGCACCAGGGGCCACGCGTGAGCCAGCAGGACGTACGCCCAACGCACCGGCTGGGCACGCTGGCCGTGCGTGTAGCCCGGCAACAGAACGTCCACCCCTTCTTCTGCGCGCGCGACGAGCGCCCGCCCGAATGCCGCGAGGTCACGGTCGAGCTGGTCGATCGCTCCGAGGGTCCAGAGGCGCAGGTCGGTTGCGACCTGGTCGTTCCGCGACCGGCCGGTGTGCAGCTTGCCGGCGACCGCACCGACTTCCGCGAACAACAGCCGCTCCACGAGCGTGTGCACGTCCTCGTCCGGGGCACCCACCGCGGCACCGTCGGCCAGCCGCTCCCCCACGCGGTCGAGGCCCTCGAGCAGCTGGTTCTCCTCGTCGGGGGTGAGCACCCCGACCCGGCCGAGCGCGTGGACCCAGGCTTTGCTCGCGGCGACGTCCTGGGGCCAGAGCCGGTGGTCGACTGGCAGGCTGCGATTCAGCGCGTCGAGCGCTTCACTGGGGCCGAGCGTGAACCGGCCGCCCCACATCTGGTGCGCCGGTGGGGGAGGGGCCTGCGACGGTGCCGGGGTGTCCGTGGGCTGACGCGCCATCAATCCGCCGTCGCGCCGACTTCTTGCTGGCGGCGCGCCGCCTCGAGGCCGGACCCGATCCGGATCGAGAGGCCGTAGAGATGAATGAAGCCCTCGGCATCCTTCTGATCGTAGACGTTGTCCTTGCCGAAGGTGGCGTACGAGGGCTGGTACAGCGCGTACGGGCTTTCCCGCCCCGCGACCGTGAAGCCGCCCTTGAAGAGCTTCAGCCGCACGGCGCCGGTCACCCGCTTCTGGGTGCTCGCGACCGCGGCGTCGAGCGCCTCCCGCTCCGGCGTCCACCAGCGACCGTCGTACACCAGGTCGGCGTAGCGAAGCGCCAGCTCGTCCTTGAGGCGCAATGTCCGGCGATCGAGCACCAGCTGCTCGAGCTCACGGTGCGCCGCGTACAGCAGCGTGCCGCCCGGCGTCTCGTAGACACCGCGCGATTTCATCCCGACCAGCCGGTCCTCCACGACGTCGGCCCGGCCGACGCCGTGCTCGCCCGCGGTGGCGTTCAACGACTCCAGCAGCTCCACCGGCCCCATGGGGACGTGGTTCACGGTGACGGGCGTCCCGTCCTCGAACCCGATCTCCACGACCACGGGGAGGTCGGGGGCCTCGAGCGGATCCCGGGTCAAGACGAAGATGTGCTCCGGCGGCTCGCGCGCGGGATCTTCGAGGATGCCCCCCTCGTGCGAGCAGTGCCAGAGGTTGCGGTCGGTGGAGTACGGCTTCTCGAGGGTGGCCTGGACAGGCACGCCCTTGGTTTTCACGTAGGCGATGAGGTCCTCGCGGCCCTTGAACTGCCACTCGCGCCACGGAGCGATCACCTGGAGCTCGGGCGCGAGGGCGGCGTAGGTCAGCTCGAAGCGGACCTGGTCGTTGCCCTTCCCGGTGCAGCCGTGGGCCAGCGCTTGGGCGCCGATCTGTTGTGCGAGCCCGACATGGTGGGCCGCCATGACGGGCCGCGCCATGGCCGTGCCGAGCAGATAGGTGCGCGCGTACACGGCGCCGGCGCGGAGCGTGGGAAACACGAAGTCGCGAACGAACTCTTCGCGCAGGTCCCGCACGACGCAGTCGACGGCACCGGAGCGCTTGGCCTTCTCGACCAGGCCGGCAAGCTCGCCCGCCCCCTGCCCCACGTCGGCGGCGAAACACACCACCCTGGCGGCATATTTCTCGCGCAGCCAGGGCACGATCGCCGACGTGTCGAGTCCACCCGAATACGCGAGTACCACCAACGGCCCCATGGCACGCTCCCTGTCGATTTATGCAGAAGGATGCATAAACATACATCAGCACGGGGGTCTGTCAACGCCCGGTCACCGTCTAGCGGACTCCCCACGTTTGGCCGATTCTTCAGGGCCTCAATGAACCGGCGCGACCTGCTCCGCTCCCTGGCCACGGCGATCGCCCTCCCGGCGATCTCGGGGCTGCCCGCCGACCCGTCGTTCGCGCTCGGCCGCCGCGCGCACCGTCGCGCGCGTGCCGGCGGCCTCCAGGTGCTGGACCCGCATCAGAGCGAGACGGTGGCGACGATCGCCGACATGATCATCCCCGCGACGGACACACCCGGCGCGCGCGCCGCCGAGGTCCATCGGTTCATCGATCTGCTGCTCGCGGAGTGGGCCCCGGATGACGACCGGAGGCAATTCCTCGAGGGGCTGGCCGACGTGGACGCGCGTGCCCGCGCTGCGTCCGCCCCGGATTTCCTCACCGCGACCGAGGCGCAGCGCGCGGCGATCCTGACCGCGCTCGACGCCGAGGCACAGGAACGCCGCAAGGCCCAGCGCGACGCGCCGCCGCACTTTTTCGAGCGGATGAAGTTCCTCACGGTGTACGGCTACTGCACCTCGGAGGTGGGGGCCTCCGCCGAGCTTCACTACGAGGTGATCCCGGGCTCATACGACGCGTGCACCGAGCTCGGCCGCTGGCGCGCGGCCCCGGGGGACTTCTGATGGCCGCGCCCAGCTTCGACGCCATCGTCGTCGGATCCGGCATCACCGGCGGGTGGGCGGCCAAGGAGTTGTGCGAGCGCGGGCTCAAGACGCTCGTGCTCGAGGCCGGCCGGCCGATCGATCCGGCGCGCGATTACGTCGAGCACGTGCCGCCGTGGCAGATGAAGTTCCGCGGCTTCGGCGACCGCAAGGCGCTCGAACGCGATCAGTTCATCCAGCGCCATTGTTACGCCTGCAACGAGTACAGCGGCAAGTTCTTCGTGAACGACCGCGAGAACCCCTACACCTTCGATTCCGACAAGCCGTTCCACTGGATCCGTGGCCGCCAGGTCGGCGGCAAGTCCATCATGTGGGGCCGGCAGGTATACCGCTGGAGCGATCTCGATTTCGAGGCCAACGCGCGGGACGGCTTCGGCGTGGACTGGCCGATCCGCTACGCCGACATCGCGCCGTGGTACGACTACGTGGAACGGTTCATCGGGGTGAGCGGCGAGCGGTTGGGACTGCCGCAGCTGCCGGACGGGCAATTCCTGCCGCCGATGGCGCTGAACTGCGCCGAGCAAGTGGTCCGGGACGGCGTCGCCAAGCGGTTCGCCCCCGAGCGGATCGTGACGATCGGCCGGGTCGCGATCCTCACCGCGCCGCATCGCGGCCGCCCGGCGTGCCATTACTGCGGGCCCTGCGAGCGTGGCTGCATCACGCATTCGTACTTCAACAGCATCGGCGTCACCCTTCCGGCGGCCCGCGCGACGGGGCGCCTCACGCTGCGGCCGTACAGCGTCGTGCACAGTGTGATCTACGACGGCCAGCGCGACCGCGCCGCCGGCGTCCGCGTCATCGACGCGCAGACGCGCCAGCCGCTCGAGTTCCGCGCACGCGTCGTCTTCCTGTGCGCTTCGACGCTCGAGTCCACCCGCATCCTCCTGAACTCGAAGACCACGCGCTTCCCGACCGGGCTCGCCGACTCGAGCGGCGAGCTGGGCAAGAACCTGATGGATCACACCATGGGCGGGGGCGCGCGGGGCGTGATCCCGGGCATGGAAGAGCGCACGGTCCACGGACACCGGCCCAACGGGATCTACGTCCCCCGGTTCCGCAATGTGAAGGCGCCGCATCCCGAGTTCCTGCGAGGCTACGGGTTTCAGGGGGGCGGCGGGCGCGCCGGCTGGGGTCGGGCGGCCGGCCAGCCGGGGTTCGGCGTGGAGCTCAAGCGCGCCCTGCACGCGGAGGGACCGTGGGGCTTTTCGTTCTACGGGTTTGGCGAGTGCCTCCCGCGGTCCACCAACTACGTCGAGCTCGACCCCGTCACGGTCGACGCTTGGGGGATTCCCGCGCTGCGGATTCACTGTGCCTGGAGTGACAACGAGCGCAAACTGCTGCACGACATGTCGGTCACCGCGGCGGAGATGCTCGACGCCGCGGGGGCAAAGGACATCACGCCGTTCGTGGACGACAATCCGCCCGGCCTGACGATCCACGAGATGGGGACCGCCCGGATGGGGCGCGATCCGAAGACGGCCGTCCTCAACGCTCACAACCAGTGCCACGACGTGAAGAACCTGTTCGTGACGGACGGGGCCTGCATGGCCTCGTCGGCGAACCAGAACCCGTCCATCACCTACATGGCGCTCACCGCCCGGGCGGCCGCGTATGCGGTGGACGCGATGAAACGGAGGGAACTATGACGAGCTGCGGGATGCGGGATGCGGGATGCGTGACCTCCGATCGCCGGACGTTCCTGAAGACGCTCGGCGCATCCGCGCTCGCGACGTTCGGGATTCCCTCATCTCGCATCCGGCTTCCCGCTTCCCGCATCGACCGCATCGGGCTGCAGCTGTACACCGTGCGCGACGAGATGAAAAAGGACGTCGAGGCAACGATCGCCCGCGTCGCCGCGACCGGCTACACCGAGGTCGAGTTCGCGGGCTACTTCGGCCGGGCGCCGCGCGACCTGCGCGCCCTGCTGGACCACAACGGGCTCTCGTCGCCCTCTTCGCACATATCGCTCGCCCCGGACCAGTGGCGCGCCGCGCTCGACGCCGCTGCCGTCGTCGGCCACCGCTACGTCGTGCTCGCGTGGATTCCGGCGGAGGAGCGGCACACGCTCGACGACTACAAGCGCTGGGCGGAGCGCCTCAACCACGCCGGGACCGAGGCCAAGGCCGCGGGACTGCAGTTCGCCTATCACAACCACGACTTCGAGTTCACTCCGGTGGAAGGCAAGCTCCCGTACGACATCCTGCTCGCCGAGACCGATCCCAAGCTCGTCCAGCTGGAGATGGACCTGTACTGGATCACCAAGGGAGGGCAGGATCCCCTGGCGTACTTCGCACGCTGGCCCGGGCGGTTCCCAATGGTCCACGTGAAGGATTCGATGGGCCCGCCCGACAACAAGATGGCCGACGTGGGCGCCGGTAAGATCGACTGGAAGCGAATCTTCGCCAAGGAGCAGCAGGCCGGTATCAAGCATTTCTTCGTGGAGCACGACCAGCCGGCGGACGCATTCGCGTCGATCCGGGCGAGCTGCGAGTACTTGAAGCGCCTCGAGTTTTGATGGACCGGCGAACGGCAGTGGCGGCGCTGGGCGCCGCCGCCATGGGTTCTGCCCTTAAGGGCGGTGTTTCGCCGAGCCCAGGCTTCAGCCTGGGACGGCTCAAGCAGTCCGTCTCCCGTTGGCCTTATCGACAAATCCCCCTCGGGGAGTTCGTTCGCGCGGCCGCCGGAATGGGGCTCGTCGCGATCGACCTGCTGGGTCCCGACGACTGGGACCCGGTGCGTGAGGCGGGCCTCGCATGCTCCATGGGGTATCCCACCGCGCGCAAGGACTTCATTGCGACCGGCTTCAACGATCGCGCGAACCACCGGATGCTGTTGCACGAGCTGGAGGAAACCATTCCGCTCGCCGCGCGCCACGCCGTCCCGAATGTGATCGCGATGTTCGGCAACCGTCGCGGCAGGGGCGACGGGGAGGCGATCGACAACTGTGTCGCGGGGCTCAACGCGATCAAGGCGCAAGCGGAAGAGCAGCGGGTCACGATCTGCCTCGAGCTCCTGAACAGCAAGATCGATCACCCGGACTACCAGGGCGACCGGACGGCTTTCGGGGTCGCCGTGGTGAAGGCCGTGGGCTCGCCGCGCGTCAGGCTGCTGTACGACATCTATCACATGCAGATCATGGAAGGCGACATCATCCGCACCATCCGCGACAACCGGGAGTGGCTCGCCCACTTCCATACCGGGGGCGTGCCCGGCCGCCACGAGCTGGACGGCACGCAGGAGCTGAACTGGCATGCGGTCGCGGCGGCCATCGCCGATACCGGCTTCGCGGGGTTCGTGGCGCACGAGTTCACCCCGACGCGCGATCCGCTCACGTCGCTGCGCGAGGCGGTGGCCGTATGCAACGTCTGACAGCGCAGGCGAAGCGGTACGACGTGTGCATCGTCGGCTCCGGGGCCGGCGGGGGGATGGCGGCCTACGTGCTCACCAAGGCCGGCGCCGACGTGGTGGTGCTCGAGGCGGGTGAGCCGTGGGACAACGCGAAGGACTCGGCGATGCTGACGTGGCCGTACGAGTCGCCGCGCCGCGGGAAATCCACGAAGGAGCGACCCTTCGGCGAGTTCGACGCCTGCATCGGCGGGTGGGAGCTCCCCGGCGAGCCGTACACGCGGGCGCCGGGCACCGACTTCGCCTGGTGGCGGGCCCGAATGGTCGGCGGCCGGACCAATCATTGGGGCCGCATCTCCCTCCGCTTCGGGCCGTACGACTTCAAGCGCAAGAGCAGGGACGGCCTGGGCGACGACTGGCCCATCTCCTACGAGGACGTCGCGCCCTACTACGACAAGATCGACCGCCTGATCGGGGTGTTCGGCTCCATGGAGAGCCTTCCGAACGAGCCGAATGGGGTGTTCCTGCCGCCGCCACGCCCCCGCTGCCACGAGCTACTGGTCAAACAGGCGGCGGACCGGCTACATGTCACCTGCATCCCGGCACGCCTCTCGATCCTCACCCGGCCGCTGAACGGACGGGCCGCGTGCCACTACTGCGGCCAATGCAACCGCGGCTGCCGGGTCAACGCGAACTTCACGTCCACGAACGTGCTGCTCGCTCCCGCGCTCGCCACGGGGAAGCTCACCCTGCTCACGAACGCCATGGCGCGCGAGGTGCTGGTGGATACGAGCGGCCGCGCCACGGGTGTGGCGTATGTCGACAAGGCGACAGGGACCGACCGGCGCGTAAGCGCCAAAGTGGTGGTCCTCGCCGCGAGCGCCTTGGAGACCGCGCGCCTGCTGCTCAACTCCCTGTCGTCCCAGTTCCCCAACGGCCTGGCCAACTCGAGCGGCACCGTGGGCAAGTACATCACCGACACGACCGGCACGGACGTCGGCGGGTTCATCCCGAAAATGATGGACCACGTGCCCCACAACGACGACGGCGTGGGGGGCATGCATCTCTACATGCCGTGGTGGCTCGACAACGCGAAGCTCGACTTCCCGCGCGGCTATCACATCGAGGTCTGGGGCGGCCCGCACGTGCCGTCCTACGACTTCCTGGGCGGGATTCATCGCTACCCCTCCGGCGGCGGCTACGGCAAGCAGCTGAAGGACGACTACCGGCGCTACTACGGCGCGACGATCGGCTTCTCGGGCCGCGGCGAGATGATCCCCAACGACGAGAGCTACTGCGAGATCGACCCGCGCACGGTGGATCGGTGGGGGATTCCGGTCCTCAGGTTTCACTGGAAGTGGTCGGATCACGAGTACAAGCAGGTGAAGCACATGCAGGAGACGTTCCGGGCGCTGATCGCCGACATGGGGGGTCAGGTGTTCTCGCCGATGCCGGGGCCCGAGCGGGGGTACGGCATCGCCGCAGGCGGCACCATCATCCACGAGCTGGGCGGGGCCCGCATGGGGGACGACCCGAAGACGTCCGTCACGAACCGCTGGTGCCAGGCGCACGACTGCAAGAACCTGTTCGTCGCCGATGGGGGACCGTTCGTGTCCCAGGCTGACAAGAACCCGACGTGGACGATTCTTGCCCTGTCGATGCGCACGAGCGAGTACATCTCCGATCAGATGAAAAAGGGGGCGCTATGATCTCACCTGGCGCCGAGGGGCGGTCCCTACGAGGGGCTGCCGGTTCCTGGGACCGATCCGGTCCCGGCAGTCGAGGTCTGGTATGACTGACATGAATCGACGCGAGGTCATCGGACTGATCGCTGCCGCGCCGCTGGCGGCCGCGTTCCCGTGGACCACCGAGTCGGTGCGCGACGCATCGGCGCGGGCGCGCGCGGCGCTGGCCCGCGGCACGCCCTACGAGCCGAAGCAATTCACTCCCCACGAGTGGGAAACGGTGCGCGTGCTCGTGGACCTGATCCTTCCCAAGGACGAGCGCTCGGGAAGCGCCACCGAGGCCGGTGTGCCGGAGTTCATGGACTTCATGCTCGGCGACGACCCGGACCTGCAGACGCCCGTACGCGGCGGGCTCGCCTGGCTCGACCACGAGTGCGCCGACCGCTACGGCCAGACCTTCGTCGCCTGCACGGCGGCCGAGCGCGCCGCCGTGCTCGACGACATCGCCTGGCCGCCCAGGGCGAAGCCGGAGCTGGCTGCGGGCGTCGCGTTCTTCAACCGGTTCCGCGACCTCACCGCGTCGGGGTTCTTCTCCAGCCGCATCGGCGTACAGGATCTG
>Ga0209474_10002445_pt1 | contig 17044 bp, 21 predicted proteins | sample GraSoiAngelo_145_FD_185902 | JGI IMG/M metagenome (GOLD analysis project Ga0209474, IMG submission 185902) | Grasslands soil microbial communities from the Angelo Coastal Reserve, California, USA - 14_1009_05_20cm (SPAdes) (version 2) | ecosystem: Environmental > Terrestrial > Soil > Grasslands...
GCGGTCGAACGTGGTGACGACGGCATCCGGGAGTGAGTGCCGCTCGCCGGCGCGCTGAAACAGGCTGCGCCGCTCCGAAGCGCCGGAGCGCATAATGGGAAAACGCGCCAGGATCTTTTCCCGTACGTTCGGGAAATCGGATGCCATCAACACCACCTTCTTCGTATCCCAGCCCGGAAACGGACGCGGTTCGGCGATGGTCTCGGACAGAAAGATGCGGCGATAAAACGTCTGATGATCGGTACGCACCATCGCGAGCCCGGTATCGGCATTGAAATGATCGCATGCCAGATAGCCCAGCCGCACCGCCAGATAAGGGAGCTCTGGAAACCGCTGAGCTTTTTCCGGATCTGCTACGAAACGAGCCGGATCGATGAAAACCTCGCCTCGATCGAGGCGAGGATGGAGAACATCGCCGAATAATTCAGTCGTATAGGACAGCCGCCATTCCGACGTCAGGACGTGGAGGCGGAAAGAACCACAGAGTTCGCCGTCGACAAATATGCCGAAGATCCAGACGTTGGGCGCATCGTCATAACGATCGCAGACGCGCTTGGACTCTGACGGCGAGATCAATCCGCCATGCAGATAGGCCCTGTAGCGCAATAAGTAGACCGAATCTCTATCCTCGGGAGTTTCGATGAGCCGGTATTCGATGCGATCTAACAGCCCTGCCCCTCGCACCAAGAGCGGAGTCCGTGGTTCGGCTCCGGACTTCATTCGATACTCCCGCTTTACCGACAACCTGCACGCGTGCGGAAAAGATTAACACCCTTTTAACGAAACGCAAACAAATCAAGCCACTAGGGTTAACCCGTCGGTCGGGCTATCGGAGCAAAAAAAGTCACTGCCGAGGGCATTTTCGGAAAATGTCAGGCGATCGATCGCGACGTTACGACCACCAGCTGGTCTTCCGACGCACGCCGCCCGTGCGACGCGTTTAGGAGCTGTCGCATCCGCACCGCCGGAACCGGCCTCGAGAACAGATAGCCCTGCGCCTCGCTCACCGTGCCGTCGGTCGAGATCCGTTCAAGCTGCTCGTTGGTCTCGATGCCCTCGACCACCACCGACATGCCGAGGTCGGCGGAGAGCCGCGCGACGCCACGCAGCAGCGTCAGCGGGCGGTCGGAATCGATACCTTCCAGGAAGGAGCGATCGATCTTCACCTTCTGCAGCGGGAAGTTATGCAGATAGCTGAGGCTGGAATAGCCGGTGCCGAAATCGTCGAGCGAGATTTTTACTCCCAGGGTACCCAACTGGGATAGCACGTCGTGGGTCAGCTGCGTGTTGCGCAACAGCGAAGATTCGGTGATCTCTATCTCCAGGCGTTGCGCGGGCAGGCCCGAGATTTCGAGCGCATAGCGAACCTCGCTCAGCACGTCGCGCTGATGGAATTGCTGCGGCGAGAAATTGACGGCCACGCTGACGCCTTCCGGCCACTTCATGCATTCCATGCAGGCTTTGCGCAGGATCCAGCGGCCGAGATCGACGATCAGGCCCATGTCTTCGGCGACCGGAATGATATCGATCGGCGACACCGTGCCGCGCACCGGATGATTCCAGCGCAACAGCGCCTCGCAGGTGGTGATCTTTCCCGACTTGAGATTGACCAGCGGCTGGTAGAACAGCTCGAACTCCTCGTTCGCCAGCGCCTTGCGCAGGTCGAGTTCCAGGATACGGCGCGACTCGACGATCTGCGCCAGTTCCTCGCGGAAGAAGCAGAAGGTACCGCGACCGTCGGCCTTGGCGCGGTATAGCGCCATGTCGGCGTTCTTCAGCAGTGTGTCGCCGCTGATCCCGGGCAAGGTCATCGCGATGCCGACGCTGGCGCCGATTTCGACCAGATGATTGTCGATCTTGTAGCGCTCGCTCAAATGATCGACGATGCGGCGCGCGAGACTCGCGGCATCCTCGGCCGAATTGATATTCTGCTGGAACACCACGAATTCGTCGCCGCCGAAGCGCGCCACGAAATCCTCCGGGCGCAGCATTTCGCGCAGGCGGTCGGCGACCGCGCACAAGAGCTGATCGCCGCAGGGATGGCCAAGCGTGTCGTTGACCTGCTTGAATTGGTCGAGGTCGACGAACAGTAGCGCCGAGAGCTGATCGGCGTCGTGCGGAACGCGCAGCAGGCGCTCGATCTCGTCGCGGAAATTGACCCGGTTGGGAAGCCCGGTCAGCTCGTCGTACCGCGCCAGATGGCTGATCTTGGCCTCCGCGTTGCGCCTCTCGGTGACATCCTCGAGCAGCACGACGGCGCCGCCGCCGGCCATCGGCTGGAACGTCCATGACAGCGAGCGGCCCCTCGCGAGGTCCGGATCGGTGGTGATGACGTCGCGCGCTTCGCCATTCTCGATCTCCGACAGGATGATGTTGCCACTCGCAGCCGAAATCGAGCCCTCTACCACGCAAGCGTTGACGATGTCGGCGGCGCGCGCGCCCTGCTGTATGAAATCGTCGGGCAGGTTCAGCATTTCGCTGAAACGGTGGTTCATGACCGCGAGGCGCCCATCGGCGCGGAACATGCAAAGCCCGTGCGGCATGTTGTTGAGGGCCGTGTCGAACTGGCCCGCGAGCGCCGCTTCGCGTTCACGTGCCACAACCGCCCGCATAAATATCCTATGTAAATTTGCCGAGAGCTGCATGACGGCCATGAGAAATGCGGCGCACACGACCGACATCGCGACGTAATAGGGTGTGCCACGCAACGCCAACGCGATCACGGTTGGAGCGAACATGAGCACAGCCTGCAGACGAAATATCGATTGCCGTCCGTAGGCCCTGCCGGCAGCTCCCGCCACGATTCCGGTGGTGACGGATAGACAGATCATGTGGACAACGGCGTCGTCACTGACCAACAGGGTGACGGAGCACCACAGACCGATGACAGCGGCCTGGATCATCGCCGCGATCTGATAGCGCTGCTGCCATTGCGCAGCTTCTTCGGCGGTCAGGGTCGATTTGCGGGCCTGGTACCGCCGCAAATCGAAGGCCCGGACAGCTCCGGCCACGATGAGAAGCGGGACAAATACCCAGATCAGATCTTGCCCCATCTTCAGCGCGGTCATGGTTGCTGCCATGGCCGAGAAGATGATGCCCGTAAGTACCGTGCCGGGAGCCTCGAACAGCGAATCGATCAGCGCCGCCGAAAGTATCGGCGACATTTTCTGATCGGGCTCTGCGCTCCGAGCTGCGAGCTGCATTTTGGCTGTAGGCTTCCTGTTCAGTGCCTACTTCTACCTTTCGCAGATGAAGTCTTTCTGAGGGAATATCGTTACCGGAACGTTGTTTTGGGCGTTCCACAACGAAAATCTGCCTGATAAATCAGCAAAGTAGGCAATGATTGCCGGGCCAGAGGCGAAGCAACCGTGGCGTGCGGCTATGCTCTCATGACAACAGCGGCGACCAGGCCGGATCCGATGCGAAGCCCGGCGTCGGCACACGCTGTTCGTTGCGCCCGGAGATGTCGACGGTGAACAGCGACGGGCCGCTGTTGCCGCCCGGGTCGCGGAAGAACATCACCACCCGCCCGTTCGGTGCGAAGGTCGGCCCCTCGTTATGGAAGCCGGAGGTCAGGATGCGTTCGCCGGAACCGTCGGGCTTCATGATGCCGATGGAGAACTGGCCGCTGCCCTGCTTGGTGAAGGCGATGTAGTCGCCGCGCGGCGACCAAACCGGGGTCGAATAGCTGCCGTTGCTGTCATCCTTGCTGAACGAGATGCGCTGCGCCGGTCCGCCGGCCGCCGGCATCACATAGATCTGCGGCTTGCCGCCGCGATCGGATTCGAAACAAATGCGAGTGCCGTCCGGCGCGTAGGATGGCGAAGTATCGATCGCCGGCGTATCGGTGAGACGCGTGGTCGACTTCGAACGCAAATCCATCACGAACAGGTTGGAATTGCCGCCCTGCTGCAGGCTCATGATCACGCGCTGGCCATCCGGCGAGAAGCGCGGCGCGAACGACATGCCAGGAAAATTGCCGACGATCTCGCGCTGGCCGGTCTCGATATTGAACAGATAGACCCGTGGATCGCCCTGGCCGAATTCCATATAGGTGATTTCCTGGGTCGATGGCGAGAACCGCGGTGTCAGCACGAGATCGGCGCCGCGCGTCAAATAGCGCACATTGGCGCCGTCCTGATCCATCAGCGCAAGCCGCTTGACGCGCCGCTCCTTGGCGCCGGTTTCGTCGACGAACACCACGCGGCTGTCGAAATAACCCTTGTCGCCGGTGAGGCGCTCATAGATCTGGTCGGATATGATGTGCGCGATCCGCCGCCAGAATTCGGGCGAGGTGACATATTGCTGACCCGTCAATTGCTGGGCGGAGGCGACGTCCCAAAGCCGGAATTCCGCCTTCAACTGACCATCCCCTTGGCGGGTCACGCGCCCGGTGACGAGCGCCTGCGCGTTGATGGTCTTCCAGCTCTGAAATTGCGGGGACTTGTCGCTGTCGGTGATCTTTTCGATGAATGCGGCCGGATCGATCGGCGCAAACAATCCGCTGCGCTTGAGGTTGTTGGTGATGACGCCTGCAATACCGGCGCCGACTTCGCCGTCCGCCGGCGTTCCCGCCACGAAGTTCGGGATCGCGATCGGCAAGGGTGCGACATTGCCTTCGGGGATCACCAATTTGGTCTGGGCGCCGGCCCGTGGCGGCAGCAGCAAAGCCGCGCCAGCTGCCGTACTGCCGATCAGGACGTGGCGGCGAGAAAGCGGCAACGGAGGAAGCGAAAACGACGTCATGGGCATTGCAGGCTCATTTCCAAAAACATCAGCTGCGAAACATCTGCTTAGGATCAAAATCGATGTCCATGTATTTCCATTGGTCGTAAGTCTCATCTCGCAGCATTGTGTAGGGCTGGCCTTCCAGCACGGCGCGCACGGCGGCTTCTGCAGCCGCCTGATATCGCGGCGAGTTGCCGGTTGATACGATCTGAGGCGGCCCCGCGAGCCGGCGATCGGGGTTAAGCCTGATCCGGACGGTGACAAACAATTCTTCGGGATGCTCGACACCCGGCTGGACCTTCCACAGATTCGCCAGCCGCGCCCGCATCGCGTCGAGCTCGGACTGCGACAACGTCGCCGCCGTGCCGCGCGTGGTGCCGAGCGAGGCCGACGAATTCAGTGTCGCTCCGGTGATGGCCTGGCGGGTCGGATCGCGCTTGTCGAGCAGGGCTGCGATCTTCGACTGATCGAACACCCGCTCCTGCTTCGGCTTCGGCGGTTGCGGCGGTGCCGCCTTGGCTTCCGGCTTCGGTGGCGGTTTCTTGGCCTGCTCGGATTTCAGGGCTTCAGCGATCGGATCCTCTTTCGGCGGATCCGGCTTCTTCTCGACCTTCGGCTCATCCTTGGGCTTGCTCTCGGCGACCGGTTTTGGGGGATCAGGCTTTTTCTCGACCGGTTTTTCCACCGGCTTCGGCGGCGGCTCCGGCGCCGAGGCGGTCACGATCTCTTTCTTCTCGGTGATCTTGCCGATGGCGTCTTCGGCCGGCCGTTGGTCGGCGACCTTTTCGACCATCGGCTTTGGCTTGTCCTTCTCACCGGTCTTGATGCCGGCGGTCATCTTGGAAAGTTGATCGGCCGAGATGATGTCGACCGGCATCGACTCCGGCGGCGGCGCCTCGAGCGAACGCGCGGAAAAGGAGATCAACCCCCATCCGATCACGAGGACGTGGAGTGCGACCGACGCAACGAGTGTCTTGTCGACTTTCACTCTTGCCTATCCCTGATCCACTTCCGTTACCAGCGCCACGCGCCGAAAGCCGGCGGCAGAAAGCCGCCCCATCACCTTCATGACGGTACCGTAATCGACCTTCTTGTCACCGCGGACAAAGATCCGTTCATCCAGCCCACCGCGCGCGTCGGTGATCGCCTTCAATTTCGGCACCAGCTCGTCCAGCTTGATCTCGGTGTCGTTGAGGAAAACCTGGCCTTTCAGGTTGACCGAAAGCGTCAGCGGATTCTTGTCCTGGTCGAGGCTCTTGGCCTGGGTCTGCGGCAGATCGAGCGGCACACCCACGGTCAGAAGCGGCGCGGAGACCATGAAGATGATCAACAGCACCAGCATGACGTCAACCATCGGCGTGACGTTGATCTCCGCCATCACCGGCTTGCGCCGGCTGCGACGACCGCCTGCGCTGCCGGACGAACCTGCCGCGTTCATCGCCATGATCTGGTGCTCACGATCCCGCGCACAGCATACCGCCCCTTCAGCCCCGCTCGTCGATCTGGCGCGAGAGGATGGCGGAGAATTCATCCGCGAACCCCTCCAGGCGCTGCGCCTGCCGGTTCACCTCGGAGATGAACTTATTGTAGAAAATAGTCGCCGGAATTGCGGCAATGAGGCCTATTGCCGTCGCAAACAGCGCCTCCGCAATGCCGGGGGCGACGACCGCGAGCGAGGTGTTTTTCGACGCGGCGATCGATTGGAAGCTCGACATGATGCCCCAGACGGTACCGAACAGGCCGACGAAGGGACCTGCCGAGCCGACGGTGGCGAGCACCAGAAGCCGGCGTTCGAGCCGTTCGACTTCGCGGGCGATCGAGACGTTCATCACCTTCTCGATCCGCATCTGCAGTCCAGCGATGGAGCGGGCGTGGGTTTCGAACGAACGCTTCCATTCACGCATCGCCGCGACAAAACACGCCGCCATCGATTGCGTCGGCTTGGCCGACAGTGCGCGGTAAAGCTCCTCGATCGATTCCCCGGACCAGAAGGCCTGCTCGAAGCGATCCATCGCGCGGCGGGTGCGCGAATACAGAAACAGCTTATCGATAGCGATCGCCCAGACCCAGACCGAACAGGCGAGCAGCCCGAGCATCACCACCTTCACGATCCAGGCGGCCTGCAGGAACAGCGCGATCAGCGAGACATCGCTCGATACAACCGGCAATGCTGACTGAATCGTGTCGGGATTCATAAGCGGTATCCTCTCAACACCATTGTCCCAAACCCTCCGGGAGCAAATGGCTGCCGGGTCTGATAGCCGCGCGATCAGGCGCGGCGGAAATCGCCTGCGCGAGTGAACCTTGTTTGGTCGCATGGGAGGCCCCCGCCGAAGCCTGGCCCTGCATCCCCTGCCAACATGTCAAAACGAGGGCTATTCGCGCGACTTTACGCCCCTTAACAGACGCTAATCATGGTTAATGTACGGTTACCAAAGGGGAATCGGGTGTGAGGAAATGCCGGGAACCCAAGGCCTTGGGAGGCCCAAATCGGCCTTCCGGGCCTGCGAAACCGCCTGCCAATCTTGCCCGTCGCGTTAACTTGTCGCACCTTGCGACAACGGAGATCCGCTCCAGCGCGATGTAGCCGGTTCGATCAATCCGCCAAAACAAACCGCCCGCCTGCGATGATCGCAAACGGGCGGCTCGATGCCGTCAGGTGTTATGGGGGCATTACGCCTGAGGCTCTGGACCTCTTGATGTTCAGCCCTGCGGCTGCTGCGGCTGGTCGTTCGGCGGCGTCGGCCGCTGGCGGTGCTGGGCCATGAACTGGTCGAACTCTTCCTTGTCCTTGGCGTGACGCAGGCGATTGAGGAATTCCTTGAATTCGGTCTGCTCTTCCTCGAGCCGGCGCAAGGTTTCCATGCGGTATTCGTCGAAGGCGCGGTTGCCGCTCGAGGGCGGCCCGAAGCCGAAGCCGCCCCGCTCCATGCGGTTGCGCATCCGCTCCATCTTCCACTGCATCCGTTCCATCTTGTTCGACCAGCGGTCGTGGTGACCCCAACAAGCCATTTTTCTGCTCCCTAGTGTGAAAAAGAGAAGGGCAAGCCCGATCGGCCACCAGATGATGAAGCCGAGGACAGTCACGGCGATCCAGCCGGGGTGCCAGGGGCTATCAAGCATATGCGGCCGATAGGGTTCTTCCGCGGGGCCGCGCCATCGATTGACATCTGCGGTGTAGGCCATTTCCCTCTCCATGACGGCATCACGCCGTTGTGAATGTAAATAACATTTACATACCTAAACCATCCCGGTTTTTTGTCAAGCCGGGGGCAAGCGGCGGCGGCCGAATTATTTTCGCAATTTTATTTCGGCTTGCCCCAAGGCCCTGACCGCTCGCCGGCCGGTTTTTCGTCCGCAGGCGCGCTGGCAGCACCGGTCGGGAAGCCGAGGCCGCGCAGATAGATCAGCACTTCGGCTTCCAGCAATTCTTCCGGCGACATCGGCAACTTGCGGCGCGCCGCATCGCCGCGCGCAAACAGCGAGGCGACGCCGTGCGACATCGACCAGATGTGCAGCGCCATCATCATCGCCGGCGGCCGCGGCACGCCTGGCGGCGCCAACGCGGCAAGACGCTCGGCGGCGGCGCGGAGGATGCCGAAGGCACGCTCGCTTGCCGCCAGCAATGTCGGATTTAGATCGGCGGGAAGCCCGGATTCGAACATCGCCGAATAGAACGCCGGCTCGTCGCGGGCAAAGGCGAGATAGGCCTTGCCGACCCGCTCGAACGCCGTGACGGTGTCCGGACGCCCGTCATCCCAAGCCGTGGTCAGCACTGCCTCGAACTGCTCAAAACCGCGTTGGGCGATCGAGGACAATAGTTCGTCGCGATCGCGAAAGTGGCGATAGGGTGCGGCGGGGCTGACACCGGCCATCCGCGCGGCATCGGCAAAAGTAAATCCGGCCGCGCCCTTTTGCGCGATCAGGTCGAGCGCCGCTTGCAGCAGCGCCTCCTTCAGATTGCCGTGGTGATAGCCGCGCTCGGCGCGGCCCCGTTCCTTGCGCCAGCTCATGTGAAAGGCTTTTACATGAGCTGGCGATGAAGGTCACTAGAGCGCGATGACTTTTCTGCGAACCGTCATCCCGCTCTATCTTTTTGTTGCTAGCGCCGAGGAAGGTTGTCCATCACGGATTGCCGGCGCCGACCGGCGCAACACCTTAACAATCCGTCAACCGCCCGGGATCGCCAGGACCGGCATGATCTCGACGCGCTCGCCGGGGAAGATCGCAAAATGTGGGTGGTTCTCAAAGAGCTTCGCGGCGGCCTCGTGCGAGCCGGCGCGCACCACCGTGAAGGCGCCCATCTCGTTTGAGATGTCAGCGATGCCGCTTGCGTCAACCTTCTTGGTCTTGCCCAGCGGGCCGCCCATGGCGACGATCACCCCCTGATGCTTTTCGACCCACGCCTTCCACGCGGCCATGCCCTGCTGCTCCTTGGCGCGCCGTTCTGCCTCAGGTAGCGCGTGCCAGGCCGCCCATTTCGGGCTGGTCTTGCTGCCGAGGAAAACTGCGAGGAACGTATCGTTGGTGCTCATGGGTTTCTCCCTTTGCGGTTGAACGATTGACGATGAACGCTTGACTTAACGGCGGATGGATCCTGCTGCAGCTCGCTAAATCCGGCCGCGGCCTGCTGCACATCGGGGGGAAAATCCTCCATCTCCTGCACCCGGCGGATTTCGATGATCTCGGTTGCGCAAGCCGGGCACTTCTTCGCCCAGGCGATCGCCTCCTCGCGCGACTTCACATCGATCATCCAGTAACCGCCGAGCACTTCCTTGGCCTCGGTGAAGGGACCGTCGGTCACGACCGGCTTGCCGGTGGCAAACGAGACCCGCGCGCCCGTTGACGGCGGATGCAGCCCGTCGAGCGTGATCAGGACGCCCGCCTCCTTTAGCGCCTCGTTGTATTTCATCATCGCGGCCACACGCTCGGGGTCGAGTTGGACGTCCGGCGGCGCGGTCTCATAGCCCAGGGGGATCATCAACATCATGAATCGCATGGTCGTGTCGTCCTGTTCGTTAGTGTTTACTTCTTCGCGGCCTGGGCGCGCAGGCGTTCTTCCTGCTGGCGCAATTCGGGCGTCAGCGCTTCGCCAAAATCCTCGGGCGCAAATACCTGCCGGATCTCGATCTCGGCGCCGCCGTCGAATGGCGCCCGCTTCATCCAAGTGATCGCTTCGTCCAGCGATTTGGTCCGGATCAGCCAGAAGCCCGCGACCAAATCATTGGTCAGGTTGAACGGCCCGCGGCTGACGGCGCCCTGTCCGCCGGAATATTTGATGCGCGCGCCCTTTACGGTCGGATGCAGCCCTTCGCCCGCCTCCATGATGCCGGCCTTGACCATCTCCTCATTGAACTTGCCCATCGCGGTCAGAAGTTCCCTGCTCGGCATGATTCCGGCTTCGGACTCCTGGCTCGCCTTTACAATCACCATGAATTGCATCGTCACTCTCCGTTTGATTTCATTTTAAAGCCGGCGCTCGTCAACAAGACGAAAGGGGTTTTGCGGCACCGACATGTCGGAAAGAATTATTTCGGAGGTAATTGCCGGACGGGACGCCTGCCGCCCGTTCAATCGTCGATCGCCTGATAGGCCGAGGTCCAGAAATCCGCCATCACCGCGGGCGGCTGCGGCGAATCCATCAGCCGCTGAGTCAAGATAATGCCGGTGAGATTTTCCTTGGGGTCGGAATACCAGGAGGTGCCGTAACCGCCGTCCCAGCCGAAGCGGCCCGGTGCCGTGCTGAGATCGTCGCGCTTGGTGAACACCGAAAGCCCGAGACCCCAGCCCCTGTTGTCGCCGAAAAACAGTTCGGAGCCCTGTTTCTGTTCGGACGTGAGGTGATCTGAAGTCATCAGTTCAACCGACGGCCGCGAGAGGATTCGCTCGCTGCCGAGCCGCCCGCCGTTTTGCATCATCTGCGCGAACGCGTTGAAATCATCCGCGGTCGAAACCAGCCCGGCGCTGCCGTTCTCGAACAGCGGCGGCTTTGCGAACTTGCCGGTCGAGGGATCGTCGAACACTTTCAACTCTCCCGTTGCGTGGTCGCGCGTATAGGCGGTCGCGAACCGGTCGAGTTTGGCGGCAGGCACGCTAAAGCCGGTATCGTTCATGCCGAGCGGCGCAAAAATGCGTTCGTGCAGGAATTTTCCGAACGTGGTGCCGGCGGCGCGTGCGATCAGCACGCCGAGGATTTCGGTTCCGCTGTTGTAGAGCCAGCGCTCGCCGGGCTGGTAGACCAGCGGAAGAGTGCCGTAACGCCGCATCAAATCGTCGGGCGCGAACGACGGAAATACCGGTCCCGGAGCGAAACCTGCTTCCGCAATCGCCTTTTGGATCGGATATCGATCGGGAAACACCATGATCATGCCAAGACCCAGGCGGAAGGTCAGCAAATCGCGCAGCGTGATCGCGCGCTTTGCCGGCACGGTGTCGCCGACGGCGGCATCGATGGCGCGCAGCACCTTGCGGTCCGCCAATTCCGGCAGCCAGCGATCGACGGGATCATCGAGGCGCAACTTGCATTCCTCGACCAGGATCATGGCGGCCGCCGCCGTCACCGGCTTGGTCATCGAGGTGATCCGGAAGATGGTATCGCGCCGCATCGACGCGCCGCCAATCGCCATTTTGCCGATCACGTCGACATGAACCTCGCCGTGGCGGCTTACCAGTGCCACCAAGCCGGGCAAATGGCCGCTTTCGACGTGACCGGCCATGATGCCGCGCATGCGGCCAAGGCGCGCTTTCGATAGTCCGCCGACGCTGCTCATTTCCTGCATTTCTGTGTTCCCTTTCGGAGATACCGAATCCTGACAACAGCAAGACGAATGAGACCGGGCCAAATCGACATGCCGGCCGCATTTTTTTATTCCGGCTGTTTGACGAATGCGCCGTCCTGGTAGCTGGCACCGAAATAGACGTCGATGCGCCTGACCTTGTCGCCGGCGAACACGAAGAACTCGGTGTTGCGGAAGCTCTTGCCGCCCCTGGCCGTGCATTTGTAGGTTACAAAAGCTTCGTCGCCCTCGACGAAGATTTTTTCGAGCTCGTGCCGCTCGATCCAATCGCTGTTCTTCCAACAGCGCTCGAAATAGGTCTTTTTGTCGATTTGGTCGTCATAGGGGCTGGTGAAACGGAAATCCTCCGCAAGTACATCCTCCACGACCTTGCGGTCATTGGCCATGTAGGCGACGAAGATGGCGCGGATCGTTGCCGCGCGGTCAGTCGAAGCCATTCAACTCTCCTTCGGGACCATGCCAAAATACGGCTCGGCCTCTTTCATCACGCGCGCGATGGAAGGCCGCGCCTTCAGGCGCTCGAAATAACCGGCAACGTTGTTGTGCGTGTCGCCGAACGGCTCGACCATGTTGCCGTAGAACAACGGCGGCAATGCCGCGCAATCGGCCATGCTGAACGCTTCGCCAAGCGCCCAGGTGCCGGCCGCCATCTGCTGCTCGATCATGCGATACGATACGCGTAGCTGCGCCCTCGCCTCCTCCACGCCGTGCGGATCTCTTTTCTCCGCCGGGCGAAGCCGGTCGACCATGATCTTCTGCATCGGCAGATGCACGTAGAGATCGTAGAAGCGGTCGCGCAATCGTACCTTGAGGGCAAGCTCGGGATGTTCCGGGATGAAGCGCGTGCGGCCCGGATAGTGCCGGTCGAGATATTCGATGATGATGCTGGATTCCGGAACGGTCTCACCCCGTGCATCGTCGCGCAGCACCGGAAACTTGCCGATCGGCCACAGTTTGAGCAGCGCGGCGCGTTCGGCCGCGTCGCCGAGATTGACCGGGTTCGGCGTGAACGGGATGTCGTTCTCGTAAAGCGCGATCAGCGCCTTCCAGCAGAACGACGCCAGCGGATGGTAATGCAGCGTGAGTGCCATGCGTGTACCTTATACCGATTGCATAATACAACTGGTTGCATTCTGGGATTACTGGTGCGACATTGCAAGTGGTTTTTTCGTGGCGATTTTCGCCTCGCTCCCGGGACCCAGCCAATGACCGACACCGACCGGCGCTCCGGCTGTCCGATCAACCTCACCCTGGAAGTGGTCGGCGACAAATGGAGCCTGCTCGTGATCCGCGACATGATGTTCGGCAACCGCCGGCATTTTCGCGAGCTGTTGACCAAATCCGAGGAGCGCATTTCCTCCAATATTCTCGCCGACCGGCTGAAGACGCTGCTGGAGCGGGGCATCGTCACGCGCGACGACGATCCGAGCCACAAGCAGAAGGGAATCTATTCGCTCACCGAGCAGGGCATCGAGCTGCTGCCGATCCTCGCGCAGATGTCGGCCTGGGGCTACAAATACCTGCCGGTCAGCGAAGAGCTCGGCATCCGCGCCAGATTATTGAGCGAAGGCGGCCCGAAAATGTGGGCGGAATTCATGGACGAATTGCGCGAGACCCATCTCGGCGTCAAGCAGCGCAAGAAAGCAGGGCCATCGGCCGGCGAGCGATTGCAGGCGGCGTATGAGAAAGTGGTGGCGAGGAAGAAGAAGTAGCCGCGTCCGACCTTATGTTGACCGAACGGAATTTTCCGTCATCCTGAGGTGCGAGCGCAGCGAGCCTCGAAGGATGTTGTAGAATGGGTATATATGTTTACATGCTTCGCTGCGCGGACAACTCCTTCTATGTTGGAAGTGCAACCGGACACGACCTCTCGCCTCGCATTGGCCAGCACAATGCCGGCGCCTATCCAGGCTATACTTTCACACGTCGCCCGGTTGTTCTTGTGTGGTCTCAATATTTCGACCGGATCACCGACGGAATCGCAGCCGAACGGCAAATCAAGGGTTGGAGCCGCAAGAAAAAGCAAGCGCTGATCAAATCGGATTGGAGTGAGATCAGCCGATTGGCGCGGCGTCGCGGAGGTTCGGAAAAATAGCGTCGTGGATGGTCATCCTTCGAGGCTCGCAAGCGCTCGCTCCTCAGGATGACGGGATATCCCACCTTCGCGTTACCTTGGCCGCGCCTTCCGGCACAGCCTCGAAGATCGGCGCCGCCAGCACCGCGTGAATGTGCAGCTTCGATGTGCCACAGTTAAGGAAGCCGTGCATGCGCCCGGCCGGCACGATCAGCGATTGGCCCGCCGACAGCATCATGTGGTGATCATCGATCCACATCTCGGCCTCGCCTTCGCGCACCGTCAACACTTCCTCGACCGGATGGCTGTGCGTCGGCGCGCCGACGCCCGGCGCCACCCATTGTTCGAAGATGCAGAGCTGCGTGGCGCCGTTGGGGGCCGACACCAGCATGCGGCTCGCCACGCCCGGCCGCCACGCCTCCCACGCATCGTCCTGAGGGGTAATGGCTTTCATCGAATTCTTCCTTTCATCGTCCGTTTGCAAGCGCGGCAGGTCGCCGCTCGCATTTCAAGTGAATCCTTCGCGCGTGCAGCATGACCTTGCGATTTCAAGCGCCTAAAGTGCCTCGCCCGGCGGTGGTCCGGTGCCGCGCACATATCCCTGAAGTTGAACCCCGGACCCGGGAGTAACACGTTATGTCGGGATTGCTCATCAATCTGATCATCCAGATCATCAGTGGCGCCGTCGGCGGCAATGTTGCCGCCGGCGCAGCCAAGAATATCGATCTCGGTACGCTTGGAAATACCATCGCCGGTGCGATCGGCGGCGGCGCCGGGGGACAGCTCCTCGGTATGCTGATTCCGCTGCTCGCCAATAGCGCCGCGACACCGGATATCGGCAGCATCATCGGCCAGGTGGCCGGTGGCGGCGTGGCCGGTGCTGTTCTCACCGCAATCGTCGGCGCCATCAAGAACCGGGCGACGGCCTGACAGGTCAAGCAGCCACGAGCGGAGCAGGCGCATCGACAACGCCGTGCTCCGCTTGCTCTTGAGTATGACGGCCCCGCGTGCCAGCACAACTGAAAACCGCTTTCACAATGGGACTGTCGATGACCCCTTCTCCGCAAAAAGTCGCACTGGTGACCGGCGCTGCACGCGGAATCGGGCTTGCGGTCGCAAAACGCTTCCTGGCCGAGGGCTGGCGCGTGGCGCTGCTCGACATCGAGGGTGAGTTGCTGCAAGGCGCGGTCGCCGCGCTCGAAAAGCCCGATCATACGCTGGCGCTTGCCTGCGACGTCTCCAACGCCGCCGCGGTGACGGCTGCGATCGCCACCCTGGGCCGGCGCTTTGGCAGGCTGGATGCGCTCGTCAATAATGCTGGCGTTGCGGTGTTCGCCCCGCTGATGCAGACGAGCGATGAAGACTGGAACCGCGTGCTCGCGGTCAATCTCACAGGTCCCTTTATTTGCACCAAAGCCGCGGTGCCCCTGATGCGCGAACATGGCGGCGGCGCGATCGTCAACATTACTTCCATATCGGCGGTGCGCGCTTCCACGTTGCGCTCGGCCTACGGCACCAGCAAGGCCGGGCTTGCCCATCTCACCAAACAGCTTGCGGTCGAACTGGCTTGCCTCGGCATCCGCGTCAACGGCGTGGCGCCGGGTCCGGTCGACACCGCCATGGCGAAGGCGGTCCATACGCCGGAAATCCGCGCCGATTATCACGACGCGATCCCGCTCAACCGCTATGGCCTCGAGGAAGAGCTCGCGGAAGCCGTGTTGTTCCTAAGCTGCGACCGCTCGAGCTATGTCACAGGACAGATCCTCGCTGTCGACGGCGGCTTCGAGGCTGCCGGGATCGGATTGCCGACGCTGCGCGGCGAGCGGCGGAACAGCTAGAAATTATTTGGAATCTTGCCTCCTGCCTCGCAAGCGCCTAGCTCACCTTATAGCCTGATCGCAGGAGTATTCCCGAATGCGGACAGCTCTCGTCAAGGCCGTGCTGCTTGTGGCCGCGCTCTGCGGCCTCGCTCGCGCGCCTGCGCTAGCCGAGGTCCGCATTCTCTCCAGTCCGGGCGGGCAGGTCGGCCCGTTCCTCGACCTGTTCGAACAGGTGCGCAGTTCCGGCGAGCGCGTCGTGATCGACGGGCCCTGCCTGTCGGCCTGCACCCTGGTGCTGAGCCTGGTGCCGAGCGATCGCATCTGCGTGACGCGCCGCGCCATCCTCGGATTCCACGCCGCACGATCAATCGACCGGCGCGGCCGGCTGTATGCGGAACCGGAGGCGTCGGAAGTCGTGCTGGACGCCTATCCCGCCCCGGTGCGGGACTGGATCCGACGCCGCGGCGGATTGAGCTCGCGCCTTTTGCTGTTGCGCGGGCGCGAGCTCGCGGCGATCTATCGCTCGTGCCGATGAGGGATCATTGCTCCGCCGGGCAGAACACCATCCAGGGAATGCCGAACTGATCGACGCACATCCCAAAGCCCTTGGCGAAGAAGGTCTTGTCAAACGCCATGTTGACGCTGCCGCCCTGGCACAGCGCCTTGAACTTGCGCTCGGCATCGCCGAGATCCTCGACCGTTAGCGAGACTGAAAAGCCCTGCGGCTTCTGGAAGTGGCCGGGAGGCGAATCCGACGCCATCACCGTCGCGCCACCAATCGATGCGCGCGCGTGCATGACCTTCTTCTTCCAATCCGGCGGCGTCGGCATGTCCGACGGCGCGCCCTCATATGTATGCAACATGTCAATCTTCGCGCCGAGCGCCTTTTCGTAGAACTTGAGCGCAGCTTCACAATTGCCGTTGAAGTGTAGATAGGGATTGACTTGCATCGCCCTTTCTCCTCGAGGCTGGTGGTTCGACTATTTGGCTATTTCTCGGTGACCCGTTTCAAATTGGCGAGGCCGGTCTCGAAATCCTTGCCGATCATGTTGTCCAGGTTGATGAACACCTGCATCACCTTCGACATCAGGGACGCGGGGCCGTACATCACCCAGGTGATATTGGTGGCATCACCCTGCGGCAGCATTGTGAACTCGGCGGTGTTGTGGCCTTCGAACGGCGTGAAGAAATCGAGCTTGATGACGATCTTCGACGGCGCCGAAGTGTCGAGAATCTCCATGCGGCCGGAACCGACATTCTTGTTGCCGTCCCACGCATAGACCGCGCCCTTGCCGCTCTCGGCACCGCTGAAGGTGCGCTTCATCGCGGGATCCTTGCTCTCCCACGGCGACCAGCTTCCCCAGCGATGGAAATCGTTGATCAGTGCAAAGATCGATTCAGCCGGCGCCTTGATCGTGGCGACGCGCTGGATGCGGAAAATATCCGGCTTGCTGAGCGCCAGGATCAACACCACCGCGATAGCGATCGCGATGACAACGGCGATGGTGGCAATGACTTCGAACATCACGAACTCCCATTATCTCGACAGAAATCTCCCTCCTCCGTGAAGGAGGAGGGAGCAGAGCTTTCAGCGCCGGAACGGCAGCAGCGCACGCAGATTCCGG
>Ga0209474_10002447_pt1 | contig 17038 bp, 16 predicted proteins | sample GraSoiAngelo_145_FD_185902 | JGI IMG/M metagenome (GOLD analysis project Ga0209474, IMG submission 185902) | Grasslands soil microbial communities from the Angelo Coastal Reserve, California, USA - 14_1009_05_20cm (SPAdes) (version 2) | ecosystem: Environmental > Terrestrial > Soil > Grasslands...
TCAAGACCGAAAAGCCCGAGAAAGTCCTCGCTGCTGAGCTTGTCGAGCACAGACAGGTAACTCCCGGCGCGCGCGCTGGGTTACGCAGGACGCCGGCAGACTCCGATTGGCTGTCTAGGCCTTGGTCTCGGCCGTCCGCTCCGCCACCCTTCCGAGATTCACCATCACGATGACCGCGATGATGGTGATGATGATGGCGTAGAGGAAGAGCGAGATAACCTGGGCACCCGAGCCAAAAATCTGCCTCACGAGGGCCGTGATCGCGCTGTTCCAGGCAAGCGCAGCGACCACCCCGAAGGCAGCCGATGCCAGGGAAATCATGGTCTGCAAATACACCGAACGGTTGGACACGTAACGCCTCCTTTGATCGGGAAAGTTCGCTCGTCTCTAATTTTGGATCGTCAGGCGCCATCCACCCAAATTTTTGGAGGGTGGGAGAATGAAGGACTTGAAGGGCGACCCGAGCAAGAGGCAGCCGCAGCCGGTGGTCGCGCCGCTAACGCGCGCCGCGATCTTCCTGGTGGTTACGGTCAACCCCGGCGATGACTACCGGGCGACCGTTCGAGCCTTCTGCGAAGACTTCCCGGCGCTGGTTCGGGCGGTCGCCTTTCGCGACCTCGAGGGCTACCTCTCCTGCGTCATTGGGTTCGGTTCCTCCGCCTGGGACCGGCTCTTCGGCGCTGCTAGACCGGCGGAGCTCCATGCGTTCCGGGAGATCCGGGCGGAGTCGCGTCATGCCATGTCCACGCCCGGCGACATCCTCTTCCACATCCGTGCCGCCCGAATGGACCTCTGCTTCGAACTCGCGACGCAGTTCATGATTCGGCTCGGCGGGGCAGTGACCCCCGTCGATGAGGTGCATGGCTTCCAGTATTTCGACGACCGCGACCTGATCGGTTTCGTCGACGGGACCGAGAACCCGACAGATCAGCTGGCGGTCGACGCCACCATCATCGGCGACGAGGACGCGGGCTTCGCGGGCGGGAGCTATGTGATCGTGCAGAAGTACCTGCACGACATGGCCGCCTGGAATGCCTTGACGACCGAAGCGCAGGAACGGATTATCGGCCGCACCAAGTTGTCCGATATCGAACTGGACGCCGCCGTCAAGCCCACCTCGGCGCACAACGCGCTCACGATCATCGAGGAGAACGGTAAAGAGATCAAGATCCTCCGTGACAACATGCCATTCGGGGACGCGGCGCGCGGGGAGTTCGGGACCTACTTCATCGGCTATGCGCGATCACCGCGCCCGATCGAGCAGATGCTCGAGAACATGTTCGTCGGCCGACCCCCGGGCAACTACGATCGCTTGCTCGACTTCAGTCGAGCCATTACCGGCAGTCTCTTCTTCGTGCCGTCTCTCGATTTATTGGAATCCTTGGTTTCTTCTTAAGGCTCTATACCGCCGCATCCGGTATCGTGGGACGGGTCGGCACAAGTCGACGGGGCTCACGGGGTTATCTGCGTAACAGGAGGGACGAATGAGCGGGGTTCGGGTACTGGTTGGCACGCACAAGGGCGCCTTCGTCATGACATCGGACGCGAAACGCAAGCAATGGGATATCAGCGGCCCGCACTTCACCGGCTGGGAGGTCTACCACGTCAAGGGCTCGCCAGCTGATCCGAACCGGCTCTACGCGTCGCAGAACACCGGCTGGTTCGGGCAGGTTGTGCAGCGCTCGAACGACGGTGGCAAGACCTGGCAGGCCATGGAGGGCAAGTTCGCCTACGAAGGCGAGCCCGGCACTCATAAGTGGTATGACGGATCGTCGCGCCCCTTTGAGTTCAAGCGCATCTGGCACCTCGAACCGTCCCTGACCGATCCGGACACCGTGTACGCCGGCGCCGAAGACGCCGCGCTCTTCCGCTCCACCGACGGTGGCCAGACGTGGGGCGAGCTCCCGGCTCTGCGCCAGCACAGCACCGCGCCCAACTGGGCGCCGGGCGCCGGCGGCATGTGCCTCCATACGATCATCCTCGATCCCAAGCGCAAGGATCGGATGTTCGTGGCGATCTCGGCGGCCGGCGCCTTCCGCAGTGACGATGCCGGCAAGAGCTGGCAGCCGATCAACCAGGGCCTCAGATCCGAAGGCATCCCTGATCCGAACGCCGAGGTCGGCCACTGCGTGCATCGAATCGCGATGAACCCCTCGCGCCCCGACACCCTCTTCATGCAGAAGCACTGGGACGTCATGCGCACCGACGATGCGGGCGATACGTGGCGCGAGGTGAGCGGGAACCTTCCCTCGGACTTCGGGTTCCCGATCGACATCCACCCGCACGAGCCCGAGACGATCTACGTGGTCCCGATCAAGAGCGACTCAGAACACATTCCGCCGGATGGCAAACTGCGTGTCTATCGCAGCCGCACGGGCGGTAACGAGTGGGAGCCGCTGACCAACGGGCTGCCGCAGAGCAACTGCTACGTGAACATCCTGCGCGACGCGATGGCGCTCGACTCGCTCGATTCTCCCGGGATCTACTTCGGGACCACCGGCGGGCAGGTGTATGCATCCGCCGATGCGGGGGACAGCTGGAATCCCATCGTGCGGGACCTTCCGGCGGTGCTTTCCGTCGAGGTGCAAACCCTGGCATGATCCGCGTCGTCCTCCCCCCGCACTTGCGGAATCTCGCCCAGGTTAAAGGCGAGGTGGAGCTCGAGGTCCTCGGACAGGCGACGCCGCAAACGGTGCTCGATGCACTCGAAGCCCGCTACCCGGTGCTTCGCGGCACGATCCGGGACCAGACTACCCGGGAGCGGCGCGCGCTGGTGCGGTTTTTCGCCTGCGAGCAGGATCTGTCACTCGATCCGCCTGACCGTCCACTGCCCGAGGCGGTGGCAGCCGGCAAGGAACCGTTCCTGATCATCGGGGCGATGGCGGGCGGCTAGAGCTCGGCTCGGTTGGGAGGGTGGCGCCGGTTCCCCTGAGGCATCGCGTTGAACGCAGCAGGAGTAGACCATCGGACGCCTGAGGCCCGACCATGTTCCAAAACTCGGACGCGTCGAGATCGGCTGGCTCGGCGAGCTGGCCGTTGACGAAGCGATGGTCGTCGGAAGCGGCGGTCGCCTGATCCCTTGGATCCCACTCGTCGACGCCCACGGGGTCGACCGAGCCTACAGCTGGAAGGGGGTGGGAACCCCCAGCTTCGCGCAAATCAAGACGAGCGGTTTTGCCGATGAGGAAGGCCGCCACCGCTGGGCGCTGCGGGCCGGCTCATTCGCCGCTTACCGTCAGTTCTCCGTCGTTCTCAACATCATCGATCCTGGATCGGGCCAGATAGGCAACGTAGTCTGGCGCCTCGATTCCAGGGTCGCCCACCGCCTCGCTCGCCTTGAGTATGATTCGGCGCTCCGCACTCAGGTGTACCGGCTCGATGGGTCCGCCACGCACGATGATCGGCTCGCTCCCTACCGGCATACTCGGGACGTGTTATGGAAGGAATTCGCACCCCGCGGCGGACTCGGTGAGGCTGCGCCAGGAAAGCTCCCCGTCCTACGTATCGACCAGGGAGGCGTGTACGAGTTTGCCATGTTCACCGAACTCCTGCGAGGAAACCACAAGGACCTTCTGCTCTTCCGACCGGCGTTCGATATCAAAGGCCGGGACCTTCTGGTTCAACGGGTCAATTCACCGTTCGCCCTCTATGTCCAAATCAAGGGTACGGCGATGCGGAGGAGCCACGACTTGATCCGCTTCCACCTGCGCCGCAACACATTCACGCCTGCCGATGACTTTTGGCTCGCCCTTTACTTTTGGGAGCAGCGCCGCGGAGCCATGTTCTCCGAGTGCTGGCTCGTCCCGTCAGTAGAGCTGGCCCGGAGGACGGCCCATCAGCGGGATGCCAACTATCTCACGGTCGACGCTCGGCTCGACCCTGCGGTCGATCGGTGGGCCGACTGCCGGCATCCGATCCAGGACCAAGCTGACGTCTTCCGACGGGCCTTGCTTGGGCTTCGCGCCGCCGCGTAGCGTTGCTGCGGCGGCAAGGGGTCAGCTCGGCTGCACGGCGGTCGTCTTCGCTCGTTCCCGTTCGACCAGCTTGCGGCGGAGGATCTTGCCTGACGCCGACTTGGGGATTTCGTCGATCGTCTCGACCAGCCGGATCTTCTTGTGGGGCGCGACCCGCTCGGCGACATACGCCATCAGGGCTTCCGGCGTGACGGGGCTCTTGAGCACGACGAAGGCCTTTGGCACCTCACCAGCCTCTTCATTCGGGCTGGGAATCACGGCGGCATCGGCGACCGCTGGGTGAGTTAGCAAAATGGCCTCCAACTCCGCCGGCGGGACCTGGTACCCCTTGTACTTGATCAACTCCTTCAGCCGGTCGACGATGTAGAAGTCGCCGTCCTGGTCGGCATGGCCGATGTCGCCCGTGTGCAGCCAGCCGTCCTGGTCGAGGATCTGCTCGGTGGCGGCGCGATTGTTGAGATAGCCCTTCATGACCTGCGGCCCGCGGACCCAGATCTCACCATCCGCGCCGGGACCGAGCGCGGCCCCCGTCGTGATGTCGACCACCTGGCATTCGGTGCCGGGAATGACCGGACCGATGGAGCCGACCTTCGTCCACTCCACGTCGTTCCTCACCGCGTGGGTGACCGGGCTGGCTTCCGTCATGCCGTATCCCTGGTTCACCTTGCAGTTCAGACGCCGGCCACAGGCGTTGGCGAGCGCCTCGTCAAGCGGCGCCGCGCCGGAGAATACGGTGGTCACCGACGAGAGGACGAAGTCGTCGACCATCGGATGCTTGGCGAGCGCCACCACGATCGGCGGCGCGATGTATACCCGCGAGACGCGATGGTCCTGCAAGACTCGCAGGAAGGCCTCGAGCTCGAAGCGCGCCATCGTCACGATGGTGGCCCCCGCGTAGAGGGCAAGGTTCATGATCACCGTCATCCCATAGATGTGATAGAAGGGCATGACACCCAGCACCCGCTCGCCTTCGCGCAGGTGGAAGCATTGTTGGGACTGGGTGACGTTCGCCACGAGGTTGCGGTGCGTCAGCATGACACCCTTGGCCACGCCGGTCGTGCCGCTCGAATAGGGAAGTGCCACCAGGTCTTCGGCTGGATAGATCTCGACGGTGAAGTCATCGATCGGCTGCGCTAGCAGGTCGCTGAATGGAGTCGCCCCGTCGGCCGCGCCGAAGACAAACATCTCCTCGATGGCCGAGCCCTTGATCGCTTCACGGGCCCGATCCATGAATGCGGGAACGGTCAGCAGGAATCGGGCACCGGAATTCCTGAGCTGATCGCCGAGCTCGCGAGCGGTGTACAGGGAGTTGACGGTGGTCACGGCCCCGCCCAACGAGGCGACGGCGAAGAACGCGATCGGGTACTCGATGAGGTTCGGGCTGAAGATCGCGAACACGTCCCCTTTCTTGAAGCCGCGCCTTCGCAATCCGGATGCAACCCGTTTCACGCCGTCGGCCAGGGCGCCGTAGGTCAGTTCGCGTCCGCTGAGACCGTCGATCAGCGCCGGTTTGGTGCTCAGGTCGGCGGCCCGGTGTAGGACGAACGGAACGAGGGGGCTCTCCGGGATATCGACAGCGGGACCGCTGTAGATCATTCCGCCATTCCCTCAGCTCGCGCGACGATCATATCGCAGCTGCGCGGACGGCACCGAGCGTCTCGGCACGCCGGTGGTGAATCCCGGTAGCGTTGGAGCATGGAGATCACACCGAAAGACAAGGCGCTGCAGAACCTCAAGCCTTTGGACTCAGCCCATTTCACGGGGCCGGCGGGCGCACGGGAGCTGCTGCCTGCGCGTAAGCCGGCGCTTCCGACGTCGACGATGGTCGTTCGCTTCGAACCGGGCGCGCGCAACCACTGGCACATCCACGAAGGCGGTCAGCTTCTCTACGTCATGGACGGCGCGGGATGGGTCCAGGCCCGAGGTGCCGCTGCCCAGCGGATCCGTGTCGGGGACGCCATCAAGATCGAACCGAATGAAGAGCACTGGCACGGCGCGGGACGCGCTGGCCCCTTGGCCCACGTCGTCGTCAACGTCGGGGACACTCGCTGGCTGGAAGAATCACCCGCGCCACCCGATTGACGGAAGCACCAACCCGTGGAGATCCCGTCGCAAGAAACCGCGGAGCGCTGGGCGCCTCCATGGTGGGGGCGGCGACCCTCTGTAGTCTGACCCTATGTCAGCGGCGAAAGACGAGGTCCTGGAAGTCGCCGGGCGGGCGGTCACGATCAGCAATCCCGACAAGGTTTTCTTCCCGAAGAGCGGCTACACCAAGCTCGATCTGGTTCGCTATTACGTGGCAGTCGCTGAAGGAGCGCTGCGTGGGGTCGCGAGCCGCCCCATGGCTCTCAAGCGGTTCGTCAATGGGGCCGAGGGGGAGGCCTTCTTCCAGAAACGCGCGCCTACGTCGCGTCCCGAGTGGATCGAGACCGTCGAGCTCTCCTTTCCATCGGGCCGGACCGCCGAGGAGATCGTGGTGCACGACGCCGCGCAGCTGGCCTGGATCATCAACCTGGGATGCATCGACCTCAATCCACACCCTGTCCGTGCCGGCGACCTAGATCACCCGGATGAGCTGAGGGTCGACCTGGACCCGGTCCCCGGTGTGCCGTGGGCGCAGATTCGCGACGTGGCGATGGTGACGCGCGACGTGCTCAAGGATTTTGGGCTGGTCGGCTGGCCCAAGACGTCGGGGTCGCGTGGCATGCACATCTATTGCCGCATCGAGCCGCGCTGGACCTTTCCCGAGGTTCGCCGCGCGGCCGTGGCGCTGGCGCGCGAGGTCGAGCGCCGCGCCCCCCAGATCGCCACCAGCCGCTGGTGGAAGGAAGAACGCCACGGCGTCTTCCTCGACTACAACCAGAACGCCAAGGACCGGACGGTTGCCTCCGCCTACTCGGTCCGTCCCCTAGCCGACGCCCGCGTGTCCACGCCGTTGATGTGGGACGAGGTGCCCACCTGCGAGGCCGAGGCCTTTACGCTCGCAACCGTACCCCGGCGCTTTGCTGAGATTGGCGATCCCTCGAAAGGCATCGACGAGGCGATCGGGTCTCTCGATGCATTGCTCGAGCTTTCCGCCGAGCACGAGGCCGCCGGCTTCGGCGACGCGCCTTGGCCGCCACATTTCGCCAAGCAGACGGGCGAGCCAGCCCGGGTTCAGCTGTCGCGACGCAAGCGCGAGGATCGGCCGGCGGCACCCAAGGGTGAGGTCCCGCCGCCCGCCCCAGGCAAGACGGTGGGGCCAACCGGTCGCCGCCGTACCACCATGCCCCTGATCGAGATCGCCCGTGCCGCATCGGAAGCCGAGGCGCGCGCCGGGCTGCAGCGCTGGCGAACGCGCCATGCCGAAGTGTGGTCCCATCTCGCGCCCTCGGATATCCTGGTCGACTCGATGCGGGGGCGCAACACAACATGGACGCGGATCCGGATCAACCTACGCAACGTGCCCGAGCCGGAGCGACCGCCCCAGGAAGCGCTCGAGGTCGACTACGATCCCTGGGCCGGCTACCAGGGTCCGGATCGCTCCGGTCAGCTGGAGCGTCCGAAACGCCGCCGCCCCGCCGATTGACGGCCCCTTCGCTCAGGGTGCACCAGCCGGTCTCTGGGCGATTCGGCGTTGCTTGATCCGACCGGCGTCGGCCTTGAATGGCCCCTCGCCGCGGGCATAGAGCTCCACGATCGGGAGCATGGCGGCCGGGAATTCGCTCAGGGCCGCCCGGTAATCGAGGTTGAGATCCGCCAGCCCGGCTTGAAATTGCGCCGCAAGCTGGACCGTCCACGCCGCATCGTCAGCGCCGACGCCGTTGACTTCGAGCGCGATACTCGGGCGCGGGGTCGAGGTCGAATCGGTGACCACGGACAGGAAGAACGAGTGCAGGCGCGCAGCGAGGCGCCCATCCTTATAGACGATGGTCTCGACGTCTTCAGGGTAAATATTCGCCCCCATCACACTGATCGTCGCGTCGCGGCGCCCGAAGATCCAGAGGAAGGGAAGACGTACCGGCTGCACCCAGGGCAGTGGCCCTCGCGGCCCGTCGGTGAGTGGATCGTGGCCGAAGGTAGCCGCGTCGAGTCCAAATGAGCCGAGCGCTGCCATCATGCGACCGTAGTCGAGGAGGCCGCCCTCATCGTGGACGTTGTATCGGATCCGTGGCGCCAGCACGTCCAGCCGGCTGATGGTGCAAATGACCTCGCGTTCCGTGTTGACCTCGAGGTAATGGATGAGGGGGTTGTACTGGAACACCATCGGCAGGCGCGAATCGTCGCCAAACAATGCACGGCGCAACTCGGGCCGGGACCGCGCGAGTCGCCGGATGGCGACACTGGCAGGTGACTCGCCGGCCATGCCAATTTCAATGTCGGTCGCGCCGTATCCAGAGTAGACGGACTCGAAACGCTGCAGAAGATGGTCGCGCAGTTCTTCCGTCATGCCTTCGCCCCCCACCATCGCCTGCATGCGGTAGTCGCTCCACGGCATGCGATCGGCATCGCCCTCGTCCAGCAGATGCTTCACGAACGGTGGATATCCGAGGATCAGGTATCGATATCCCGGTCCGAGGAACCGCATGGTGGACAGGATCTTGCCGATGTCCGGCCCGGTCGACTTGACGATCCCGTTGTGGTTGAGAGCCAGTGTCATATTGAAGCCGGTCGCCCAGGCGCCCATGGAGAAGGCATTGATCGTGACCAACGGTTCGGTGCCAAAGCAATACCGCGCGAAGAAGCTGATGTTGCGGTGCGCGATATGGCGCTCGGCCTCGGAGCGGATCCAGTTGTAGGGCGTTCCGGTCGAGCCGCTGGATTCGTCGATCGTCGTGCCGACGAACGGGATACGGCCGTCCAGGCAGCGTTGCGCCAGTGGGTACGCGTCAACGTAGCTGTGCTTGTCGGTCTCGGGAAGTTTCTCCAGGATTCCCGCTGGCACCAGCCGATCGACGGCAACGCCCTGTGCCGATAGGTAGGCGCGATATGCGGGAACTCGGCGGACCGCACGCCAGGCGGCCCGCTCCGCCCTCAATCGACCGGTCATGGCCAGCGGCCCGGACGGCGCGTTGTCGAAGAGGCGCTTCAGCCAGCCGTAGCGCAAGCCAAGCGTCTTGAAGGCGACATCGAGGGGAACGAGCCAGGCGTTCCGGCCGGCCCCGAGCCCGGTCGCGAGTGCCCTGAACGCCACCGCTCAGCCCAAGCGGCGCCTGATTTGCGAGTGGGCTTTGACTGACCGGTGAATCAGCTTCCACTTGCGCCGCTCCTCGATCTGCAGCCGCACGTCGGCTTTGACCTCGATCGCGCGCAGCTCGTGCTGCAGCTTGCGGTAACTGGCAAAGCGGCTCGCGTCGAGCGTCCCGCCCTCGAGCGCCGCGACGACGGCGCAATCCGGCTCGGTCTCGTGCTGGCAATCGGTGAACCGGCACTGGAGTGCCAGCTCTTCGATGTCGAGGAAAACTTCAGCGAGCGCCTCAGCCCCAGCCCACAGCTGGATCTCACGCAAGCCGGGTGTGTCGATGACGAGGCCACCGCCAGGGACCTTTAGCAGCTCACGATGACTGGTGGTGTGGCGCCCCTGACCGCTCTGGTGCACCTCCGCCGTGCGCAGCACTTCCTCGCCGAGCAGGCGATTGATCAGGGTGGACTTGCCAACGCCTGACGATCCCACCAGGACCGCGGTCTTTCCCCGGGATAGATGCATCCGGACCGCTTCGATCCCGGCGCCGGTCCGGCTGCTGACAGCAACCACCGGCACCCCGGCCGCGATCGTTTCGAGCTCCGCCTCAAATGGGTCGGGGTTGTTGAGGTCCACCTTGGTCAGCACGACCACCGGTGCCGCGCCGCTCTGGTAGGCGACGGTCAGGAGTCGCTCGATGCGGCGCAGGTTGAAGTCGGTGTCCGCGGAGGTGGCGATAAAGACAAGATCCACGTTGGCTGCGATGACCTGCGCGGCCGTTTCGCGGCCTGGCGCCTCCCGAGTGATGGCCGACTGCCGCGGCAGAATCGCCCGAATCTCGGTCGTTCCTGGCACGTCGTGAACGGCTACCCAGTCACCAACCGTGACCAGACGGGCCGCGCGCAGGGCGCTGCCGAGCCTTGCCAGTGGCGCGCGCCCTGCAAGCTGGACGAGGAATTTGGTGCCGTAGTCCGCGGCCAGCCGCCCGGGCTGCAGCTCCTCGTCGTCGAGAGCATCGAGCGCCGAGGCGAATCGCTCGTTCCAGCCAAGCTCTTCGAGCTTGGCGCGGTCGGCTGAATTCAGTCCAAAAACCTCCCTGCTGTGGGTAACGGCAAACGGCGTCGGCGCCCTTCGCCAGAGGAGGTTATTCGCGGGTTTGGCCGTTTCGCGGCCCCGAGTCTAACACGCCCTGGTCACGAGAGAAGGAGTGGCGCGAGGCGTCGAAGGTCGGCCGTTGGCGCTTGGTCCGGGGTCGCCGTCAGGACGCTGACCGCCACCTGGTCGGCCCCTGCCTCGCGATGCCGGCGCAGCTTGCGAGCGATCTCCTCCTCATCGCCCCAGGCGACCATCTGGTCGAAGAGCCGGTCGCTGCCGGGCGGGGTTAGCTCGGCATCTGACCAACCCAACCGAACCAGGTTCTGCCGGTAATTCGGCAAGGCGAGGTAGGTCCGCATATAGACGTCGCCCGGACCGCGAGCCCCCTCTCGCGTTTTGGCGAAGACGACGGCGTGCTCGGGAGCGAGGAGACGGTCCGGACCAAGGATGCCGCGCGCCTGCCGCGTGTGCTCGATCGGAACGAAATATGGATGCGCGCCGGCCGTCCGCTCGCGCGCAAGCTGTAGCATCTTCGGTCCCAGCGCGGCCAGCACGATCGGTGCGGGCGGGTCGGGCTGCGGCGCGCGATAGGGGGCTTTCTCCATCTCCTCGAGGTAGGCGCGCATCGCCGTCAGGGGCCGCTCGTAGTGGTGGCCGCGCGCGTCCACCAGCCGGGCGTGACTGACCCCGATGCCGAGGACGAATCGGTCCGGCCACGCTTCCGCCAGCGCCCGGCCGCCATTCATCATCGCAGTCGGATCGCGAGCCCAGATGTTGGCGATGCCTGTGGCGACTTTGATCTGGCTGGTGGCCGCGAGGATGATGGCCGAGGCCGCAAAAGCCTCACGGGCGAGGGATTCGCCGACCCAGATGGTGCCGTACCCCATCGCCTCGATCTCGGCCACGGCACGTCGCAGGTCGGCCGTCCGCAAGAACGCCATGGAGCCCAGCCACACCGCGGCGCGCCCCAGGTCTAGGCGCGGGCTGGTTGCCGTGTGTGCTCCTTGATGAACGCGAGCATCTGCCGCCAGGCATCCGCCGAGGCGTCCTTGTGCTGTTCGAAGGTGCGGTCGAAGAAGGAGTGAGGCGCGCCCTCGTAGACCACCATCTGGTGGGATACGCCGGCTTGCGCCAGTTCGCGGTCGAACCTGGCGAAGTCCTCCGGTGTCGTCGCCTGGTCGTTCCCGGCGAGGAGCAGGAGGAGAGGCGCCCGCATCTGGGGAACGACATCGCGGACACGGGACGGGATCCCGTAGAAGCCGATGGCGCCGCTGAGTCCGGGCTGCGCCGCGGATTGCCGCCATGACTGGGCGCCACCAAAACAAAAGCCGACGGTGAAGACCGACTCTGCCCCGCCTCCGGCCGGCGAGCGCAGATAGGCGATCCCGGCGGCAACATCGGCCGCGATCGCCTCGGGCGTGGTCTGCCCGATGGCGGCGCGAAGGTCGAAGGTCTCCGGGCGCTCAGACATTCCGGCAGTGCGGTCGATGTAGTCGACCACCACGGCGTCCACGCCAGCCTGCGCGAAGCGGCGCACCAGCTCTTTGTAGAAGGGGTGGACGCCACGGGGGTCGGGGATGATGACGACGGCCGCCCCGCTGGGGGTGGCCGCACGGGCCGCGTAGGCCCTGAAGCGATTGCCGTCGGCCGCGGTCAGAACCAGGTCGCCTTCGTCGGCGGAGCCACCCATGATCGGCGGGAGTGGAGGTCGGGCCTCATTTGCATAGCACATAGAAACCATTCTGCCGCGCCGCCAGCGTGCGGCGTAGGGTTCGCGGCTGAACTCGCCATAAAACAAGGGGGCGACTTCGATTTATGATTGCAGTACTGATCAGTTCGGCTGGGGGGTAACAGGATGTCTACCGCCGTCAAGGCGCCGCCGACGACCATCGCCCGCGACAGCCAGTCGCCTGTACTCGTCGCCATGGCGGATACCTTCATCGGCAGCATGGGTCACCCTGGCTCCCCGATCCGGGTCGCGGCCTCCATGGAGGAGACCTTCCGGCGCCTTCCCTCCGAAGCCGACCGGCGCCGGCTTCGCCTGATCGTGGGCGTCCTCGGCCGCCGCTCTGGCACGTTCCTCCTCACCGGCCGGCCCGTGCCGTTTCACCGCTGGCCGCGCGAGCAGCGCGTGAGGGTGATGTCGTCCTGGTCGACCAGCCGCATCACGTTCCGGCGCCAGCTCTTCCAGGTCTTCAAGCGGCTGTCACTGCTCGCCTTCCTCGGCGATACCGAGGACGACGGCACCAATCCGGTCTGGCCCGAAATCGGCTATCCGGGGCCGGTCTCAGCGCCGCCCGCGACCCCCAAGAGCATCCGAACCACGACGCTCGACGGTGACACGACGCTCAGCTGCGACGCGGTCGTCGTCGGTTCGGGTGCGGGCGGTGGCGTGGTCGCGGCCGAACTCTCCGCCGCCGGCAAGGACGTGATCGTGCTGGAGGAAGGGGGTTATTACAACGAGGCCGACTTCAACCAGCTCGAGCTCGCCATGATGCGAAAGCTCTATTACCAGGGCGGATTCGCCGCGACCGCCGACGCGGCGATCGCGCTGATTGCCGGCGGCTGCCTCGGTGGCGGCACCCTGGTCAATTACACGACGAGCTTCCGTACTCCGGATTGGCTGCGCGAGGAATGGGCCAATCACCACGGGCTCAAGGCCTTTACGACCGATGAGTACAGCGCGTCGATGGATGCTGTCTACGAACGCCTCGGGGTCAACGTCAGCCACAGCCGGGTGAGCGCGCGCGAGCGGGTCCTGGAACGAGGCATGAAGCGGCTCGGCTGGCACACCGGCTACATGCCACGCAACGTCCAGGGGTGCACGCAGGACGAGCGCTGCGGCTTCTGCGGCTACGGCTGCCAGATCGGCGCCAAGCAATCCACGCTCAAGACCTACTTGATGGACGCCTACCGCCGGCGGGCCCGCATCGTCGTCAACTGCACCGTCGATCGGGTCGTGATCGAAGATGGTCGAGCGGTCGGCGTGCGCGCCACCGTGCGGCAGGCGGACATGCCGGCCTTCACCCTGATCGTGCGCAGTCACGCCGTCGTGGTCGCGGCCGGGGCGATCGGGACGCCCGCCATTCTGCAGCGGTCCGCCGTCCCATCGAGGGTGATTGGGACGTCGCTTCGGCTCCATCCGTCAACCGCGGTGTCCGGCATCTTCGAGGAGGAGATTCGTCCCTGGGAGGGAACACTACAGGCGCTCTACTCGGATGAGTTCACCAACCTCGACGGGCAACACTTCGGTCCGAAGATCGAGTCCGCGCCGCTCCATCCGGCCTTGCTCGCCCTGGTCACTCCCTGGCGCCAGCCAGACCAATACAGCCGCTTGATGCGGTCGCTGCCCAACCTGTCGCTGACCGGCATCCTGCTCCGGGACAGCGGTGCGGGCCGGGTCATCACCAAGAACGGCACCGCGCGGGTCGAGTACAAGCTCTCGCGCCCCGACCTCGCCCACATGCGCAAAGGCATCGAGGCCGGGGTTCGCATCCTCGAGGCCGCCGGCGCGAAGGAGGTCTTCACCAGCCAGGCGGCGTACGTCAGCTATCGGCCCGGCCAGCGTGGCGGCATCGAGGCCTTCATGAACGACGTCGACCGCAACGGCTACGGCCCGGGCCAGATGAGCTACGTGAGCTTCCACCAGATGGGCACCTGTCGCATGGGCAATGACCCGGCAACCTCCGTGATCGGTCCCGATCACCAGGTGCATGTCGTCAAGGGCCTCTTCGTCGCCGATGGCAGCACCTTCCCCAGCGCGTCGGGTGTCAACCCCATGATTACCATCATGGCGATGGCCCACCGCGCGTCGCGCTTTATCGCGGCCGCCTGCTAACGATGCAGGCCGCCGTCCAAACGAAACGGAGCCCATGGGTCATCCTGCTCGTGCTCTGCCTTGGCTTCTTCATGATCCTGCTCGACCTCACGATCGTGAACGTCGCGATTCCGAGCATCATCGACGGCCTGCACGCGGGACTCGACGAGATCCTCTGGGTGCTCAACGCCTACATCCTCGCCTACGCGGTGCTGCTGATCACCGCCGGCCGGCTCGGCGACATGTTCGGCGCCAAACGGCTCTTCCTCATCGGCCTCGCCATCTTCACGCTGGCGTCGATCGCCTGCAGCCTGGCGCAAAGTCCGACCCAGTTGATCGCGGCCCGCGTGATCCAGGGCGTGGGTGGCGCCATCCTGACGCCCCAGACGCTCAGCATTCTGACCAACATCTTTCCGGCCGACAAGCGCGGCGCGGCGTTTGGCATCTGGGGCGCGGTCGCCGGCGTCGCTTCTGTCACGGGCCCGACGTTGGGCGGGTTCCTCGTCACCAACTTCAGCTGGCAGGCCGTCTTCTGGGTCAACGTTCCTGTCGGGATCGTCGCCTTCGTCCTCGGGATCTGGTTGCTTCCCGGCATCCGCCTCGGCCGGGAGCAAAACCTCGATCCGGTTGGTGTGCTGCTCGCCAGCGGTTCCTTGTTCGCCGTCGTCTTCGGACTGATCGAAGGTCAGCGCTACCACTGGGGCACCTTTACCGATGTCGCGTCGTTCGACGCGGCTGGCGGCCACTGGGGTCTCTTCAGTATCCCGAGCCTGTTCATCGCCAGCGCGATCCTGTTGCTGCTCTTCGTGCTTTGGGACCGGGCGCAGGACCAACCGCTGGTCCCCCTCTCGCTCTTCCGCGACCGCAACTTCAGCGTCGGCAACGGCCTGGCGGCCATCGTCATGTTCGGCATGATGGGACTGTTCTTGCCGCTGACGATCTTTCTGCAATCGGTGCTTGGCTTTACTGCGCTCAAGGCGGGCCTGACGCTGGCCCCCATGCCGCTGACCTCGATGCTGGTGGCACCCTTGTCGGGTCGCGCGACCGATCGGATCGGCGGCAAATACATCCTGATGTTTGGCCTCGCCTGTTTTGCCGCGGGGATGGGGCTGGTGGTATGGGTCGCCTCGCTCAACGCCGGCCAGTCAACCTTCACCTTGCCGCTGATCCTCGCCGGGATTGGTCTCGGCTGCACCTTTGCTCCGATGACGACCGTGACCATGCAGCGCGTGAATCCGCAGCTCGCCGGTGCCGCGTCCGGACTGCTCAACACGACGCGGCAACTGGGTGGCGCGTTCGGCAGTGCCGTCGTTGGCGCCATCCTGCAGACCCGGCTCGCAAACGAGCTCGTCAGCCAGGCGCAGGCACAGGCCACGAGCCTGCCCGCCCCGTTTCGGTTGCCGTTTGTGCAGGGCTTTGCCAAAGCGGCGGGCGGCGTGCTCGAGGTCGGCCGCGGCCAGTCCGGGGTACCGCTCCCGGCGGGCATTCCGGCTGCCCAAGCGACGCAAGTGCAGCGGCTCGCGCATGACGTGTTTACCCAGGCCTTCATCAACGCCATGCGTCCCTCGCTCGTGGTTCCCATCGCGGTGCTGCTCTTCGGCGCCCTGCTGGCGGGCGCGATCACCGGCCGGCGAACCGCGTCGGCTCAGCGCCAGCCCGTGCCAGCTCCCGCCGCGAGCTAGCCGCGCGGAACGCTCCATATACTGAGATTGATGCCGACGCAGTGGCTACCGTTGTTCCCCTTGAACGCCGTGCTGTTTCCGCACATGGCGCTCCCGCTGCACGTCTTCGAGCCGCGCTACCGGCAGATGATCGGAGATTGCCTCGAGGAAGGGCATAGCTTCGGCGTGGTCGCCATCCGGGAGGGAAGTGAGACCGGCCCGGCGACGCCCTACGATGTCGGGACGCTGGCGAAGATCGTGCGCATCGATCGCCTGGACGACGGCCGCATGAACCTGTTGGTGATGGGTGCGTCGCGCTTTAAGATCGTGCAGACCGCGGATGATCGTCCTTACCTGCGAGGGCGGATTCGGATCATTCCCGAAGCGGGGGACGACCTCGATGAGACCGCGCGCCTGACCGAGTCAACCGCGCTAACGTTTCGCCAGTACTCGAACCTCTTGCGCGAGCTCGTCGGCCGGCAGCTGGACGACGCGGAGCCACCGATGGAGCCGGAGATCCTCTCCTACCTGATCGCGGCTGCCCTCAACCTGCAGGTCCCGGAAAAGCAGTCGCTACTGGCGGAGCCGCGAACCGACGCTCGCCTGGCGCTCGAGCTGCGAATGCTGCGCAAGGAGATCGTGTTACTCAAGCAGATGGTCGCGCACGCCGGCACCGCCGTCCCGGTGCGAACCTCCCTCAACTAGGTCTCAGGTCAATGACCGAGGGCACCCGGTCCGAGGATCGCGGACCAGACCTAATCGCACCACCGCCGCTGCTTTACGCGGGTCCCTTGCTGGCCGGATTTGTTCTCGACCTTCTGCTCCCACTGCCCCGGCTGTCCAGTGCTCTGCGCCTTGCTGGGCTGCCATTCCTGGCTGCGGGCGTGGCGCTTGCCATCTGGTTCCTGCTGTCGATGCGGCGAGCCGGCACCCCCGTGGACCCGAGGGAGGCCCCCACGGCCCTCGTCCAGGCGGGACCCTTTCGATACACTCGCAACCCAGGGTATATCGCATTTACTCTTACCTATCTGGGCGTGTCGTTACTTGTCGGCGCTCGCTGGCCATTGATCCTGCTGCCTGCCATCCTTGTGATTGTTGATCGAGGCGTCATCCGGCGCGAGGAGCGGTATCTCGAAGAGCGGTTCGGCTCCGACTACATCGGGTACCAGCGGCGCGTTCGCCGGTGGCTATAAACCCGGTTGGCCCGCCGGCCGTTGACCATACGCCGAAGATGCTCGCTTAACTGGTGTGCAGATCGACGACCAAGCGCCAGGCGTAGCTTCCGGTCGCCGGCAGGGTAAAGGCCGTTACGCGCACCGGCCGCGCCAGG
>Ga0209474_10002450_pt1 | contig 17029 bp, 14 predicted proteins | sample GraSoiAngelo_145_FD_185902 | JGI IMG/M metagenome (GOLD analysis project Ga0209474, IMG submission 185902) | Grasslands soil microbial communities from the Angelo Coastal Reserve, California, USA - 14_1009_05_20cm (SPAdes) (version 2) | ecosystem: Environmental > Terrestrial > Soil > Grasslands...
TCTTCATGGACCTTTCGGTGGTGCTCGCCGCAGACGAGCCCGAGGTTCTCCAGCTTCGTTGGCCCGCTGTCCGCCCAGAATTTCAGGTGGTGGGCGTCGCACCAGGGCGGCGGCCGGTCGCACCCGGGAAAGATGCAGTGCCCATCGCGCGCCACCATCGCGCGCCGCATCGACGGCGGGGTCGTCCGGCTGGCATGCGTGATCTCGTGTTCGAGTTCGCCAATCCCGGTGATGCGGGTGATCGCGGCATCGCACCCCATCCGGCGTACGGTTTCGGCCGGAATCGTTCCACCCCACTGGAGCTGGCCGGCAGGGGCGCCGGCGATGCCAGCGAGGGTGTCGACGCTCGTCGTCACGATCAACTGCGGACGCGGACCCGCGCCATTGCCGGAATCCGCACCGTTGGCATGGCCACGGCCCGCTCGACGAGCGAGCTCGGCAAGTGCGTCATGCGCGCGCTGCCCGGCGCTGCGCTCGTCGCCTTTGCGCGGCTTCATGAAGGGCTCCATCGCCGTGCGCAGGCTGGCTGCCGCCTCGGCCACCAGCTGGCCCTCGATCCGCGCCAGGCCGTTGACCGGCTCGCCGATCTGGAGCCAGCGGCGCTGATCGGCCCGATTGCTTTCCGTCAGCGCCGCGTCGGCGTCGACCTGATGTTCGAAGTTCTTAGCAACGGTCACAAACTGACCCGGATCCATCGCCTCCGCGGCTTTGAGCAGCGTGGTTTCGGCCTTCCGGACGGCGACCGGACCCAGGTGCTCGGCGGTGCGAGCCATCGTAACCGCGTGCTGGTAGCCGATCTCGCCCCGTGACAATGCCTCTTCGGTGCGGGGAAGCTCCTTCAGTTGCCGCGCCATTTCGACGCGCTCGGCGGCGGCGCCGCCTGACAGCTTGCCCTTCTCGCGCAGCCACGACACCATCCCCACGGCGCCATCGGCCTTATAACCGCCCGCCTTGTCGAACCGGCGGGTCGCCTCCGCGCACGCGGCTTCGGTCCGGTCGATGATCTGCCGGTACCGGATGATGACGTTGCCGAGCTCATTGGCGGGCTCTCTCGCCAGCCAGCTCAGCATGTCGTCCAGTGCCGACTCCATCCGCTCGATGGGCATCGCGCCGGACCTGCACATGTGCCCATCGTGCACGATGTTTTCGACAGCTGTCTGTCGAAGTCCGAAATAAGATTTTCCTAAGACCGCCGGCCGCGTCGGCGCTTGGACTTGCGCCAGCCCAGGGCGAGCGGCTACTCGACGGCCTGCGGGATCTCCTCGGCAGCGCGCTGCGAAGTGGCCACGTCCCAGCGGCGAGCGACCTGCTGGGCGCGATAGAGATTGGCATAGAGGCCCGGCGCGTCGACGAGGTCATCATGCCGGCCTCGCTGAACGACGCGTCCCTTCTCGAGCACGACGATCTCACTCGCCTGGCGGATGGTCGACAGCCGGTGCGCGATGACGAGGACCGTCCGATCTACGACGAGACGGGCGAGCGCCTTCTGGATCAAGTGCTCCGCCTCCGGATCCACGGATGAGGTCGCTTCGTCGAGGATCAGGATGGGGGCATCGCGAAGCAGCGCCCGCGCAATCGAGAGTCGTTGCTTCTGGCCGCCGGAAAGCCGGACACCGCGTTCCCCAATCAGGGTGTCATAGCCATTCGGCAGATCGTCGATGAACTCCTCCGCATAGGCGGCCTTCGCCGCCGCCTGCACCTGCGCGTCGCTGGCATCGGGATTGCCGATCTTGATGTTCGCCTTCACGGTGTCGTTGAAGAGAAAGACGTCCTGTAGGACCAGCCCGATGACGCCATGGAGGTAATCGAGCGGCAATTCGCGCAGATCGACGCCGCCCAGTCGCACCGCGCCTTGCTGCGGATCCCAGAAGCGGGCGATCAGGTTGGCGACCGTCGTCTTGCCGGCGCCACTCGGCCCGACCAGGGCAAGCACGGTCCCTTCCTTGAGATCGAACGAGACGTCATGGAGAACGGGGCGACCGGGATCATAGGCAAACGTCACGTGCTCGAGCGCAACGTCGTATCGCGGATTCGGCGGGACCCGCGCCGCCGGCGAGTCCTCCACGTCGACCGGCGTGTTCAAGATGTCGAAGATCCGGTCGGTCGCGGCCTCGGCATTACGCAGACCCTCGAGTTGGCGGTTGAGCTCGGTGACCGGTCGGTAGAGCAGCGTAGTCAGAAAGACAAAGAAGACGAGGTTGGCGACGCTGAGCTGGCCTGCGCTGGCCATCAGGCCGCCGATCAGTAGCACCAAGGCCACCGGGATGGCGGCCATCCACTCGACGCCGGAGAAGTACCAGGTATGGAGCAGGTTGGCCTGCGTCGCCGCCTTCTTCAGCTCATCGCTTCGCTCATCGATTGCGCGGCGAGCATGGCCGAGCGCCGAAAAAGCCTTCAGCACGCCGACACCCTGGATGTAGTCGATGATGATGCCGTTCAGCCGACCCAGTTCGTCGCGATATCGCATGAACGCGGCATAAGCGGAGCGCCGAAAGGCGAGCAGAAGCAACAGGATCAGCACGAGCGGCGCCAGCGCGACCAGCGCAAGCTTCCAGTTGACGAGCAGCATCACGATGCCGATTAGCACGGGGACGGTCGCCGCGCTGATCAGCTGGATGCCGGCATGCGCGGTGAAAAACTCGATGGTCTCGACGTCGCCGATGACCTTGGCCGCGATCGCGCCTGACTGTTGCTGGGTGTGATAGCCCATCGACAACCGCTGGAGCTGCTCATAGATGCGCATCCGCATGTCGTGCAGGACCTTGAATGCGGCAATGTGCCCAAAGCCGCCCTCCAGGTAGCGACTGATCGCCATCAGCGCCGTTGCCCCAACCATCGCGATGCCGAGCCAGACGAGCGTCCCGGTCGCAGAGGGATGGGTTAATGCCGTCAGCATTTGCCGGATGATGAGGGCCGGCAGGATGCTGAGCGCCGTGTACAGCACCGATCCCAGGACGGCGATCGCAAGCAGGCCGCGATGGCCCCGAGTGATTGCCACCATGCGAGCGAGGAAGGTCACGAGCAGAAGATTCTAATGATCCGCCGGCACACCCGACAACGACTGCACCCGCTCGCTGACCAGGTCGTACAGCGCGAGCGCGAGCCTCGGATCCGCGTTCAACATCGACGTCCGGCGGAGCTCGACGCCCAGGGCCCGCGCTCTGGCCTGGGCCTCGATATCGATGTCGTAGAAGATCTCGAGATGGTCGGCCAGGAATCCGACCGAGCAGACGAGGATCGACCGATGGCCCTCGGCGGCGAGCGCCTCGACGGTGTCGGGCAGGTCCGGTCCGAGCCACGGCTCACCGGTGTGGCTCTGGCTTTGATACGACCAGCGCCACTGCTCGACACCGGCCCGCCTCGCCACCAGTTCGGAGGTCTCCAGCAGCTGGTCCTGGTATGGATCGCCTTGGTCGAGGATTCTCGCGGGAAGGCTGTGCGCCGTGAAGACGGCAACCACCTCCTCGGGTCGCGTGAACTCTGCCCGCGTCGCGCGAACGTTTTCGGCAAGCGCCTGGACATACCCGTCCAACGCATGCCAGCTCTCGATAAAGTCGAGCGCGAGCGGCCCCGACCCGTCCTTTGGATGCGTGGCCAGCGCCGCTTCGACCTGGCGGCGATAGCCCTCGGTACTGATCGTCGAGTAATGCGGCGCCAGGACGATCGCGAGCAGCCGATCGGCCCCTGCATCGACCGCCTCGTGGACCGCGCTGGCGATCCGAGGCGTCCAATGCTTCATTCCCAGGTGCACGGTGTAGATCGCGCCATCCGGTGAGTCGGCATTGAGGAGCCGCTCGAGCTTGCGACCCAGCTCGGACGAAACGGCGAGCAAGGGCGTTGGCACCCCAACCTGCCGGTAGCGCTCGGTTAGCTCGTCCACCGCCTCGCGCGACGGCCTGCGACCGCCCCGGATGTCCGTGAAGTACGCTTCGACTTCGTCCAGCCGGTTCGGGCTGCCGTACGCGATGAGGAGCACCGCGTTGTGCTCAGCTGCCATGCACGAACTCCACGAGCCGCTGCAGATGCTCGACCGGTGACGCCGGCAGGACGCCGTGCCCGAGATTGAAAATATGCCCCGGTCGACCGCCGGCGGCTTCGATCACACGCCGGGCCCCGTCCTCGACAACCGGCCACGGGCCAAGCAAGCGCGCCGGATCGAGCTTGCCCTGGATTCCCCGGTCGTAGCCCACGGTCCGCCAGGCGTCGCCTAGATCCGCCCGCCAGTCGATGCCGATGACGTCACCACCCGCGTCTTTGAGCAAGGGCAGCAGCCCGGCGGCGCCGGTCGCGAAGTGGATCGACGGCGCGCCCGCCCGCATGAGCCCGGCAAAGATCGCCGCGGAGTACGGCTGGACGAAGCGCCGGTAATCGTCCGGCGACAAGGCACCGACCCAACTGTCGAACAGCTGCACGATCTGGGCGCCGGCTCGAACCTGCGCCAGGAGATAGTCGAGCACGAGTTCGGAAAGCCGACTCATCAGCGCCTCCCAGAGCGCCGGCTCTGCGTACATCAGGCTTTTCGTGACCAGGAACTCCCTGGAGGGCTTGCCTTCGACCAGATAGCCGGCGAGCGTAAACGGCGCCCCGGAAAACCCGATCAGAGCAACGCCAGGGTCGAGCTGCGCGCGCAGCAGCCCGATCGTCTCGAGGACGAAGGGAACGGCCTCCTCGGGGGTCCGCCGCTGCAACCTATCTATATCCGCGCGGCCGCGAATCGGCTGGGCTACCACGGGACCGACGCCCTCGACCAGCTGAAGATCGACCCCCAGCCCGAAGGCAACCGGCAGCATGATGTCGGCGAAGAGCACGGCGCCATCGACGCCGAGCCTGCGAACGGGTTGCATCGTGACCTCGGCGCAGAGCTCCGGCTGCTGGCAGATCGTAAAAAGATCGAATTTTTCGCGAACCTTCCGGTACTCGGGCAGCGATCGGCCAGCCTGCCGCATGAACCACACCGGTCGCCGCTCCACCACCTCGCGACGCGCGGCGCGGACCAGCGCGGGCCCGACCGAGGCGGCCGCCTCGCGGCCGACCGCGCCGGCCTGGGCGGTTTTCATCCGCCCGCGATCAGACTGACCTGGCGCCGGTTCTCTTCTGCCTGGGCATCGCTCACTGGAAGGCCCAGCGCGAGCGCGATTGCGTCGGCGGGCGCCATGCGCACGCAGGTGAAGATCGGCGTCTCGCGCTCGGTATAACGGCTTGCCTGCGACTCGCGGAGCTCCATGACCAGGTCGAGAAACGCCGCCGGCTCGTCGCATTCGAAGGCCACCACGAACTCCTGGTCGTCGAGGCCGAACGAGTAGGCCGTATTGATCTTGACCTGCGGATAACGGTGGCCGATCGCGAAGTGCTCGACCATCATCGCCTTGCGCTTCTCGTAGGGCAGGCGATACCACACGCGCTTCTTCCACATCGGGTAGACGAACAGATAGCGCCCGCCGACCGGCTTCAAGCGAGTGCGCCTGCCCTCTTGATCCGGGTGACGGTGCCGGCCCAGGTAGGGCGACGGCCGCATCATCGCGAGAAACGAATGCGCGACGGATAACGAGGGCCCGAGCTGCGTCGAGCGCCAGCGCGACTCGGCCTGCTGGATCGCATCGACGCTGTCGGCCGCCTGCCAGATCAGGAGATCGCAGTCGCCGCGCAAGCCGACCGTACTGTAGGTCAGCAGCGTGCCGTCGGCGGCGCGACTCTCCAGCAGTCCGCCGAACTCGGCGCCGGCCAGCTGGCGCTCATGCGCAGACCAGGCGAGCGCCTCCGGATTCACTTTCAAAAACGTGTATTTCACGAGTTGCCGGGCTTCAGCCACGCTAAAAGGTTAACAACGAGGGGCACTAATCTTGAACCGTGGCGCGGCTTTCGATCCAGAAAATCCACGTCGGCGAGAAGGACACGAACTGCTACGTCGTCGCCGACTCGGACGCCAAGGAAGCCGTGGTCATCGATCCGGGCGACGACGCCGCGAAGATCCTCGGTCAGCTGCGCGGGATCACCGTCCGCTGGATTTGTTTCACGCACGCGCATCCCGGGCATACCGGCGCCAAGGAAGCGATCAAGTCGGCGACCGACGCGGCGACCGCCATGCACCTGGCCGACGCCACCACCCACCTGAAGTCCGCCGACCGCTACCTGCTGGCGGACGACGCGCTGCCGTTTGGAGGCTTCGAGCTGCGGGTTCTCTCGACCCCCGGCCACACGCCGGGCGGCCTGTCATTCAAGGTCGGCAACCACGTCTTCACCGGCGACACGCTGCTGGCGGGGAAGATCGGCCGCGTCGATCTCCCGGGCTCGAGCCCGCAGCAGATGCTGCTAAGCCTGCATGGCCAGCTGCTGACGCTGCCCGACAACACGGTCGTCTACCCGGGGCACGGCGCGAACACGACGATCGGCCAGGAGCGGCTCGGCAACCCCTATCTGCGCATGCGCTGAGCAGCCAGCGCTCGACCCTCAGGCGGTCTTCTTCTCGCTGTAGAGGGCGTCGATTTCTTTTCCGTACTTCTCGGCGATCCGCTTGCGCTTCACCTTCATGCTCGGGGTCAGCTCATCGCCTACCTTGAACTCGGCGTCGAGGATCTTGAATTTCTTGATCTGCTCGGGATGCGACAGCCCGCGGTTGACGTCGGCGACGGCCTGCTCGACCAGCTGACCGGCCTGCGCGTCGCCGGGCTTGACCACATCGCGATCGACCATGATCAGCGCGGCGACAAATGGCTTCCCATCGCCGAGCACCACGGCCTGACCGATGCCGCGGTGGTGGCGAAGCTGGGTCTCCATCGCGCCGGGCGCCACGTACTTGCCTCCCGAGGTCTTGAAGAGATCCTTCTTGCGATCGGTGATCTTGAGATAACCGTCTTTGTCCAGCTCGCCGATGTCGCCGGTGCGCAGCCAGCCGTCATCGAACGTTTCCTGGGTCGCCTTGGGATCTTTGAAATAGCCGCCAAAGACGTTGCCGCCCCTGACCAGGACCTCGCCGTCCGACGCGAGCTTGATCTCGACGCCCGGTAGCGGCAGGCCGACCGTGCCAAAGCGCGCATGACCCGGCCGGTTGAAGGTCGCCGGGGCCGTCGTCTCGGTGAGACCGTAGCCCTCGAGGATCTCGATTCCCATGCCATAGAAAAATCGCAGGATCTCCGGCGAAATCGCGGCCGAGCCACTGATGCAGATCAGCAGCTGGTCGAAGCCGAGGGTTGCGCGGATCTTCTTGAAGACCAGGCGGTCGGCGAGCGACCATTGCCAGCTCAGCACGCGCGAAAGCGGACGCTGGGCCTGATAGGCGGCGGTGCGTCGAGCCCCGACGCGGAGCGCCCAATCGCGAATCAATGCGCGAGGACGATGGACCGCATCCATCCGCTCGCGGACGCCGGCATAGATCTTTTCCCAAAGTCGCGGCACGGACGTGAAGTACGTCGGATGCACTTCGCGGACCGCCTCCATGACTTTGTCCACCTGGGGACAGAAGTACACGCGGCAGCCGGTGATCAACTGGCGAAGATGACTGACCACGCGCTCCAGCACGTGCGCCAGTGGCAGGTAGGACACCACGCGGTCGTTCGGATCGCCCCGAAAGCACTGGAGCGTCTGGGCCGACGTCCAGGTCAGGTTGTGGTGGGTCAGCGTCGCGGCCTTCGGCTGACCGGTCGTTCCCGAGGTGTAGATCAGGCTGGCCGTATCGTCCGGCTTCAACGCCTGCCAGCGGCTGGTGAGTAAGCCGGGTCGGGTACGGCCAAACGCGTCACCGCGCCGAAGCGCCGGCTGCCAGGCGATCACCCACTCCTCCGATGCACTCGGTTCGCCGTCGATCAGGATCACGCGGCGGAGCAGGGGCAGGTCGCCTCGCATCTCGAGCACTTGCTGGAGCAGCTGGACGCTCTCCACGATCAGGACTCTCGACTCGGAGTGGGTCAGCAGGTACTTCACCTGGTCGGGTGCGAGAGTCTGATAGATCGCGACCGTGACGGCGCCCGCATGCAACACCGCGAGATCGGCGATCTGCCACTCCGGACGGTTCGCCGACCAGAGTGCGACCCGGTCCTGTGGCTGCAGACCTTCGGCCAGCAGCGCGTTGGCGAGGCGGGTCACCGCGCGGCGGTACTCCGCCCAGCTGATCGGCACCCAGCCGCTGCCCGCCCGGAAAAACAGCGCCGGCGCATCCGCCTGGCGGCCGGCGGTCGCCTGGAAGAGGGCCGGAATGCTTTGTGGCTCGTCGCCAGCTTCGGGGGCCGGCTCCGGAGCGCGAACCGCCGCACTCATGTCGCCACTATAGGTAAAGATTGCCGCTTGCCATAGGCCTTTGACGAGTCTTTACGTATCCTTTAAACACGGCCATGGTTGTGGGCATCTGCGAGCTCATCTTCCAATTGCCCGGAAACCGGAGCCTTAAAGGAAAACGGCAGGTCAGTCGTTCGATTGTGCAGCGGATTCGGAACCGATTCAACGTCTCGGTTGCTGAGGTGGCTGACCTCGACCGATGGCAGACGCTGGCGATCGGTGTCACCTGCGCGCCCAACGACAGTCGGCATGCGAACGAAATCATGAGCAAGATCGTCGATTTTGCGGAAGACCATAACGGTGGAGCCGTGCTCGCCGAGCATCGGATCGAGGTTCTGCGCGCGTGAACCTGGCGATCGGCCCGGACGCCGTCGGCAGCGTGGAAGAAGGGCCGATCGCGGTGGTGCTCGCCGCGCTGGCTCGTGACGACCCGGCCGGCGTGGTCGCCGCGCTCGATGGCCAGCTCCATCACGGCCGGCCCGGAAGTCCGGCGGCCTTGCGTCAGCAGGTTGGTGAGCGGCTGGCCACGGCACTTGCGGAACAGAGCGGTCGGGTCGCCCGTTGGATCGACGCCCTGGTGGCCTCGGCCTCGCCCACCGGGCGTCAGGTGGCCTGCCTGCTTCTGGTCAGCCGTTACCGCGCTGACCGCGAGGGCGTCCTCCGCGCCGCCGAAGTTCTCGCGGAAGACCCGCACTGGGAAGTCCGCGAAGCCGCCGGTGGCTTGCTCGGCACCCTCCTCGACCGTGATTTCAATGGCGTGCGCGGGCGGCTCGAGGTCTTTCGCAACGCGAAATCGGAGAACTTGCGACGAGCGGTGGTGATCGCAGTCAAATACGCCGCCCGCCGTGACAAGCCGGAACGGGTCGCCGATCTTCTCGATCTGCTGGCGCCGCTGCTGCACGCCGAAGAGGCATATGTGCGTCGCAATCTCGGTCCATACACGATCGGCGACGCCCTGCTTCGCATCAATCCCAACGAAACCCTGCGCGCCTTGCGCGACTGGTCTCGCGATCGCGATCCGATGGTGCGATGGAATGTCGCCATGGCGTTCTCGAGCGCGATCGGCTCCTTCCACTGGCCGGCCGCGAAATCGATTCTCGAGCGGCTGGCGAAAGGGCCCGAGCCACTGGTGCGCAATGCCGTCGCCAAAGCGATGCGGCGCTGCCGGCAGCGCTACACGGACGAAGTCGAGGACACACGCCGCCGCTGGCTGAAAGACGGTGATCGCGCCGCCACGGCTGAACTGATGGGGCCGCTCAAGAAGCGCTGATCGATCGCTTGGAGCGGCGAGCGACCCGTACGATTGCCTCACGGTGAGTCAGTCGCTTTCTCCAAGCTCGACCTCGCTGATCGACGCCTTCCAGGCGACCTTGCCCTGGCCGCTGGATGCGTTTCAGGTGGAGGCGATCGAAAAGCTCGAGTCCCATCATGGGGTGCTCGTCTCGGCCCCCACCAGCTCGGGCAAGACGGTGATCGCCGACTATGCCGTTTTCCGCGCGCTCCAGACGGATACGCGCGCGATCTACACCACGCCCCTGAAAGCGCTCTCCAATCAAAAGTATCGAGACTATCGCCGACTGCACGGCGATGGCTATGTCGGGCTGGTCACCGGCGAAAACACGATCAACCCGATGGCCCCGGTCGTCGTCATGACCACGGAGATTCTGCGAAACCTGATCTACGAAGATCCGGAGCGGCTCCATCGTGTCCGCTATGTGATCCTCGACGAGGTGCACTATATCGACGACTTTCCGCGTGGCGCTGTCTGGGAGGAGATCATCATCCAGGCGCCCGTGCACATCAAGTTCATCGGGCTTTCCGCAACCATCAGTAATTACCGGGAGGTTGCCGACTGGATGAGCCGGCAGCGGGGCGACCTCGCGACCGTGAGCGTGATCCGCCGCCCGGTCGAGCTGCGGCTCTGGCTCTCGGTCCGCAACCAGTTGTATCCCTTGCTCGATGAGGAGGGCCGCATGCCGCGGGACACCCGCCACGCGGCCCAGGCGCCAGACTCCGCCGACTTCCGGCTTTCCCAGCTGCGCCGCCCCCCGGAGAACGACCTGCTTCCCGTCGTCGATCGGCTGCGGGAGAAAGAATTCCTGCCCGCGATTTATTTTATTTTTTCGCGCCGGGGCTGCCGGGAGGCGCTGGCGCGGTGTGCCGCGCACGGCTTCGATTTGACGACGCCGGCCGAGAAGGTCGAGATCGACGAGCTCGTCAAGCGTCATCTCGCCAAGGTCGAAGACCGCGACGAGGCCGAGCTGTATCTCGACCTGCTCGACGGCGGGACGCTCCGCCGTGGGCTGGCCATGCATCACGCCGGCATGCTGCCCTATCTGAAGGAGCTCGTCGAGGTGCTCTTTCAACGCGGCCTGATCAAAGTCGTATTCGCGACCGAGACGCTCTCGCTTGGCATTCACATGCCGGCCCGGGCCTGCGTGGTGTCCTCCTTTACGAAATTCGACGGGCGCGACTTCGCCAATTTGACCTCTGGCGAGCTGACGCAACTCATGGGCCGGGCAGGACGTCGCGGGATCGATCCGATCGGGCACGGCGTGATCCTCAAGGAGCCCGATGTCGACCTCGGCACCATCTACGAGGCGGCCACCGGCGAGGAGATGACGGTCGAGAGCAAATTCGCGCCGACCTACAACATGGCGCTGAACCTGTTGCGCTATCACCAGCCGGACGAGGTCGATCTCTTGATGGAACGATCGTTCGGCCAGTACCAGAAGGTCGTGGCTCGCGGCGATCTCGACGTCCGGCTGGCGAACTTACGGCAGCGGCTGCAGGACGTGACGGCGACGCGATTCGCGGCGGAGGGCGATCCCTGCTGCACCGAGAAAACGTTCGCGTCGTTCACGCGCGCCGAGGAGGCGATCGCATCGCTGCGGGTGCAGATGCGTCGGCTGCGCAGCGAGCATTGGCGCGGTCGCGGGCGGCGACGCCGCGCGGGGACGAGGACCAGCTCCGGTCAGACGCTTACCGATCTCAAAGACGATCTGGCCGGCTGGCAACACAAGCTGAACCGCCTGCCCTGCCGCAAATGTCAGTTCCTGGCGGAGCATCGCGCCCATCACAAGGAGGTACGTGAACTGCGCAGCCGCGTCCAGGCCTCCGAACATGATGCCGGACGAAGCCAGGACGAGTACCGGCGGCGAATGCATGCCCTGCGCGGCATCCTGCAGGAGCTGGGGTTTCTCGAGGGCGACGTCCCGAGCGAGAAAGGCCTGCTGGCCTCACGCATCTACGGCGAGAACAGCTTGATCGTGACCCAGGCGATCGCCGACGGCTGGCTGCAGGAGCTGACGCCGGCGGAACTGGCGGCCTCCCTCGTCATGGTGACGGCCGAGGACCGCAATCGCGACCGGCCGCGCGAACGGCGACGCTTTCCGACCAGCGCGATCGCGCTCGCGCAGAAACGCTTGCGCATTATTTATTTCCGGTTCTCTGCGCGCGAGAAGGACCGTGGCGAAGAGAATCTGCGGCCGCTATCGGGCGACTACGTCAACTTCACCTACGACTGGTGCAGCGGCGTGCCCCTCACTGAAATCCGCGCCCCCATGGAAGTCGAGCTCGGCGACGCGGTCAAGTCGCTGAAGGGCCTCTATAGCGCCTTACGGCAGATCGAGTGGGCGGTGACCGATCGTCCGGCGCTGCGCAAGCTGGTACTGCAGGCTCGCGAAAGCCTCGAACGCGATTTGATTACAAGGGTCTAAGACCTCGAGGCGAAGCTGCGGGCCGGTCCCTCGCCTCCTCCGGCTATCGGCAACGTCGTCGGCTGCGGGACCGCCACTCCGCTCCGCCTCGAGCCCTTAGTCTCTTCCTTCTTCCTGGGCGAGCTTTTCGCTGATTCGATAGACCTGCTCGGGCAGGTCGGTGATGTCGTAAAAGCGCAGCGGTTTCTTCAACCGCTTGGCGATCCCGACCTGCACTTTGACGCCCAGGCTCATGGTGCCGAAAACCCAGACCTCGTCACAGCGCGCGAGGAGGTTGTTGATCGCCTCTCGCACGAGTTGCTTGGGTACCGTGTGGAGCAGGTAATAGTCGAAGAGCATGAAAGGGTTCAGCGGCACGTAGCCTTCGTCGAGAACCAGCTTGGACACCTGCATCCGCCAGTAGAAGTTGCGATTCGACATCGCAATGTAGATGAGTTTCTTGGGGTGCCGGATCGTCTGCTCCAGCTGCTCGAGCGGACTTGCCTCAGGAACCGGCGCAAAAATCGCGGCGAGGATGTCGTCGGCGGACTTGGCACCGGCCGGCGCTTCCTCAGGTGCGGTCAGCGGCCTGCCGGGCGCCTGCTCGGGTTCGATGACGTCGCGCTCGCCGTCCCCCTCCATGTTGTCGGGAAGTTTATGCGCCCGCCAGTGACCGGTCAAGCAAGGGACGAACCAGCGGGCGCAGCCGTTGAAGCGCCCGGTCGAGCAGGGCGCGGTTCTCGACGCCGTTCAGCCAGCGACTGGCGCCCGACGGATGCGGCAGCGGCACGAGGAGCGGACGCGACCTGGTGCGCGGCCCAACCTCGTGGCCGGCGCGATCGAATACGCGCCCGACCAACGCTGTCAGTGGCCGGCCGGGCAAGAAGCGCTCATGCGCCAGGGTGCCAACCAGGATCAGGAGTTCGGGCACGATCAACGCCAGCTGCCGGTCCAGGTGCGGCCGGCAGAGCTCGACCTCGGCGCGGCTGGGACGGCGATCACCGCCGCCGGTGCCCTTCCCCGGAAAGCACTTGGTGATCGACGTCATATAGATGTTGCGTCGGACCTGCGCCTCAGAGGCAAAGCCGGCGTGGGTCAACCAGGCCATCAGGATCTTTCCCGAACGACCCTGGAAGGGCAGTCGTCGGACGGCTTCGACCGCGCCGGGCGCCTGGCCGATCAACATGATCCGGTTGTCGGCGTAGCCGCTGAGCACGGGTGCGGCATCAGGCAGGTAGCCAGCTACGACGCAACGGCGACAAGCACGGATCTCGCGGTGCAGGCGAGACAAGCGCAGGGCGGATGGCACAGCGAGCGTGAATTTACCCGAGCCACCTCTCGGTTCGGGTCCGGGGCGTAGACAACCTCGGGGGCATCGTCGATAGTTGACGGGTCTTATGGCCGGCAGAGGTCGCCCGCCGAAAGGTCGCCGATCAACGCCGCGCAGGGTTGCCGTCGTCTTCGCGCTCGTCGTGCTGGCCCTGGTGATCAGCGGCGGGCTCTGGACTGCGTACGAAAACACCCTGTCGCCGGCGGCACTCGATCGATCACCGCCGATCGGCAGAACATCTGCCGGGCCTCTCTCGCCGACCGCGGCCCGAGCGCTGAAGGCATACGGTGGCGCGGCGGTCTGGCAGGCTGCGGTCTCGGTCGATAGCACGGTGACCGTCGGCGGGTTGCTGTTTCAACTCAAAGGGCTGGGTATCCCGCCGCACGCAAGGATCACGGTCGACCTTGAACGCCCTCATACGGTCATCGATCCCGTTGACCCATCCGGCGATCGCGGCATTCTCGACGGCTTCAGCGTGATGATCGTGGCACCGAGCGGAAAGGTCCTCGAGCAGCGCGCCGACGCCCGCGAGCATCTCCAGAATGCAAGCGTCAGCACGAAATGGGACCGCCTCAATCTCGTCTACTTTCTCGGCTACGCAGTTTGGGGCTACTACACGCTCCCCTACCAGCTGACACGCGCTGACATCACGTGGACGGAGCTCGCCGACGGCGTCTTGCAGGCCGACTATGCGACAACCTTGCCCGTCCACAGCCGCATCCAGCGGTTCTGGTTCGATAGGAAGACGGGTTTGCTACGGCGCAATGACTACACGCCGGTCGCGGCCGCGAAAGATGTCCACGCGGCGAACGTCGTCTTCGAGCATGGGCGATCGAATGGGATCCCCTATACATCGAAGCGCCGCGTCAAGCTCTCGCTCGATCAGTACGGTTGGGTGCTGCCGTTCCCCGATTTCATCACGATCGATATCGAGCGATGGCAGCTAAGTTGACCGGCCGTTTTTTGGTGTCGCGCCTCACGCCAAACACGCCAACGATCGCCGCCTTTCTGGCGATCGTCGTCTTGGGCGGAGGAAACGGGGTCGCTGTGCGAGTCAGCAATCAGCAACTGGCGCCGCTCTGGGGCGCGACGCTCCGGTTCGGACTGGCGGCCATGCTGCTTGTAGCGGTGGTGGCGATCCGGCGCATTCCATTTCCCAGCGGAGCGGCGTTGACCGGGAGCGTGCTCTACGGCCTGCTCGGCTTCGCCGGCGCCTTCGGCCTCATCTACTGGAGTCTGGTGACGACCCCGGCCGGCATCGGCCAGATGATCCTCGCGCTGGTACCTCTCCTTACGTTCCTGTTCGCGATCAGCCAAGGTCTCGAGCGCTTTCGACTGCAGGGCATCGCGGGAGCGCTCCTCGCCCTGGGCGGAATCGCCACCATCTTCGGGAATCAACTGAGCGGCGGGGCATCCGCAATCCGCCTGCTGGCCCTGGTCGGGGCAGCCGCCTGCATGGCGGCATCGAATGTCGTGGTCAAGGCGTTCCCCAAGTGCCATCCGGTCGCCAACAATGCTGTCGGGATGGCGCTCGGTTCCCTGGTTCTGTTTGCGCTCTCTTTCGTGTCGGGAGAGCCCCACATCCTCCCGCCCGATCGTCGCACCTGGATCGCGGTCGCCTATGTATCGCTGGCCGGGGCTGCCGGCGTCTTCTCTCTTTTTCTCTACGTGATCCGACGATGGAGCGCCTCCTCGACCAGTTACGTGATGCTCCTCATGCCGCTGGTGACGCTTTCACTGGCTGCCGCGATCAGCGGGGAGCCGATCGCTCCCATGGTCGTGTTCGGCGGCGCGCTGGTGTTGATCGGTGTATACCTCGGGGCGTTTGCCTCGCTCAGCCGCCGCCGCCCGGCCGCGCGGATTGTCGTCCGAGCCGTGCCCCTCCCCAACCATCCCGGCTGCGCCTGATGAGCGTGATTCCGGCGACGCGCTACGCCCGGGCCCGCGACGGCGTGTCGATCGCGTACCAGGTGATTGGCACCGGACCCGTTGACCTGGTCTGGGTGCCCGGCTGGGTGTCCCACGTCGAAACCGCCTGGGAGGAGCCGACCATGGCGCGCTTTTTTGAACGGCTGGCGGCTTTTTCGCGGCTGGTCCTGTTCGACAAGCGTGGTACCGGCCTCTCGGATCGTGTCCCGGAATCGGCACTTCCGACGCTCGAGACGCGTATGGACGACGTGCGCTCGGTCTGCGATGCGATCGGCTCGGAGCGGGTGGCCCTCTTCGGGGTGTCAGAGGGCGCCCCCATGTGCGCAATGTTCGCGGCGACTTACCCGGCGAGGACCTCCGCGATCATCCTGTTCGGTGGTTACGCCCGCCGCAAGGCGGCGGCCGACTATCCCTGGGGCGAATCGGAAGCGGATCACGAACGACTGCTGGACGATATCGCGCACGACTGGGGCGGGCCAGTCGGGCTCGATGCGAGAGCCCCTAGCAAGCGCGGCGATCCTCGTTTCCGCGAGAACTGGGCTCGCTACCTTCGGTCGGGAGCAAGCCCGGGCGCAGCGCTGGCATTGACGCGGATGAACGCTGAAATCGACGTCCGTCCCCTGCTGTCATCGGTCCGGGTACCAACCTTGGTCCTCCACCGGCGCGGCGACCGGGTCATCCACGCCGGCGCCGGACGCTATCTGGCAGACCACATCTCCGACGCGAGGTTCGTCGACCTGGCTGGCGATGACCATTTGCCATGGATCGGCAACACCGACGCGATCCTGGGGGAGATCGAGGAGTTTCTTACCGGCGTCCGAACTGGCGCCGAGCCTGATCGGGTCCTGGCGACCGTCCTGTTCACCGATATCGTCGGATCCACGGCCCGAGCGGCAGAGCTTGGTGACGCGGCCTGGACCGATCTCCTGCATGCGCATCATGCTCGCGTTCGCGATCAGCTCGGGCGCTATGGCGGACGAGAGATGCGAACCACTGGCGACGGGTTCTTCGCGCTCTTCGATGGGCCGGCCCGTGCCGTCCGCTGCGCCATCGCCTTGTCCGAGATGCTTCGCCCGCTCGGGCTGCTGATCCGCGCCGGTGTCCATACGGGCGAGGTGGAGCTAAGAGGCGAACAGATCGAGGGGATCGCCATTCACATCGGGGCGCGGATCGCCGCGATTGCCGGACCCGGCGAGGTGCTGGTCTCGCGAACCGTCAAAGATCTGGTGGTTGGATCGGGGCTGGCCTTCACGGAAGCGGGCACCCACGAACTGAAGGGCGTACCCGAGCCATGGCAGCTCTTCAAAGCCGGCTAGTAGCCAGTCGCTCCATCAATGCGCTCGCGGAGGAGATCGGCATGCCCGTTATGTCGCGAGTACTCCTCAATCATATGGACCAGGATCCAGCGTAGTGAGACGGCTCTGCCGGTACGCTGGCGACCTTCATCCGCAAGCTGATACCGGGCGATGACCTGGCTCGCCCGCTCGCATTCCGAGCGCCAGGCGGCGAAGGTCTCATCGATATCGGCGTCGTCGATGTCATTGAAGTCGGCATCCGGGTCCGCATCGGCGCTGGACTGCCATCACCACGGCATCAACGACTTCATCGAGACGCCGGTGCGCTACTACTCGTCGGGGATGATGGCGCGCCTCGGCTTCTCGGTCGCGGTGCACACCAACCCCGACCTGCTGCTGGTCGACGAGGTGCTGGCCGTCGGCGATCACCTGTTCCAGCAGAAGTGCATCGCGCGCATCCAGGAGCTGCGCGACGGCGGCACGACGATCATGTTCGTGTCGCACGACGC
>Ga0209474_10002451_pt1 | contig 17024 bp, 18 predicted proteins | sample GraSoiAngelo_145_FD_185902 | JGI IMG/M metagenome (GOLD analysis project Ga0209474, IMG submission 185902) | Grasslands soil microbial communities from the Angelo Coastal Reserve, California, USA - 14_1009_05_20cm (SPAdes) (version 2) | ecosystem: Environmental > Terrestrial > Soil > Grasslands...
TAACGCCATTGAGTTTCGTAGAACGATTCCAGAGTGTAAACGCGCGTTTCCTGAAACTGTGCGTGTACTAGGCGCTCCAGCAATTCCGTGCCGAGCGAGCTCGCTTTCTCAGCGAGAATGATGCCGCTATAACGTTCGCCGAGATTAGTCAATTTCGCCGCGAGGTTTCCCTGCACAATCGGCGATCCTTGACCGGCAATTGGCTGACCCACCCGCTGGTCGTTCACATCCACAAACTCCAACTGCTGTCCATTCGGTGAGTTCCTGTACGCCTCGTAAAAACGAGCCGCCGTCGTACCGCTACCAATGACGAGAAACGAGCGAGTCGCGCTGCTGGCAACAACATATTGCCGAATCCACCGGCGATAAGCCAGCGACATCGGCAGGAAAATTGCGAAACTCAAAAGAAGAACGCCACGGCTCGGCTTCATCGTCTGATCGAACGTCGCTGCAGAATAAATCAGCATCGCACTAACGACGGCCGCAGCTATGAGCGCGAGGATGTGTTCGGCCGCATAACCGAGGGTGAGCTTCTCGACAGTGCGATCGTAGCCCCCAACAAAATAAAGCGCAGTCACAATCACGCCGAGTTGAATCAGATTGATGATGAAGAACTGAAACGGCGTGGCGTAAAACGCGTCGTACCGAAACCAACCTGCCACTCGGTAGATAGCGAGCCAGCTTACTACATCGAGAAAAAGATAGAGCACCGCAGACGACCATTCATGAGTGAGAAAATGCGACCACAGGGCAGTGGGCTTGCGACGGGCGACCGCGCGGCCGGACTTGCCGATATGTATTCGCGACTCCTCTTTGAACGGGAGGGTTTCCTGCGAGATCGCCTGCGATTCTTCGCGGTTCGCCATGAAGCCGGCAATTATAGGCTTAAACACGCAAAGTGAAAGAATACTTTGTTTTGGCCTAACCCGATAGCGCACGCCTCTGGCGCGCCGGCGAGCGATCATCGATCGCTGCTACGCCTTGACGCTCCAAGCGCCGTCCATAACCTGAGATTGATTTGGCAACGCGTTGAGCCGCCTTCGCATCGCTACGGCGGGCCGAGGGACAACCATCTTGGCGTTCGCCGAGCGCATATATTTGTAGCGTGAACATCCTAGCGGCTTTTTATCGTTCATCAGTTGGAAAAAAAATGATCGTCGCGATCACCGGCATCATTTTGATCCTATTTGTGATCGGACATCTGCTAGGGAATTTGCAGATTTTTATCGGACCGGATTGGATCAATGGTTACTCGCAACATCTGCGCGATCTTGGCCCCCTGCTTTGGGCAATTCGTTTGTTCCTGCTCACTGCTGTCATTGTTCATATCTACGTGACGATCCAATTAGCAATCGAGAATCGCCGTGCCCGGCCGGAGGCCTACGTCGACAGGCAATACGTGAAGGCGACGTTCGCTTCACGCCACATGGTCATGAGCGGCTTGATCGTGCTCGCCTTTATCGTTTATCACCTCGCGCATTTCACCTTTCGAAAAACCGATCCGCGTTTTGCGCTGCTTAAGCCTGATCCTCTCGGCCATTACGATGTCTACTCGATGATGGTTTATGGGTTCCAAAATTATTTTGTGTCGGGCTTTTACGTGCTCGGTCTGTTTTTGCTAACCCTTCATTTGGGCCATGGCTCATCGAGCTTTTTTCAATCACTCGGATTGAACGACAATAAGTTGACACCGCGCCTGGCCCTCGGTGGCCGAGTTTTTGCCTGGCTTCTCTTCGCTGGCTATACCTCCATCCCCGTCGCCATTTTGCTTGGACTGATAAAGCCGGCGCAACAGTTATGATCGGCACACTAGATTCGAAAATTCCGCCGGGACCGCTCGCTCAAAAATGGCGCAGTCATCGAGATCATTCGCGCTTGGTGAGTCCAAACAACCGGCGAAAATTCGAGATCGTAGTGGTGGGCAGCGGTCTGGCCGGCGGATCGGCCGCGGCCACTTTGGGCGAGCTTGGCTATCGGGTGAGATGCTTTTGTTTTCAGGATTCGGCGCGCCGTGCGCACTCAATTGCAGCCCAGGGCGGAATCAATGCGGCGAAAAATTATCAGAATGATGGCGACAGCGTTTATCGGTTGTTCCATGACACGATAAAAGGCGGCGACTTTCGTTCCCGCGAGGCGAACGTTTATCGACTCGCCGAGATCGCCAACAACATCATTGACCAATGCGTCGCACAGGGTGTGCCGTTCGCCCGTGAATATGGAGGGCTGCTCGCCAACCGCTCCTTTGGCGGCGCACAGGTGTCCCGGACCTTTTACGCGCGTGGACAAACCGGTCAGCAGCTCCTGCTGGGCTGCTATCAGGCGCTCTGCCGCCAAATTGCCGCGGGTACCGTGCGGATGTTCCCACAGACGGAAATGCTGGATCTGGTGATCGTTGAAGGACAAGCCAAGGGCATCATTACGCGCAGCCTGCGTTCAGGAAAAATCGATAGACTCCCGGCCGATGCCGTCGTGCTCGCCACTGGCGGATATGGGAATGTGTTTTATCTCTCCACCAATGCGCGCGGCTGCAATGTCACAGCGACCTATCGTGCTTACAAAAGGGGCGCGCTATTTGCCAATCCATCGTTTACCCAAATTCACCCGACATGCATCCCGGTTACTGGCGAACATCAATCGAAGCTCACGTTGATGTCTGAGTCGTTGCGGAACGATGGACGTGTTTGGGTTCCGAAACGGAAAGAAGACCGGAACAAGTCGCCCGGTGAAATTCCAGAGCAAGATCGCGATTATTATCTCGAGCGAAAATATCCCAGCTACGGCAACCTTGCGCCGCGGGATATCTCATCACGCGCGGCTAAGGAAGTTTGCGATGAGGGCCGCGGCGTCGGTCCCGGCGGGCGCGGCGTCTACCTCGATTTTGCCGACGCGATCAAGCGCCTTGCCGAAAAGACGATCCGCGAACGCTATGGAAATTTGTTTGAAGTTTATGAAAAGATCACCGGCGAAAACGCCTACAAAGTGCCGATGCGAATCTACCCCGCAGTCCACTACACGATGGGTGGCCTCTGGGTCGATTACGATCTGATGAGCAACGTGCCCGGTCTGTTTGTAATCGGGGAAGCAAATTTTTCCGATCACGGCGCAAACCGGCTCGGAGCCAGTGCGCTTATGCAAGGCTTGGCTGATGGTTATTTTGTTTTGCCAAACACGCTGCCAAATTATCTCGCCGGCCAGATGGGAAAACGGCCGCCACCGGATTCTCCAGAGTTTCGAGAAGCAGAGGAAGATGTGCGCCTGAGGATCGAGAAACTCCTCAAAGTCAACGGCAGGCGTTCGCTCGACTCTTTCCATCGAGAGCTTGGACTTCTTCTCTGGGAAAAATGCGGGATGTCGCGTCACGAGAAAGGATTGCGCGAAGCGCTCGAAAAGATTCCCGAACTGAGAGAACAATTCTGGCGCGACGTACGCGTTCCTGGCAGCGAAGAAGATTTTAACCAGTCCCTCGAACGTGCCGGACGCGTCGCCGATTTCCTCGAATTCGCCGAGCTGATGTGCTTGGACGCGCTTGAGCGCGACGAATCTGCCGGAGCGCATTTTCGCGAGGAACACCAAACACCCGATGGTGAGGCACTCCGCGACGACGAAAACCACGCAGCAGTGTTCGCGTGGGAATTTCAAGATAGCGGGCAATTACCAAAACTGCACCGCGAACCGCTCCATTTTGAAACCGTGCATTTGGCGCAGAGGAGCTATAAGTGAATTATTCTTCTGGTAGGCCGCGACGGCTGCGCGCGCCGACGAATTTGGCGGATGGCTTGGCGATCCGTCCTTACCGCGCTCAACTATGAACTTTCGGTTGAAAATCTGGCGCCAGCCGAATGCGAATACTCCGGGCAAACTGACGGATTACGAAGTGCGCGACATTTCGCCGAACACCTCATTTCTCGAAATGCTCGATATCCTAAACGAAAGGTTACTCGAGCGCGGCGAGGAGCCGATCGCGTTCGATTCCGATTGCCGCGAAGGAATCTGCGGAACGTGCGCTCTCACCGTCAATGGCGAAGCTCACGGTCCGGATCACCCCGGCGCGGTATGCGAGCTTTACATGCGAAAATTTAGTGACGGCGCTACGATCATAATCGAACCATTCCGCGTAGGCGCGTTCCCGATCGTCAAAGATTTAGTGATTGATCGAAGCGCGCTGGATCGAATCGTCCAAGCCGGCGGTTTCATCAGCGCCCGCGCCGGTTCTGCCCCGGAAGCAAATTCGATTCTGATTCCCAAACACAACGCTGACCTGGCCATGGAAGCGGCGGCTTGCATCGGCTGCGGCGCGTGCGCGGCAGCCTGTCCAAATGGATCGGCGATGCTTTTCACCGCGGCGAAAGTCTCGCACTTATCTTTTTTGCCGCAGGGCCATCCGGAACGGGAGAGTCGTGTTCTGAAAATGGTGCGCGTGATGGATGCGGAAGGATTCGGTAATTGCACCAATACTTACGAATGCGAAGCGGTTTGTCCCGCCGAGATCAGCGCCAGTTTCATTGCGAAACTCAATCGCGAATACGCGCGAGCAGCACTGCAGCGCAGCGCTGGCGAATGATCACAAAGGAAAGATCTGTGGGAAGAGCCGTTGGATTCCCACCGGACGACGTCGTCCCTACAGCGTGTGTGTCACACACGCCCAAAGCTCCGGATCGAGCTCCGACCTTGCCCGCTTCGCCAGAGCATCGGCATCTTTGGTAGGACGCGTTACAGCAAAAACGGTCGAGCCGGAACCGGACATTAGCGCCGCGCCCACTTCCGGCTGCTTGAGCAACCACATCTTGGAATGCGCGAGAAAAACGAATTTTTCGAAAACCGGGCGCTCGAGGTCGTTCACAAAAGCCTGCTCCGTGAATTCTTGAGCTGCGTAAGAAACGCCTGGAATTTCGAGCGAGTCGCGCCAGTGCGAATATGCCCATGCTGTGGATACGCCAAATCCCGGCTTCAAGAGGAGGACCGAGAGGTCGTCTTTTAACCGTAGAGGCGTGACCAGTTCGCCCCGTCCCTTGCAGAGCGCAGAAGACTGAAAAATAAAAAATGGAACGTCCGATCCGATTGGTTCCGCTATTTCCACCAGCGTTTCGCGCGGCAATTTCGTCTCAAACAGTTCGTTGAGTGCCAGCAGAGTGGAAGCGGCGTCACTGCTTCCCCCACCCAGCCCCGCTCCGTGAGGAATCCTTTTGTTGAGCTCGATCGACACCGCCGGCTTTAACTTTGTCGCAGCAAAGAAAGCTTTCGCTGCGCGCACAATCAGATTGTTGTCGCCTGCCGGCACTGACGGATCATCACAGCTGAATCGGATGCCATTGCTGCTATTGCTCGTGCCGATTTCGAGCTGGTCGCACAGCGTAATCGGCGCGATCAGCGTTTCGATCTCGTGGAAGCCGTCGCTCCGCCGACCCAAAATTTTCAGCGAAAGATTGATTTTCGCGGGTGCGAGGACTTGCATCATTCGCAATTTGTTCTGTCATTCCGAGCGAAGTCGAGGAATCTCTTGCTGTCAGATAATGATATTGAGAGATATCTCGACTTTACATGACAAATTGGTGCACGAAATGACAACTAACGCGGACAAAATCATCGTCGCACTCGATGTGCCGACAAAACGGCAAGCGCTCAATCTCGTCGAGCAATTGCGCGATCCGATTTCGTTTTTCAAAATCGGGCTACAACTTTACACGGCTGAAGGTCCGGAGATTGTGCGCGCGGTCTTGTCCACCGGCGCAAAAGTGTGGCTCGATCTCAAGCTCTACGATATTCCAAACACGGTTGCGAGAGCAGTCGAATCCGCGAGTCATATTGGTCTGCATATGCTCACCATTCACTTGAGTGGTGCGAGCGAAATGATCCGCGCCGCGACTGCAGCTCGTGCGAATAACATGATGATTCTTGGCGTCACTGTCTTAACAAGCGCGACTGAAAAAACGCTACGCGAAATTGGCATCGCCGACAAAGTTGACAATCAGGTTCTGCGTTTGGCCAATTTGGGTGTCAGCGCAGGAATCGATGGCATTGTCGCTAGCCCGCACGAAGTCAAAATGTTGCGTGCGGAATTCGGCGACAAGATCAAAATCGCCGTCCAGGGAATTCGGCCAACTTGGGCGGCACCGGACGACCAAAAACGATTCATGACGCCGCGTCAGGCAATTCAAGCAGGCGCGGACTATATTGGGATTGGCCGGCCAATTACTTCGCACCCAAATCCGCGAGAAGCTGTCACTAAAATCCTTGAGGAATTGGTTTGATACCTGTCGTTCCGAGCGGAGTTGGGGAATCTCTGAATATTTCTGGAGCAGCCAGAGAGGTCTCAACTTTGTTCGACACGACCAAGAGACTTTTTGCTGCATTCGACGTCTATCACGACACCGTTCCACATTCAGCGGCCATGAACATGGCCATCGACGAAGCGCTGCTAGAGTATGCCACGGTTCCAGCGATTCGTTTCTACCGATGGCACTCCCCTGCTCTGTCGTTTGGATATTTCGGAAAATTTCGCGATGTCGTTGATTATGTGTCTACGCGCGATTTGGTTCGGCGCTGGACGGGCGGCGGAATGGTGTTTCACGGAGAAGACCTCACCTATTCGATCGTAATTCCCGCCAATGATACAGTCTTCGGGGCATCATCCGCATCGATCTACGAAAAAGTTCATCGCGCTTTGGTCGATGCGTTGAGCAAAATCGGTAAGTGCGCGGTTGTAGCCCGGGGCATCGACCCCGGCGGGATTGTGGCTGCCACGCGAACCGCTGTCACCGTCAGCGGCTACAATTGCTTCGCGAATCCCGTGCGAGCGGACGTGATGATCGGTGGTCGCAAGATCGCCGGTGCGGCGCAACGCCGGACGCGCCGCGGATTGCTGCAACAGGGCAGTATTCAAGGGGTTGATCTCGGAAATGGTCTAGCGGAACGATTTGCGGAGGTTTTGTCGGCGAATTGCAGCGAGCGCGAAGTTGCCGTGAAAATTTTGAATCGGGCGCGAGAACTCGCTCACTGCAAATATGGGACGGACGCTTGGCTGCGTAAGCGCTGAGACGTCTTTGGCAAGCTGCCGAAGACAGCACGTCGGCGCGGGCGATCTCCGAAAAAATTGCGGCGCGAAGTTTTGACAAGCTAGAACCTGCCCCGCTATTCTCGCCTCGTGGAATTCACTGCGCGCTCACAGCCGAGGCGGACTGGTCTTACGGCGATTGCTTCGCCTGGCAGCTCGCTCGCTCAAGTCGCGCGGCTGGTTCAGCCTCACCTTGACGAAGTGGAGACGCGCATTGCACAGCAGGCGGCGGCTTTTGATCCAGCGCTCGAAGGCTATGTCGTCTATGCAGTCGGCAGCCGCGGCAAGCGCCTTCGTCCGCTTCTGGCTCTTCTCGCCGGCGGTGCCAGCGGCAACATCAATTCGAACCATGTTGATCTTGCTGTGATCGTGGAGCTCATCCATATCGCAACCCTCGTGCACGACGACGTGATGGATGAAGCGGAGCGGCGTCGGGCGCAGCCGACGGCAAACGCGCGCTGGGGAAATTCGCTCAGCGTTTTGCTGGGCGACTGTCTCTTCGCGCATGCGCTGACGTTATCGACAAATTTCGAGAACGCAGATATCAGTCGCGCAATCGCGCGGACAGCCGGCACTGTTTGCTCTGGCGAAATGATCCAGACGCAGCGCCGGTTCGATCTCAACCTCACCGTCCAGGATTATTTGCGGATTGTAGAAATGAAGACCGGCTCGCTTTTCTCCACTGCAGCCGAATTGGCCGCGCTTATCAGCGAAGCCGAGCCGAATGTGATCGAAACATTCAAGAATTTTGGGATTCAAGTCGGCACAGCGTATCAGATTTACGATGATTGTGTTGACCTTGCCGGCAGCGAAAGCGCGACCGGCAAAACGCTCGGAACCGATTTGCGCAAAGGCAAGTTTACTATGCCGGTTTTAATCTTTCTTCGCTCCGCGTCGGAGTTTGAACGGGAACGCTGTTGCCAGCTTGTGCTGGAAGAAAGAGTCGAAGAAATGATTGCGCTCCTTAAGAATGGCGCAAGTAACGGAGCGCTGAACGAGTCAATCGACGCTGGCAGCGATTTGATTCGCGACGCGCAATGCACGCTCGACGGAATTGCGTCGAACCCTTACGCCGATGCATTAATCTCGCTCGGCGACGCATTGTGCGAAATGTTCGATCAACTTCGCGTCTGATCTCGGGGCGCTAAGGGCCGCTCCCACGTACGAATGTCGCAGCTCAAAATCCGCGAGATGCCGCAGGATGAGCGGCCGCGCGAAAAACTCGCGGCGCATGGCGCCAACGCCTTAACCGATCCAGAGTTAATCGCCATCTTGCTGCGCACCGGAATTCACGGCGCCAACGCGATCGAAGTCGCGCGCAAATTGTTGAAAGATTACGGCTCGCTCAGCGGATTAAGCCGTTGCACGGTTGATGAGCTATCGAGGATGCGCGGCGTTGGTTTTACCAAAGCAGTACAGCTGGTTGCCGCCTTCGGACTCGGCCAGCGGCTCGCGCGCGAGACATTGTCAAAGCAAAAAATCGATTCGCCCGAGCTCGTGAATGAACTCGTCGGGCCCGAGATGCGGCGGCTTCGGAAAGAATCGCTACGCGTGATCCTGCTCGATACGCGTTATCATTTGATTCGAGTGGAGGAAGTCTCGATGGGAAGCGTAAACGAAAGTATCGCTCATCCGCGCGACGTCTTTCGGCCCGCGTTGGTCGCTTCGGCTTACGCTGTCATCGTAGTGCATAATCATCCGTCCGGCGACGCGTCGCCCAGCCAAACAGACCACAGCCTGACGCGACGTCTGGCTGAAGCCGCCGAGCTTTTGCAAATCAAATTGCTCGATCACATCGTTATTGGCGCGCCATCGGAAGGGAACCCCGGTTACTTCAGTTTCAAGGAAGCAGGCGTTTTGTAACAACGGAAATCCGAAATTCGAATTCGAAACAAATGAGCAGCGTGAGAATTCATCCGATGGCTCTTGTCGATCCGGAGGCGCAAATCGGCGCCGACGTGGAGATCGGCCCGTTCTCCATGATTGGGCCACAGGCTGTGATCGGTGATAAAACGATCGTGCAATCACACGTGGTGATTGAGAGCGAGGTCGCAATCGGCAATGGAAATTTCATCGGACACGGCGTGATCATCGGCGCGTCGCCGCAGGATGTGTTGTACTCGCCGGAACGCAAAACGAGGGTGGAAATCGGCAACGACAACATCATCCGCGAGTACTGCACGATCCATCGCGGCAGTCCCGATAGCAGCGCGACCAAAATCGGCGACAAGAATTTCCTGATGGCGGGCGCACACATCGGCCACAATTGCCTCATCGGAAACAACGTGATCATCGCGAACAACTGTTTGCTGGCGGGCCACGTGCAGGTTGATGATGGCGCGTTTCTCGGCGGCGGATCGACTTTTCATCAGCACATGCACATCGGACGACTGGTAATGGTGCAAGGCAGTTCCGCGTTCGGGAAGGATCTGCCACCGTTCGTTATCGCAGCCGAACGCAACTTCGTCTTCGGAGTAAACGTCGTTGGGCTACGTCGCGGCGGATTCAGCGCAACGGACCGAGATGAAATCAAAGCAGCCTTCAAGCTTATTTATCTGAGCGGACTGAACATTTCTCAGGCGCTCGAAAAAGCAGCGACGACGAAGTTCGGCGCACCAGCGCGCGAATTCCTGGACTTCGTCGCGAACGCAAAAAAGCGCGGCATTTGCCCGCTTAGACACGGCGCTGGTGCAGATACGGCAATCTAGCGAAAAGAACTGAGCTTCCGCCACCGAGAGCGAGCTTAGCCCGAAGGAAAGCTATTTGTCATCGCAATGTGGAAGTACGGTGCGGTTGCACATGCTGGCAGTATGCTTGCACAAGCAAACGCAGTGGCAGCCTGTGAAACCAACGGCGGGGCAATGTGTCATCATGTGCCTTACAAAAATTAGAAATTTCGTAATTAAGGGCGAACATTTTTCGTTTTAATCCGCAATCGGATTGAGTGCAATCAAGGCGAGCATGCGTCCGGTCTTTCCTTTTTCGGCGCGATAGGAATAGTAACGATCCAAGTCGCAGGCGGTACATACGCCGGCATCGTGGATTTCTTTCACGCCGAGAGTGCGACATTGGCGGACAATTTCAGCGCCGAAATCGATTTCATAGTGCGGCGGGCGAATGCAGGGGCTGAATTGCACGATCATGTTCGAAGCTTCAGAGCCGAAGCGACTAATCATTTCTGTGATTGCATTAGTGACGACGCCGAGCTCAGTGCCTTTGCGTCCGGAATGCACCAGGCCGATTGCGGGCGTTTTTGGATCGACAATGTAGACGGCGCAGCAGTCGGCCACGTAAACACCCAGAGCAATACCGCGCTGATTTGTGATAAGGCCGTCGCAGCCGGCAAATTCGCGGCTCACAGGGCCGCGGCTACAATTATCGACGACTGCGATTTTGTTTCCGTGAATTTGTTGGGCGGTGACCAGCGGCCAATCGGCTATTCCCATTTCGTTGCGAATCTCACGATGCGCGGCACTGAGCCGCTTTAGAACTTCGGGTTTATCGTCCGAGACGTCGATACCCGGAATTCGTTGCGTAAAAGCGTGACGACAGATTCGAATCGCGCTCAGTGGCGGAAACTGTTCGAAAGGCAAATCCGTCATTTCAGCTCAAATCTCAAGCTCGAAACTCTAAATAAAGTGTCAATTTCCCTTCGCTTGGGGTGTTCGTCGAGCCTAACTGCCTCTTTGGCGAAAACTTTGGCATCGTCTTCGGAGAAACCGATCCACCGTGCCCAAAGCTAGAACGGTCGCCGCGGCGACTCCTCAACGCGTCGGCATCACGGTCTGCATTTGGGGGTTGGAAACTTAATGCCTACTTCGCATATGAAGCCCGGGATCTTCCAGCCGGTATTCGCAACGCGCTATCGTCAGTCTCTTTTGGTTTTCCTTCGGCGTCCACACCGCTGCCCGTGTAATATGTCTTCGTTCTGGTCGCCCGCGGCGCGACGTCAGCGAACATTTCCGTATACGTGCTCTGCGCGCCGGTGACGCGGTCGAATTCCGCCAGCGAAGAGTTGTATCCAAAGAGCGCCTGCAAGCGCGTTGATTGCGCCGTGAGCAATTGTACCTGCGCGTTGAGCACATCTAATTGCGTGCCCGCTCCCGCGTCCAGGCGTGCTTTTGCCAGCCGCAGCGCTTCCTCGGCTTGCTCTACGTTTTTTTCCTGACTCTTAATCAGCTCTTGGTTCTGCTGCAAATTTGAATACGCGGTCTGCACTTCTAGCTCCACCTGGCGCACGTCATCGTCGTATGTGTTCTTTGCTTCGAAAAGGAGAGCGCGTTGTTGTATGACCTGGCCAGCGATCGCGCCGCTATCCCAGATTGGCAAGCTGCCCTGGACCTGGGCGATCCAACCTTTTGAAATATCATGCCAGCTCGAGTTGGTGGGCGAACTGATCCATTCTCCTCCGCCCGTTGTGGTGATCGTTGGGAGCCATTGACCCGCTGCCGCGCGCACTTGCTCTTTTTGGTTGAGCACGTTTGCCCGCGCCTGTTTCAGAAATGGGCGCCGTTCTTTTCCTAATTCGATCGCATTAGCAAGGCTAATGGTGCGCGGGATGTATGGCATTTCACCAACGACCTCCAACGGCGGGCTTTCACCGCGTCGCGGTTGGAAGTCGAGGCCGAGTGTCTTGGCAAGAACAATTTTCGCGATTCGTAAGTTGTTCTGGGCAGTAATGAGTAGCGGAAGTTGATTATAGAGCGCCACCTCGGCCTGCAATACGTTAAACCGCGGAACCGTTCCCGCTTCAAAACGGTTCTGCTGGTCCTTTAACTGAGCTTCCAAAAGATGCACCGATTGCTCGTTCACGCTGACCAGCTCTCGATTGAGTACGATTTGGTAGAACTGCGTTTTCACGATCGCAATCAGCTGGTCCAGAATATTTCTGAATGCGAAATAAGCGCTGTCTCGCTGAAAAAACGTGCCGCGGATCTGCGGCCAGCTTGTGCCGTTAAAAATCAGCTGCGTTCCAAGGACGCTAATGGTGTAGGACACATCGCTCTGCTCAGCAGTGCTAATAATCGCTGGTGTCGGTGAGGGAGCGGCAAGTGGTGTTTGAACCTCCCTGACCTGAGATGGCAGCGCTTCGATAAGGGACGCAGCGCCGCCCGTCGTTGTTCCAGGTGTCGTAGTGGTGCCCGTGGTCGAGGGCCCGAATATGCGGGCGCCTTGCAGGTGTGGATCAATCCATTCAAAATTGCCCCTTGCGGTGACCTGCGGCAGCACCTGCGCACGCACCTGAATGATCACGCCTCTGGTCCGTTTGATTTCCTGTTCCGCGTTCAGAAGAGCAGGGTTGCGTTGCAGCGCTGTCAGGATCGCCTGGTTGAGTGTAAAAGTAGGGACTTTACCGACCGATCTTGTTTCGCTGGCGGATCTTGTGTCGCTGCCGCCAAAAGCGAGCTGACCCAGGATGCTGAAAACTGCAAAAATCCCCGGGACAAGAAAGAATTTCCTCATGGCGGTTCAGCAGTTAGATGCGCGAAAGGCGTCGATTAGATTTAGCCGTAAGCGTTTTGCCTCAATTTCGCAACACTGCCATCATCCGACTGAAAAATCATTTCGACTGGCAGTAATCATAAATCTTGCTGTAAATCTGCAGCCATGCCTTTTGTTCGTCCGGCGCGAGATGGTTCAGTATCTTCATCAGGTTGCCGACCATTTCCTCGCGAATCCGGCGGACGAGGGCAGAGCCTTTCGGCGTGATGCAGACCATCACCTTGCGGCGATCGTCTCTCGCGACCGAGCGCATCACATAGCCAAGATTTTCCAGACGCGCCACCAGACCGCTCGCCGCGGCCGTCGTGTGCCCCATCTTCTGCGCGATCGCGGTCATCGTGAGCACTTCCTTTCGATCCAGGTACGCCAGAAGGAAAAATTGCGGGAACGAGACGTTACCAGGCGCCAGCTCCTTGCACAGATGCAGCACAAAACAGCGCTGCATTTCCAGCACAATGTGGGAAAGCCGTTCGGCATCCGCACGAACTTGATCGGTCGGATTTCGTGCAGGTGCGGTGACGGTTCCGGTATTCAAGACGATTAAACTAAAAATGCGTGCATAGCCTGTCAAACCGGCTGACCCGAAAGAAATTTGCTAATCCCAGATGTGAACATCAACAATTTCATCGGCTTTCAACGACTGCCCTCGGGCGACCCGCAGCAACGCATTTGATTGGCTCAAACCAAAAAGCGCATGCGATTCCTGGCGGCCAACCGGAGTAAATTTTCCGTGTTCGAGTTTTCCGCGAATGTAATGCGCTCGATCGCTGTCGTTCGTCAGGTCGACGGTCAACTTTGCCGGCACCCGCGGCAGAGTAAGATTGGTTGCACCCATCAATTTCAAAATCGCGGGTCGCACGAATTGCAGGAAGGTGACGAAAGCGGACACCGGATTGCCTGGAAGCCCGAACACCGCGCATTCATTCAATTGACCGAAAAGAAAAGGTTTTCCAGGTTTGATCGCCACGCGCCAGATCGCGAGCGGGGTTCCAAGCTCGTGTAATGCGTCCTTAACCAAGTCGTGCTCCCCAACAGAAACACCGCCGCTGATAATGAGGATGTGATTTTTGATTCCGTTTTTGATTGCGTCCATCAACGACTCGCGTTCGTCGCGACAATGCTCGTCCGATTTCACAATCCCACCGCAGCGCTCCAGCAGCGCCCGAAGTAACGCCGAATTGCTTTCGTAAATTTGTCCCGACTCAAGCTTGCCGCCGGGCTTTACAAGCTCATCGCCGGTGGAAACGATCGCGGCTTTCACCTCGCCGCCGACCATCACGTCACCAATTCCTTGCGACGCCAAGAGAGCAATCGTGGTCGCGCCAAGTCGCTCGCCTTTCGCCAATATTCTCTGACCCTCTGCAAGATCGCAGCCGCGTCGCCTGATGAACTCGCCAGCTTTAACGTCGGTGTTTACGAGAATCTCGTTGCCTTCACGGGTAACGTCTTCCTGCATAACGATCACATCCGCCGTCTGCGGCACTGGCGCGCCGGTAAAGATTCGAACCGCTTCACCTGGAGAAATCCGGAGCCGCCGATCAGGGCCGGCTGGTTGTTCGCCGGTCACTCGCAGCCGTGCGCCCTTCGTGCATGAGCTTGCAACGACAGCATAGCCATCCATGGCTGAATTATCGAACGTGGGCAGCGGCAGCCGCGCGAAATACTCATCCGCTGCAAAACAACCGAGCGTTTGCGAGCGTGGCAAACGTCGTGAGGCCAAAGGCCGAACCGACTCGATAATTCTCTTTCGTGCTTCCTCTTCGCTGATCATCGCATTTGTGTCATGTAATTGTAGCGGCGATCTCAGATCGTCGCATCTTGCGCCGGTCGCAGACCGCCGCTACAGAAAGAACGCCATTGGTTTGACGGCTCATCTCCCTACCCGATATTCTGAAACTGTTTTTGGTGAGGTGGCTGAGTGGTTGAAAGCAGCGCTTTGCTAAATCTAAAATCGCATTTCGTCCCGAATCCTCCCATCTTATCCTCTCTCTTCATTTCCACACCCACGAGGCAATTACACCGAATCGCTTTTCCTCCTGCGTTCTCTTACGTCATCTTATTTCACGCCGCAGACTTACCTTTTTGACTTACCTTTTTCGCGCAGCACAGGCCTCGTTCGAAGTCCACGAACTCTAACGGTTAGAACGGAAATTTCCTAAGGGCAAAACGGCATTTTTGCACGAATCCGCTGACATCGTCGGTCGTGCGCAAAGGGCGGGATTCAAACGTGTTAAGTAATTAATACGATCATCCTGAGTAATTACCAATCTGCCCATTCTCCACCCACCGGGTGTACACAACGGGTGACACAAAAAAAATCGCACCTACCTTTACAGCCACGCACTTGAGCGCTCGATAGGCCTACGCTACGCTGCACGACCGGTCATGAGCGCCTCCGATACCTTACCCGAAACACCTCACTGCCCTGCAGAAGAAACTCACCGACCCTAACGGGCAGGCGAACCCTTCTCAAACTGTTGCTGGGCAGTAAGCAGGCATGACACCTCTCGAAGCGAAAGAATAAAGCCATTAAGTTTCTCGCTCGGCGGATTGCCATTAAATACGGGGCTCTCCGAGACGTCAGAAAAAAATCCAATCCACCGTTCGATCGCGATCGAGGTAAACTCAACGATCGGCCAATTTTGCTTTCCATAACGGGCCTCTCGAATCGTGATATGCCCAATACGTTTATGAAGCTCATTGTAGTACTCCTTTTCAATAAGCCAGACACCCTTCCAATCGGGCAAATATAGATACGCAAAAATTGTGTCCGGCTGATCGCGGGGATGCCTCGGTTTAAAAAACTCCGTAGTTTTGCGAATTAAAAGAAGAGAGGATTCAATCATCCCGTTCCTAAAATATGGCTCGGCGTTAGATATCCCAGACGCACCGAGCCTGCTCTTAACGGAGCGCTCCACTAGTTTCCAATAAACAAATAAGGCCGATTGATGTGCAGCGTAGAAAAGATCATCAATTGCGCGCACGAGTTCATCTTTGGTTAGCGCTGGCTCAGTCATGCACAAAACAGCATTTTCAGAACACTTCAGCCTTAAGCAGATGAGGTATGTTTCGCGCTGTATAAGGAATGCGAATCAGCCTGTATCCGTTGCGCTTCGCCCACTTGGTCTTGATCGAGTCGCGGCGGACGACCTGTTTGAATGATGCGTCACCACCCCAATGGTCCATGGTTTGGAAGTGCTGCTGGCCATCATATTCCACGAGGAGACTGAGCTTCGGAATAAAGAAATCGAAGCGAAGTGGTCGCGTATCGCGGCAGGTCGGGAATCTTTTCTGCCTGACGTAGCGAATGCCTATGCGATCCAATGCGAGGGCCACAAATCGTTCACCAGAGGATTCCGTGCAGACGGGGCAGCCTTGTCCTTGAAGATGCTTGGTTGGCATCTGGAGAAACAGACCATGCGCCGGGCAAACAATTTTCATGGGAGTATTCGCAGTCTCGTATGTCTGAGGATATTGATATCTGTCGCCATGAACCTTTCGCGCTCGTTTCAAAAACTCTTCGTGGTTGCTCTTCATCCGCGCAGACGCAGCATCGTCTGCGCACTTTGGGCATCCGTAACCGCCCAGGTGATTGTTTGGGGTTTGGCGGAAAATGTCATGAACGGGGCAGCGAATGCCGATCTTTTCAATCGCCCTCCGGTAGGGCTTGGGGTACGTGAAGCCCTTGCCGAGGTGGATCCTCTTCGCCTTTGCGACAAATTCGCGGTGACTCATGGCACGGGTTTGTGCATGGGAAGCGTATCCGCATTTAGGGCATTGAGCCCCTCTCAGGTGATTGGACGGTATTTGCCTAAAGGGACCATGTTCCCGGCAGATGATCGTGGCTGGCGTTTTGCAGTTCACGTAGTCGTTTGTGTAGGAAAAGCGATTTCCGTGGACGACTCTGGCCTCACGTTCAAACTCTGCGGATCCCTTCGCGAAATGAGCCCTCAAGGTTTCAGGACGGCAATCTGGGCAGCCACAACCGTTGAGGTGGCTGTTTGGCGTTTGTAAAAATGGTCCATGCTTCGGACATCGGATCACTACGCTGACTCTCGCCAAACTGTAGTGACTTTCGGCGTAGTCATATTTTCTGCCGTGAATCTTCCTCGCCTTGGAGATGAACATTCTGTTCGCTTGGACACTTCTCTGCTTGCCCCGACGGGCAGCCCCGCACTTGGGACAACCGCATTCTCGGATGTGACTGTCCGCCTGCTGCCAGAATTTGCCGTGGACAGGACATATGATGCAGACCTTGGCCTGCGCTTTCCTGTATACGACTTTTGAGTAGTCGTACTTCTGCCCGTGACAGGCGCGCGCCCTGTGGATGAATCTCTGACCGGCAAGCTTGCTTTGCTTTAAACCGCTGCGAAGTGCTCCACATTTCGGGCACCCACAGCGCAGGCGCGGGCTTGTGTGGTTATACGGGGATTGTCGAAACGGGCCGTGCTTCCGGCAGATGATGGTCAGC
>Ga0209474_10002452_pt1 | contig 17022 bp, 14 predicted proteins | sample GraSoiAngelo_145_FD_185902 | JGI IMG/M metagenome (GOLD analysis project Ga0209474, IMG submission 185902) | Grasslands soil microbial communities from the Angelo Coastal Reserve, California, USA - 14_1009_05_20cm (SPAdes) (version 2) | ecosystem: Environmental > Terrestrial > Soil > Grasslands...
CGCGCGCGGCGACGCCGGCCGCCGAGCGGGCCAGCACACGCTGCACGTCGATGTAACCGATCTTCGTCGTGATCGTCGCGGGTGCCGGCGCCGACGCCGCCGCCGGGGCGGGGGCGGGGGCGGGCTGCTGTGCCGCCGTTCCCGAAACGAGCACCGTGATCGCGGCCACCGTCACCACCGAACCGAGTACTGCCTTCATCCATGCCTCCTCAAAACGGCGAACCCACCGAAAAATGGAAGTTGCTGGGTTTCTCACCCGGCTGCTGGTTGAGGTTGAAACCGTAGTCTACGCGGATCGGCCCGAACGGCGACACCCAGCGGATACCGCCGCCGGCCGCGTAGTGCAGGTCGGTGAGATCGAACTTCGTCTTGAAGCCGTACACGTTGCCGACGTCGAAGAACGCCGCCAGTCGAATATCGAAGGGCAGCGGAATGAGGTACTCGACGTTGCCCAGAACCTCGCTGGTGCCGCCGATCCGGGTGCCGAACTCGTCCTTCGGCGAGATCTGCCGTGCCTTGAAGCTCCGGATCGAGTTGGGGCCGCCCAGATAGAAGCGCTCGTAGACCGGCAGCCGCTCGTCGCCGAAGCCGAAGCCGTAACCGCCCTCGGCGCGTCCCGACAGGATGTGGCCGAACCAGATCGACTTGAAGTACGTCAGGAGCGCCGTGGCCTTCGCGAAGTGGGTATCGCCGCCAAGGCCCGCGACCTCGCTTGACAAGGTGAACTGGCCGCCCCGGCTCGGCGTCTGGATGCTGTCGCGGCTGTCGCGCGTGAGCGCGGCCGTGACCAACGAGGTGATCAGGGTGCCCTTCTCCTCCTCGAGGAACGTGTCTTCGATCCTGACGCTGGAGATCCGGTCCTGGGTCAGCCGATATCCCAGATGCCAGCGCCAGTACTCCTCGAATGGATGACTCAGGCGCACGCCGCTGCCGATCGATCGGTAGTCGTACTCCGTGTACTGACGCTGGATGCTGAACAGGTCGACCCCCGCGGACAGCGGCCGGTCGAACAACCACGGCTCGGTGAAGCTGATCTGACCCTGCTGCAGATTCGCGCCGGCGCGGATCTTGATCGCGGCCTGCCAGCCGCGGCCGAGGAAGTTGTTCTGCGACAGATCGATCGTTCCGAGGAGACCATCGGCGGACGAGAAGCCACCGCCGATCGAAAAGAGGCCGGTGGGCCGCTCGGTGACGTCCACGTTGACGATGATCTTGGACTTGTCGGAGCCGGGCGCCGTGGTGACGTCGACCTTCTCGAAATAGCCGAGGTTGGTCAGCCGCTGCTTGCTGCGCTGCAGTTTGCGCAGGGTGAAGATCTCGCCCTCCGAGAGCTGGAGCTCGCGACGGAGGATCTTGTCCTGGCTGCGCACGTTGCCCGCGATGTTGATGCGCTCGACGTAGACGGTCGGCCCCTCGTTGATCTCAAACGAGATGGCAATCTTGTTCTCCGGTTGCATGTCCATCTTCGGATTGACGTCGACGGACGCGCGGCCGACGTTGGCGTACAGGTCCTCGATCGCCCTGACCGACTCGCGTAGCGCGGATCGCGAGAACACGTCGCCCGGCTTGAATTTCACCTGCCGGCGCACTTCGTCCTCCGGCAGCAGCGTCACGCCGGTGAAGCCGACGGAGGCCACGCGGTGTTGCGAGCCCTCGACGACGACGATATTGATGATGACGCGCGCCTTGTCGCGGTCGACCGTCACGTCGTGGGACTCGACGCGTGCCTGGATGTACCCGTGGTCGTTGTAGAGCTGTAATATTCGGTCGACGTCCTCGTCCAGGCGCTGCCGCTGCACGGTGCCACGCAGGATCCAGTACTGGCGCTCCTTCGTGGCCATCGCCTCCTTGATCTCGTTGTCCGAGAGGCCGCGGTTGCCCCGGATGACGATCTTGTCGATCTTCATCTGTCGGCCTTCGTTGATCGTGAAGACCACCTTCACGTCGCCGTCGGCGAACTTCTCGATGTCGGGCGTGATCTGGACCTCGAAGTAGCCCTCGCTCTCGTAGTGCTCCTTCATCTTCTCGCGCGCGCGCTGGACCTCCACCGGGTTGTAGACGCTTCCGAGCTTGAGGTCGATCTTGTCCTGCAGGTCGCTGGTGGAGATTTCCTTGTTGCCGACGAAGTCGATGTCGCGGACGAAGGGCCGCTCCATCACCACGTAGCTGACCTTGACCCCGCCCTCGAAGTCTTCGACCCTCACCTGGACGTCGTCGAAGAAGCCGAGCGCGAAGATGGAGCGAACGTCTTCCGAGAGCTGCGTGGGGCTGAAGAGGGCGCCGATGGTCGACTTCACGCGGCCGAGGATCACCGCCTCCTGCACGCGGCGATTACCCTCGACGACGATCTCCTTGACGAGGACCGGCGGCGGCTGCTGGGCCGACGCGACTCCCGCGAGACCGGCCACGATTGCGAACGCAATGACGGCGACGGTAACACGCAGGCCCCCCCCTGGCGCCACCGACTGGCTCAGGCTCGTGCGGAGTAGTGCTTAATGCTCTGCAAGCTCGAGGGGAGCGTCGGCGGCCTGGGCCTCGCGGAAGACGAACTCGCTTCCGACGATGTCCACTTCGATCCGAGCACTCTCGGGCACCTGCCCGCGCACGATGGCCTCGGCGAGGGGATCCTCGATGTGCTTCTGGATCGTCCGCCGAAGTTGGCGCGCTCCATACTGCGGGTCGTAGCCTTTGTCCACGAGGGCCGCCTCGGCGGCCGGCGTGAGGATCAGCTCAATGCCCTTTGCGGTGAGCTGCTTGTTGATCTTGTCGATCATCAGCCGGATGATCTGCTGGATGTGCGCCAGCGACAGCGCGTGGAAGACGATGATGTCGTCGATCCGGTTGATGAACTCCGGCCGGAACGCACGCTTCATCTCCTCCATCACGCGATCCTTCATCTTCTCGTAGCTCGCGTCCTCACCCTCTTGCATGAACCCGGGCGTAATGCGCTTACCGATCAGGCTCGTGCCGAGGTTCGAGGTCATGATGAGGATGGTGTTCTTGAAGTCCACGACGTGGCCGAGCGAGTCGGTGAGCCGGCCGTCGTCGAGCACCTGCAGCATCATATTGAAGACGTCGGGATGCGCCTTCTCGATCTCGTCAAAGAGCACCACCGAGTACGGGCGCCGCCGCACTTTCTCGGTGAGGAAGCCGCCCTCTTCGTAGCCGACGTAGCCGGGCGGGGCACCGAGGAGGCGCGACACCGAGAACTTCTCCATGTACTCGGACATGTCCACACGGATCAGCGCGTTCTCGTCGCCGAAGAGGTATTCGGCGAGCGTCCGCGCCAGCTCGGTCTTGCCGACGCCGGTGGGGCCGAGGAAGATGAACGAGCCGACCGGCCGCTTGGCGTCCTTGAGGCCCGCGCGCGAGCGCCGGATGGCGCGCGACACCGCCTTGACGGCGTCGTCCTGGCCGATGATGCGGCCGTGCAGCGCCTCTTCCATCCGGGCGAGCTTGGCCGACTCCTTCTCTTCGAGCTTGCTGAGCGGGATCCCGGTCCAGCGCGAGACGATGAACTCGATGTCCTCTTCGCCGACCGACTGGGTGCCCTTGCCCTTGTTCTTCTCCCAGTCGCGCTTCATCTCTTCCTCGCGCGCGCGGAGGATTTTTTCCTTTTCGCGCAGCGAGGCGGCCTTCTCGAACTCCTGGGCCTCGAGGTACATGTCCTTCTCGCGGATGACCCGCTCGAGCTCCTTCTCGATTTCCTTGAGCTCCGCGGGCGGCGTCAGCGCCATCAAGCGCGTGCGGGACGACGCCTCGTCGATGACGTCGATCGCCTTGTCGGGCAGCTGGCGATCGGTGATGTAGCGATCGGCGAGCGTCACCGCCGCACTGATGGCCTGTTCGGTGATCTTCACGCGGTGATGCGCCTCGTACTTGTGGCGCAGCCCGCGAATGATCTCGATCGCCTGCGGCACCGAGGGTGCCTTGACGATCACGGGCTGGAACCGCCGCTCGAGCGCGCCGTCCTTTTCGATGTACTTGCGGTACTCGTCGAGCGTGGTGGCGCCGATCGTCTGGATCTCGCCGCGCGACAGCGCAGGCTTGAGCATGTTCGACGCATCGATGGCGCCCTCGGCGGCGCCGGCACCGATCAGCGTGTGCAACTCGTCCAGGAAGAGCACCACGTTCTCGGACTGGCGGATCTCCTTCATCACCGCCTTCAGCCGCTCCTCGAACTGGCCGCGGTACTTCGTGCCGGCCACGAGGGCGCCGAGGTCGAGCTGCAGGAGGCGCTTGTTCACGAGCACGTCGGGCACGTCGTGGGACACGATCTTCTGCGCGAGCCCCTCGACGATGGCCGTCTTGCCCACGCCCGGCTCGCCGATGAGCACCGGGTTGTTCTTCGTCCGCCGCGCCAGGATCTGGATGACCCGCTCGATCTCCTGCTCGCGCCCGATGACGGGATCGAGCTTGGTCTCGCGCGCGAGCTGCGTCAGGTCGCGGGCGAACTCATCGAGGACGGGGGTCTGCGAGCGCTTCTTGGGCCGCGGGTAGTACTGGTCGCCGAGGAGGGCCAGGGTTTCCTGGCGAACCTCGTCGAGGCGGGCGCCGAGCGACTCGAGGATCTTGGCGGCGATCGACTGGCCCTCTTTCATGAGGCCCAGCAGGAGGTGCTCAGTCCCGATGTAATTGTGACCGAGCTGACGCGCCTCCTCGATGGACAATTCGAGAACCCGCTTGGCCTGGGGAGTGAACGGAACTTCACCGAACGTCAACGTCTTGGGGAAGCCGGCAAGGGCGCGCTCGACCTCGGCTTTGACGGTCTCGAGGCGAAGGCCCAAGCGCTGGAGGACTGCCGTGGCGATACCTTCACCGTCACGGATGAGACCGAGAAGCACGTGCTCGGTTCCCACGAAGTCGTGCCGGAATCGCCCCGCTTCTTCCCGCGCCAGGATGATGACTCGCCGGGCCCGTTCGGTGAACCGTTCAAACACTGGTGTCCCCCACCCCTTTTTCTTGCTGCCGTGAAAGCCGATTTCGCTTTGGGCGACGCCTAGTTAATCGAAGTCGAACACAGTATAGCCCGCGCCTCTGAGCGCTGCTAGCCTTTTTCTTCACGAGCGACTAACTCTTGGAAAGCGTATGCGAAACCGCGGCCAGCGTGCGGGCCATCGCGCTGAGGCAACTGCGTCAACGCTCCGACGGATCCACCTCGCGCGCGCGGCCGTCGACGAGTCGATAGATCCGGTCGGCTTTTCGCGCCAGGTCGGGATTATGTGTCGCGACGAAGAACGCGATGCCGCGCTCCATCTGCAGCTGGAGAAAGAGGTCGTAGATGACGGCGCTGGTCTTGGGATCGAGATTGCCGGTGGGCTCGTCGGCGAGAATCACTTTCGGCCCGTTCATCAGCGCGCGCGCCACGGCCACGCGCTGCTGCTCGCCACCCGACAGCTCGCCGGGTCGGTGCCGCATGCGGTCGGCCAGCCCGACCTCGGCCAATGCGGCCGCCGCGCGCTCGCGGGCCTCCGACGCAGACGCGCGCTGGAGCAGCGCGGGCACCATCGCGTTCTCGAGCGCCGTGAGGTCACCGAGCAAGTTGTAGAACTGGAACACGAAGCCGACATCCTGACGACGGTAGCGCGCGAGCGCCGGCTCGCTGCGGCTAAACAGCTCTTCGCCCTGAAACAGCACGCGCCCCCCGGTCGGGCGATCGAGCGCGCCGAGCAAGTGCAGCAGCGTCGATTTGCCGACGCCGGACGCGCCGACGAGCGCCACCAGCTCGGCCGCGCGGATCTCGACCGAGGCGCCACGAAGCACACGTACGAGCTCGGGGCCGGTACGGTACTCGCGCTCGAGTTCCACGCCGGCGAGCAACGCGTCAGGCACGGCGGCGAGGCGCGCACTCACTCGTTCATTCTTCTTTGCCGTCGGGGCACCTTCGCAGGGCTCCGGTGCCCGACGGTCGGCGAAAGAAACTTCCGCTCATTCATTCTTCTTTGCCGTCCGGGCGCCTGCGCAGCGCCTCCGGTGCCCGACGGTCGGCGAAAGAAACTTCCGCTCATTCATTCTTCTTTGCCGTCGGGGCGCCTGCGCAGAGCCTCCGGCGCCCGACGGTCGGCCGCAGAAACAACCGCTCACTCATATCTCAGCACATCCACAGGAGCCAGCGCGCCCGCCCGGCGCGCGGGGACGATCGTCGCGAGAAAGGACAGCAAGAGCGTTGCGCTCACGATCAACAAGAAGTCGCCGGACGCGAGCTTCATCGGCAGGTAATCGATCTGGTAGACGTCGCCGGCGAGCTTGATAATCTTGTACGTGTTCTGGATCCAGATGATCGCCAGGCCCACGGCGCTGCCGGCAAGCGTGCCGACCACGCCGATCGTCATCCCCACCGCGAAGAACACGGCGGTGATCGACAACGCGCTGGCGCCGATCGCCTTGAGCACGCCGATCTCCTTGCGCTTCTCGGCCACGAGGAGAACGAGGTGGCCGATGATGGCGAACGCCGCCACCAGCACGATGATCGTGACCACGACGAACAGCGCCAGCTTCTCGAGCTGGAGCGCGTTGAAAAGGTTGCGATTCATGTCCATCCAGTCGCGCACCCAGTAGGGGAAGCCGAGTCGGGCGGCCACCGCCCGCCCCACGCGCTTGGCGTCGAAGGGATCGTCGAGGCGGACCTCGACGCCGGTGACGCCCGCCAGCCCCGCGAAGTCGCGCGCCGCCGGCAGCGAGAGGTACGCGAGCGAGGCGTCGTACTCGTACATGCCGACCTCGATGGTGCCGGCGACCGTGTAGCGACGCATCTTGGGGACCATGCCCACCGCGGTCATCGCGCCCTTGGGCGAGATGACCGTGACCGCGTCGCCGGGCACGACACCGAGCGTGCGTGCGAGCTCCACGCCGAGCAGGATCGCACCGTCGTTCGCCGCGCCCTCGAGACGGCCGCCGCGTAGCTGGGCGCGCAGATCGTCGCGCACGGCCGGCGACTCGAAGTCGACGCCTCGCACCAGCCCTCCGTGCGCGTCGCCGCCCGCGCTCGTGAACAGCGCTTGCTGCAACACGAACGGTGTGGCGGCGCGCACGCCGGGGACCGTCGTAACGCGTGCGACGACGCCGGCCGGGTCCGCCAGCCCCGCCGCGCCCGACTGGAACACGAGCAGGTGCGGATTGGCCGAGATGATCCGGTCGCGAATGCCGTCCTGAAAGCCGGTCATGACCGCGAGCACCACGATGAGCGCCGCCACGCCGAGGAACACGCCGCCGACGCCGATCCAGACGAAGAGCGACAGGTTCGCGCGGCTCCCGCGCGCAGTGAGATAGCGCAGGCCGAGGAACAGCTCGAGCGGCAACCCACGCCTCATGTCTCGAGGCCCTGGGGTGACGCGCCGGACTCCGGCCGCAGATGCGGGAACAGGATCACCTCGCGGATTGAGGGTTGATTCGCGAACAGCATCGTGAGCCGGTCGATTCCAATCCCCTCGCCCGCTGCCGGCGGCATCCCGTACTCCAGCGCGCGCACGTAGTCCTCGTCGAGCCAATGCGCCTCGTCGTCTCCGCGCGCCTTCTGCGCCGCCTGCTCACGAAACCGCGCGAGCTGGTCGATCGGGTCGTTCAGCTCGCTGTAGGCATTGGCCAGCTCGCGGCGGCCGATGAACAGCTCGAACCGATCGACGAGCCGCGGATTGTCGCGCTTCTTCTTCGCCAGCGGCGACAGCTCGATCGGATAGTCGATCACGAACGTCGGCTGCACGAGCGTCGGCTCGACGAGCTCGTCGAAGACCTCCTTCCATATCTCCCACGCCGCGGCGCCCGGCTTGACGGTGACGCCCCTGGCGGCCGCCGCGCGCGCGACGACGGCCGCATCGGTATCGACGCTCACCGTCGTCCCGAGCGCCTCGGACACACCCGCGAAGAACGACAGCCGCCTCCACGGACGCGCGAGATCGACGGCGTGCTCGCCCCACGTGAGCGACAGCCGGCCCAGCAGCGACTGCGCCAGCTCGGTGAACATCTCCTCGGTCAGCTCCATCAGGTCCTGGTAGTCGGCATACGCCTGGTAGAACTCGAGCGTCGTGAACTCGGGATTGTGCTGGGTCGACACGCCCTCGTTGCGGAAGTTGCGATTGATCTCGTAGACCCGCTCGAAGCCGCCGACGACGAGACGCTTGAGATAGAGCTCCGGTGCGATGCGCAGGTACAGATCCATGTCGAGCGCGTTGTGGTGCGTCTGGAAGGGCCGCGCAATGGCGCCGCCGGGAATCGGCTGCATCATCGGCGTCTCGACCTCCAGAAAGCCGCGCGCGTCGAGGAAGGCGCGCAGCCGCTGGATCAGCCGTGCGCGCAACAGGAAGATCTCGCGGACGTCCGGGTTGACGATCAGATCGACGTAGCGCTGGCGATAGCGCGTCTCGACGTCCTTGAGGCCGTGCCACTTCTCCGGAAGCGGGCGCAGCGATTTGGCGAGGAACGCGAACGACTTCACGGCCAGCGTGAGCTGACCCGTCCGCGTGCGGAACATGCCGCCGGTGACGCCGATGAAATCGCCGACGTCCAGATCGCGGAACGGTGCGAAGTCGTCGCCCAGCTCGTCGGCGCGGGCGTACAGCTGGATGCGGCCCGTGCGGTCCATGAGATGCGCGAATGCCGTCTTGCCGTGATCACGCATGGCGACGAGCCGCCCGGCGAGGCTCACGGGACCGAAGGCCTGCAGCTCGGCGTCGCCCGCCTTGTCCAGCCGCGCGGTGAGCTCACCGGCCCAGTGCGTGACGGGATAGCGGCCCCCGAACGGATCAAGACCACGACGGCGCAGCGCTTCGAGCTTTTCCTCACGCTGGCGCACGAGGTCGTTCGCGTCGCGGTCGGTCACGCCTTCCCCCGCGCCGCGAGCAGATACGCCTTGATGAATTCGTCGAGATCCCCGTCCATGACGGCCTCGACGTTGCCGACCTCCACGCCCGTGCGATGGTCCTTGATGCGCTGCTCGGGATGGAAGGTGTAGGTGCGGATCTGGCTGCCGAACGCGATCCCCTTCTTCTCGCCCGCGAGCTGCGAGAGCTCTTCCTTCTGCTTGCTCGCGGCCAGCTCGAAGAGGCGTGCCTTCAGGATGCGCAGGGCGGTGTCGCGATTGCGCAGCTGCGAGCGCTCGTTCTGGCAGGCGACGACGATGCCGGTCGGCAGATGCGTGATGCGCACCGCGGAGTCCGCGGTGTTCACGCCCTGGCCGCCCGGTCCCGACGAGCGATAGACGTCGATCCGCAGCTCGTCGTCGCGAATGGTGACCTCGACGTCGTCGACCTCAGGCGTCACCGCCACGGACGCGAATGACGTCTGCCGGCGGCTCGAGGCGTCGAACGGCGAGATGCGAATGAGCCGGTGCACGCCCGCCTCGCCCCTGAGGTAGCCATAGGCATAGTCGCCCGTGACCTCGATGGTCGCCGACTTGATGCCCGCTTCTTCCCCGGGCAACAGATCGACGACTTCCGCCTTGAACCCCGCGCGCTCGCACCATCGCAGGTACATCCGCATCAGCATCTGCGCCCAGTCCTGTGACTCGGTGCCACCCGCACCGGGATGGATAGAAAGGATAGCAGCCTTGACGTCGTGCGGACCGGAGAGCATCACCTTGAGCTCGAACTCGTCGAGCTCCCGCTGTAGCTTGGCGATCCCCTCGCGGAGTTCGGCGTCGACACTGTCGTCGCCCGCCTCGGCGGCGAGCTCGAGCAGGATGCCGAGATCGGAGGCCTGACCGCCGAGCTCGGTCACCCGCGCCACCACGCGCGCGAGCTCGGCGCGCTCGCGGATCAGCTCTTGCGCGCGGCGGTTGTCGTCCCAGAATGCGGGCGACGCCATCTCGGCGTCGAGCGCCGCCAGCCGGGCCTCCTTGGTCGGCAGGTCAAAGGTGCCCCCGAAGCTCGTCGACGCGCCCGGTCAGCTCGGTGACCTCGCGCTTGAAGTCGCTCAGCATCTATACGCTCCCGACGGCCGCCGGCTCGACGCGGCGCCACGTGCCCGCCACCGCCGCCGTCGTCACCGCCAGTGACAGCAACCCGAGCCAGTCGCCGAGCCGCGTGAACAGCGTCCGCCGCGCGCGTAGCGGGACGGACTCCGTCATGACGCCGCGCTCGAACAGGTGGAGACGGCGGACGATGACGCCGGTTGGCGTGATGAAGGCGGACACCCCGGTGTTGGCCGCACGGACGATGCTCACGCGATGCTCGACCGCACGGAACGGGTACATGGCGAGGTGCTGCTCGGGGCCGCTCGTCCGCCCGAACCAAGCGTCATTCGTCATGTTCACCATCAGCACCGCGCCGTCCCTCACGAACTCACGGAAGAGATCCGGGAAAATGCCCTCGTAACAGATTACGACACCGAAGGGAGCCGGCGGACCATTGAAGACGACGGCACGCGAGCCGGCCTCCAGTTCGGCGATGAACTGGGCCCAGCTCCGCACGAACCCGAGCACCCTCGACAGCGGCACGAATTCTCCGAACGGAACGAGCTGAATCTTATCATAGCGGCCCACGATGCCCGCCTCGGTGATCAGAAACGCGGTGTTGCGGAACCGCCCGTTCACCACGTCGATGCTGCCGAGCAGCATCGGCGCACCGACATTTGCGGCGGCCGCCCGGAAGCGCTCGACGAGGGCCGGATCGTTTCTCAGAATCGTCGGTGCCGCCGTCTCGGGCCAGACCACGAGCGCCGGATGCTCGTCGGCAACACGGCGCAGGAGCGCGAAGTAGATTCCGAGCGTTTCCTGTGTGTGGCGGGGCTCCCACTTGAGCGGCTGCTCGATGGAGGGCTGGATGATCGTGATCGGTGCGGCAGTCGCCGGCGGCGCCTCGGCGAGGCGAACGCTGCCGAAGGCCAGCGTGCCCGCGAGCAGCACGGCGGTCGCGCCCACCCCGGCCAGCGCCTGGCGCCAGCGCAGCACCACGCAGCCCGCGAGAGCCGCATTCACGGCGACGAGGACGAATGACACGCCGTGCACGCCCGCCAGCTCCGCGATCTGGATGACGCGCACGCGCAGGTATTGCGAGTAGCCGAGCGTCCCCCACGGAAAGCCGCCGAAGAGATGGCCGCGCAGCCATTCTGCAGCCACCCACAGGAACGGCGCCAGCGCCAGCGCGAGCGCGGCCGAGCGTCGCGCGGTGAGCCACGACACCGCCCACGCGACCGCGCCCGTCCACACACCGCAATACGCGGCGAGCAGGAGCACCGGCCCGTACATCAGCGGCCACGGAATGGCGCTGTAGACCTGAAACGTGAACTGCAGCCAGCGCAGCAGCACGGCGAAGAACAGCGTGCCCGAGGCCCAGCCCCACAGGAACGCCGTGCGCGGCGAGCGGATCGTCGCGAGCGCGAGCAGCGGCACCAGCGCGGCCCACGGCGTGAGCGACCAGTCGGTGCGTGGGAACGCGAGCGCCATCACCCACGCCGCGAGCAACAGCACGACGGCGTGCAACACGCCGTCCCAGAGTCGCCTCATGTGCCCACGGTCAGGCGATCGGCGAGAAAACGTGGCAGGCCCGCGGCCACGATTTTCTCGCGGGCGGCCTCGATGTCGTATGGCACGCGCCGCAGCTCGACGCGCGCCGCGTCGACGTCCCAGACCGCGTAGGCCGCGCGCGGATCACGATCGCGCGGCTGGCCGACGCTCCCGACGTTGACGATGTAGCGGCGCCCCGCCTCGCCGACGACCGTGACCGGGCGAGGCTCGAACTCCGGCCCCGATGAGCCGAGCGACCAGACGCCCGGCACATGAGAATGGCCCACGAAGCACCAGCGCGTGGCGAAGAACGGAAAGGCGGCCCAGCCCTCGTCGGGCGTCACGAGATATTCCCACTCCTCGGGCGCCTCGGGCGACGCGTGCACCAGTGTGGCGTCGCCCACCTCGGAGGTGAGCGGCAGCGCGCCGAGCCACGCGCGATGCTCGTCGTCGAGTCGCTCGCGTGTCCACTCGGCGGCGGCGCGGGCCCACCCGTTGAACCACTCCAGGTCGAGCAGCCCGGCCACGCCGTGCTCGTGGTTGCCGGCGACGATCGCGCGCGCGCGACGGTCGAGAATCTCGACGCACGCGACCGGATCCGCGCCATAGCCGACGCTGTCGCCGAGACAGAGCAGACCGTCCGAGCGCGACGCGGCGTCCGCAAGCACGGCGCGCAGCGCCTCGAGATTGCCGTGGACGTCCGATAGGATGGCGTACCTCACGGGCGGCGCGCGCTCAGGCGGGACGCAGCTCCCGGTGGATACGGTCGAGCACGCCGTTGATGAAGCGGCTCGACTCGGCGGTGCCGAACTTCTTGGCGATCTCGATGGCCTCGTTGATGGCGACCTTGCCAGGCACGTCGGGCTCGTAGAGCAGCTCGTAGACCGCCATCCTCAATATATTGCGATCCACCACGGCCATCCGCTCGAGGTCCCAGTGCTCCGTGGACTCGGCGATGATGACGTCGATCTTGGCCTGCTGCGCCTTGGAGCCGCGCACGAGCGAGGCGGCGAAGGCGCGCGTGTCGTCGTCGACGGGATGGCGTTTCCAGAAGTCGTGCTCGAACGGCGTGGGATCGCCGGCGCCCGTCTGGTCGAGCTGATAGAGGAATTGCAGCGCGACTTCTCTAGCCTTGCGCCGTTTTCCCATGCGCCTTCACCGACTTCAAGAATGAGACCATCGCCACCGCCGCGTCCGCGGCCTCCGCGCCGCGGTTGGCGACCTCGCCGCCCGCGCGCTCCCACGCCTGCGCCTCCGTGAGCGCGGTGACGACACCGAAGGTCGCGGGGACGCCGGTCTGAAGTCCGACTTGCTGGATGCCCGCCGCCGCCTGGCCGGCCACGAAATCGAAGTGCGGCGTCTGTCCGCGGATCACGCAGCCCACGCACACGATGGCCGCGAAGCGGCCCGTGCGCGCCAGATGCAACGCGGCCTGCGGTAGCTCGAACGCGCCGGGCACCCAGTGCAACTCCACGTCGCGCGCGGCGACGCCGGCGCCGTCGAGCGCCTGCAGCGCGCCGTCGAGCAGTCGCTTGGTGATCGGCTCGTTGAAGCGCGCGGCGACAATGGCGAAGCGAGCGCCGGGACGCGACCGCGCCGGTCGGCGGGGTGACGGCGCGCGGCCAGCCATGTCAGTCCGGCAGAGACGAGAGGAGGTGGCCGAGCTTGTCGCGCTTGGTGCTGAGGTACTTGCGGTTCTCGGGGTTCGCGGGAATCTCGATCGGCACGCGCTCGACGACGGTGAGGCCGTACCCTTCCATCCCCGCGCGCTTGGCCGGATTGTTGGTGAGCAGGCGCAGGTTCTTGAGGCCGAGGTCGACCAGGATCTGCGCGCCGATGCCGTAGTCGCGCAGATCGGCTTTGAACCCCAGCGCCGCGTTCGCCTCGACGGTGTCCATGCCGAGGTCCTGCAGCCCGTACGCGCGGATCTTGTTGTGCAGTCCGATCCCGCGTCCTTCCTGCCGAAGATAGACGAGGACGCCGCGTCCTTCCTTCTGGATCATCGCCATCGCCATATTGAGCTGCGGACCGCAGTCACAGCGCAGCGAGTGGAAGACGTCGCCCGTGAGGCATTCGGAGTGCATACGCACGAGCACCGGTTCGTCGCCGGCGACCTGGCCCATGACGATCGCGAAGTGCACGCGGCTGTAGACCGTCGCCTCGTAGGCGATCGCCGTGAACTCGCCATAGTCCGTCGGCAGCCGTGTGGTCGCCAGCCGCTTGACGAGCTTCTCCTTCTGCGTGCGGTACTCGATGAGGTCCTTGATGGTGATGAGCTTGAGCCCATGGCGCCGCGCGAGGTCGATGAGCTGAGGCAACCGCGCCATGCCTCCCGCCTCGTCCAGCACTTCGCAGATCACGCCGGCGGGGTAGCAGCCGGCGAGCCGCGCGAGATCCACCGCCGCCTCGGTGTGGCCGGCGCGTCGCAGCACGCCGCCCTCCATCGCGCGCAGCGGGAACATGTGGCCGGGCGTGACGAGATCGGCGGCGGTCATCTGCGGATCGACGAGAGCGCGGATGGTGACGGCGCGATCGTAGGCCGAGATGCCCGTCGTGATGCCGCGGCGTGCATCCACGCTGATCGTGAAGGCCGTGCCCATCGGCGCCGTGTTCTCGACCACCATCATGCCGAGCTTCAGTTCGTCCAGACGCTCGCCGAGCATCGGCACGCACATAAGGCCGCGCGCGTGCGTGACCATGAAGTTCACGGCCTCGGGGGTGATCTTGTCGGCGGCCATGACGAGGTCGCCTTCGTTTTCGCGGTCCTCGTCGTCGACGACGACGAGGATCCGACCCTGCCGGATCTCCTCGATCGCCTCTTCGATCGTCGCGAAGCCGCTCATCATGCCCCCTTGACCGCGAGCGACCGCTGCACGTACTTGCCGATCACGTCCGTCTCGATGTTCACCGCCTGCCCCGGCGCCAGCCGACCGAGCGTCGTGACGGCCAGCGTGTGCGGAATCAGCATCACCTCGAAGGCGGCCTCGTCGAGCGACGCCACCGTCAGGCTCACGCCGTCCACGGCCACCGAGCCCTGAGGGATCAGCAGCGGCGCCAACCCCCGGTCGCGGATGACTATCCTGATCCGTGCGGTCGATTCTACACGCGTTATGGCCTCTACTGTGCCCGTGCCGTCCACGTGTCCGAGGACGAGGTGACCACCGAGCGCGCCGCCGAAACGCAGTGGGCGCTCGAGGTTGACGGCGCCCCCGGGCCGAAGCGCGCCGAGCGATGTGCGCGCCAGCGTCTCCGGCCCCATCTCGAACGCGAGTCCTTCGGGCGCCACCTCGACCACGGTGAGACATACGCCGCTCACCGCGACGCTCGCGCCAACCTCGCTGCCCTCGCGGGCCACGCGCGCGGCGACATCCAGCCGCGTGACGTCGCCCTTGCGTGCGACGGCGCGTACGGTGCCGACCTCCTCGACGATTCCCGTGAACACGGCTACGTGGACTCCACTCGCAGCACGTCGGCTTCGATGAGGAGGTCCTCGCCGATGGGACGCGCGGTCATCCCGGCGAGTCTCACGGCAGATTTCAGCTCGCGCCCGGCGCCGGCGACCACCGTCGGCGCCGTCCGCCCGCCGAGCAGCAGCGGGGCGACGAACAGCGTCACGCGATCCACGAACCCGGCGTCGAGGAACGCGGCGTGCACCTCGCCGCCGCCCTCCACGAGCGCCGCGCGTACCTCGCGCTCGAACAGCGCGGCCAGCACGGCGTCGATGGCGACGTGCCCATCTCGCAGCGGGAAGCGGACGACGGTCGCACCCGCAGCCTCCAGGGCGGCGACGCGCGCTGCCGGCGCGCTGTCGCCAACCGCGATCAGCGCGCGCGCCGCTGTCGCGTCCGCGATCACGCGCGCGCCGGGCGGGGTGCGCGCGTCGCTGTCGAGCACGACCCGCCATGGCTCGCGCGGCCAGGGCCGTCCCAGGCGGACGGTGAGCGCCGGGTCATCGCGCAAGACGGTCGTGATCCCGGCGACGATCGCGTCGACCTCGCTGCGCTGTCGGTGGCTCTCCGCTCGCGCCGCCTCACCCGTGATCCACCGCGCGGCGCCGTGCACGTCCGCGATCTTGCCGTCCGCCGTCATCCCGGCCTTGAGCGTCACGTGCGGGCGACGCTCGCGCATCGCCGTGAAGAACGCGCGATTCTGGGTGGCCGCGTCGGCGGCGAGGACGCCCATCACGACCGCGATGCCCCGCTCGCGCAACGCCGTCGTGCCGCCGCCGGCGACGAACGGATTCGGATCGGCCGCCGCCGCCACCACGCGCGTGATGCCGGCCGCGAAGATCGCCGGCACGCACGGCGGCGTACGCCCCACGTGATTGCACGGCTCCAGCGTCACGTACAGCGTGGCGCCGCGCGCCCCGGCACCCGCCGCGTCGAGCGCCACGATCTCGGCGTGCGGGCCGCCCGCGCGCTCGTGAAAGCCCTCGCCCACGATCTCGCCGTTACGCGCGACGACGGCGCCGACCATCGGGTTGGGCGAGGTCAGGCCTCGACCGCGCTCGGCGAGCTCCAGCGCGCGGCGCATCAGCGCCTCGGCGGTCACGGGTGTCGCGCCTCGTCGGCGGGCACCAGCGCATCCACGAATGCCTCGGCGTCGAAGGCCTTCAAATCCTCGACGCGCTCGCCGACGCCGACGAGCTTGATCGGCAGCTTGAGCTCACGCACGATACGCACCACGATACCGCCCTTGGCAGTGCCGTCGAGCTTCGTCAGGCACACGCCGCTGAGTCCGATCGTCTCGTTGAACATCTGCGCCTGCGCGAAGCCGTTCTGCCCCGTCGGCGCGTCGAGCACCATCAGCGATTCGTGCGGGCCGCCGGGGCACTGACGCTCGATCACGCGCTTGAGCTTCGCGAGCTCGTCCATGAGGTTGGTCTTCGTGTGCAGCCGGCCCGCCGTGTCGACGATCAGCACGTCGGCCTGCCGAGCGAGCGCGGCTTTCACCGCGTCGAAGACGACGGCCGCCGGGTCGGATCCCGCCGCCTGCCGGATGACGTCGACTCCGATCCGCGCGCCCCACGCCTGCAGCTGCTCGATGGCCGCGGCACGAAACGTGTCTGCGGCGGCGAGCAGGACCTGTCGGCCGTCGGCCTTCAGCGAGGCGCCGAGCTTGGCGGCGGTCGTCGTTTTGCCCGCGCCGTTGACGCCGAGCATGAGGACGATACTCGGCCGTGCGTCGAGAGCCAGCGGCTGAGCGGCCGGTTTCAGCGCGTCGACGAGAAAGCGGCGGAACAGCGGACGCAGCTGCGCCGCGCGCGTGACCGTCCCGAACATCACCTCTTCACGCGCACGGTTCGTGAAGTCCGCCGCGATCGTCGCGCCGAGGTCGGCGGCGATCAGAAGCTCTTCCAGCTCCTCGTAGAGCGCATCGTCGATGGGACGGTCGTCCTCGAGCACGGAGGCGAGGCCGGTGGCGAGGTACTCCTGCGAGCGCTTCAGCCCGTCGCGCAGACGCTCCTTCAGTCCGGAAAACAGAGACATCGCGCCCTAAGTGTAGCCTGTCGCCTCGCAGAAAAGAGATGGGGGGCCAGACGGTCGGCCCATGCTGTCGCTACTGGGGCGGCAGAACGATCCGGC
>Ga0209474_10002454_pt1 | contig 17010 bp, 13 predicted proteins | sample GraSoiAngelo_145_FD_185902 | JGI IMG/M metagenome (GOLD analysis project Ga0209474, IMG submission 185902) | Grasslands soil microbial communities from the Angelo Coastal Reserve, California, USA - 14_1009_05_20cm (SPAdes) (version 2) | ecosystem: Environmental > Terrestrial > Soil > Grasslands...
CGAACGGTCGCGAGGCAAACAGCCGCATCGGGATCATCGGTGCCGACGCGCGCAATTCCCAGGCGACGAAGGCGACCGAGAACAGCAATCCGAGAGCGAGCGCGCCCATCCCCTCGGGGCTGGTCCACCCGACAGGATTGCCGCGCAGCAGGCTCCATACCAGTGCCAGCGCCGCGATCGCGACCAGCAGCAATCCGGGAATGTCGAGCGCCGCCTTCGGGCCAAAGCTTTCGCGCAAACGCGTCAGGATCAAGCCAATCGCAATCACCCCGATCGGCACGTTGATCCAGAAGATCCAACGCCAGCCGAGGCTCTCGGTGATCAAGCCGCCGATCGCCGGGCCGATGATCAAGGCGCATCCGGTGACGCCGCTGAAAATCCCGAGCGCCCTGGCGCGCTCGTCCTTGGCAAACGCGCCGCTCAGGATCGCCATTGCGAGCGGCATCACCATGGCTGCGCCGGCGCCTTGCGCCGCCCGCGCCGCAATCAACCAACCGGCGCTGCCGGCTAGCGCGCAGGCCACCGACGCAAGCACGAACAGGGCGACGCCGGCGGCAAACATGCCGCGGCGTCCGAAGCGGTCGCCTAACGCGGCACCGGTCAGCAGCAGAACCGCAAAGGTCAAATTGAAGGCGTTGACCGCCCATTGCAATATTTCGACGGAGCTGCCGAAATCGGCGCGGATGGTGGCAAAGGCCGTGGTGATGACGAGCGAATCCAGCGCCATCATGAAGGATGCGAGCGACGTGACGCCAAGTGCCCAGTTCTTATCTCGCCGATCGTAACTTTCCTGCATCGTCGTTCTCCGCTTGTTTCGATGCCGCGCCGGACGGCGCTGCTTGCGAAAGAGACGAAACGGAGCGGACAAAGGATGCGGGCGAAAATATTTTTGTTTTGCCTGAATCCTTTCGCCATGGCCGAACGTCTTGGGGTCGAGACGCAAGAGAAATCATCGCGAAAGTCAGGAGAAAATGATGAAACGGACGTTGATCAGGTATAAGACCAAGCCGGAGTTGGCCGACAAGAATGCCGAGCTGATCTCGGCGGTGTTTGCGGAGCTGAAAGCTGCAAACCCCGAGGGCATCCGCTACCTTTCGCTGCGCCTGGAGGACGATATGTTCATGCACTTCGTCGAGGCCGCGGCCGATGATACCGGTGGGTTGACCAGGCTGCCGGCGTTTCAGGCGTTCCAGAGCGGTGTTCGTGAACGCTGCGCCGAACCGCCACTGGTCCGCGCCGTTGGAATCGTCGGCAACTATCGCATGCTGGGTGAACCCTGAGGCAGAATGGAATCGGTCCCGGAACCACCTGCCACCGCCGGCATCGACCGCCTGCTGGCGGCGATGCGACCCCGCCTGCACCGCTATTGCGCGCGCATGGTCGGCTCGGTGATCGATGGCGAAGACGTGCTGCAGGACGCGATGATCAAGGCGGTGGAATCATTTCCCACCGCCGGCACGATCAGTAATCCTGAAGGCTGGCTGTTCCGGATCGCGCACAACACGGCGCTGGATTTCCTTCGCCGCCGCAACCGGCAGGACGCGCTTCGGTCCGGCGAGGAGGTGGATATGATCGCCGATCAGCTTGATGCCGTGTTGAGCCGTCAGATCGCCAGCGCCAGCCTTCGCACCTTCATGCGGCTTCCCCTGGCACAGCGCTCGAGCGTGATCCTGATGGACGTGCTCGGCTGCTCGCTGCAGGAGGTCTGCGAGGTCATGGATCTGAGCCTGCCGGCGGTGAAAGCGGCGCTACACCGCGGTCGCGCGCAACTGCGCGAATTCGCGAACGAGCCGGAGGAGGTGCCGCAGCCAAAACTGTCCGATGCCGATCGGAAGCGTCTTTCCACCTATGTCACGCATTTCAACGCCCGGGATTTCGATGCGATCCGCGCCATGATCGCCGACGACGTGCGGCTCGAACTCGTCAACAAGACCCGCATGAGCGGCAAGGCCGAGGTCTCCCGATATTTTGGCAATTATTCCAAGATCAGCGATTGGCATCTGGTGCCGGGATCGGTGGAGGGGCGTCCGGCCATTCTGGTGTTCGATCCCGACGCGACCGGCGCGGGCCCGAAATATTTCATGCTGCTGAACTGGCAGGCCGACAAGGTCGCCGACATCCGCGACTTCCGCCACGCGCCTTACGTCATCGAGGGCGCGGAAATATCGCTCTGAGCGGCAGCGAGGGCTCCGCAGAGCTCATGGGGCGGATCATGATCCGCCGTTATCGATCGCCGACATGGCGGGTTACGCTTTCGGCTCCAACCCGCCCTACCATCAATCGGCACTATAATTCTTGCCAGCCGCGCCAATAGCGAACTATGGTGCAGGTAGCTTGGGTATGGGCCGAAGGTTCTAACGGCAGCCTTCGGATCATGCTTGCTGCGGGCTCGGGATTTCGCGCACAAAACACGTCACTGAATAAGCGGTTATCCGGCTGGCGGGACAGTAAGTTAACGAGGAGGGAAAACCAACATGAGGACGGCATTCTGGCTGGCCGGCGCGACGGCTTTGGCGCTGGCGGGTCCCGCTTACGCGGGCGATACCATCAAGATCGGCTTTGTCTCGACCTTCAGCGGCCCCACGGCCGTGATCGGCAACGACATGCGCAATTCGTTCGAGCTCGCGCTCGATCATCTCGGCCGCAAGATGGGCGGCAAGCCGGTCGAGGTGATCTACGAAGACGACGGACAGAAGCCCGACGTCGGCAAGCAGAAGACCGAAAAGCTGGTGCAGTCCGATCATGTCGATTTCATCGCCGGCTATATCTGGTCGAACGTGCTGCTGGCCTCGCTGAAGAGCGCCGTCGATTCGCAGACCTTCCTGATCTCGGCCAATGCCGGCCCCTCGCAGCTCGCCGGCGAACTCTGCTCGCCCTACGTGTTCTCGACCTCCTGGCAGAACGATCAGACGCCGCAGGCGATGGGCCTCTACATGGACCAGAAGGGCGTCAAGTCGGTGTTTTTGATCGGTCCGAATTACGCCGCCGGCAAGGACATGCTGGCCGGCGTCAAGAGCACGTTCAAGGGCAAGGTGGTCGGCGAGGAATATACGGTATGGCCGACCCAGCTCGACTTCTCCGCCGAACTTTCCAAGGCGCGCGCCTCAGGGGCAGAGTCGGTCTTCGTGTTCTATCCCGGTGCTGCCGGTGTGCAGTTCCTCAATCAATATACGCAGGCCGGCCTCAAGCAGCAGATGCCGCTTTATACCGCGTTCACTATCGACGAATTGTCGCTGCCGTTGCAGAAGGACAACGCGCTTGGCGTGCCCGGCGCGCAGCAGTGGGTCAACGATCTGCCGAATGATGAAAACAAGCGCTTCGTCGCCGACTACCGCAAGAAATACCCCGGCCTGCGCCCGAGCTTTTACGGCGCGCAATCCTACGACGCTGCGCAATTGATCAACAGCGCGGTGGTCGCGGTCAACGGCGACACCAGCAAGAAGGACGCCATGAAGGCCGCGATGGAGAAGGTGAATTTCAAGTCGGTGCGCGGCTCGTTCAAATACGGCAATAATCACATCCCGATCCAGAATTTCTACTTGCAGGATGTGGTGAAGGATGCCGACGGGCAACTCTCGCTGAAAACGGTCGCCACCATCGTCAAGGACAGTCAGGATAATTTCCACGACAAATGTCCGATGAAGTGATTGTGGTCTGCTAGATACAGCGGCGGCGCAATCGCGCTGCCGCTGTTTTCCTTTCGGCACAGGTTTTGCTACCGGATGACTTTCACACTCACTTTAGAGTCTCCATGCTGCTTGTCGTCGAACAATTCTTGAACGGATTGCAGTTTGGGCTGTTGCTGTTTCTGCTGGCGGCGGGCCTGACGCTGGTGTTCGGCATCATGGACCTCGTCAATCTGGCGCATGGTTCGCTCTACATGATGGGTGCCTATTTCGCGGCGACCTTCGTGGCCTGGACCAGCAATTTCCTGCTCGGCGCGATGCTGGCGCTGGGCGCCACCTTGCTGCTCGGCATCGTGCTGGAATTCACGACGCTGCGGCACCTTTACGGCCGCGATCATCTCGATCACGTGCTGGCGACATTTGGCCTGATCCTGTTCTTCAACGAGGCGGTGCGGCTGATCTGGGGCCCGGCGGGTCTGGCGCTGCCGCTGCCCGCCTGGCTGACGGTCCCGGTCGCAATCCTGCCCGGCATTTATTATCCCGCCTATCGCCTCGCCATCATCGTGGTCGCGCTGGCGGTTGCGCTGTTGCTCTATCTCGGGGTGATGCGCACGCGCGTCGGCATGTTGATCCGCGCCGGCGCCTCCAACCGCGAGATGATCGGCGCGCTCGGCATCAACATCAAATTGCTCTACACGCTGGTGTTCGGGTTAGGGGCCGCGCTCGCCGGTCTCGCCGGGCTGATGCAGGCGCCGATCCTCACCGTGCAGATCGGCATGGGCGAGAACATCCTGATCCTCGCCTTCGTCATCATCGTCATCGGCGGCATCGGCTCGATCCGCGGCGCGTTCCTGGCCGCGATCTTTGTCGGCATCATCGATACGATGGGCCGCGCCTTCCTGCCCAACCTGCTGCGGCAAATGCTGAGCTCGGCCGCCGCCTCGACCGCGGCGCCGGCGCTGTCCTCGATGCTGATCTACCTCGTGATGGCGATCGTGCTGGTGGTGCGGCCGGAGGGGCTTTTTCCGGCCAACCGGCGATGAAGGACAAGCTCAACGCGCGCAATCTCGTCTCGGCCTTGTTGGTCGCGGGGCTATTATTGCTGCCGCTCTATTCGCAAGCGAGCGGCAACGTGTTCGTGCTGACGCTGTTCACCAGAATTGTGATCCTGGCGCTCGCGGCGGCAAGCCTCAATCTCATCATGGGCTATGGCGGCATGATGAGTTTCGGTCACGCCGCCTATCTCGGCATCGGCGGCTATGCCGTCGGCATTTTGGCGCAGGAAGGTTTTGGCTCCGGCTTCCTCCAGTTTCCGGTGGCGCTCGCGGCTTCTGCGATCTACGCGCTCGTCATCGGCGCGCTCTCGTTGCGCACGCGCGGCGTCTATTTCATCATGATCACGCTCGCCTTTGCGCAGATGGCCTATTACGTCGCCTCGGGCCTGGCGCGCTACGGCGGCGACGATGGTCTCACCGTCTACAAGCGCAGCGATTTCGGTGGGCTGATCAATCTCTCCAACCGCACGCAGTTCTATTACCTCTGCCTGGCCTGCCTGCTCGGGGTGGTGTTCCTGATCTGGCGCATCGTCAATTCGCGTTTCGGCATGGTGGTTCAGGGCCTGCGCTCCAACGAGCAGCGCATGCAGGCGATCGGCTTTCCCGCAAAGCGCTACAAGCTCATGTGCTTCGTGATATCGGGCACCCTGTGCGGCCTCGCCGGCGCGCTGCTTGCCAACAACACCGATTTCGTCAGCCCGGCCGTGATGTACTGGACCCGCTCCGGCGATCTCATGGTGATGGTGATCCTGGGGGGCATGGGCGTTTTGTTCGGGCCCGTGGTCGGCGCAGTCGCCTACCTGCTGCTGGAAGAACTGCTGTCGCAGGTGACCGAATATTGGGCGCTGATCATGGGCCCGCTGCTGCTGCTGGTCGTGCTGTTCGCTCGCGGCGGCATCATGGGCCTGCTCGGGAGGCTGAACCGTGGCTGATCCCTTGCTCAGAGTCGAAAATCTCGTGCGCCGGTTCGGCGGCATCGTCGCGACCGATCACGTCTCGCTCGATGTTGCGCAGGGCGAGTTGCATGCCATCATCGGTCCCAACGGCGCCGGCAAGACCACCCTGATCAGTCAGCTCACCGGGCATCTGACGCCGGATTCCGGCAGCATCTATCTCGGCGGCCGCGACATCTCGCACCTCGCGGCCTATCGCCGCAGCGCGTTGGGCCTGGCGCGCTCGTTCCAGATCACCTCGCTGCTTTTGGATTTCACCGTGGCCGACAACGTCGCGCTCGCAGCCCAGGCGCATGCCGGCCACTCCTTCTCTTTCTGGCGTAACGCGCGCAAGGAAAGTGGCCTGCGCATGGCGGCGCAGGCGGCACTGGAGCGGGTGGGTTTGGCTCACCGCGCCGGCGTGCTGGTGTCCCGATTGAGCCACGGCGAGCAGCGCGAGCTTGAACTCGCGGTGGCGCTTGCGACCAAGCCGCAATTGCTATTGCTCGATGAGCCGATGGCGGGCCTCGGCGTCACCGAATCCGCGCGGATGGTCAAGTTGCTGCAGGAGTTGCGCAAAGAGGTTACCATCGTGCTGGTCGAGCACGACATGAACGCGGTGTTCGCGCTGGCTGACCGCATCTCCGTTCTCGTCTATGGCCGCGTCATTGCCTCCGACGTGCCATCGGCGATTCGGCAAAACGAGGATGTAAAGCGCGCCTATCTCGGCGATCAGCATGTGGTGACAGCCCATGGCTGATACGAAATTGCCTGATACGAAATCGTCTGATACGAAATTGGCTGCGCCCGCGCCGCTGCTTGAAATCGACGCCATCGAGACCTGCTATGGCCTGAGCCAGGTGCTGTTCGGCCTGTCGCTGTCGATAAGCGTGGGCGAGATGGTCTCCCTGATGGGCCGCAACGGCATGGGCAAGACCACGACCATCCGGTCCATCATGGGGCTGACGCCGGCGCGCGTGGGCACAATCCGCTTCGCGGGGGCGCAAGTGCGAAGCCTGCCGTCGTACCGGATCGCCAAGCTCGGCATCGGGCTTGTGCCGGAAGGCCGCCAGATCTTTCCGAACCTGACGGTGCGCGAGAATCTAGTTGCGGCCTCGGCCAATCGCCTTGGCGCGTCGGATCCCTGGACCATCGACAAAATCCACGCGCTGTTTCCGCGGCTCGCCGAGCGCGGCGGCAATATGGGCAACACGCTCTCGGGCGGCGAGCAGCAGATGCTCGCCATCGGCCGCGCGCTGATGACCAATCCGCGGCTTCTGATCCTCGATGAAGCCACCGAAGGCTTGGCGCCCTTGATCCGCGAAGAAATCTGGAATTGCCTGTCGATGCTCAAAGCGCGCGGACAATCCGTCTTGGTGATCGACAAGAATGTCGAGCACCTGACGCGAATCTGCGACCGGCACTACATCATCGAGCGCGGGCGGGCGGTGTGGAGCGGCACGTCCGAGGCACTGATGGCCGAGCCCGATTTGCAGCACCGGTATCTGGGGATTTGATGCCGTCGTATAGCGTCGCCGTCATTGCGAGCGAAAGCGAAGCAATCCAGAAGGTCCCTCCGCGGCGGCAGTCTGGATTGCTTCGTCGCGTTGCTCCTCGCAATGACGCCTCAAAACATCTCGAAATATTCGCGGTGCTCCCAGTCGGAGACTTCCGCCTGGAAACGCTCGATCTCGGCGTTCTTGATGTGCACGTAGTAATCGACGAATTCCGCGCCGAACGCCTCGCGGAAGAACGGATCTTCATCGAGCGCGAACACCGCTTCGCGCAAGCTCTTCGGCAATAGCGCCGCCTTGGTCTCGTAAGGCGTGTCGGCGGACGGGCCGGGATCGAGCTTGCGGTCGACGCCGTCGAGCCCTGAGAGAATTTGCGAGGCCATGTAGAGATAGGGATTGGCGGCGGGTTCGCCGATCCGGTTCTCGAGCCGCGTTGCGGCGTCGCCGGGGCCGCCGAGCACGCGGATCATAACGCCGCGATTATCCTGCCCCCAGATCGCGCGGTCCGGCGCCAGCGAATAGGAGCGATAGCGCTTGTAGCCGTTGATGGTCGGTGTCGTGAACACGGCAGAGGCCCGCGCGTGCTCCAAAAGGCCTGCGAGATAAGCGCGACCGAACGGGCTGAGCACCCCGTCGCTCTCCTTGGCCGCAAACGCGTTCTCGCCGCCGGTGCGCGAAACAATCGATTGATGCAGGTGCCAGCCGGACGCAAACACGTTCGGCAGTTTCGGCCGACACATGAAGGTCGCGTGATAACCGTGGCGGCGCGCGATCTGCTTCACCGCGGAGCGAAACAGCACCATGTTGTCGGCGGGCGTGATGCCTTGTGTCGGCTGGAAGGTGAATTCGCACTGGCTCGGGCCAAACTCGACCTCGACCGATCGCAACGGCAGGCCGAGCGCGAGCACGTCGCGCCGGATGATTTCCAGTGCCGGCTCCATCTGGTCGTAGCGCTGCTCGGTCAGATATTGATAGCCGTGCGACAGCAGGCCGACCTGCGGCGGCTCGCCCGGCTGCCCCGCGTCCTCCGGCGACATTTTTTTATCTTCAAGCTTGAAGATATGGAATTCGATCTCGAGGCCTGCGACGAAATCGTAGCCGCGCTCGCCGAGCTTTTCGAGAACCGATCGATAGAGATGACGTGTCGCGAACGGCACCGGCCGCCCGTCGGCGAAATAAATATCGCATAACACCCAGCCCGTGGTCGGCGCCCAGGGCAGCACGCGGAACGTCAAGGGGTCGGCCACCATCAGTACGTCAGCGGCGCCTTCCATCTCCTTCATGCCGAAGCCGCCGCCTGAGGTGAACACCGGAAATACCGTGCGGTGCGAGGTGTCCTTGGCGAGCATCGTGGTGGTGATGGAGCAGCAGCTTTCCAGCGCGGCCAGCGCTTCGCTCGCGACCAGCGTCTTGCCGCGCAAAATTCCGTGCTGGTCGGGAAACGACAGCCTGACGACTTCGAGATTCTTCTCTTCGACGATGCGGCGCGCCCGGCTTGCCGCCTCTTTCTGCTCGGCCGACCACAGCGCGTGACGCTCGACAAAACTCAACGCGTCACTCCCGGCTCAGGTTGGAGCGGAGTGCGCTACTTCCCCCTCGCCCCGCTCGCGGGGAGAGGGTCGGGGTGAGGGGGACTCTCCACAAATTCAACTCGTGGATAGTCCCCCTCACCCGGATCGCAAGAGCGATCCGACCTCTCCCCGCAAGCGGGGCGAGGTGACCTGAATGCCGGTGCCGATCCAAGTCGACGCCGTAGTGCTCTCGAAAAACGTTCACTCGACCGCCCTGAGACGACGAACCTTGCCGTCGATTTCGATTTCCTGCGGCACCGGTGCGGCCCAGGGCGCGCCGCGGCGCCGCGTGACGTCGACCTCCATCCAGAAAGCTTCCCAGCCTCGCGTGGGACCGATGCCGTCCATGGTGGCGGGGCCCTGGATGCTCTTGGCATGGGCCGCATCGAGGAACATGAACGGCTTCTCGCCGAGGGAGACCTTCTCGATCTCCTGCCGCAGCATGCGGCGATATTGCACGATCGCCTTGTCGGCTTGGCCTAGATGCTCGGATGTGCGGTCCTGGATCGCGCCCATCGATTCCACCGCCCACTGATCGTGGACGTTGATGTCGCTGCCCATGCCGGTGAAGGTGGCGATCGCCTGCTCGTGTGGGTCGAAACCGTAATCGTTCGACTTGTTCTTGCGTGAACGATAATCCGGCAGCTCGTACAATTCGAGCCGCTGATCCCGCATCTTCGTCTTGTCGACGGGCGTCGAATACGAGGTGAAGATCGCATACCAGTAGCAGTTCTCGTCATCAACAGGCACGTGCCACTGCGTGATCGTCATCTCCGTGCTCATCGGGATGACGAAGGCATGCGGGAACAATTGATTGGTGACGCGCACATGGGTGCGCTCGTCGTCGATCTCGCGCAGCGCAATCAGCCGCAAACCATATTCGGTGTGCTCGACATTGATAATGGGGCGGTCGTATTCGCGCAGGATTTTTGTCATCGGCATGTCTGACCCAGCCGAGGCGCCGCGAAACTGCTTGCCGTAAGCGCCAGAGGTATCCTCGTCCTCGAAGAAGCGATGCAGGAAGGAAGCGTGCGAGGGATCGATGCCGACCTCGAGCGCCTGCAGCCAGTTGCAATTGATATGGCCCTTGAATGCAAAGGTGTGGCTGTCCGGCGCGACAAAACAGTCGATCTCCGGAAACGCCGGCGGGGTGCCTTCGCCCAGATATGCCCAGAGGATGCCGCTCTTTTCGACGACCGGATAGGCGCGCTGCCGGATGCCCTGGCACAGCGTCGAGCCTTTCGGCTCGGCCGGCGTCTCCAGGCATTGGCCCGAGGCGTCGAACAGCCAGCCATGAAAGGCGCAACGCAAGCCGCTACCTTCGAGGCGACCGAACGCCAGATCAGCGCCGCGATGGGCGCAATGCCGCGCGATCAGGCCGTAGCGGCCCTGCTCGTTGCGAAACAGCACGAGATCTTCGCCGAGCAATTTGACGGCACGGATCGGCCGGGGTCCCTGCAATTCATCCACCAGCGCGGCGGGCTGCCAGTACATCCGCATCAATTTCCCGCACGGGTCTTTTGCGCCGGTCCGGGTGATAAGGTCGTTCTGTTCCTGGCTCATCATGGCGGGGGTGTCCTTTCCGAGCGGCACGGTGGCTTGGAATCAAATTACTAGGCCCGCCCTTCCAGGCAAGCAGATTCCTGTTCGAAATCCTTACGCGGTCGACGCCGGACCAGTAGCCCGGATGGAGCGCAGCGAAATCCGGGAATCGCGACGGCGCAACCCCGGATTTCGCTGCGCTGCATCCGGGCTACGAGCGGCTACACCGCCACGCTGCGCAGGCCGAAGGCGCGCGCCTCGTTTTGCAGCACGGGCCTGACAGTATCGATCAGGCGCGCGGCCGCGGCGTCGACGGAAAGTCCCGCGGTGTCGACAGTCGCGGAGGCGCGGGCATAAAGCGGCTCGCGGCTCAACAGAATGTTGCGCAACTCGGCCATCGCCGAGCGGTCGTCGGCCATGGGACGCAGATCGCCTTGCCTGCGCACCCGTGTCATATGCTCTTCCGGCTCGGCTTTCAGCCAGATCGTGTAGAACGACGACAGGATCAAATCGAACGTCAAAGGCTCCGAGACGATGCCGCCGCCGGTTGCGAGCACCATCAGCTCCTTGCGCGCCAACAATTGCCCGAGTGCTGCCTGCTCCATGCGGCGAAAGCCTTCCTGGCCGTAGAGCGCGATGATCTCGGCCACCGACAGCCCGTTGTCGCGCTCGATTTCCTTGTTGAGTTCGACGAAGCTCCAGCCGATCCTCTCGGCGAGCATCTTGCCGAGCGTGGATTTGCCGGCGCCGCGCAAGCCGATCAGCGCGATGCCGGAGAACGACAACTTTCGTTGTGCCGCCGCGCCACCACCCGCGAGAATGTCCTTGGCCTGCGCGATCTGGTTTGGCGTCGCCTTGCGCAGGAGGTCGCGGATGACTTGCCAATCCGGCGCAGCATCGGCGGTCGGAATCAGATCTTCGATGTGGGCGCCCATCGCGTTCGAAACGCGACGCAGCAGCACGATCGAGACGTTGCCCTTGCCGCTCTCGAGCTGCGCGATGTAGCGTTCGGAAATGCCGGACACCCTGGCGAGCACCTTCCGCGACATGCCGCGAAGGGCGCGCATGGTGCGGACACGCTGGCCGAGCTGTTCGAGAAATTGTTTTTCGGGATCGGACTCTTCGTTCATTTCCATCGATGGATTTTCGCCGTCGAAGTGGAAACATAGTGCCGAAGAGGATTGACAGCAAGCGCGCGCGGTGCCTTTCTATGAATTATAATTCTTAAAGCTGGGGAGAAGCGTCGTGAGCGGCACGTCTGGTTCGTACAACGCCGTGACTTGGCTGCTTGACCGCAATGTCGATCAGGGCCGCGGCGGCAAGCTCGCCTTCACCGATACGGTCTCTGAGCTGACCTATGGCGATCTGCAAATAAAGACGCGACGCCTCGCCAATCTGTTGCGCCGTCTCGGCGTTCGCCGCGAAGAGCGCGTCGCCATGATCATGCTCGACACCGTCGACTTCTCGGTTGTGTTCCTGGGCGCCATCCGCGCCGGCGTGGTGCCGGTGCCGCTCAATACGCTTTTGACCTCGGACCAATACGCCTATGTGCTGGCCGATTGCCGGGCGCGGGTGCTGTTTATTTCGCAAGCGCTGTTGCCGGTGGTGAAAGACATGGTCGGGCGGATGCCCGATCTCGAGCATGTCGTGGTTTCCGGCAACGACGCGCACGGCCACAAGAAATTCTCCGACGAGCTTGCGCGCGAGAGCGATACATTTCCGACCGCTGCGACCCACGCGGATGAGCCGGCGTTCTGGCTGTACTCATCGGGTTCGACCGGGATGCCCAAGGGCGTGCGCCATTTGCATTCCAATCTCGAAGCGACGGCGGAGACCTATGCCAAGCAGGTGCTCGGCATTCGCGAAGACGACGTCTGCCTGTCGGCCGCAAAGCTGTTCTTCGCCTACGGTCTCGGCAATGCATTGACGTTCCCGATGTCGGTCGGCGCCACCACCGTGCTCAATTCCGAGCGGCCGACGCCGCCGCTGATGTTCTCGCTGATGAACAAATATGACCCGACGATCTTCTTCGGCGTGCCGACGCTATTCTCGGCGATGCTCAACGACGAGACGTTGAAGCAGGAGCGCTGCGGCTCTCGCTTGCGCATCTGCACGTCCGCCGGCGAAGCGCTGCCGGAGTCGGTCGGCAATAGCTGGAAAGCGCGGTTTGGCGTCGACATTCTCGACGGCGTCGGCTCGACCGAGCTGTTGCACATCTTCCTCTCCAACGCACCCGGCGACATCAAATACGGCACGTCGGGCCGGCCGGTGCCCGGCTACAGGGTGCGACTGGTCAATGAAGCGGGCACTGAGGTTGCGGACGGGGAGGTCGGCGAATTGCTGGTCGATGCACCCTCGGCCGGCGAAGGGTATTGGAATCAGCGCAGCAAGAGCCGCATGACCTTTGAGGGCCACTGGACCCGCACCGGCGACAAATATGTGCGCGATGCCGATGGCCGCTACACCTTCTGCGGCCGCAGCGACGACATGTTCAAGGTGTCCGGCATCTGGGTCTCGCCGTTCGAGGTCGAGAGCGCGCTGATCACGCATCCAGCGGTGCTGGAAGCGGCCGTGGTGCCACAGCCTGATCCGGAAGGATTGTTGAAGCCGAAGGCGTTCGTAGTGCTGCGCGCCGACTGTGCGACCTCCGGCCTTAACGAGGCGCTGAAGGAGCACGTCAAGCAGAAGATCGGGCCGTGGAAATACCCGCGCTGGATCGATGTGGTGGATAGCTTGCCGAAAACCGCGACCGGGAAGATCCAGCGCTTCAAGTTGCGGGATGGTGACGCGGCAAAGCCATGACCCTCGCGCCCTCAGGCTTGCTCACCATCGGCGGCTCCGATCTTGAATACCGCCTGATCGGCCCCCCGCCCGATCAGGCGCCGACCATCGTGATGCTGCATGAGGGGTTGGGCAGCGCGGCGTTATGGGGCGACTTCCCGGACAGGCTGCAAGCCGCAACCTCAGCCGGCGTGTTCGTCTATTCGCGCGCCGGCTACGGCGCCTCGAGCCCGGTAAAACTGCCGCGTCCGCTCGACTACATGCATATCGAAGCGCTCGAGGTGCTGCCGAAACTGCTCGGACAGATGGGCTTTCGCCGCGGGCTTCTGGTCGGGCATTCCGACGGCGCCTCGATCGCGGCAATCTATGCCGGCGGCGTGCAGGATCATCGCGTGCAAGGCATCGCGCTGATCGCGCCGCATTTCATCGTGGAAGATATTTCGGTCGCCTCGATTGCCGCCATCAAAACGGCCTATGAGACATCGGAGCTCAAAGCGAAGCTGGCGCGCTGGCACAGCGATGTCGACAACGCCTTCTATGGCTGGAATGGCGCCTGGCTCGACCCGAAATTCCGCAGCTGGGATATTTCGGAATACCTCGCCTACATCCGTGTCCCCGTCGCTATCCTGCAGGGTGCGGATGACGAGTATGGAACGGTCCGCCAGATCGAGATTGCACGGCAAGAATGCTATTGTCCCGTCGATGTGACCGAAATCCCGGGGGCGGGACACCAGCCGCATCGTGAAGCGCCGGGGGCGACGCTTGAAGCCGTCTCGGAATTCGCAAACGCTGTTTTGCGCGACGATCAGCCAAACATGAAACAAAATGCATATTCCGACATTCTGGGCTAGACCGTCGCCCAAACATGCATTATAATTCATACAAATTCCAGGCAACTTCCAAGGATAGCTCATGGCCGGTGAAGATCGGACGCTCGCGGGCGGCGCGAAATACATCGATTTTCAGACCGAACCGTCGCGCTACAAGCATTGGAAGCTTGATGTCGCGGGCGAGGTTGCGACGCTCACCATGGACGTCGACGAGGATGGCGGGCTGTTCGAAGGCTATCAGCTCAAGCTCAATTCCTATGATCTCGGGGTCGACATCGAGCTTGCGGACGCGGTGCAGCGGCTGCGCTTTGAGTATCCCGATGTGAAAGTGGTGGTGGTGCGCTCGGCCAAGAACCGCGTGTTCTGCGCCGGCGCCAACATCCGCATGCTGGCCGGCGCGACCCACGCGCATAAGGTCAATTTCTGCAAATTCACCAACGAGACCCGCAACGGACTGGAAGATTCCAGCGAAAATTCCGGGCAGCGCTTCATCACCGTCGTCAATGGCACCGCGGCCGGCGGCGGCTATGAATTGGCGCTAGCGACCGACCACATCATCCTGGCCGACGACGGTGCGGCTTCGGTAGCGCTGCCGGAAGTGCCGCTGCTTGCGGTGCTGCCGGGCACCGGCGGGCTGACGCGGGTGGTCGACAAGCGCAAGGTGCGCCGCGACCACGCCGATTATTTCTGCACAATCGAGGAGGGCATCAAGGGCAAGCGGGCTGTCGCATGGCGGCTGGTCGACGAGATCGCGCCGAACAGCAAGCTCGAGGCCCGGATTGCCGACCGCGCCAAGCAATTTGCCGCCGCCTCGAAACGCAACGCCAGCGGCAAAGGCATTGCGCTGACGAAGCTCAGCCGGATGATCGACCAAAACAGCATTCGTTACGGCTTTGTCAGCGTCGACATTGATCGACTTGGGCGGACGGCGACGATTTCGATCCAGGCCCCCGAGGCGGCTCCGCCTGCCGATATCGACGGCCTGGTCGCGCTGGGCGCCTCGTTCTGGCCGCTGCAGGTGGCGCGCGAGCTCGACGATGCGATCCTGCATTTGCGCATCAACGAGCTCGAGGTTGCGATGGTCGTGTTCAAGTCGCATGGCGAGCGCGCCAACGTGCTGGCCTGCGATGCCTTGCTCGAAGCCAACAAGACGCACTGGCTGGTCAATGAGATCAGGCAGTACTGGAAGCGGGTGTTGAAGCGCATCGACGTCACCTCCCGCACGCTGGTGACGTTGGTGGAGCCGGGCTCATGCTTTGCCGGCACGCTCGCCGAACTCGTGTTCGCCGCCGACCGCTCCTACATGCTGATCGGCTCGCGGCAGGGCGACAACCGGCCGCCGCCTTCGATCGAGCTCTCCGCGATGAATTTCGGGCCCTATCCGATGAGCCACGGCCTGACCCGCCTGCAATCGCGCTTCCAGGCCGACCCGTCCGATCTGGAGCGCGCGCGAGGCTCGATCGGCAAGGCATTGGACGCCGGAGAGGCCGAAGCGCTCGGCCTCGTCACCTTCGCGCTCGACGATATCGACTGGGATGACGAGATCAGGGTGTTTTTCGAGGAGCGCGCGAGTTTTTCGCCCGACAGCCTCACCGGCATGGAGGCGAATTTGCGCTTCGTCGGTCCCGAGACCATGGAATCGAAGATCTTTGCCCGCTTGACGGCGTGGCAGAACTGGATCTTCCAGCGCCCCAACGCGGTCGGCGAGGACGGCGCACTGCGCCGCTACGGCACTGGCGAGCGACCGCGGTTCGACATGACGAGAGTTTAGGAGCGAATGAAGAGGCGAATAGTGAGTAGCGGATAGCGAATAGTTTTTTCTTCTTACTATTCGCTACTCCCTATTCGCTATTCGCCGATCCAAAGGAGCACGGCCATGAATTACATGAACGTCGATTACAGCACCAAAATCCCCAACAACGTGAATCTCGGCGAGGACCGCCAGGTGTTGAAAGCGCTGGAGGGCTGGCATCCCGGCTATATCGACTGGTGGAACGACATGGGACCGGACGGCTTCCAGCAGTCGCTGGTTTACCTGCGCACCGCCTATTCGGTCGATCCGCGCGGCTGGGCCAAGTTCGACTATGTAAAGATGCCGGACTATCGCTGGGGCATTCTGCTTGCGCCCCAGGAAGAAAACCGCGTCATTCCGTTCGGCGAAAACTACGGCAAGCCGGCTTGGCAGGAAGTGCCCGGCGAGCATCGCGCCATGCTGCGCCGCCTGATCGTGATCCAGGGCGACACCGAGCCGGCCTCGGTCGAACAGCAGCGCCATCTCGGCAAGACCGCGCCCTCGCTCTATGATTTGCGCAATCTGTTCCAGGTCAATGTCGAGGAAGGCCGCCATCTCTGGGCCATGGTCTATCTGCTGCAGAAATATTTCGGCCGTGACGGCCGCGAGGAAGCCGACGAGTTGTTGCGCCGCCGCTCCGGTGACGCCGATTCACCGCGCATGCTCGGCGCCTTCAACGAGGCGACGCCGGACTGGCTGTCGTTCTTCATGTTCACCTACTTCACCGACCGCGACGGCAAGATGCAGTTGCACTCGCTGGCGCAATCCGGCTTCGATCCCCTGTCGCGCACCTGCCGCTTCATGCTGACCGAAGAGGCGCACCATATGTTTGTCGGCGAGACCGGCATCAGCCGCGTCGTGCAGCGGACCTGCGAAGCGATGAAGGCAGCCGGGATCACCGATCCCAGCGATATCGCCAAAGTCCGCGCGCTCGGGGTGATCGATCTTCCGACCATCCAGAAGAAATTGAACCTGCATTACTCGCTGTCGCTCGATTTGTTCGGCTCGGAAGTCTCGACCAACGCCGCGAACGCGTTCAATGCCGGCATCAAGGGCCGCTACCATGAAACCCAGATCAAGGACGATCACCGGCTGCAGAACTCTACCTATCCCGTACTCAAGCTCGTCAACGGCGAGATCAAGCGGGTCGACGAGCCGGCGCTGACCGCACTCAACATGCGGCTGCGCGACGACTACACGCAGGATTGTGCCAAGGGCATGCTGCGCTGGAACAAGATCATCTCCACCGCCGGCTACGACTTCAAGCTGACCTTGCCGAACGTCGCCTTCCACCGCGATATCGGCGAGTTCAAGGACATCCAGGCCACGCCGGAGGGCGTCTTGATCGATGATGCAACCTGGAAGGC
>Ga0209474_10002455_pt1 | contig 17010 bp, 10 predicted proteins | sample GraSoiAngelo_145_FD_185902 | JGI IMG/M metagenome (GOLD analysis project Ga0209474, IMG submission 185902) | Grasslands soil microbial communities from the Angelo Coastal Reserve, California, USA - 14_1009_05_20cm (SPAdes) (version 2) | ecosystem: Environmental > Terrestrial > Soil > Grasslands...
TGTCGCAGCTGCATCGCTCGCCCGGGGTGTTCTTCGATCATGACCGCGGCAAGACGCATTCTTCCGGGAAGCTGCTGTTCTCGGCGCGCATCATTCCCTATCGCGGCTCCTGGCTCGACTTCGAGTTCGACCCCAAGGACTGCGTATTCGCGCGCATCGACCGCCGCCGCAAGCTCCCGGTCACCATCATCCTGCGCGCGCTCGGCATGAATGAGAGCGAGATCCTCGCGACCTTCTTCGATACCAACACCTTCTACGTCAGTCGCGACGAAGTGGCCCTGCAGCTCGTGCCGCAGCGCCTGCGCGGGGAGACCGCGACCTTCGAGATCCGCATCGGCGAGCAGGTGATCGTCGAGGAAGGCCGCCGCATCACCGCGCGCCACGTGCGCCAGCTGGAAGAGGCCAAGGTCACGCGGCTGCGGGTGCCGCGCGAGTACGTTTACGGCAAGGTGCTCGCCCACGACGTGGTCAACACCGGCACCGGCGAGATTCTCGCCAAGGCGAACGAGGTTCTGACCGCGGCCTCGGTCGAGAAGCTCATCGAGGCGGGGATCGCGCAGGTCAACACCCTGTACGTCAACGACCTCGATCGCGGTGCCTACATCTCCGACACGCTGCGCATCGATCCCACCAAGACGCGCCTCGAGGCGCTGGTGGAGATCTATCGCATGATGCGTCCCGGCGAGCCGCCCACCAAGGACGCCGCCGAGAACCTGTTCGGGAACCTGTTCTTCAATCCCGAGCGCTACGACCTCTCGGGCGTCGGCCGCATGAAGTTCAACCGCCGTGTCGGGCGCAAGGAGATCCTGGGTCCCGGCATTCTCTACGATTACAAATACGGCAGCGGCCGCACCGATGAGCTGTCCAAGCGCCTGGTGGGACAGTACAAGGAGATGTCGGACATCATCGACGTGCTGAAAGTGCTGATCGACATCCGCAACGGCAACGGTCAGGTGGACGACATCGATCACCTGGGCAACCGTCGGGTGCGCAGCGTCGGCGAGATGGCCGAGAACGCCTTTCGCGTGGGCCTGGTGCGCGTCGAGCGCGCCGTCAAGGAGCGCCTGACGATCGCCGAGACCGAGCCGCTGATGCCGCAGGAGATGATCAACGCCAAGCCGGTGGCGGCGGCGGTCAAGGAGTTCTTCGGCTCCTCACAGCTGTCGCAGTTCATGGACCAGAACAACCCGCTGTCGGAGGTGACCCACAAGCGGCGCGTGTCGGCGCTGGGTCCCGGGGGACTCACGCGCGAGCGCGCCGGATTCGAGGTGCGCGACGTGCACCCGACCCACTACGGCCGCGTGTGCCCGATCGAGACCCCGGAAGGTCCGAACATCGGCCTGATCAACTCGCTGTCGGTGTACGCGCGCACCAACCAGTACGGCTTCCTCGAGACGCCGTACCGGCGCGTGGACAACGGCCGCGTCACCGACCGCATCGATTACCTGTCGGCGATCGAGGAGGGCGAGTTCGCGATCGCACAGGCGAACGCGGTGCTCGGGCCTAAGGGCGAGTTCACCGATGTGCTGGTCTCGTGCCGCTTCCAGAACGAGTTCACGCTCATGCCGCGCGACCGCATCAACTACATGGACGTGAGCCCGAAACAGATCGTCTCGGTGGCCGCCTCCCTCATCCCGTTCCTGGAGCACGACGACGCCAACCGCGCGCTCATGGGTTCGAACATGCAGCGCCAGGCGGTGCCGACGCTGCGTTCCGAGACCCCGCTGGTGGGTACCGGCATGGAGCGCCCGGTCGCGATCGACTCGGGCGTCACGGTGGTCAACCGGCGCGGCGGCACCGTCGACTCGGTCGATGCCTCGCGCATCGTGGTGCGGGTGAACGACGAGGAGACCACCGCCGGCGAGCCGGGCGTGGACATCTACAACCTCACCAAGTACACGCGCTCGAACCAGAACACCTGCATCAACCAGCGTCCGCTGGTGAACGCCGGCGATGTGATCGCGCGCGGCGACGTGCTGGCGGACGGGCCGTCGACGCACCTGGGGGAGCTGGCGCTGGGCCAGAACCTGCTGGTCGCGTTCATGCCCTGGAACGGCTACAACTTCGAGGACTCGATCCTGATTTCCGAGCGGGTGGTGGAGGAAGACCGCTTCACCACCATCCATATCGAAGAGCTCACCTGTGTCGCGCGCGACACCAAGCTGGGCCCGGAGGAGATCACCGCCGACATCCCCAACGTGGGGGATGCGGCGCTCGCCAAGCTCGATGAGGCGGGTATCGCCTTCATCGGCGCGGAGGTGAAGGCCGGTGACATCCTGGTCGGCAAGGTGACCCCCAAGGGCGAGACGCAGCTGACACCGGAAGAGAAGCTGCTGCGCGCGATCTTCGGCGAGAAGGCCTCCGATGTGAAGGACACGGGGCTGCGCGTGCCGCCCGCGAGACGCAGCTGACACCGGAAGAGAAGCTGCTGCGCGCGATCTTCGGCGAGAAGGCCTCCGATGTGAAGGACACGGGGCTGCGCGTGCCGCCCGGCATGGACGGCACCGTGATCGACGTGCGCGTGTTCACGCGCGACGGGGTGGACAAGGATTCGCGCGCCCTGTCGATAGAGAAGGCCGAGATCGAGCGGGTGCGCAAGGACTTCGCCGACCAGCAGCGCATCCTCGAGGATGACCTGTTCCAGCGCGTGCGCGACACGCTGGTGGGTCAAAGCGCCGCGGGCGGGCCGAAGAAGCTGCGCAGCGGCACCCGCATCGCCGGCGAGTACCTCGATGAGGTGCCGCGCGAGGAGTGGTTCGAGATCCGCCTCGAGAGCGAGGAGGCCAACACGCAGCTCGAGCAGGCCTCGGAGCGCCTCAAGCTGCAGCGCAAGGCGTTCGAGAAGCGCCTCGATGACAAGAAGGCCAAGATCACCGCCGGCGATGACCTCGCTCCCGGCGTGCTCAAGATGGTCAAGGTGTATCTCGCGGTGAAGCGTCGCGTGCAGCCGGGCGACAAGATGGCCGGCCGCCACGGCAACAAGGGCGTGATCTCCACCATCGTGCCGGTCGAGGACATGCCCTACCTCGAGGACGGCACGCCGGTCGATGTGGTGCTGAATCCGCTCGGCGTCCCCTCGCGCATGAACGTCGGCCAGGTGCTGGAGACGCACCTTGGCTGGGCGGCGAAGGGCGTGGGCCTGAAGATCGGCCGCATGCTGGAGGCGCAGGCGGGGGCTGCCGAGCTGCGCTCGTTCGTGAAGCAGATCTACAACGAGACCGGCGGTCAGCGCGAGGACATCGACAGCATGAACGACGCGGACCTCATGCAGCTCGCCAGAAACCTCACCAACGGCGTGCCGATGGCGACGCCGGTGTTCGACGGCGCCAGCGAGGCGGAGATCAAGCGCATGTTGCAGCTCGCCGAGCTGCCGCTCAACGGCCAGACCTACCTGTACGACGGCCGCACCGGCGAGCGCTTCGAGCGCCAGGTGACGGTCGGTTACATGTACATGCTGAAGCTGAACCACCTGGTCGACGACAAGATGCACGCGCGCTCGACCGGGCCTTACAGCCTGGTCACGCAGCAGCCGCTCGGCGGCAAGGCCCAGTTCGGCGGCCAGCGCTTCGGGGAGATGGAAGTCTGGGCGCTCGAGGCCTACGGGGCGGCGTATACCCTGCAGGAGATGCTGACCGTGAAGTCGGATGACGTGAACGGGCGCACCAAGATGTACAAGAACATCGTCGACGGCAACCACCAGATGGATGCGGGCATGCCGGAGTCCTTCAACGTCCTGGTGAAGGAGATCCGCTCGCTCGGCATCAACATGGAACTGGAGCAGGACTAACTCATGAAAGATCTACTGAAACTGTTCAGGCAGCACGCGCCGGTCGAGCATTTCGATTCGATCAAGATCGGGCTGGCGTCGCCGGAGATGATCCGCGCATGGTCGTACGGCGAGGTGAAGAAGCCCGAGACCATCAACTACCGCACCTTCAAGCCCGAGCGCGACGGCCTGTTCTGCGCCAAGATCTTCGGGCCGGTAAAGGACTACGAGTGCCTGTGCGGCAAGTACAAACGCCTCAAGCACCGCGGCGTGGTGTGCGAGAAATGCGGCGTCGAGGTGACTCAGTCGAAAGTGCGCCGCGAGCGCATGGGTCACATCGAGCTCGCCAGCCCCACCGCGCACATCTGGTTCCTGAAGTCGCTCCCCTCGCGTATCGGACTGATGCTCGACATGACCCTGCGCGAGATCGAGCGGGTGCTGTACTTCGAGGCCTTCGTGGTCATCGATCCGGGTATGACCCCGATGCAGCGCGGCCAGCTGCTGACCGACGAGATGTACCTCGAGGCGATCGAGGAGCACGGCGATGAGTTCGACGCCCGCATGGGCGCGGAAGCCGTGTACGAGCTGCTGCGTACCATCGACCTGGCGGCCGAGATCGTCAAGGTGCGCGAGGAGATGGCCGGCACCTCGTCGGAGACCAAGCTCAAGCGCCTGTCGAAGCGCCTGAAGCTGATCGAGTCGTTCGTCGAGTCGGGCAACAAGCCCGAGTGGATGGTCATGACGGTGCTGCCGGTGCTGCCGCCGGATCTGCGGCCGCTGGTGCCGCTCGATGGCGGGCGCTTCGCGACCTCGGACCTGAACGACCTGTACCGCCGTGTCATCAACCGCAACAACCGCCTGCGCCGGCTCCTGGAGCTGAACGCGCCCGACATCATCGTGCGCAACGAAAAGCGCATGCTGCAGGAGGCGGTGGACGCGCTGCTCGATAACGGCCGCCGCGGCCGCGCCATCACCGGCACCAACAAGCGCCCGCTCAAGTCGCTCGCCGACATGATCAAGGGCAAGCAGGGGCGCTTCCGCCAGAACCTGCTCGGCAAGCGCGTCGACTACTCGGGGCGCTCGGTCATCGTGGTCGGCCCGCTGCTGCGCCTGCACCAGTGCGGCCTGCCGAAGAAGATGGCGCTCGAGCTCTTCAAGCCGTTCATCTTCCAGAAGCTGCAGCTGCGCGGCGAGGCCTCGACCATCAAGGCCGCCAAGCGCCTGGTGGAGCGCGAGGGAGCGGAGGTGTGGGACATCCTCGAAGAGGTGATCCGCGAGCATCCGGTGCTGCTGAACCGCGCCCCGACACTGCATCGGCTCGGCATCCAGGCGTTCGAGCCGCTGCTGGTCGAGGGCAAGGCGATCCAGCTGCACCCGCTGGTGTGCGGCGCCTTCAACGCCGATTTCGACGGCGACCAGATGGCGGTGCACGTACCGCTGTCACTGGAAGCGCAGCTGGAGGCGCGCGCGCTCATGATGTCGTCGAACAACATCCTCTCGCCCGCCAACGGCGATCCGATCATCGTGCCCTCCCAGGACGTGGTGCTCGGCCTGTACTACATGACGCGCGAGCGCATCGGCGCGCGCGGCGAGGGTATGGTGTTCGGCGACGTGCAGGAAGTGCATCGTGCCTACGAAAGCCGCGGCGTGGAGCTGCAGGCGAAGGTGCGCGTACGCCTGCGCGAGCACCTGCGCACCGCGGGCGCGCAGCTCACCGAGCGGGCGCGCATCGCCGACACCACGGTGGGCCGGGCGCTGCTGTTCGAGATCCTCCCCCGTGGCCTGTCCTTCGATCTCATCAATCAGGACATGACCAAGAAGGCGATCTCCGCGACCATCAACGCGTGCTACCCCCGTGGCCTGTCCTTCGATCTCATCAATCAGGACATGACCAAGAAGGCGATCTCCGCGACCATCAACGCGTGCTACCGCGCCCTGGGCCTCAAGGAAACGGTGGTGTTCGCCGACCAGCTCATGTACACCGGCTTCCACTACGCGACGCGCGCCGGAATCTCCTTCGGGATCGACGACATCGTCATTCCGGAGCAGAAGACCCGCATCGTCACCTCGGCCGACAACGAGGTGAAGGAAATCCAGGACCAGTACGCCTCCGGCCTGGTCACCAACGGCGAGCGCTACAACAAGGTGGTCGACATCTGGTCGCGCGCCAATGACCAGGTGGCGAAGGCCATGATGGAGAAGCTGGGCTCCGAGGAGGCCACCGACCTCAAGGGTGTGCGCCACAAGCAGAAATCCTTCAACTCGATTTTCATGATGGCCGACTCGGGCGCGCGCGGTTCCGCGGCGCAGATCCGCCAGCTTGCCGGCATGCGCGGCCTGATGGCCAAGCCCGACGGCTCGATCATCGAGACGCCGATCACGGCGAACTTCCGCGAGGGCTTGAACGTACTGCAGTACTTCATCTCCACGCACGGCGCCCGCAAGGGACTCGCCGACACGGCGCTGAAGACCGCGAACTCCGGCTACCTCACCCGCCGCCTGGTGGACGTGGCGCAGGACCTCGTGGTCACCGAGGTCGATTGCGGCACCTCCAACGGACTTGCGATGAGCCCGCTGGTCGAAGGCGGCGACGTCGTGGAGGCCCTCGGCGAGCGCGTGCTCGGCCGGGTGATGGCGGAAGACATCGTCAGGCCGGGTCACAAGGAAGTGCTGATCCAGAACGGCGCGCTGCTGGATGAAAAGCTGGTGCGCCTGCTCGAGACCGAGGGCGTGGACCAGATCAAGGTGCGCTCCCCGATCACCTGCGAGACGCGTTACGGCGTGTGCTCGCACTGCTACGGGCGGGACCTGGCGCGCGGCCGGCCGATCTCCATCGGCGAGGCCGTGGGCGTCATCGCCGCGCAGTCGATCGGCGAACCCGGCACCCAGCTCACCATGCGTACCTTCCACATCGGCGGCGCCGCATCAAGAGCGGCCGCAGCCAGCAGCGTCGAGGTACGCAACAAGGGCGTGGTGCGCTTCCATCACATCAAGACGGTGCAGCACGAGAAGGGGCACCTGGTGGCGGTGTCGCGCTCGGGCGAGATCGGCGTGGTCGATGACTTCGGCCGCGAGCGCGAACGCTACAAGATCCCCTACGGCGCCATGATCAGCGTCAAGGAAGGCGCGACCGTGCCCGCCGGCCAGGTGGTCGCGACCTGGGATCCGCACACCCACCCGGTGGTCACCGAGGTTGCGGGCCTGGTGAAGTTCCAGGACTTTGTCGATGGCCTCACGGTCACCTCGCAGCTCGACGAGGTCACCGGCCTGTCCAGCACGGTGGTGCTCGATACCAAGCAGCGCGGCGGCAAGGAAGTGCGCGCCACCATCAAGCTGCTGAGCGGCAAAGGCAAGGAAGTGACCTTCGCCAACACCGAGATCCCGGCGGTCTATACGCTGCCTCCGGGCGCGCTCGTCAGTCTCGAGGACGGCGCGCGCGTTTCGGTGGGTGATGTCATTGCGCGCATCCCGCAGGAGTCTTCCAAGACCCGCGACATCACCGGCGGCTTGCCGCGCGTGGCCGACCTGTTCGAGGCGCGAAAACCGAAGGACCAGGCGATCCTCGCGGAGAAATCCGGCACGGTGAGCTTCGGCAAGGAGACCAAGGGCAAGCGGCGCCTGATCATCACCTCGGACGACGGCGAGAAGTACGAGGAGCTGATTCCGAAGTGGCGCCAGCTCAACGTCTTCGAGGGCGAGACCGTGGAGCGCGGCGAAGTCATCGCCGACGGCGAGCCGAACCCGCATGACATCCTGCGCCTGCAGGGTGTCGAGGCACTCGCCAACTACCTGGTGCGCGAGATCCAGGACGTCTACCGCCTGCAGGGCGTGAAGATCAACGACAAGCACATCGAGGTGATCATCCGCCAGATGCTGCGCAAGACCGAAGTGCAGGAGGCCGGCGAGACGGCGCTGCTGCGCGGCGAGCAGCTCGACCGCTCGCGCGCGCTGGACATCAACGATCGCGCGCACCACGACGGCAAGAAGGCGGCCCGTCTGCAACCGGTGCTGCTCGGCATCACCAAGGCCTCACTCGCGACCGAGTCGTTCATCTCCGCGGCCTCCTTCCAGGAGACCACCCGCGTGCTGACCGAAGCCGCGGTGCGGGGCCTCAAGGACGACCTGCGCGGCCTCAAGGAGAACGTCATCGTCGGCCGGCTCATCCCCGCCGGTACGGGCTTCGCCGCCCACGCCTCGCGCCGCCGCAAGATGGAGGGCACCGAGCGGCGCAGCTTCATGGACGTGGGCGGGGGACTCCCGGATGCCGAGGAGGCGAGCGTCGGCGAAGAGTCGGAGAGCGCCGCGGGCTAACTGAAAACCAGGCGATGGGGCACCGGCGGGCACGCCGCAGAGCGCCGCCCGGTAGCCGCCGATTGCCCGAGGTGCCGACGATGCCGGTCTCGAACGAGCAGATCAGTGAGGTGCGCGCCTTCAATCGCGATTACACCCGCCGCATCGGCGTGCTGTCGGAAGGCCTCCTCGACAGTCCCTACTCTCTGACCGAAGTGCGGGTGATGTACGAGATCGCGCATCGCCCGGGCGTCGTGGCTGCCCAGCTGGCGGGCGAGCTGGGGCTCGACCGCGGGTATCTCAGCCGCATCCTCAGGGGCTTTGAGGCGAAGGGACTGCTTGCACGCGCCACCTCGGCCGCCGACGCACGGCGCCGGCACCTGCGGCTCACCCCTGCCGGCCGGCGGGTGTTCGCGCCCCTCGAGCGCCGTTCGCAGCGGCAGGTTCGCTCGATGCTGTCGGGCCTCGACGGCTCGCGTCGGGCGGCGCTGCTGGAGGCGATGAGCGTCATCCGCGGCGCATTCAGTGCTCCCGCCGGACAGGCGCAGGTGTCGCTGCGCACGCACCGCCCCGGGGACATGGGCTGGGTGGTCGAGCGCCACGGCGCGCTGTATTTCCGGGAATATGGCTGGAACGAGGAGTTCGAGGCACTGGTGGCCGGGATCACTGCCGATTTCATCCGCAAGCTCGACCCGGCGCGCGAGCGCTGCTGGATCGCACAGAGTGCGGCGGGCCGCCGTCTGGGGTGCATTTTCCTGGTGGCGGGCGAGAGCGGCACCGCGAAACTGCGCCTGCTGCTGGTGGAGCCCGAGGCGCGCGGCCTCGGGCTGGGGCGGATGCTGGTCAGCGAGTGTGTGCGTTTCGCGCGCGCGGCGGGCTATGAGCGCATCGTCCTGTGGACACAGGAGAACCTCGCGGCGGCCCGCCATCTGTACGAGCAGGCGGGATTCACGCGAACGGCCAGGGAACCGCACCGCAGCTTCGGCAAGGACCTCGTCGGGGAGACCTGGCAGCTCGAGCTGACAGGTCGCCGCGCTGCGGCGCGCCACGCCGCCGGCGGCCGTTCCCACGCGACGTGAGGCCTGGTGAGCGCGGCGAAGCGATAGTGAGGGCTCTGGCGCCCTGTTACAGTGCGCGGGCACTGCAAGGAGGGCGACTGACATGGTCCGTGCAACGATCCTCGCCAGCGGCTCCGCGCTCGCCGCGGCCCTGGTCGTCAGCGTCGTCTACGCGGGACACGGATCTGCCCGAGGGCGGGCGACCCCGCCCTACATCACCCGGGCGGTCGGCGACGGTGCGCGGCCGGAGGCGGACACCAAGCGCGACGCGGATCGCCATCCGGCTCTGACTCTCGCGTTTGCGGGCGTAAAACCCGGCGACCAGGTGGCCGAGCTGATTCCGGGATCGGGTTATTTCACGCGCCTGTTGAGCGCCGTGGTCGGCCCCAAGGGCAAGGTCTACGCGGTGGCGCCGCCGCGCCGCCCCGATGCGCCGGCCGATCAACCCGATCCGGCGGCTCGCCTGCAGCCGATCACGTCCGACAGCCACTACGGCAACGTGACGGTGAGCGTGCAGAAGGTCGCGCAGCTCGAGCTGTCGCACGGCCTCGACCTCGTGTGGACATCCCAGAACTATCACGACTTTCACAACGTGCCCGGCATCCACGTCGCCGACATCGACAAAGCGGTGTTCAGGGCCCTGAAGCCGGGCGGGGTGTACCTGGTGCTCGATCATGCCGCGCAGGCCGGCTCGGGCTTCCGCGACACCTCGACGCTGCATCGCATCGATCCGGAGGCGGTGAAGAAGGAAGTCATGTCCGCAGGCTTCAGGTTCGAAGCCAAGAGCGACATCCTGAGCAACCAGGACGATCCGCACACCGCGAAGGTGTTCGATCCGGGCATCCGCGGCCACACCGATCAGTTCATCTTCAAATTCCGCAAGCCTAGGACGTGAGGAGCCCGAGGGTGAGGGGATCCTCCTCACCGGCAAAGTACTTCCCCAGGGCCTCACGGAACACCTGCGCGCCTCCTGCATCGCCTGCACTGACGGTGCCGGCCCCATGGCCCGGGTCCACTGCTGCGCGCTCGAAGAGCGTCATGCACGAGCGGAATTTCAGGTGATCGGGGTAGCCGAAGATCTCCTCGATCGTACGACCCTCGATGCCGTTCACCAGCCGCGTGCACTCGCGCAGGCGCTCGCCCAGGACCTCGTGGGCCAGGTAGGCGCGCGCTTCCTCGAGCGAGGCGATGGCATAGTGGCGTGCCGTCGGGCTCGATCCAAGTCCCTGAAGCTGCGGAAAGATGAACCACATCCAGTGCCTCTCCTTACGACCGGCCGTCAGCTCGGCACGGACCCGGGTGAAAACCCGCTCCTGCGCGTCGATGTAACGCCTGAGATTGTGCGGATCGTTCATGGGGTGAGCTATTCTAAGACCGCGCGACGAGAACGACCGCGCGCCGCCAAGACCGGTGGGGTATGCCGAGCTTTGGACCTGACCTCATCCGCCACCTCCCAGGGGTTGCGGCTCCGGCCCTGCGCGGGCTCATCCTGACGCTGGGCATCGGCGCGGTGGCCGCGGGTGCCTGCTTCGCCGCCACGATTACCCCGGAGCTGCAAAAGCACGTGCGGCGGGGCACCTTCGAGGTGGTCATCAAGAAGCCCGAGAAGGACGCGCTCACGTATGAGAAGCCGCTGCCACTTGACCTGATCCCGTTCGTCGAGCGGAACGATGCCTACTGGCCGGTCGGCACGGCGTTCGCCATCGCGCCCAATACCTTCGTGACCGCGGCGCATGTCATGCTCGTGAGCGTCGGCAGTCAGTTCGGCCTGCCGGCCATCCGTGACGGCGAGGGCAAGGTCTACAGCGTCGACCGGGTCCTGAAGTTCGCGACCCACGAGGACTTCGTGGTGTTCACCGTCAGCGGCGCCCCGGCGGTGGCCGCGTTCGAGACGAGCACGACACCGGCGCTCGACAGCCCGGTGTTCGCAGTGGGTAACGCGCTGGGGGAGGGGGTGGTGGTGCGCGACGGACTGCTGACCTCCGTCACTCCGGAGGCCCAGGACGGCAAGTGGAAATGGCTGCGCTTTTCCGCGGCCGCATCACCGGGCAACAGCGGTGGGCCGCTGCTCGATAGCGAGGGACGCGTCCTGGGCGTGGTCGCCGCCAAGTCTCCCAACGAGAACCTCAACTATGCGCTGCCCATAGAGAGCGTGCTCAACGGCTCCGACAAGGCTGCGCTCTTCGACTCGCGCTCCTCGTTCGGCATTCCCCATCTGCTGCAGGGTACGGTGGTGGCGGACTTCAAGGACAGTTTCGGCCTGCCGCTGCCGTATCCGCAGTTCGCGAGCGCGGTGCGCGCGGCGCTATTGAAGAACATGAAGGACCAGCTGGCCAAACTGGCCGCCTCCGAAAGCGCGCGACTGCTGCCGCACGGCGGCGCGAAGCTCCTTGCCACCTTGTACGGCTCCTTCGATCCGACGCTGGTCACCCAGGGGGACGATGGCACCTGGGACGCGCACAGCTGCACTGCGGACGAGGAGACGCAGCTGGCGGACGACGGTCGCGTCTGGCACTGCAAGGATGAATCGGTGGCGACTCTCTTCAGCCTGCAGTACCCCGCCTCGATGCCCGACAAACAGCGCTATCGCGATTCCAGGGAGTTCATGGACCTGTTGCTGAAGGGAGTGAAGGTTCCGCGCATGGTCGGTACGCAGGCCGTGCGCATCACCTCCTTCGGTCCGGCGCAGCAGGAAGAGTTGTTGCGCGATCACTTCGGGCGGGTGTGGCAGCTGCGCGCCTGGTCCCTCGGCTTCGCCGACGCCTACATCGTCACGCTTGCGCTGCCGACCCCGGACGGCTACGTGGGTATGCAGACGATCGCGCCGAGCTTTCTGCTCGACCCGATAAAGGAGACGCTCGGTTTCGTGGCCGACTATCTCTACCTGTCCTACAGCGGCTCGCTGACGCAGTGGCGCGCTTTTCTCGACCGCCGTGAGCTGCGGCCGGCGGTGTTCGATCGTTTCAAGTTGCAATACGAACCCGACAAGCGTGTGCGGCTTGAGTCACCGCGCGTGCAGCTGGACAGCGCGGGGCTGATGTCGCTCGGGGCACGCAGCTCGCTGGATCTGCAGATGACCTACATGCTGGATCACGGCAGGCTCATCTGGGACGTCGGCGGCATCACGCTGCGGCAGGATCGCGACAAGGGAACTTTCGTGGCCGCATACCGGCAGGCCAATCCGGCCGAAGACGCCGGCCGGGGGCCGCGTGAACGCTGGGAGCACATGACGAAGCATAACGGCGATTTCAGCGGAACCGCGCAGCACGACAACGAGTTCAAGAACTTCTGGGTCCGCACCGTCGCTGGCGGAGTCGGTCGGTCGGCCAGCGCCTCCGATCCTGGATCGCGGGCGCTCTATGAAGTGGTCTACAACACCGACAACGCCATTCTGCCGAGGCAGTTCGATGACATCCAGTCGAAGCTCGCGCAGGATCTGAGGATCACGGAGTAGCTCGCCTTGTCGACCGCTCAGGCTCGGCCGGGCGCACACCGACAACGCCATTCTGCCGAGGCAGTTCGATGACATCCAGTCGAAGCTCGCGCAGGATCTGAAGATCACGGAGTAGCTCGCCTTGTCGATCGCTCAGGCTCGGCCGGGCGCCCGCTTGCAGGCCGGACTGCTGTTCGCCCTCGCGTGTCCCGCAGTGCACGCCGCGACTTACTCCCTGCCGCCGCCTCCGAGGTTTGACACCGTGCCACAGTTGGATGAGGCGCTCGACCAGCTGCGCAAAATGAGTTGGGCCCTGTATTCCGACGCACTCGCGCAACCGGATAGCCGCGGGCGCACGATTGCCCAGGACGTCAATCAGTGGCTCCTGAGTCCGGATCATGAGGAGCGGCTCGCGGCGCTGCGCGCCCGCGCGCAGAGTCAGTCAGCGGCCGCAGACTCCGCCGCCCTGCAGGCGACCCTCGGTGAGGCGGCGACGCGTGTGCAGCAGGAGAGATGTTTCGCCGCAGTACTGGCGGGATACTGGCGCTACCGGGAGCTGCTTGCCCGCCACGAGGCGCGGCTGCAGGCGCTCAAGGAACGCCTGCCGCAGGACGAGCCCGCGGCCCGGCAGCGCCGGATCGCCCCGCTTGTCATGCGGTGGGCGGGTGCCCTGACGGCTGCGATGAGCGCCGATTCACTCAGCGCCGAGGAAGTCGCGGTTGAGGAGCTGACCCGCACGACCGAGCAGCTGTTCAGCGCCTACAATGAGGAACGCGGCGAACTGGCGAGCTCGCTGAGCACTCAGGAGCGTGCGCAGGGCAAGGCTCCGCTGACGCAAACGCGGCAGACACCGTGTCAGGAGCCGCACCCGCAGACCTCCGGCTCCCCGAAACCCAGGCTCGCCGTGAACAACCGCGCACTCGAGGAGGTCTACCCGGCCAGCAGCAAGCACGCATTGTTCGAGGGGCGCACAGTGATTGACGCCTCGGTGTCCGCCAACGGATGCGCGGAGCAGGCCGCGGTGTATCAATCCTCGGGCGTGGAAGAGCTCGACGATGCCGCTCTGCGATGGACGCTGCAGGCGCACTTCCTGCCGGGGGAACGCGACCATCAAGCGGTCACCGGCGTGGTGCGCTTCGCGGTGAAGTTCGTGCTAAGCGCGCCGCTGAGCTACCAGGGCTGGAGTCCGTAGCGCCGGCAGCCGGCTCGTCATGCGGGCGCGCCAAATGCCGCCGGTCAGGCATCTTGGGCCCTGATCGGGCGGATTATGCGCGCGCAGGAACGCCACGGAGGCTTCGAGCATCCGCAGCCGCATGCCGCTCGCGCCGGGGCGGACCGTCAGCGCTGTTTGCGCAACACCATCGCGAAGCGGTCGGTTTTGCCGACCATCGGCCCCTTGTAGGTGATCTGATCGCGCGGATCGTCGGGCCGGCGCAGCACATCGCTCTTTGCGACGAAGGTGAAGCCGCGCTTCTCGAAGTCGCGCCGCGCGTATTCCTCGTCGATGCGGTGGATCCGGCCGGCATCGGTCGACCCGGCGCCGAGCGCCGCCACGCCGAGCAGGGCCGGGATGAGGATACGGCGAGCGGCAAGGCTTGCGGCGGACGGTGAGCCGGGCATGGTGGTCTCCTTGAAGGCTGTTCGTGCGGCGTCTGCCCGCACGGGGGTAGCCGGCGGCGAGTATGAGCGCGGTTTCGGCCGCTGCCAGCAGCTGCCGCCCGACGCCGCGTGAACCGCGCTTCTGGCAGGACGAAGAATTCGTCGACCTCAGCCATCCGACCCTGGTGCTCGACGCTCAGCACCAGCATCCGACCGGCGAGCGCGGGTGTGCCGGCCCGCGTGTGCCGGCCGCAACAGGGGGCGGTTGACACCCCGAGCCCCCATACCTAGAATCGCCGGCCTTTGTCGGGCCGGCCTTATCTACACGCCAGCACCGAAAACAGCGACTTACGAGTACCGGGCCGCCTCACACAGGCGGCCCGGTGTTCTTCGCAGGTCGCTTATCGCGCGGGTGGCTCCCGCAGCTGAGATCTTGGAGACGGGATAACGATGGCGACGACGGGTCAGCTCATCCGGCAACCGCGCCGGACGAGAGCGGAAAAAACCAAGGTGCCGGCGCTCGGCGCGTCCCCTCAGAAACGCGGGGTGTGCACGCGCGTGTATACCACGACACCGAAGAAGCCCAATTCCGCGCTGCGCAAGGTGTGCCGCGTGCGCCTCACCAACGGCTACGAAGTCACCAGCTACATCGGCGGCGAGGGCCACAATCTGCAGGAGCACTCGGTAGTACTCATCCGTGGCGGCCGCGTGAAGGATCTGCCCGGGGTGCGCTATCACACCGTGCGCGGCACGCTGGATTGTGCCGGCGTCGGCGAGCGCAAACAGGGGCGGTCCAAGTACGGCGCCAAGCGCCCAAAGAAATGAAATAAGGGGTAGATCGCATGTCCCGTCGAGCTCAAGCTCCGGTCCGCTCCATCCTCCCGGACCCGAAGTTCAACAACGAGATGCTTGCCAAGTTCATGAACGTCGTCATGAAGAACGGCAAGAAGTCCGCCGCCGAACGTATCATCTACGGAGCGCTCGAGCGCATCGCCGAGAAGACCGGCAAGCAGGGCGGCGAGGCCATCGAGGTGCTCTCCACGGCACTCGACAACGTGAAGCCGGTGGTCGAAGTGAAGTCGCGCCGCGTCGGTGGCGCCACGTACCAGGTTCCGGTTGAAGTGCGGGCCACCCGCCGCCAGACACTGGCGATGCGCTGGGTCATCGAGGCTGCCCGTGGCCGCAGCGAAAAATCCATGGCGTTTCGCCTGGCGCACGAGCTGATGGAGGCGTCCGAGAATCGCGGCGCGGCCGTCAGGAAGCGCGAGGACACGCATCGCATGGCGGAGGCCAACAAGGCCTTCGCGCACTACCGCTGGTAAGAGCCTAGAGGACCTGAGCCGTGGCACGCGCGACGCCCATCGAGCGCTATCGGAACATCGGCATCTCCGCGCACATCGACGCGGGGAAGACGACCACGACCGAGCGCATCCTGTTTTACACCGGCGTCTCGCACAAGATCGGTGAGGTCCACGACGGCGCGGCCGTCATGGACTACATGGAGCAGGAACAGGAGCGCGGCATCACGATTACCGCCGCCGCCACCACCTGCTTCTGGAAGGGGATGGACAACAGCTTCCCCGAGCACCGCATCAACATCCTCGACACGCCCGGGCACGTCGACTTCACCATCGAGGTGGAGCGCAGCTTGCGCGTGCTCGATTCCGCCGTGGCGCTGTTCTGCGCCGTGTCCGGCGTGCAGCCGCAGTCGGAGACGGTGTGGCGGCAGATGAACAAGTACGGCGTGCCGCGCATCTGCTTCGTCAACAAGATGGACCGCGCGGGCGCCGATTTCTTCCGCTGCGTGGACCAGATCAGGACGCGACTGCGGGCCAACCCCCTGGCGATCCAGATTCCGATCGGGGCCGAGGACGGCTTCGAGGGCGTCGTCGATCTCATCCGCATGAAGGCCATCTACTGGGACATGGAGACCCAGGGGATGAAGTTCGAGTACCGCGACATCCCGGCGAGTCTCAAGGACGAGGCGCTGCGGCACCGCGCCAAGATGATCGAGGTGGCGGCCGAAGCCAACGACACGCTCATGCACAAGTACCTCGAGGGCGAGCAACTGTCCGACAAGGAGATCCGGGCGGGCCTGCGCGAGCGCTCCATCAGGAACGAGATCGTGCTGTGCATGTGCGGCACCGCGTTCAAGAACAAGGGCGTGCAGGCGTTGCTCGATGCGGTCATCGAGTTCATGCCCTCGCCGATCGAGATGCCGGACGTCAAGGGCATCAATGACCGCGGCGAGCCCGCCACGCGCAAGGCGAGCGACGCGGAGCCGTTCTCCGCGCTCGCCTTCAAGATCCTCAACGACCCGTTCGTCGGCAACCTGACGTTCTTCCGCGTCTACTCCGGGATTCTCAATTCGGGCGACACGGTGTACGTGCCCGCCAAGGGCAGGAAAGAGCGCATCGGGCGGCTGCTGCAGATGCACGCCAGCGAGCGCACCGAGATCAAGGAAGTGCGCGCCGGCGACATCGCCGCCGCGGTCGGGCTGAAGGACGTCATTACCGGTGACACGCTGTGCGATCTCGACAAGGTCATCACGCTGGAGAAGATGGAATTCCCGGCGCCGGTCATTTCGGTGGCAGTGGAGCCCAAGACCAAGGCTGACCAGGAGAAGATGGGTCTCGCCCTGCAGCGTCTCGCCAAGGAAGACCCCTCGTTCCGCGTGCACACCGACCAGGAGTCCGGACAGACCATCATCTCCGGCATGGGCGAGTTGCACCTGGAAATCATCGTCGATCGCATGAAGCGCGAGTTCAAGGTCGAGGCGAACGTCGGCAAGCCGCAGGTCGCCTACCGCGAGACCATCCGCGGCAAGGTCGAGAGCGAGGGCAAGTTCATACGCCAGTCGGGCG